>ENA-ORMO01000509-ORMO01000509.1-human-gut-metagenome-genome-assembly--contig:-NODE-509-length-54430-cov-7.002133_pt1 | contig 54430 bp, 54 predicted proteins | sample MGYA00242106_ERZ509001 | MGnify/ENA primary metagenome ERZ509001 (study PRJEB26280, sample SAMEA2338736) | human gut metagenome | biome: human gut; feature: human-associated habitat; material: faeces...
AAATGCGGCGGCGATCAGGGCGGAGTCTGGAAATATTACGCAGAAGAGTATCCGGGAAATAGCGGATTCGGCGGCCAGACACAAGAAAAAAGAGATGGTCAACATTAAGCTGCCGGCAGCAGTGTACCAGAAGTATTTTGCGGATCGGAAGACGGCAGAGGCAGCAGATATTGTGGAAAGGGCACTGGAAGCGTGGTTCCGAAAGGAGGCGCCGGATATTGTTTAGTAAAGAAGAATTGAAAAGCCTGGATAGGAGATATTTTGCCGTCATTGCGGCGGATGAATATGATGTAACAGTAATGTCCCGGAATACGGGGCATTACTGGTATATCCACAACCCGGAGTATCCGGGGAAAGGAAGCTGTATTATTTTTCATAAGCATAAGGCATCACATCCGTATCATCAGCATGGCAGGGCGGATACGCTGCGGCAGGCGGTGCGGAGCATCCAGAGGCATGATCGATGGGTAATAAATCAAGAAAGTTAAACTTGACGGGGCATCCGAAAGGATGCCTCATCTCATTTTAGCAGATAGGTCTGAAAATATGAATATTTGATTTAGATATGCGAACTTAAAATATTGCAGTAATGACCTCTGTATGTTATACTGGCTGAGATACAGGAACATTTAAAAGATTGGTCACCTATGGGAGGGTGAAGAATGAATGTTAGTTATATTAAGCTTTGGAAATTGCTCTTAGACAAAGGGATGAAACGGGTGGAACTTAAGGAAACAGCCGGTATCAGCAGCAGTACCTTAGCAAAGCTTGGAAAAAATGAGTTTGTATCAATGGAGAGCATGGCAAAGATTTGTCTGGCGCTTCATTGCGATATTGGTGATGTAATGGAAATTTTAGAATAAGGTTGGTGGATAATGCTTACAAGTATTGAGATATGTGCTGGAGCCGGTGGACAGGCATTAGGATTGGCAATGGCAGGGTTTAGTCATATCGCCTTAGTGGAGTATGAAAAAGATTATTGTGATACACTGAAAAGAAACCGGCCAGAATGGAATGTTATCTGTGGAGATGTCCGGGAGTTTTCGGGTGTCAAGTATAGAGGAAAGGTGGATCTGCTGGCTGGTGGTGTGCCTTGTCCGCCTTTTTCAGTGGCTGGAAAGCAGCTGGGGAGTGAGGATGAAAGAGACCTTTTTCCAGAGGCGATACGGCTGATTGGAGAAATTCAGCCAAGAGCAGTTATGCTTGAAAATGTCAGAGGTCTTCTTGATCCGGTCTTCCTCGATTATAGGACATCAATCCTGAATCAGATTACTGAATTGGGATATAAAGTGCAGATCAAACTTCTGAATGCAAATGATTACGGAGTTCCGCAACTCCGTCCAAGGGTAATTATAGTAGGAATCAGGAATGATGAAAAAGGAGAATTTCATTATCCGGAAGAACATCCGGAAACAGCAAAGTCCGTTGGGGAGACTTTGCTTGATCTGATGAAAGCGAATGGATGGAAAAAGGCAGATCGCTGGGCTAAAGCAGCAAATACGATTGCTCCTACAATCGTTGGCGGTTCAAAAAAGCATGGAGGCCCAGATCTTGGACCAGCAAGGGCAAGGAAAGCCTGGGCTGCGCTCGGTGTTAATGGCTTGGGGGTTGCTAATGAAGCACCTGAACCTGATTTTGAAGGAATGCCCAAGCTTACGCCAAGAATGATAGCAAGGATTCAGGGGTTTCCGGACACGTGGGATTTTGGAAAGAAAAAAACCGCTGCCTGCAGGATGATTGGCAATGCCTTTCCCCCGCCAGTAGCATGTGCAGTAGGAAAAGAAATTAGGAGGGTTTTGGATCATGAATGCTTTGATTGCTGAAGAAAGAAAAAAATATCATCAGGCATTACTGGACAATGGTGTTTTGACCGTGGATAAACGGGGCATTCCGAGTAATGCAGATTCGTCCTCAAAGCTATCGATTGCAATAGCAAAGGGGATTGCAGATAGATTAATGGCAGAGACGCATGAAAAAGCGGTGGGACAGACTTCTGGCGCAAAATTTGAACAGATTAATATGGAATTTTTATCAGCCACATTTCCGCAGCTTCAAAATATTCGTCCCGGCAGATGGCATATTGTGAAACTTGGAAACCGAAATGCCATAAAAACCAGCAGCTTTGCGCAGTATGAGCATTTAGATTATCTGACAAGATTGCTTGCTTATGACCGTAAACTGGCGTCCAGTATGGGGAATGATTATATGGTGGCGCCGGATGTCGTTGTTTATCGTGAACCACTTTCTGATGATGAATTGAATACACCAGTTGTCATTGTTGATGATACGGTGGCGCTAAAAACGGATATCAGACAGAAAAACGGAGGGCTTCCTATTTTGCATGCGTCAATATCGGCAAAATGGACGATGAGAAGCGACCGTGCCCAGAACAGCAGAACGGAAGCACTGAACCTGATACGTAACCGGAAAGGGCATCTTCCGCATATTGTGGTTGTGACAGGAGAACCTTTACCTAGCCGGTTGGCATCTTTAGCACTGGGGACAGGAGATATTGACTGTATGTATCACTTTGCTTTATATGAGTTGGTAGAGGCTGTGAAAGATACGGGTGCTGAGGATTCCATAGAGATGTTGGAATCGCTGATCGAAGGTAAAAGGCTGAAGGATATCAGTGATTTACCGCTGGATTTGAGTGTATGACAGATATGAGGCTTTATACATAGATTGAGTGTAGTGTTATGGAAAATTGAGAAACAGACGTGCCTATGATAAACAAAATATTTTAGGCTTCTGAGTAAATGGCATCTTCTGTTATTGTAAAATAATTGTTTTAGTGGAAAAAGGTGAACCTGCTGATGGTTCATAGTGGGGGGTGGAGACAGATGCCAGACCGTTCCTTTCAGGATTACGTAACATCCAGATTTGAGGACGAAATTTTTCAGGCAGTAGAAAAATTCGTTTCAGTAAACCGTTTGAAGCCTGAATTCACGACAAAAAAGATCAGCTATCCGACCAGTACGGTTCTGGACAGGATCTGGATCAAGTCGGTTACCGTGAATGATCTTCCGAAAATGGAGATAGAGTTTATTGTAACCGTGGAGGCCCAGATCGACTTGCAGGTGGTACGGGGCCAGTGGGATGATTTTGATGAATGTTTTCCATGGATCCAGTTGAAATGCAGGGGAGATCTGGATCAGAGTCTGGATGATTTTAAAGTGACGGGGATCCGGATATTCGATAAATCAAAACCGGCGCCCAGACCGTTGGATGACGCACTGGTGCCTTACTTGAAAAAAGAAAATTACGAAGAGGAAGTCCGGACATTTCTGAAGCGGAACCATTATAGCGAGATGTTGCTGGAACCGCAGGCGATTGATCCCATGCTGTTGGCACAGCGGATGGGCCTCACTGTATTGCGGAGAACGATCAGCGAGGACTATTCCATTTTCGGGGAAATCTTTTTTGCCGACTGCGATACAGAATTTTATGATCCAGAGAAAGAACAGATGGTTCCGGAGCATGTACAGGCAAAAACAATCGTGGTTGATCCGCAGGCGTATTTTTTAAGAAATCTGGGATCTTATAATCTTACGATTGTCCATGAGTGTGTCCATTGGGACCGGCATAGAAAAGCGTTTAAACTGGAACAGCTTTATAACCGGAATGCTGCTCAGATTAAATGCGAGGTGGTTGGCGGTATCCGCAACACCGGTGCGAAATGTGCAACGGACTGGATGGAACAGCAGGCCAATGTCCTTTCACCGAAAATCATGATGCCGCTGGATTCTTTTAAAAAGAAGGCCAGTTCCCTGATTAAATATTACCGGAAGCAGCTGGAAACTTTTGAACTGGTCGATGTTATGGAGCCGGTGATCAAAGATCTGTCCATATTTTATGGTGTTTCTGTATGTGCGGCAAAAATCAGGATGGTGGAAGCCGGATATGAGGAGGCAATCGGCGTTCTGACCTATATTGACGGCCATTATGTCAGACCGCATTACTTCAGGAAAGGAAGCATTACATTAAAGCAGACATATACGGTTGGAATTGTCGATATTATGATAGAACGTGCGACAAATCCAGAATTCCGGAGGAGATTGGATCAGGGTAATTATGTATTCGTAGAAAATCATATCTGCTTTAACAGTGAGAAATATGTTGAGTATGATATTGTAGGAAATCTTCAGTTGACGGAATACGGACGGCTTCATATTGATGAATGCTGCCTGTTTTTTGATATTCAGGTAAAATCTGTCAATAAATACAGCGAGGCCTTCTATACAGAATGTGCTCTATACAGGGATGCAGATTCAAAAGTTACTTTTGAAGCGCACTATGCATCTGGAAACCAGTCCCATGAAAAGCAAATAGAAGAGCTTGCTGCTTTTCAGAAGGATGTACTCGGCCTACTTAAAAGCCTGCCAGGCTCTTTTGCAGGGGCAATGGATAAAGTGATGGACTGGTCTGATATGACGGAAGAGGAAATCGCTGAAGATGGTGAGATGGATGTCCGTACCATTCAGAGATTGCGGAATGATGATAATCAGAATCCATCCGTTGAGACGATCATGCAGCTTTGCCTGGCAATGCGTCTGCCTCCGCAGGTGAGCCGGAGTATGATAAACAGAAGTGGACATACATTTAAGGCGAATGATAAGGATTTTATGTATGAATTCCTTTTGAATGGGTGTTATATGTCCGGGTTGAAAGAATGTAACCGTCTTTTAGTCGAACAGGGAATTAAGCCGCTGGGAGCCATATCCAGAAAAGCATTGAAAGAAGAGGATCCGGAACTTTATAAAAAACTTTTGTAAAAAACGACATCGGATGTCGGGATGAAAGCCTGGAATAACGAAGAAACTGTTGTTCCAGGCTTATTTTTTTGCCTAAAAACGGGCGATTTCCCCCGACATCGGGTGCCGTGGTGTATCCGGGCAGGACAGGGTATGATGGGTTCATAAACAGGAAAGAGCCTGTTTGAAAAAATCATAACTTCGTCAGGAAAACTGGATACAGCAGTGAGCAGATAAATTTATTGACAATAGAACGTGTGTTCGATATACTATATTTATCGCTACCATAGGATTTAAGTCACGGCAAACAGTGCAGAGGAAAATAAAACAATTACCAACGGTCAGTTTGACATTCCCTTTTGGCTGGCCTCTTGCGGGAGGCGAAAAGATATGCAGGAAGTGCATGTGGCTTGTCCATGTTGTAAAAATAAAAGGCTGTTTGACGCGGACCCGGAGGCAGTAGAGGGCATCATTAAAATTAAATGCCCCATCTGCAAGTCGGTCATTGCGGTCAGCTTCCACAGAAAAAAGGTTCGTACTGAGCGAATCGGCGTATGAGCAATCATAACGACCAGAGCCTGACGAAGTATAGATGTGAAAAGACATCTGTATTTTGTCAGGCTCTTTTTTTGTGCGGTTTACAAAAACGGGACAATTTCATTTTTAAAAAGAGAATAAGTAAATAGACATGCCGGAAAAGTCTTGAAAATCCGGTTGATAACAAAAATTGAGGTATTGATCAAAACCGGTATCTCTGGATTCCGGTTCTGATGAGTATCCCAAGATACTCAGAAAAAAATCATATCGGCCGCATGTGCGCAGTGAGGCAGGATACGACATACCGTGGAAAGCAGTTGTGAGAAAGACAACTGACGGAACACGGGTGTAAGTACCCTTGTTTTCCTGCGCATTTTTGTTGGTTTCGGGTACTTTGGTCAAAAGTCCATACCGGGTACCCTGCTCTCACTGCCTCCAGGCCAGAACGGAGGCAATTATGAGAGTCAAAAAAACGAGACAGGATCAGAGAGGTGTTTACAGGTATCCGGTGGATGTTCCGGACGGGCGGGGCGGTTACAGGAGATCTTATAACGTGGTCAGACCGGGCGAGGGCGGCGTGACTGAAGTGTGGATCCGGGATCTGCACCGGATGGATGATAACGAGGTGGCTAATAACGTCAAAAACGGGCATCCCAAACTGGCGCCGGAGCAGAAGGCAGAGAAGAAGGAATGGGAAGAAGCGCATCCGGGAGAGAAGTTTGATATGAACTGGAACCTTTCCCTGGATTACATAGCCGGAGATACGGATGACGGGGAACTGGACAAGAGCAGCGTGCTTGCCGGGGCCAGTTATGATCCATTTGATGAGGATGTGCCGGATGAGGTGCTGAAGCTTCGCGAGATTGCGGCAACTAAAATGACGGATCGGCAGAGACAGGCTTACCAGCTGATCGGCCTGGAAGGATACTCCAGGACAGAGGCGGCGAAGATCATGGGAGTGAGTGTGAAGGTGGCCAAGGTCCATTATGATAAGGCGATCGAATGCATTAAGAAATATTTTTAAAGTTTTTTCGGGAGAGGGTAAAATCTCTCCCTTTTTTCTTGCCTGTGACATGTAAGGAAGACAGCTTCCTGCAGAAAGAGAGGTGAAGAAAAAATGGCGGTCAAACATAAGATTGTCATTAACGTCTCGGATTCCAGCGGGCGTAAGGAGAACGTGCTGAAGGGCGCGGATGTGAAACTCCCGGCAAGGCTGCTTAAGTTCCTGTTCGGGGAGTTTACGCAGGTGTATCTCCTGTCGCCGGGGCAGACGGTGGAATCCGTAGATATCCGTGAAGTTGAGGAAGGAGGAGCAAAAACATGTCAAAGATGAATGAACTGAACCTGCTGGTTCAGGAATTGAAGAAGTGCGGGGAAAGCCTGGTGAACATTGCCGATGAACTGGCAGAGATTTTTTCTGAGACAGGGAAAAAGAAGACAGAAGCTCCCACAGAGTCGGCAAAGGAATATACCTTTACTGAGGTAAGGGCATTCCTGGCGGAGAAGTCCAGGGTAGGGCATACCGCGGAGATCAGGAAGATCCTTGAAGCGCACGGGGCGGACAAGCTGTCAGCGCTGGATAAAGGGGAATACGCGGCGGTGATGGCGGAAGCGGAGGTGCTGGGATAATGGGAAAGCACGCGTTTTTATCGGCGTCATCCAGCCACAGATGGCTGGAATGCCCGCCTTCGGCAAAACTGTGCGCGGAGCAGGAAGACAGAGCCAGCCCTTACGCGCAGCAGGGTACCGACTGCCATGAACTCTGTGCTTATCTGGTGGAAAAGTCACTGGGGAAGGATGTAGCAGATCCTACGGAAAACCTTACTTATTACGACCAGGAGATGCGGGACTGCGCGGAAATCTATTGTTCTTATGTCAACGAACAGATCGAGGCGGCAAAGAAGCGCTGCCCGGATCCGCAGGTGCTGATTGAGCAGAGGCTGGATTTTTCCAGATGGGTGGAGAACGGTTTCGGCACAGGCGACTGCGTGATTGTGGCGGATGAGGTGCTGCAGGTCATTGACTATAAACATGGGGTGGGCGTACTCGTTTCTGCGAAGAAAAACCCGCAGATGATGTGCTACGCGCTGGGGGCGATGGAATTGTTTGACGGCCTGTATGACATTAAAGAGGTCCGCATGACCATTTTCCAGCCCCGGCGTGAGAATGTCAGTACCTGTGCTATGACAAAAGAAGAACTGCTCGCCTGGGCGGAGGAAGTCTTAAAGCCAACGGCGGCTCTGGCCTATGAGGGCAAGGGAGAGTTCAAGGCGGGGGAACATTGCCGGTTCTGCAAAGTGAAAGCGGCGTGCCGCAAGAGGGCGGAATATAACCTGGAACTTGCGAGGTATGACTTTGAGATGCCTGCCGTTCTGGAAGATATGGAGATCGCGGCAATCCTTCCGAAGATCGATGAGCTGGTATCCTGGGCGGCGGATATCAAGGAATATGCCCTGCAGCAGGCACTGTCCGGAACGCGTTATGAAGGGTTCAAAGTCGTGGAAGGCAGGTCGAACCGGAAATACAGTGATGAGGCCGCGGTCATTTCAGCGGCGGAATCTGCGGGATATAATCCTTTTGAGAAGAAACTTCTCGGCATTACCGCTATGACGGCCCTTATGGGGAAAAAGAAGTTTGAGGAAGTGCTTGGCCCGTTTATCGTAAAGCCCCAGGGCAAGCCGACGCTAGTGCCGGATTCTGATAAGAGACCGGCGCTCAATACAGCATATGAAGATTTTAGTGAAAATTAAGGAGGAAAAACAGTATGGCTAAGTTCAATAACCCAACAAAAGTAATTACCGGAGTCAACACCAGATGGAGCTATGTCAACGCATGGGAACCGAAATCCATCAATGGAGGCGCGCCGAAATATTCTGTGTCGCTGATCATTCCGAAGTCTGACACGAAGACTCTGGAAAAGATCCGGGCAGCGATCCAAGCGGCCTATGAGGAAGGGCGGAGCAAGCTGAAAGGCAATGGCAGATCTGTACCGGCGCTTTCCGCGCTGAAGACGCCGCTGCGTGATGGTGACACGGAAAGGCCGGATGACGAGGCATACGCGAATTCTTATTTCGTGAACGCAAACAGCGGCACGGCGCCGGGGATCGTGGACGCGGACAGGAACCCGATTTTGGAACGTTCCGAAGTATATTCCGGGGTGTACGGCAGGGCGAGCATCAATTTCTACGCTTTCAACAGCAACGGGAACAAAGGGATTGCCTGCGGACTGAACAATCTGCAGAAGATCCGGGACGGCGAGCCGCTTGGCGGCAAGAGCAGGGCGGAGGATGATTTCGCGGAAGCGGATGAGGAGGATTTCCTCGATTGATTTCAAGAACTTTGGGGCGGCGGAGCAATCTGCCGCCTCAAGGCAGGAAGGAAGTGAAGCGGTATGGAGGAAATCTGGAAAGATATACCTATATGTTTGATTCGGAAGGGGAGGATTTATGCATGGCTAAAATAAAAAACCTGGAAATTGATATTGAGTCATTTTCGGATGTGGATTTGGCCAAGTGCGGCGTTTATAAATATGCCTCCGCCCCGGATTTTGAAGTGATTCTCTTTGCCTATAGTGTGGATGGCGGTCCTGTGCGGCAGGTTGATCTCGCCAGCGGGGAGAAAATTCCGGCAGAGATTATCGCTGCCCTGGAGGATAACACAGTCACCAAATGGGCTTTCAATGCGAACTTTGAACGCATCTGCCTGTCCCGCTATCTGGGGTATCCGACAGGGGATTACCTGATGCCGGACTCCTGGTGCTGCTCCATGGTATGGGCGGCTTATCTGGGCTTGCCGCTGTCTCTGGAAGGCGTTGGAACCGTGCTTGGTCTGGAAAAGCAGAAGCTGACGGAGGGGAAGAATCTTATTAAGTATTTCTGCCAGCCCTGCGCGCCGACCAGATCCAATGGCGGACGTACCAGAAACCTTCCGGCAGATGCACCGGAGAAGTGGGAGGCATTTAAGACCTACAATATCCGGGATGTAGAAGTGGAAATGGCCATTCAGGCCAGGCTCTCCAATTATCCGGTACCGGAAAGCGTCTGGGAAGAATATCGCCTTGACCAGGAGATCAACGACCGGGGCATTATGATCGACCGTGAATTGGTGGATCAGGCGCTCTTGATAGACGCGCGGTCAAAATCTGATTTGATGGCGAGATTACAGGCAATGACGGGACTGGACAATCCGAATTCGGTTCAACAGCTGAAAGACTATCTCGCGGACCGGGGGATTGAGGCCGACAGTCTTGGGAAAAAAGAAGTGGCCGCCATGATTAAAACGGTCCCCGGTGATATTGCGGAAGTATTATCCCTTCGCCTGCAGCTTGCGAAGAGCAGCGTAAAGAAATATCAGGCAATGAAAAATTCGGCTTGTGATGATGACCGGTGCCGCGGAATGTTCTTTTTTTACGGAGCCAACAGAACCGGCAGATTTTCGGGACGTATCATACAGCTGCAGAATCTGCCCCAGAACCATATCCCTGACTTGGCGGAAGCCCGATCCCTTGTAAAGTGCGGCGACTATGAGGCACTGGAACTTCTGTATGAGAATATACCGGGGATTCTGTCGGAACTGATCCGCACAGCGTTTGTGCCGCAGCCGGGATATAAGTTCTGCGTGGCGGACTTCTCATCCATCGAGGCCAGGGTGTTGGCGTGGCTGGCTGGGGAGACCTGGCGCCTGGAATTGTTCAGCCAGGGCGGCGATATCTATTGCCAATCGGCCAGTAAAATGTTCGGAGTGCCAGTGGAAAAGCATGGTGTCAACGGCCACTTGCGGCAGAAAGGGAAAGTTGCGGAACTTGCCTGTATTGCTGAAGGGCAGTTGGTACTTACAGATCAGGGGGAAATACCCATTCAGGAAGTGACCAAGGATATGAAGGTCTGGGACGGGGAAGAATGGGTGTCGCATGGCGGCCCTGTATACCGGGGAGAAAGGGAGGTTATCACTTATGAAGGACTCACCGCAACATTTGACCACCTCGTCTGGGTGGAAGGGCAACCGGAGCCGGTACCGTTTGGATTCGCCGCCGCCAGCGGCGCACATCTCGTTCAAACCGGAGATCGTGGGCAGGCAGTACGGCTGGGTAGTCATCATCAGCCCAGAAAAACGATGGAACGAAAAGATGAATCACTGTTATGTTTTGACCCGCTGCACAGGCTGCAATTCGGTTCAATGGCAGAATTTGAACAGCCTGATTTCCGGGAGATCCAGGGGGTGCCAGGCGTGTTCCCAACCAAGGCAGATTCCAAAACGGCTGAGCAAAAGACTCACCGCGGCAAAGCAGCGGTGCGAAAATCCAGACGATCCGGAATATCGGAATTACGGCGGCCGGGGGATCCAGTTCAAATTCCCCAGCGTTCTCGAAGCGGGGCTGTACCTGATCCGGGAATTTGGAATCCCGGACAGATCAGCGGAAATCGACCGGATCGATACGAATGGGGATTACAGGCCGGGAAACATCCGGTTTGTATCCAGAACGGAGAATCAGGCCAATCGGAGGAATACCGTGCTGAGCGAGTTCAGCCAGAAGTATTGGCCGTATTCCCGCAGCGTTGTGATCCGAAAATTGTCCGGAGGGATGACTCGGGAAGAGATCATTGCGGACGCAAGGGAAGCTGTAATGCGGAAGAGAAAAAACTGGCGCATCATCAGCGCACGGCTCGACTTTATGATCTACGAAATGCCGGACCGCGTCACCGTTTTACCGTATCGGGACACCTTGTCCACAATTGCGGTTACGGCGGAAGCACAGGCGCGCTGAAATCCATGGGCGCATTGGAGATGGGGCTTAAGGAAGAGGAGCTTCAGCCGCTGGTGGATTCCTGGCGAACCGCGAATCCCAATATCGTCCGGTTCTGGTGGGATGTGGACCGGGCGGTAAAGAAGGCGGTGAAGCAGAGGGAACCGTCTGTCCTGCGAGGGATCCGTTTTGAGTGCCGGAGCGGGATGCTGTTTATTACCCTGCCTTCCGGGAGAAGGCTTGCTTATGTGAAGCCGAGGATCGGTGAGAACCGCTTCGGCGGTGAATCCGTGACCTATGAAGGCGTGGGAGGAACGAAGAAGTGGGAACGGATTGAAAGCTACGGCCCGAAGTTTGTGGAGAACATCGTGCAGGCCATATCCAGGGATATCCTCTGCTATGCCATGCGGACGCTGTCACACTGCCGGATCTGCGCCCACGTGCATGATGAGCTGATCATCGAGTGCCGGAAGGACGCTTCTCTGGATGCGATCTGTGAGCAGATGGGACGGACGCCGCCCTGGGCGGAGGGGCTGGTTTTAAGAGCTGATGGCTACGAAACCCAGTTTTATAAAAAAGATTGAAAAGATTTTCGGGAGAGGGTAAAAATCCTCTCCTTTTTGCTGCCTGTGACTTGAAGGGGATGCGCCCTTCAAAAATCTCGTATCTAAGGAGGGTAATTCATGAGTGAGTTACAGGTATTCAGCAACGCGGAGTTCGGCTCGGTCCGCAGTATCACAGTCAATGGCGAGCCGTATTTTGTCGGGAAGGATGTAGCAGAGATCCTTGGTTACGCCAATACCAGGGGCGCTCTTGCGAAGCATGTGGATGAAGAGGACAGAATGGATGGGGTAGCGATCCGCGACTCCATCGGAAGGGAGCAGACGCCGGTGCTTATCAACAAATCCGGTCTTTACAGCCTGATCCTGTCCAGCAAACTTCCATCTGCCAAACGCTTCAAGAGATGGATGACATCGGAAGTCCTTCCGGCGATCGAAAGGGGGAACTGAGCATGGGGATCAGCAAGTATAACAGCGAGGGGTATTACGATCCCGTGGTATATGAAGCGCTGACCAGGATCGAGGCGGAAGAGCGCGCGGCCAGGGCGGCGGCCGCGTACCGCCCGTTGGTCTATATCTGTTCGCCTTACGCGGGAGACGTGGAGAAGAACACGTTCCGGGCAAGGGCGTTTTCCCGGTTCGCGGTGGAGAGACACTGCATCCCGATTGCCCCGCACCTGCTCTGCCCGCAGTACCTGGATGAGGAAACGGAACGGTGGCTGGGGCTGAAGATGGGCATTGTGTTCATGGGGAAATGCGAAGAAGTCTGGGTGTTCGGGGATACCGTTTCCGAAGGCATGGCCGCTGAGATTGAGAAAGCCAGGAAGCTGCGCAAGAAGATCCGGTATTTTACCGAGGATCTGCGGGAGAAGGAGGGGATGGCAGGATGAAGATCGCGTATGGGAATTCCCGTATGGAGAAGAGATGGAAGAACAATGAGATTTCCTGGGATGACTTCTGCAGGAGGGTCAGCACCACGCAGACTACTACGGAAACGGTGGAGGAATACCGGAAGATGACAAAGCCCCAGCAGGACGCCGTCAAGGATGTGGGCGGCTTTGTGGGCGGACATCTGCGGGGCGGCAGGAGAAAGACCGGAACGGTTCTGTGCCGGTCCATGCTGACGCTGGATATGGACCACGGCACGCCGGATATTCTGGAGGAGCTTTCCCTGCTTAATTCCCATGAGCTGTGCGTGTATTCCACACACAAGCATACGCCGGAAGCGCCCCGGCTGCGGCTGATCTTCCCGCTGAAGAGGGATGTGTCAGAAGAGGAATACCCGGCCCTTGCCCGCAAGGTGGCGCAGGAGATTGGGATGGATCTGTTTGATGATACCACATACCAGCCGCACCGGCTGATGTACTGGCCTTCCACGTCACGCAACGGGGAGTATGTCTATCAGGTCATGGACGGCGACATCCTGGATCCGGACGCTTACCTGGGAATGTACGACGACTGGCGGGACGTTTCCACCTGGCCGGTATCGTCCAGGGAATCGGAAGCGGTGAAAAAAGCCGCGAAACAGCAGGCGGACCCGCTTGCAAAGACCGGCGCGGTGGGGGCGTTCTGCCGTACTTACCCGATCCGGGAGGCGATCGAAAAGTTCCTGCCGGATGTTTACGCGCCGTCGGCGATGGAAGGAAGGTATGACTATATCCCGGCAGACAGTTCCGCCGGCGTCATTATCATTGACGAGAAGTTTGCCTACAGTTTCCACGCGACGGATCCGGCCTGCGGGCAGCTGCTGAACGCTTTTGATGCAGTAAGAGTTCATAAGTTCCCGGATGACGACCCGAAGAAGTCCTACAACGCCATGGCTGAATTCGCCGCGGCGGATGAGCGGGTGAAACTCCGTATCTTTGAAGAAAAGCGGCAGGCGGCAGCGGAGGATTTTGATGAAGCGGATCCGGACGCGTGGAAGAAGCAGCTGCAGTATGAAAAGAAGAGTATGGAACTTAAGAATAACCTGCACAACCTCATGCTGATCCTGGAGAATGATGAGAACCTGAAAGGGATTGTCTTCAACCAGCTGGCGGACGGCATGGAGATCCGGGGAAAAGTTCCCTGGCCGCATCCGGCCAAGTTCTGGCGGGACGCGGATGACGCCCAGCTGATCTGCTACGTGGACGCGGCATACGGGACATTTTCTGCCAGGAATTATGATATCGCCGTTACGAAGGCCGTGGATGACCGGTCCTACCATCCGATCCGGGAGTTCTTTGAGACGCTTCCTGACTGGGACGGGGTGGAGCGCGCGGATACGCTGCTGATCGATTATCTGGGCGCGGAGGATACTCCGTATGTAAGGGCGGTGACAAGGAAAGAACTGTGCGCGGCCTACTGCCGGGTGTACCATCCGGGGATCAAGTTTGACAGCATGATTGTCCTGAACGGGGACCAGGGGATCGGGAAGAGCACGCTGATCGCGAAGCTTGGCGGCGAGTGGTACTCAGACAGCCTGAACCTGTCGGATATGAATGACAAGACGGCGGCGGAGAAGCTGCAGGGGTACTGGATTATGGAGATCGGGGAACTTGCCGGGATGCGGAAAGCGGATCTGGATAAGGTGAAAGCCTTTATTTCCAGGCAGGATGACAAGTACCGGGCCAGCTTCGGGAGAAGGGTAACGCCCCATCCGAGGCAGTGCGTATTTTTCGGCACCACCAACAGCCAGAACGGGTATCTCAGGGACATTACCGGCAACAGGCGTTACTGGAATGTGAAGGTGCCGGGAAATGGGAGGTACAAGCCCTGGGATATGGATGAGGATACGGTGAGGCAGATCTGGGCGGAGGTCATGGTATATGCCAAAGCCGGGGAGAAGCTGTATCTTCCGACGGAACTGGAGGCCTATGCCAAAGAAGAGCAGCGGGCGGCGATGGAACGGGACGACCGGGAAGGGCTGGTGCAGGAATACCTGGATATGCTCCTGCCGGACACCTGGGACTCCATGGATGTCTATAAGCGGCGCGACTATGTCCGGGACGCGGATGACCCGATGCGGCCGGACGGCAGCGTCCGCCGGATGGAAGTCTCCAACATGGAGATCTGGTGCGAATGCTTTGGAAAGGCGAAAGAGGATATGAAGCCATCGGACAGCTATGCGATTTCCGCCATCATGGAGAGAATCGCTGGTTGGAGCAAAACCGGGAAGGCAAAGATTCTTCCCATCTATGGAAGGCAGAGAATCTACAAAAGAGACAAATGATTTTAGTGAACAACCTGTCGGACAGAACAGCTTCTTGTTCCGTTCCTAACGGGTTGTTCAGTGAAAAAGCATGGAAACATGCAGGGTTTGGAGCAGATATGAAACAACGAAACAACTTTTTCTTTATAGTACAAATAAATGGTGTTTTTTAAAGAAATGGGGTGCGTATAACGCGCATATATACGCGCGTAAGGGATTTTTGGTTCAGTTGTTTCGGGAGAGGAGGATATATGAGAGAGAAAACAGTGGAGCAGAAGCTGGTAAAAGCGGTGAGGGCAGCAGGCGGGATCTGCCCGAAATGGACGGCGCCCGGATTTGATGGCCTGCCGGACAGGATCGTCCTTTTACCGGGCGGGAGGATGGGCTTTGTGGAAGTAAAGGCTCCGGGGAAGAAAGCAAGGCCATTGCAGGAGTCCAGGCATGGGCTGCTGCGGTCTTTGGGGTACCGGGTGTATGTGCTGGATGACCCAGGGCGGATTGGAGGGATCTTGGATGAAATACGAACCGCATGACTACCAGGTTTACGCATCGGAATATATCAAGGAGCATGAGACGGCGGCGGTATTCCTGGAATGCGGGCTTGGGAAGACATCCATCACGCTGACGGCGATCCGCGATCTGATGTTTGACCGCTTTGAAATCCATAAGGTGCTTATTATCGGCCCTATCAGAGTTGTAACCATGAGTTGGCCGGATGAACTGCAGAAATGGGATCATTTATCCGATCTTCGTTATAGTGTGGCGACCGGAACTGAGGGTGAAAGACATGCGGCTCTTAAGGCGGATGCGGATCTTTACCTGATCAACCGGGAAAATGTCCAGTGGCTGGTGGAAAAGAGCGGCCTGCCGTTTGATTATGACATGGTAGTGGTGGATGAGCTGTCGTCTTTTAAAAACTGGCAGGCAAAACGCTTTAAGGCATTGATGAAGGTGCGGCCGAAAGTGAAGCGGATCGTGGGTTTGACCGGGACGCCATCTTCCAACGGGCTGATGGACCTGTTCGCGGAATATAAGCTTCTGGATATGGGGCAGAGGCTGGGAAGGTTTATCGGGCAGTACCGGAGCCGGTATTTCGTGCCGGATAAGAAGAACGGGCATGTCGTATACAGCTATAAACTCCTTCCGGGGGCGGAAGAAGCGATCTATGACAGGATCTCTGATATCACGATCTCCATGAAATCAGCGGATCATTTGAAGATGCCGGAACTGGTGAATTCCAGATATATGGTACGGCTGGATGAACCGGAACTTGTAAAATATGAACGGATGAAGCGGGATCTTCTTTTAAAGCTACCGGACGGGGAAGTGACAGCCGCGAACGCCGCAGCGCTGTCCGGGAAGCTGTCCCAGATGGCAAACGGGGCGGTGTATTCTGATGACGGCACTTATGAAACGATCCATGACCGGAAACTGGATGCTTTGGAGGACATCATTGAGGCGGCGAACGGGAAGCCGGTCCTTGCGGCGTATTGGTACCAGCATGACCTGGAACGGATACAGAAAAGGCTTTCTGAACTTAAGGTCATCTGCGCCAGACTGGATCAGGAGCGGAATATCCGGCGGTGGAATGAGGGGGAAATCCCTGTCGGGCTGATCCATCCGGCATCCGCCGGACACGGCCTGAACCTTCAGAGCGGCGGGAATATCCTGGTGTGGTTCGGGCTTACATGGAGCCTGGAACTGTACCAGCAGACGGTGGCGAGACTTTGGCGGCAGGGACAGAAGGAGACGGTGTCCGTGATCCACATCTTTGCGGCGAAGACCATTGATGAACAGATCATGCGTGCGCTGGAAACAAAAGACCACACACAAAAGGCATTGATCGATGCCGTGAAAGCGGAGGTGATGGGACATGGCGATTGTCAATAAACAGACAGGGGATCCTTATGAGAACCTTGCGAACGCGGTCATCGCGCAGGCAGCGGAGGATTACAGGACAGCGCTGAAGAAAATAAAAGCGCATCCCAAAAACAAGGATGCTATAGATGAGGCTTTGCGGATTGAGAGGTTTTTCCGTTCCGGCTGGTATCAGACACTGACTTCCGTAGATGGAGAATGTTTGATCCGCAGACTTCAGGCGGAGATAAGGTCATCATAGTCAATCCAGGGAGGCAATCCGAGGGGAACGATTTACAGATTTCAATCGGAGGTGGCTTATGAACAGAAAGCAGCAGGAAGCAAAGAAGTATTTATCCCAGGCATTCGGGCTGAACCAGCGGATCGAGAGCAAGCTGAACCAGATTGAGGAACTTCATAATCTGGCGGCCAAGGTCACAGCAGCTTATTCGGATATGCCGAAGAGTCCGAACAGGGATGGTTCCAGAATGGAAGATACCGTCTGCAGGATCATAGACCTGGAATCAGAAATCAACCGGGATATGCTTTGGCTGGTGGAATTGAAGAAGGGGATTGTCCGCAGAATCAAAGCTGTGGAGAATACGGAACTTCAGACGGTATTGGAACTGCGGTACCTGTCCTATATGAGATGGGAAAAAATCGCGATTGAGCTTGGCTACGGCATCGATAATGTGTTCCGGCTTCATCGGAAAGCCCTTGCGGAAATCGAAATTCCTGAAACAATACAGTAAAATCAAGTACATTACAGTATGCCTTTGTGATATTGTTAAGATGCGGAAAATAAAAAGAGAGAGCCTTGGGGAAACAATTCCCCAGGGTTTTCTTTATGCCCGAAGGAGGTGGGAGTATTGCCGAGGAAACCGAAGCGGCCATGTTCCTGGCCGGGATGCCCGAACCTGACGGAGGGAAGGTTTTGTGAGGAACACCAGAAAGAAGAGAACCGCCGCTACGAGAAGTACGGCAGGGATCCTGCTGTACGCCGCAGATACGGACGGGCATGGAAACGGATCCGCGATAAATACGCATCGGGGCATCCACTGTGTGAGCAGTGCCTGAAGGAAGGACGGTATGTGAGAACCGAGGAGATCCACCATAAGCTGCCGCTGTCCCAAGGCGGCACTCATGAGAGGGGCAACCTGATCGCCCTGTGCCGGTCCTGCCACGCGAAGATCCACGCGGAGAATGGAGACCGCTGGCATAACCGGTGAAAGTTCAGCCGGGGAGGGGCGGTCAAAATCTCTGTGCCTTTTCTTTTGGGGAACGGTGCGGGGGTGTCGCGTACAAAAAATGGAAATCAAAGGGGGTATTGCCCCCGGAAAGGAAAGAGGTGAAGGCCATGGCCAGGGATGGTACCGGCCGGGGCGGCGCAAGAGTCGGCGCCGGAAGGAAAAAGAAAGCGCTGACCGACCGGATCAGCGACGGCGGCACGGCAATGGTCCTGGACCTGCCGGAGCCTTCGGAGATGTCTGGGGAAGAAATGCCGCCGGTGAAGGATTACCTGAAAGCGAAACAGAAAAGCGGGAAGAATTTCTGCGCGGCGGAGGTGTATGAAGAGACATGGAAATGGCTGAGGGAGCGGGGATGCGACCGGCTGGTCAATATCCAGCTGGTGGAGCAGTACGCGGTGTCCGTATCCCGGTGGATCCAGTGCGAGGAATGCATTTCAGAGTATGGCTTTCTTGCCAAACATCCCACGACCGGGAACGCCATCGCTTCCCCGTATGTTTCCATGTCCCAGCAGTATATGAAGCAGGTCAACCAGATCTGGTATCAGATTTACCAGGTGGTGAAGGAAAACTGCTCGGTGGAGTGGCAGGGGTCTACGCCCCAGGATGATGTGATGGAGCGGCTGCTCCGGGCAAGAAATGGAGGAATGTGAGATGGAACATAAAATGCGGATGGTAGAGACCGCGAAACTGGTGCCGTATATCAACAACGCAAGGACCCATTCCCCGGCGCAGATCGCGAAGCTGCGGGCATCGATCCGGGAATTCGGGTTCCTTAATCCGGTAATCATAGACGGGGACTGCGGAATTATCGCAGGGCATGGGCGTGTGCTGGCCGCACAGGAGGAAGGGATGGAAAAAGTTCCCTGCGTGCTGGCGGACCATCTGAGCGAAGCCCAGAAGAAAGCGTATATCCTGGCGGACAACCGTATGGCTATGGATGCCGGATGGGACGAGGAACTTCTGAGGATCGAGATTGAAAGCCTGCAGGGAGAGGACTTTGACGTATCCCTGACCGGCTTCCGCGAGGACGAGGTAACAGACCTGTTCGCGGTCCGGGAGGATCCGGACGATACGGGAAGCAATAAGGAGTATGACGAGGGGGAGTTTGGAGATGAGGAATTCGCGCACGAATGTCCGAGATGCGGCTTTAAATTCAACTGACCACAGGTTCCCATGGAAATGGCGGCTGGATGACCTGAAGGACGTTCCAAAGAACGGAAGGACGGTATTCAGCTGTTTTTCCTGCGGCGGAGGCTCTTCCATGGGATATAAGCTTGCCGGGTACACGGTGCTGGGGAACTGCGAGATTGACCCGGAGATGATGAAGCTGTACAGGCGGAACCATCATCCGAAATATCCGTATCTGATGGATATCCGGGAATTCAATCAGCTGCAGGTCTACCCGGAGGAATTAAGGCATCTGGATATCCTGGACGGGTCGCCGCCCTGCTCTGTATTCTCCACAGCCGGGGACCGGGAGAAGGCATGGGGAAAGGAAAAGGCATTCCGGGAAGGACAGAAGAAACAGCGGCTGGATGACCTGTTCCTGCATTTCATCCGGACAGCAGAGATTTTAAAGCCTAAGACAGTGATCGCGGAAAATGTTTCCGGCCTGCTGAAAGGCAATGCCAGGGGATACGTGAATGAACTGCTGAAAGCCTTTAAAGCGGCGGGATATGTGACACAGATTTTCCTGCTGGACGCCCATACCATGGGGGTTCCGCAGAGAAGGAGACGTGTCTTTTTTATTGCCCATCGCAATGACCTGGACCTGCCGAAGCTGAAGCTGGATTTCCATGAGAAGCCGATCCGCTTCGGAGAAGTGCGGAGCGAACATGGGATTCCCTACCAGAAAGCGCTGATGACGGAGCTGGTGGCGAAAAGGAAGAAAGGGGATACCTGTTTCGCAGATATCTCCCTTAGGGAACGCGGAAAACTGTCCATGTTCAACAATGCTATTGTGGAAGACAGCCGGGTAGCGCCGACCAATACCGCCTGTGCGATTGTAACCAGGTTCTGTGACGGGGAAAAATATTCTGTCCATGATTATGTGGCGACACAGACGTTTCCGGAAGATTATGATTTCATGGATCAGGAAGTCAATTATGTCTGCGGGATGAGCGTGCCGCCGGTGATGATGGCGAACATTGCCAGTGAGGTGTACAGGCAGTGGCTGAAATACGTGTAAGGGGGATGGTACAGCCGTGAGAAATTCTTTTGAATATTCTTCTGATAGGAAGTATCTTCGGATTTTCTTTCCGAATGGCAGGTTCTTTTTGATTGACGCGGAAGATTTTCCTGCTGTATCGCAAAGAACATGGTCGTTGGGAAAAAGGGGGTATCCGGTTTCCCACACAAGCAGGAAGCTGCCAGGCGGTGCCCGGACAGAACCTTTGCACAGATATCTGATGAAACCGGAGCCAGGGTATGAAGTAGATCATATATCCGGCAATAAGCTGGACAATCGCAGAAAGAATCTGCGGATATGTTCCCATCAGCAGAATATGTTCAACCAGAGGATCCGGTGTACAAATTCATCAGGATATCAAGGTGTGAGCTATCATAAAAAAGCCGAAAAATATGAGGCATATATCAGCCGGGATGGAAAGAAAATCTATCTCGGCCTTTTTATTTCTGCGGAAGAGGCAGCTGCGGCGAGGGATCGTGCTGCCAGCAGATTATATGGGGAGTACGCCAAGCTGAATATCAGGAGGGAATCGTCATGAGAAAACTGAAGAAGTATAAGCAGACCAGTTTCATGGCGAAGGGTTCCCATTATGACAAAGAGGCTGCAGACTACGCAGTGGCGTTTATTGAGAGCCTGTGCCATACGAAAGGGAAATGGGCAGGGAAGAAGTTTGAACTGATTGACTGGCAGGAGCAGATTGTCCGGGACCTGTTTGGGACGATCAAAGAGAATGGGTACCGGCAGTTTAACCAGGCATACATTGAGATCCCCAAAAAGCAGGGGAAATCAGAACTGGCTGCTGCGGTAGCCCTGCTGCTGACCTGCGGGGACGGGGAAGAGCGGGCGGAGGTGTATGGCTGCGCTTCGGACCGGCAGCAGGCGGCGATTGTGTTTGATGTCGCGGCGGATATGGTACGGATGTGTCCGGCGCTTTCCAAGCGGGTGAAGATCCTTGCATCCCAGAAACGGATCATCTACCTGCCGACCAATTCCTTTTACCAGGTACTCAGTTCGGAAGCCTATTCCAAGCATGGCTTCAACATCCATGGGGTGGTCTATGATGAACTGCACGCGGCTCCGGACAGGAGGCTGTTTGATGTCATGACAAAAGGCAGCGGTGACGCAAGGATGCAGCCCCTGTTCTTTTATATCACCACAGCGGGGACAGATACCAACTCCATCTGCTATGAGACGCACCAGAAGGCAAAGGATATCCTGGAAGGCCGGAAGATCGATCCGACCTTTTACCCGGTGATCTATGGGGCGGATGAGGGTGATGACTGGACTGACCCGAAGGTCTGGAAGAAGGCCAATCCTTCGCTGGATATCACGGTGGGGATGGACAAGGTGAAAGCGGCCTGCGAGTCGGCGAAGCAGAATCCGGGAGAGGAAAATTCTTTCCGGCAGCTGCGGCTGAACCAGTGGGTGAAGCAGGCAGTGCGCTGGATGCCGATGGAGAAATGGGACCAATGCGCCTTCGCGGTCAATGAAGAGGAACTGGAAGGAAGGGTCTGCTACGGTGGCCTGGATCTTTCCTCCACTACGGACATCACGGCGTTTGTCCTGGTGTTTCCGCCCCTGGATGAGGAAGATAAGTTCCAGCTGCTCCCGTATTTCTGGATTCCGGAAGAGACGCTGGATCTGCGGGTGCGCAGGGATCATGTCCCCTATGATGTGTGGGAGCGGCAGGGCTATCTGCAGACTACGGAGGGGAATGTGGTGCATTACGGCTATATTGAGAAATTCATTGAACGCCTGGGGGAGCGGTTCAACATCCGGGAGATCGCTTTTGACCGGTGGGGCGCCGTGCAGATGGTCCAGAACCTGGAAGGCATGGGATTCACGGTGGTTCCTTTCGGTCAGGGATTTAAGGATATGTCGCCGCCCACCAAAGAACTGATGAAGCTGACGTTGGAGCAGAGGATCGCCCACGGCGGGCATCCGGTGCTGCGGTGGATGATGGACAACATCTTCATCCGTACCGATCCGGCGGGGAATATCAAGGCGGATAAGGAGAAGTCCACGGAGAAGATCGATGGAGCGATCGCGGCGATCATGGGGCTGGACCGGGCGATCCGGTGCGGGAATGATACCAGGGAATCCGTTTATGACACCAGAGGACTGCTGGTGTTTTGATAGGAGGTTTTGATGGGAATTTTAAGTTTGTTTAGATTTGGAAGGAGCAGGGATAAGCCGGAGAACCGGACGTCCGGCAGCGGCTATACCTTCTTTATGGGAGGGAGCACTTCCGGGAAGCGGGTGAATGAACGGACGGCCATGCAGATGACGGCGGTGTACTCCTGCGTGAGGATTTTGTCGGAGGCGGTGGCCAGCCTGCCATTACAATTCTATAGATATACCGATGATGGCGGGAAAGAGAAAGCGGTGGAACATCCGCTTTATTTTTTGCTCCATGACGAGCCGAACCCGGAGATGACATCCTTCGTGTTCCGGGAGACGCTGATGACGCACCTGCTTCTGTGGGGCAATGCCTACGCCCAGATCATCCGGAACGGAAGGGGTGAGGTGATCGCCCTGTACCCGCTGATGGCGGACCGGATGTATGTGGATCGGGATGACAAGGGGCAGCTGTACTACGAGTACACCCTGTATTCCGATGACGCGCCTACCATGAAGGGGTCCATTGTCCGGCTGTCCCCTTATGAAGTGCTGCATATCCCAGGTCTGGGATTTGACGGGCTGGTGGGCTATTCGCCTATCGCTATGGCGAAGAACGCCATCGGCATGGCCATGGCCTGCGAGGAATACGGGGCGAAGTTTTTCGCCAACGGCGCGGCGCCTTCCGGGGTGCTGGAGCATCCGGGGACCATCAAGGATCCCAGCCGGGTGCGGGAAAGCTGGCAGAGGACTTTCGGAGGAAGCGGGAACGCCAACAAGGTGGCAGTGCTGGAGGAAGGGATGAAGTACACGCCCATTTCCATCTCGCCGGAGCAGGCGCAGTTTTTGGAAACAAGGAAGTTCCAGCTGGATGAGATTGCCCGGATCTTCCGGGTGCCGCCCCATATGATTGGGGACCTGGAAAAATCGTCCTTCAACAACATCGAGCAGCAATCCCTGGAGTTTGTGAAGTATACCCTGGATCCCTGGGTGTCCCGGTGGGAACAGTCCATGGTGCGCTCGCTGCTGTCCAGGGAAGAGAAATCAAAGTATTTCATCAAGTTCAATGTGGACGGACTGCTCAGAGGGGACTACCAGAGCCGGATGAACGGATATGCCACGGCAAGGCAGAACGGCTGGATGAGCGCCAATGATATCCGGGAACTGGAAAACCTGGACCGGATCCCGGCGGAGCAGGGCGGGGATCTGTACCTGATCAACGGGAACATGACGAAGCTTGCGGATGCCGGGCTGTTTGGAACAGGTCAGCAGGGGATGCCTGCAGGGGCAGATGATTTTGCGGGGAAAGGAGAAGAGATCCGATGAAGAAGTTTTGGAACTGGAAGAGCAGGAAGATCCGGGATCAGGATTCCGGTGAGGAGAGGACTGAAAGGGTGCTGTTCCTGAATGGGACCATCGCGGAAGAGAGCTGGTATGACGATGAAGTCACGCCGGCTCTTTTTAAGGAGGAGCTGATGGCGGGGAGCGGCGATATCACGGTATGGATCAACAGCCCTGGCGGGGACTGCGTGGCCGCGGCGCAGATTTACAACATGCTGATGGATTATAAGGGAAATGTCACGGTAAAGATCGATGGGCTTGCGGCGTCCGCGGCAAGCGTAATCGCCATGGCGGGTACGAAGGTATTGATTTCGCCGGTGGGGATGCTGATGATCCATAACCCGGCGACCATCGCCTGGGGAGATTCCGGGGAGATGCGGAAGGCCATTGAGATGCTGGAAAGCGTGAAGGATTCCATCATCAACGCTTATGAGATCAAGACCGGCCTGTCCCGGACGAAGCTGTCCCACATGATGGACGCGGAGACCTGGATGGATGCCGGGAAAGCGGTGGAACTTGGCTTTGCTGATGAGATTCTGGGAAGGTCAGAACTGCCGGAGGACATGGAGTCGCCTGCGGTATCCATGCTTTATTCCGAAGCCGCCGCGGTCAATTCCTTAATGGATAAGATCGCGGCAAAGTGCAGGACAAAACCGAAAACCGAACCGATGGGCCGCAGCGTAGACAGCCTCTACGAGCGGCTGAATTTATTGAAGAATTAGAAGGAGGACATGACCATGACGATTTTAGAACTGAGAGAAAAGAGGGCGAAGGCGTGGGAGGCAGCGAAAGCCTTCCTGGATTCCCACAGGAATGAAAAAGGTGTGCTGTCTGCGGAGGATGACGCCGCCTATACCCGTATGGAACAGGAAATCACAGATCTGGGGAAAGAGATCGCCCGGATGGAGCGGCAGGAAGCCTTTGAGAGGGAACTGTCCCAGCCGGTGAATCAGCCCCTGACCGGACGTCCGGCATCCGGCAGCGCGGGAAAGGAAAAGACCGGGAGGGCTTCGGAGGAGTACAAGGTCAATTTCTGGAACGCCATGCGCTCCAAAGTGCCGCTTCCCAGTGTGGTCAACGCTTTGGAGGAAGGGACGGATTCCGAGGGCGGGTACCTGGTGCCGGATGAGTATGAGCGTACCCTGGTGGAAGCCCTGGAAGAGGAAAACGTGTTCCGCCAGCTGGCAAACGTGATCCGTACTTCCAGCGGCGACCGGAAGATCCCGGTGGTGGCGACCAAAGGAACGGCATCCTGGATCGATGAGGAAGGGGCGTACACGGAGAGCGATGATTCCTTCGGGCAGGTATCCATCGGGGCTTATAAGGTAGGTACCATGATCAAGGTATCCGAGGAACTTTTAAACGACAGCGTCTTTGACCTGGAATCCTATATCGCGAAGGAATTTGCCCGCCGGATCGGGGCGAAGGAGGAAGAGGCCTTCTTTACCGGGGACGGCTCCGGGAAGCCGCTGGGTGTGCTGGCAGCCACCGGTGGGGCGGAGACCGGGGTAACGGCGGCTTCCTCTACGGCTATTACGGCGGATGAACTGATGGACCTGTTTTATTCCCTGAAATCCCCTTACCGGAAGAAAGCGGTATGGGTGCTGAACGATTCTACCATCAAGGCGGTGCGCAAGCTGAAGGATTCCACGGGGCAGTACCTGTGGCAGCCGTCCCTTATGGCCGGTACGCCGGATACTCTGCTTGGCAGGCCGGTGAAGACCTCCGCCTATATGCCGGTGATCGCGGCGGGGGCGAAGACTATTGCCTTCGGCGATTTCAGCTATTACTGGATCGCGGACCGGCAGGGACGTTCCTTCAAGCGGCTGAACGAACTGTATGCCGCCAACGGCCAGGTGGGATTCCTGGGCTCCCAGAGGGTGGATGGGAAGCTGGTGCTGTCCGAGGCGGTGAAGGTGCTGGCGCAGAAGGCCAGCGCCTGATCTATCTGATGTGAAAAAGCGGGCGGCGTCCTCAGGCGTGGGGCGCTGCCGGTAAGGAAGGAGGCAGGCGGGATGCTGGTGACGCTGGAAGAAATGAAGAATTACCTCCGGGTGGATGACAGTGAGGACGATGGGCTGATCACCACGCTCCTGGCATCTGCGGAGCGGATGTGCATGGACATCCTGCGGACAGACGAGGAAAGCGGCCTGCAGGAAGCGGAGAATGGAAAACCGGCGGTGATGTATACTGTGGCCTATCTGTATGAGCACCGGGAGGAAGCCGACCATCATGCCCTGAACCTGACGCTTCGTGCCCTGCTCTTCGGCAGCAGGAAGGAGGCGTTCTGATGGAGATCGCTCTGCTGAATGTAAAAGTGACCTTCCAGAAAAACTCCGTGGTTTCGGATGTTATCGGAAACCGCAGGAATGTCTGGGAGGATTATTATACCTGTCATGCCACGGTCAGCGGGGAGGGCGGGCAGGAAAGGGCAGCTGCCGGATTGACGGTGGCAGAATGCGACCTTGCTTTTACCGTCCGTTTCTGCAAACGGGCGGCGGAGGTGACAGCGGAGGGCTTCCGCATCCTGTTTGGCGGGGAGATTTACAACATCGCGGCTGTGGACCACATGAACTATAAGAAGAAAACGCTGAAGTTCCGGTGTGAGAAAGCGAGGCGGTGACCATGGGACAGACGGTACAGATCGGGAAACTGGCGGACGCCGTCATGGAGACGCTGGAAGAGTACGCGGACCTGGCTGCGGAGGATGTGAAGCAGGCGGTTCGGGATGCTGGGGAGACGGTAAGGGAGGAGATCCGCGCCAACGCTCCGAAGGATACCGGGGACTACGCCAAAAGCTGGGCAGTGAAGAAAACAAAGGAAACTTCCGCCAGCCTGACGCTGACCGTCCATTCCAAAAACCGCTATCAGCTGGCCCATCTGCTGGAGTATGGCCATGCAAAACGGGGCGGCGGACGGGTGGAGGGTAAAGCCCATATCGCCCCGGCGGAGGAGAAGGGAATCCGGCAGCTGGAAGAAGAGATCGAAAGGAGCCTGAGACATGGATAAACTTCTGGATATTTTGAAAAGCACCGGCTTCCCCTATGCTTATGACCATTTCGCGGAAGGGGAGGTGCCGGATCCGCCGTTCCTCTGTTACCTGCTACCGGGGAGCGATAACTTTTCCGCGGATGGGAAGGTCTATTACCGGATCAGCGAGGTGCGGGTGGAATTATATACGGATCAGAAGGATTTCGCCGCAGAGGGAAAGCTGGAAGACGCTTTGGACGCCTGCGGCATTTTTTATGAGAAATCGGAGACCTGGATTGACAGCGAAAAGCTGTATGAGGTTCTGTATGTGTTTGAGATGCCAGCAGGCGGGGAAAGCGCAGGGCAGGACGGATAAGGAAATGGAGGGAGCAGGAAATGTCTGCGAAGAAGAATAAGGTAAAATTTAATATCTGCAACGTGCATTACGCACTGATTACGGTGGATGAGGACGGGGACGTGACTTTCGGGACGCCGGTGGCTATGCCGGGCGCGGTATCCCTGTCCTTGGAACCAAACGGCGAGCCGTCCAATTTTTACGCGGATGGGTACGCTTACTATACGATCTCCAACAACATGGGCTATGAGGGGGATCTGGAACTGGCCATGGTGCCGGAGAGCTTCCGGACGGATGTGCTGAAGGAGTCCCTGGACGACAACAGCGTGCTGGTGGAGAGCGCCAACGTGGAGACAGCGAACTTTGCCTTGCTTTTTGAGTTTGACGGGGATGTGAAGAAGATCCGCCATGTGCTGTACAACTGCTCGGCGGCAAGGCCGAACATTGAGTCCGCGACCAATGAGGAAGAGATCGAGGTACAGACGGAAACGCTGGCCATCACGGCGGCGCCCCTGGCCAACGGCTATGTGAAGGCGCGTACCGGGGACAGCACCACGGATACGGTCTACACCGGCTGGTATACCTCTGTGTATATGCCGACGGTGACAGATTCGGAGACCTCTGGGGTACAGCAGTCCAGCCTGCGGGAAATGGAAGAGGATGAAATCGGAGGGGAGACCTTATGAGCATGAAACGGAATATCATGATTGACGGGCAGGAGGTTCCTTTTAAGGCCTCCGCCGCTATCCCCCGGATCTACCGGATGCGGTTCCACCGGGATATCTACAAAGACCTGCGGGACCTGGAAAAGGGGATTGATAAGAATGATCCGGAGAATTCTAACCTGGATCTGTTCTCTTTGGAAATGTTTGAGAACATCGCCTATGTGATGGCGAAGCATGCGGATCCGTCCATTCCGGATACGCCGGAGGAATGGCTGGATGGGTTCAATACCTTTTCCATCTATCAGGTGCTGCCGCAGATCATTGAACTGTGGGGGCTGAACACTCAGACGGATGTGCAGGCTAAAAAAAACTTCGCCCGACAGACCGGGAAATGACAACGCCCCTGTTCCTCCTGCGGTGCGTGCAGCTGGGACTGTCCATCCGGGATCTGGATCTTTTGACCATCGGGATGGTGAATGATATGTATGTGGAGAGCCGGAACGATGAGCATAAGTATGCGGTGGTGGCAACGCAGGAGGATTTTGACAGGTTCTGATAAAAAGCCGCTTGATGAGAGAATTTTTCCTTGATAAGATATAAAGACAAAGAAAAATTCAGATAACTATTTCAGGGGGACTTTTATGCAGTTAAATGGAAATCAAATTGTCAATTTCCCATATGGGAATGACATTAAAAAAGAGTTAAAATCTAAATTTGATGTAATAGATGAAATCCATGAATTTATAGTTGAGATTGACGATTTCCCTATAGAAGTAGCGATTGATTTATGCTTTAGTGGTAGATCGTTACACGCAGAGTATCTTTTTTGCATAACAGAAGAAGGAGAGAAATTTACTCTATTTGATTGTTATGTTATGCCAATGCAGTATCCAACTAAACAGATAAAGGTTATTTGGAATAAGTGGTTATTGGGATATCATGTGACAAACTTAAATAAAAACAATATACACCGAGGAGATTATTTAATCAATTTAAAGAAAAAAGATTGGAATTCCAATATTTTAGATCAAAATAATTGTTATGTAGTATTGGATGGTACTGTTACTATAACAATCGGAGATAGAACTTATGGATCAAAGAACGATCTTATTGAGATTGCTATTGAAACAAAAGAACCATCAAATATTAGTGCATATGAAAAAGTATTATTACGGCTATTGGAAATTTATTTTCTTCAGATGGGTTTTTTCCCGAAGGTTGAAAAGAGAAAATACAAAACGGCTCGTGGAGAGGAATTTTTCTTTCAAGAAGATTTTGCGGCATACGGAAAAACCACAAAAGCCAATATTAGGTTGGAGTATGCGTTAGATTTAAAGAAAGATGTGAATTTAGTTTCAGTATATGATAATTGGTGGAAATTAAGAGAAATAGAGGTTGTAACTTTTAATTTATATGCTTATACGACATCTGAGAAAAATCCTGTGAGAGAAGTTCCTATAGCAACTTGTATTCAGTGTTTAGAGGGATATTTTAGAAGGCATCATTCGGAGGAAATGTATAAATTCTCAAAATCCGGAAAAGAATCTATCTGCAAAGAAATATTAGAAATTATTAAAAAGTCATCTAAAATAAGTGACATATGTGGTGAAGAAGAAATAAACATTGATGATTTGTCAAAAAGCGTAAACGGGCTATTAGGACATATTAATGAGCGTAGTCTGAAAGAAATTTTAAAATATTCAATTCAAAGAGATATAATGGCAAATAGTATTTTTCAATATGAACAAAAGACTAAAGGAATTGATAATGTGCTATTATTCGACAAATTTATTAACAAAGCTACAGGCCATAGAAATTGGCTATCTCATTTAATGGAGACCAAAAAGCGATTTAATGGGGATGAAATAGAGTTAGCAAATAAAAAGTTAAAGTTATTATTTAGAATTACTTTGATGATAGATATAGGATTACAGGTAACAAAGGATTCCTTAGATAGAACAGTTAATGGTATTGATCAATGGTATAAAGGACATGAATTAAAATAATTATGCAGGCATCTGTTGCAACAGCAGATGCCTTTTTTAAAGATATGCTCGGAGAAATCCGGGCTTTTTCTATGTCCATTTTCAGGAGGTGGATGACACATGGCGAGCCGGATCAAAGGTATTACAGTGGAGATCGGCGGCGATACCAGCGGACTGGAAAAATCGCTTGCCGCAGTGAACAATTCCATAAAGAAGACCCAGAGCCAGCTTCGGGATGTGAATAACCTTCTGAAACTGGATCCGTCGAATACCATTCTTCTGGTGCAGAAGCAGGAGCTTCTGCAGTCCGCGATTGGGGATACGGAAAAGAAGCTGGAAGCCCTGGAACAGGCCCAGGAGGATGTGACGAAAGCTTTTGAACGGGGTGATCTGGGGAAGGACCAGTACATGGCTTTCCAGCGAGAGGTTGAGGAAACTAGAGGTGCGCTGAACCGGTATAAAGCAGATCTGTCCGGTTTACAGTCAGAGCAGGAACGGCTGGCATCCAATACGGGGCGGCTGAATAAACTGTTTGCAGCTACAGGTTCCAGTGTGGATGATTACGCCGATGTGCTGGGGAGCCGTCTGGTGACGGCGATCCGGAACGGGACAGCTTCTTCCGATCAGCTGAAAACAGCTGTAGAGAAGATCGGGAAGGCGGTCACTGGTGGGAAGGCCGATATCAAACAGCTGACCGATGCCCTGGATACGGTGGATGACGGGCAGGCGGTACGAAATCTGATCAATGATCTGAATGATGTGGGTGACGCTGCTCAGGACGCTGCGGATGACATCGGGGAGATTGCCCAGGCCACCAAGGGTGCAGCGCTTATGGAAGCCGCTGACCAGTTATCTGTGGTGGGGGATAAGATCCAGGATGTGGGAGATAAGGCGGTATCCGCTTATGCGGAGACAGAGACGGCCGTTTCTAAAGTAAACGCCTACTTCGGGGAGACCGGGGAGGCGGCGGAAGCCAGCGCTGAAATCGTGAAAAACGTGTACGGCTCCGGCGTGGGCCAGAGCATGGACGCGGTGGCGGAAGCGGTCATCATGGTCAAGAAGAACCTGGGGGATCTGGGAGATACGGACCTGACCAACCTGACGAAGCAGGCGCTGACTTTAGAAGAACTGTACGGGATTGACATGAATGAGACCCTCCGGGGTGTCAATTCTCTGATGAAGCAGTACGGCCTGACCGCTCAGGAAGCCATGGATTATATTGTCCGGGGTACCCAGAACGGCCTAGATAAGACCAATGAATTGGGGGATAACCTGTCCGAGTATGCGGGGAAATTTGAGCAGGCAGGGTATTCTGCTTCCGAGTATTTTCAGCTTCTGCAGAATGGCCTGGAAGGCGGAGCATATAATCTGGACAAGGTCAATGACGCGATCAATGAGGTGACCACCCGTCTGGCGGATGGAACCATCGGGGACTCCATTGATCTGTATTCCCAGAAAACACAGTCCCTGTTCCTGGCATGGCAGAACGGGGAAGCTACCCAGAAGCAGGTGATCGATTCCATTGTGGCGGATATCGGAAACTGTCCCAGCCAGCAGGAAGCCCTGAACATGGCGGCCCAGGCCTTTGGTACCATGGCCGAGGATGGAAACCTGAAATTTATTACTTCCCTGACCTCCGTGGGAGAGACTTATGACAGCGTTGCCGGATCTGCGGAAAATCTGTTCAGACAGACACAGACGCCCATGCAGGAGATGGAGGCAAATACCCGGAAGCTGCAGCAGGCGCTGGTTCCTCTGGGGGAAAAGATCGTGGAGCTGGCCAACGTGGTACTGCCGCCTTTGGTGGCCATTATTACGGCAGTGAGCAAGGTATTCGGCATGCTGCCGGAGCCTGTGCAGAATTTTGTGGTGATCCTTGGGGCTTTGCTGGTGGCATTTACAGCATTGACACCGGTGATTGCGGCCCTGGCGGTGTCCTTCGGGGCGCTGAACATTTCCCTGCTCCCGGTGATCGGGATCATTGCCGGGGTGGCAGCGGCTATTGCCGGGATCATCGCTATTGTGAAAAACTGGGGTGCGATTACAGAATGGTTCGGTCAGTTGTGGCAGGCGGTATCCCAAAAGCTGATGGAATTGTGGAACGGGGTGGTGGTTTTCTTTACGGAAACCATTCCGGCGGCGTTCCAGACCTTCATCGGCTTTTTTTCTGCCATCCCGGACTGGTGGAACGGCCTGTGGTCTCAGGTATCCGCGTTTTTCACGAATACCTGGAATGCGATCCTGCAGAATCCCATCGTACAGCTGGTGGTAACAACCATCACATCTCTGTGGGAAAATACGAAAAATACCTTGCAGGGGATCTGGTCGGGGATCTGCCAGATTGCCTCCGGTGCCTTTGAATTGCTGAAAAATGTGATCCTTGCTCCGGTGCTTCTGCTGATCGACCTGGTGACGGGAAATTTCTCACAGCTTGCGTCTGATGCGGCGAATATCTGGAACAATATCAAAAATGCCGCTTCCCAGATCTGGTCGGGAATCCGGCAGGTGGTGACTTCTGCGGCTTCAGGACTGAAGCAGGGCGTGGAAATGGTGCTTTCGGCCCTGTCTCAGTTCGCCTCTCAGATCTGGTCGGCGATGAAGCAGACGGCGTCTTCTGTCTGGAACGGCATCAAGACTACGGTGGTAAATATCGCATCCGCGCTGCGTGAAGCGGCGGTTTCCGCTTTCCAGCGGATGGTTTCCGGGATCGGCTCTGCCCTTTCCGGGCTGTATTCGGTTGTGAGCAATGGATTTTCTTCCGCCATTCGGTTTATTACCGGGCTGCCGGGGCAGGCGTTTCAGTGGGGCAAAGATTTTATCCAGGGACTGATCAACGGGATTTCCAGTATGATCCAGAGCGTGATCAACACAGTTTCCGGGCTGGCCGACCGGATCCGTTCCTTCCTGCACTTCTCGGCTCCGGATGAGGGGCCGCTGGCGGATTACGAGACCTGGATGCCGGACTTCATGAAGGGGCTGGCGGGCGGTATTGAGAAGAACCGGAACCTGGTGGAAAAGGCTGTGAGGGATGTGGCTTCGGATATGGTGGTTTCGCCAAAAGTGAACGGGATGGAATATGGCTATGCCGATGGTGCTTTCTCCGGCGGGAGCATGTCTGACCTGATCTCCGGGATCTCTTCCGCGGTATCGGAAGCCCTGGCAGGCTTTTCCGGCCCGCAGGGGAACATCGTGATCCCGGTGTATGTGGGAGGCACTTTACTGGATGAACTGGTAGTGACGGCGCAGGCAAGACAAAACCTGCGGTCAGGAGGGAGGTAAGCGATGGCATTTATACAGTATCTGACCTTTGACGGCACAGCCCTCCCCCTGCCGGATTCTTATGAAGTACAGATGGATGATGTGGAGGCGGATTCCGGCGGGGAGACGGAGGCAGGGACGGTACAGCGGGATGTAGTGCGCGCAGGCGTAGTGAGCATCCCGGTGACGTTTTCAGTGTCGGCAAAATGGCTGAAGACACTGACAGAGTTTAAGCAGCAGGAAAAGATCACGGTGGGATATTTTAATACAGAGACGCTGACGGTGAAGACAGCGGAGATGTATGTGGAGGGGTACAAGGCTTCTCTTGTGAAGGATACGTCCCGGAAGGGATTGTGGACGGTGAGTTTTACGCTGAGGGAGTTCTGAAAGTGTATTCTTTTTCGGGGAAAACTATGGTATATTTGAGAAAATAAATCGGAATTTCACGGAGTGATTGTAATGAATGAAAAAATATTTAAGACCCCATGCGGAGAGATCCATTATTGGATAAATATGGAGCAGGGTTCTGGAAATATTACATTGATTTTTCTGCCGGGTTTAACTGCAGATCATCGATTGTTTGAGAAGCAAATTGAATTTTTCCAGGGAAAATATAATGTATTTGTGTGGGATGCACCGGGGCATGGGAAATCATGGCCATTTAAATTTGATTTTTCATTGATGGATAAAGCAAAATGGCTTGATGATATTTTCGGATTAGAAAATATTCAGGCTCCGGTTATCATAGGGCAATCCATGGGCGGCTATGTTGGCCAGGCATATTCGGAGTTATTTCCGAACAAATTGAAAGGATTCGTTTCTATAGATTCGGCACCTCTGCAAAGAAAATATGTGACGGGAATTGAATTGTGGCTTCTGAAAAGAATGGAACCAGTATATCGATATTATCCCTGGAAGTCATTATTGAACATCGGAACAAAGGGAGTTGCTGTATCTGCGTATGGAAGAAAATTGATGCATGACATTATGATGGCCTACGATGGCGACCAAAAAAGATATGCCCAAATATCCGGTCATGGTTTCAGAATATTAGCGGAAGCAATGGAGGCCGATCTTCTATACAAAGTACAGTGTCCGGCGCAGCTGATATGCGGAGAAAAAGACCATGCGGGTTCCTGCATTCGATATAATAAAGCATGGCACAAAAATACTGGCATTCCAATAGCGTGGATAAAGAATGCAGGGCATAATTCAAATACCGATGCACCGGAAGAAGTGAATTCATTAATTGTGAAATTGATAAATACAATAAGATGAAATATATAGAATAAATTCGGTTTGCTAGACAGACAAATTCAGTATAATCAGTATTAGTTTTTAATAGTTTATTTTGTCAAGAGCATCAGTCAGAAATGGTTGGTGCTTTTTTGATGCCTGGAAACGGAAGGAGGGGTGTCCGATGTACCCGGTGAGCGAGGCGTTCCTGCAGGCGGTGCAGGGGAACACCCGGAAGTATTACTGGTCGGGGAAAATTACCACGGCAGGAGGTGTGGTGCATTCCTTTGATCAGGAGGATATCGTAAAAGGCAGCGGCTATATCACAGCCCAGTGCTGCAGTAATTCGGAGATTGAACTGGGAGCGGTGTACGCGGCGGAGATGGGGATCAGCTTATTCCTGGATATTGACCGGTATACGCTGGAGGACGCGGAGGTGGAATTATCTTATCATCTCCGGCTTGCCAGCGGCGCTTATGAGACTGTCCCCATGGGGATCTTTGAAGTAAGTGAAGCCAACCGGACGGTGCATGTGCTGGAACTGAAGGCCTATGACCGTATGCTCCGTTTTGACCGAGCTTTCAATGGTTTTGAGACCATTGGCACTGCCTACGGGATGATGGAGCTGTGCAGTACGGCCTGCGGGGTGGAACTGGCACAGACCCAGGCGGAGATTGAGGCGCTCCCGAATGGATCGGAACTGCTATCCATTTACCCGGAGAATGACATTGAGACCTACCGGGATGTGCTGTATTTTACGGCGCAGGTACTGGGCGGGTTCTTCTGCGTCAACCGGGCCGGGAAGCTGGAATTTCGGCAGTATGGGGAGACATCGGTCATGGAGATTCTGCAGAAGCACCGGTTTTCCAGCAGTTTTTCTGATTTTGTGACCCGGTATACGGCGGTCAGCTCCACCAACCTGCGGACGCAGACTTCTGAGTATTACGCCCTGGAAACAGACGATGGTTTGACCATGAACCTGGGAGTCAATCCGTTACTGCAGTTTGGGTTGGAAGAAACCAGGGCGGAACTGTGCGGGAACATCCTAAATGCTCTCTCAAAAGTGAACTATGTGCCCTTTGATTCAGATACCATTGGAAATCCGGCATTGGATCTGGGGGACGTGCTGACTTTTTCCGGCGGGCAGGCAGATGATCAGCAGATCACTTGTGTGACGTCCTTTACGGTTAAGATCGGTGGACGTCAGAGTCTGAAATGTGTGGGGAAGAATCCCAAGCTTTCCCAGGTGAAGTCCAAGAATGATAAGAACATCTCCGGGCTCTTAAACCAGATTGAAGCGGGAAAGATCGGCATCCATACCTTTACCAATGCTTCTGAGTATTCCATCGGGGAGACGGATGTGCGGATCATCAGCATTGAGTTCGCTTCCAAAGAGGAAAACCACGCCCAGTTCTTCGGACAGGTGGTGGTGGATGTGACGGCTGATCCGGCTGTAAAGTCAGCCAATGCCAGCGGCACGATTGTGATTCCGTTTTCTTCCGGGAACACAGGAGACAGTGGAGGGACATCCAGTGGAGCAGCGGATACAGAAGATGGTTCTGAGGATGGCGCTGCCGAGGAAGAGACCACAGATATTTCCGTGGATGTGAGCCTGCCGGTGACATGGACGGAGGACGGGAAAGCGGTCTGCTATGTAACTTTTGAACTGAACAACGCGGAGATCCTGCTCCATCATCCTGTGGAAACCTGGCACAGCGGGAAGCACATCCTGTCTTTGTATTACCCCATTGAAAATATCGTGCCGAATATCACAAACACCTTCAGCGTGTATCTGCGGGTGGAGGACGGCTCCGGCAGTGTGGGGATCGGGGACTGCATTGCATCCATCAGCGGTCAGGCCATGGCAGCGGCTGCGGCATGGGACGGCAGGATCGATATTGAGGAAACAGCGGCTCTGTTTTCTGTGGGCGGCGGCCTGCAGGGAAAGAATATGACGGATGTGATGGCAGTGGAAACGATGGAACTGGTGCAGAAAAGCTATTCGGATACACTGACGGCAAAGCCGAAGATCGGGGCGTTCTGCCGGCCGGTAACGCTGCCGGTATCCAGTGACGCAGAATGATGGGAGGGAAATAGACATGACCTTAAAAGGCGTGATGACAATCGAACTGACGGATGAAAATACCGGGGCGGTGGAAACGGTTACGGAGGAGAACATGATCACAGAGTCCGTCAATAACATTTTGGGGTTAAACCCTATGGGCATCTTTTACGCGGCAACCGGGGAGTATGACGAAGCGGTCCTCTGGAACGGGAACCTTCTTCCCATCTGTCCCAATATGATCGGCGGCATCCTGCTCTTTTCCGAAGCGCTGGCGGAGGATGAGGAACTGCTGTATGAAAGCTCCGACAACTTGCCGGTGGCTTACGCTTCCAACAATGTCAATTCTACGGCGAACCTGGCCAGGGGGAGCCTGAACCTGACGGAGAGCATGGCTCTTTCCAATGGCTATAAGTTTGTGTGGGAGTTTACGCCCAACCAGGGCAACGGGACGATCGCGGCGGTGGCGCTGACCAGCGCTCTGGGCGGACAGAATGGTTTTGGAAGCCTTGTGGGGGATGCCAGTGCTTTCCTTCAGTTAAAGGCGGCGGATATCGGGGCAATCCCGGATGCCAACAAGATGGTGCTGTTTGAGGCGGTGGAGATGGATTTCGAGAACAGCCTGCTGTATTCCATCACCTTTGAAAATGCGGGCGTCCGGATCCGGAAGCTTCGGATCCCGGTGTTTTCCATCGGGCTGAATGAGAAGCTGGACGATTCCACTTATACCGTGCTGGAGGATGAGGTGCTGACGCCGGAGACCTTTGAGTTCCTGGGAAGCTATACCAAGTACGGGGAGTTTCTGGATGGGCAGGACGGATACTGGTACGGGTTTTCCAATGAGGGGAATTCTTCTGGGGATGCAACAATGCTTTGGATCAAAATCTCCAAGACAGACTATTCCTTTACAGAAGGGCAGTGGACGCTGTCCAACGCAAAACTGATGGATGTGGGTACCCGGGCTTTTGACTCTTTCGCGGAGCGGAGCGTGAAATGCTGTATCCGGAGTGGGTATCTGTATGTGCCTGTCTATGACAAGAAGGGAATCTATAAGATCAGCCTTTCCAATTCCACGGATGTGACGCTGATCGAGTTCGGCTTTACGTCCAAGTGGAAGCCCTTGTGCGAGACCGGCTCCTGCGAGCTGTACCTGACGCTCATCGGGGATCTGATCATCGGCGGGGATTTCCAGATCACGGCGGAGGATACGGTGGTCCATACCCAGGGAAACGTCCGGCTCAACAACGCCGCGACGCCCCTGTTCCAGTATAAGAACTTCCTGATCGGCTGGGGCGGAAGCTACGGAAATGAGTACCGGACGGCTTATCTCCTGACGCCGTACCTGGCGTCCATCAACAACCTTTCCTCAGCGGTGGTGAAGACCGTGGATAAGACCATGAAGATCACCTACACGCTGACGGAACAACCCGATCCCGTGCCGTAAGGGAAAGAGCTGCCCTGGAAAGGGCAGGCGGCACTTTATATAGAGAAACTGACTGGCAGGCGCTCTTTTGGGGCGTCTTTTCTTATGGGAAAGCGAGGAATAAAAGCAATGAAAGAATTTTGGAACATGATTCAGATGGTATTTGCCGCGGTGGGCGGCTGGCTGGGGTATTACCTGGGCGGCTGTGACGGCCTGCTGCTGGCTCTGGTGGCTTTCGCGGCGGCGGATTACCTGACCGGCGTGATGTGCGCGGTCAGCGACCGGAAGCTGTCCAGCAATGTAGGGTTTAAGGGTATCTGCCGGAAGGTGCTGATTTTCCTTCTGGTGGGGATCGCAAATATCCTGGATGTCCATGTCATCGGCACCGGATCGGTGCTGCGGACGGCGGTGATCTTTTTCTATATTTCCAATGAGGGCGTGAGCCTTTTGGAGAACGCGGCGCACCTGGGGCTTCCGGTGCCGGAGAAGATCAAGGCGGTGCTGGAGCAGCTCCATGACCGGGCGGAAAAAACGGAAACGGAGGAGAAATGAGATGAAGTTAGTACAGAGTATTTTAACGAAGAATCCCTGCTATACGGCGGGGAGGAAGATCACGGTGAAGGGGCTGATGCTCCATTCGGTGGGCTGTCCCCAGCCCAAGGCGTCTGTGTTTATCAGTTCCTGGAACAGCCCGTCCTATGATAATGCCTGTGTGCATGGGTTTATTGACGGGAATGACGGGACGGTGTACCAGACCCTGCCCTGGAACCACAGGGGATGGCACTGCGGCTCCGGCAGCAAAGGCAGCGGGAACAATACCCATATCGGGGTGGAGATGTGCGAGCCTGCCTGTATCCGGTATACGTCCGGGTCGAACTTTACCTGCTCCGACCTGCCGGCGGCAAGGGCAGTGGCGAAGCGTACTTACGAAGCGGCAGTGGAATTATTTGCTTACCTGTGCAAACAATACAATCTGAACCCAGCCGCGGACGGCGTTGTCATCAGTCACCGGGAAGGGCATAGCCGGGGGATCGCTTCCAACCATGGGGATCCGGAGCATCTGTGGAAGGGGCTTGGCCTGGACTATACCATGGACGGGTTCCGGAAGGATGTGAAGGCGGCTATGGGAGGGGCCGGGACAACGGAGCCGGAGAACGGCGGATGGTACCGGGTCAGGAAGTCCTGGACAGATGCGAAGTCCCAGAAAGGGGCGTTCAAAGTGCTTGCCAATGCTAAGAAGTGTGCGGATGAGAATCCTGGGTATACGGTATACGATGAATCCGGGAAGGCTGTCTATGGAGGATCGGGATCCGGAAGCGGATTTTCTCCGTATCTGGTACAGGTATCCATTACGGATCTGAACATCCGGAAAGGACCGGGGACGAATTACGGGAAGACCGGGAAATATACTGGGGAAGGTGTCTTTACCATTGTGGAGGAGGCAAACGGACAGGGAGCCTCCCGCTGGGGGAAACTGAAATCCGGCGCCGGATGGATCTCCCTGGATTATGCGAAGAGAATTTAATAATATAGAGGATGATTGAAAATCCCGCATATGGCTGGTCTGAAAAGAGTGGCTGTATGCGGGATTTTCTGTTTACTATTATTTGTATCATGGCATTTCCTTACATCAAGAAAGCAAGAGAATGTATATTCAGAATGATTGGGGGAATCACATGGAAACACGCCGTAAATTGTATAACAAATTGGAATATGATAAATTGTACAAAATATAGACGCGGTATGGCATCGGTGGTATAATGAGTCATCATAAAGCTTGCAATTATGCAGCGGGAAATAAGTTCAGACCTGGTCTGATTAAAAGGGAATCCGGTGAGAATCCGGAGCGATCCCGTCACTGTATTAGCTGGTTCGAGGCACGATGCCACTGGGGTATCTACTCTGGGAAGGCGCCAAGGATGGAAATGCTTAAGTCAGGAGACCTGCTTTTTCTCTGCAAAGATTCTTGCGGAAGACGAGAAATCTTTACCAACATAATAGACAGAAAGGGTTATATTGTCTGGAAATGGGAGCAGTATAACTGTATTTTTATGTAAAAAAGATGATCAGATCTGGCGCAGGATGTCAGATCTTTTTTTGTGGCTTTGTGAAAAAAACAGTAGAAAGAGGAATGAAAAAATGAAACATGGTAAAAAATGGTTTGCATTCGGAATTACGGCGGTCATGTCGCTATCTCTGCTTGCGGGATGCGCTGGTAGTTCAAATGGGACGGAGACTGCAGGAAGCGGAGCAAATGACACTTCTGCTTCCGGAGGAGAAAAAGTCCTGAATTTCGGATGCCAGATGTACGACGATGGCTCTTTGAACTTTGCCCTGGCCAGCAGCAGTTCCTGGAACGCCATGCGCTTTGGTATTACAGAAAGTTTATTTAAATTTAATGACGAGATGGGTACAGAACCATGGCTGGCAGAAAGCTATACGGTAAACGATGCACATACGGAATGGGTGATTACCCTGAAAGATGATATTTCTTTTTCAGACGGCTGTCCGGTGACACCCTCGAAGGTAAAAGAATGTTTTGAATATTTGAAAGAGGTTTCCGAAGAGTCATCAGCGAACGCAGAAAAGTATCTGGAATTTGAGGCGGAGATAACAGCGGATGATGAAGCGAATACGCTGACAATTGTTACAAGTAAACCATACAATGATTTGCCGGCACAGCTGGCCTATCCGGTCATGGCCGTTGTTGATATCGAACACACAGAGGACTTTATGAATGGCGTCATTGGAACCGGCCCTTATATGGTGAAGCAGTTTAAAGGCGTAGGGGCCGGATATGAGATGGCAGCCAATCCCAACTATTATGAAGAAGTACCATACGACAAGGTAAATATCCTTTTTATGGGAGATGCATCCGCAAAAGCGATGGCACTTGAAAGCGGCCAGGTTGATCTGGTGGAAAACATTACAAATGTTGCTGATATTCAGAAATTCCAGGAGAACCCGGACTTTACCGTGGATATCGCCACCGGCGTGCGCTGTGGATTTTCCTGGATGAACCTGGACGGCGTTCTGGCCAATGAGACGCTCCGCCAGGCGATGGTCATGGCAATCGATAAAGAAGGAATCTGTGAGTCCAAAACCATCGGCGGTCTGTACACGGCGGGCATTTCCGTACTGCCCTCCAATCTGGAGTATGGATACGATGAGCTGAATGATCCCTATCCTTATGATCCGGAAGGAGCGAAGAAGCTTCTGGACGATGCGGGAATCGTGGATACGGACGGCGATGGCATCCGGGAGCTGGAGGGACAGAACATTAATCTGCGCTATGTTTCCTATGAAAATCGCCTGCTAAATGAATTTTCCGATGCCCATACCCAGTATCTGACGGAAATCGGGATTGGCGTTACTGCCGAGTACGGCAGTTCTGATGATCAGTGGAGCAAGCTGGCTGCGGGAGATTACGACTTAAATAACAACAACTGGACTACTGTTGGAACCGGTGATCCGCTGGAATATCTGGGCAACTGGTACTCCGAAACCACATACTGCGGTTATTCCAATCCGGAATACGATAAATTGTATGAATCGCTGCAAAGTGAGATGGATCCGGCGAAAAGAAAAGAGCTGGTAAAAGAAATGCAGCAGATCATCATAGACGACGCGCTGGTATTAGTTGACGGATACTATAACAGCAGTATGATCTATTCGAATAAAAGAGTAGGATATGCGCATATCCATACGGCAGATTATTACTGGCTGACTACGGAAATTGTTCCGGCAGAATGAATGAGGTGTGATGGTATTGAGCAAAAAACAATTACTCTCCCGCCTGCTGCAGATTGCGGTGGTTCTGGTGGGAATCAGCTTTATCACTTTTTTTCTGACCTATCTTTCACCGGGAGATCCGGTGGAAAATATGTATATCTCCATGGGGCAGATGCCGCCGGAAGAGATTGTGGAACAGACCAGGGAGGAGATGGGGCTGAATGACCCTTTCTTTGTCCAGTACTTCCGCTGGCTGGGGAATTGTCTTCATGGAGATTTTGGAACATCCTATTCTCTTCAGCGGCCAGTGACGGAACTATTGCTGGAACGTGTAGGACCAACGCTGAAACTGACAGCGTTGTCGCTGGTGATGATGCTGCTTTTATCCGTTCCGCTGGGCGTATTTTCGGCATTATACAAGAATTCCTGGGTGGATTATCTGGCAAGGGGCCTGACCTTTCTGGGGTGTGCCATGCCTAATTTCTGGGTGGCGCTTCTGCTGATGCTGGCGTTTTGCGTGCGTTTTACGATTTTTCCGGTAATCAGCGCAAATGCCGATTTCAGGAGTTTATTTTTGCCTGCATTGACATTGGCTATCGCTATGGCGTCTAAATACACCCGCCAGGTACGCGCAGCCGTGCTTGAGGAACTGAATCAGGATTATGTGATCGGTGCGCAGGCAAGAGGCATCCGGAAAAGCCGGATTATCTGGGGTAATGTTTTTCCAAATGCTCTTCTGCCTCTTGTCACCATGCTTGGCCTGTCGGTGGGAAGCCTTCTTGGCGGGACCTCGGTGGTAGAGATTATTTTTTCTTATCCGGGTCTGGGCAATCTTGCGGTTTCTGCTATTACATCCAGCGATTATAATCTGATACAGGGTTATGTACTCTGGATGGCGCTGATTTATATGGTAATCAACCTGATCGTGGATGCCTCCTATGTATACATAGACCCCAGGATGCGCATAAAGAGGAGATAGGTATGGTAAAAGCAAATGATTTTCTGAAAAACAGGCAGTTTATGTTTTTTTTGATCCTGGCTGTACTCATCATTCTGACGGCGGTTTTTGCCCCGCTCATAACGGGAGGCGTAGATCCGTTGGAGGGCAATATGGAAAATGCTCTGCAGGCTCCCTGTAAAGAGCATATATTTGGAACGGATAAAATGGGCAGGGATATTTTTACCCGGGTGATTTATGGGGCCCGGGCTTCTCTGGTTTCCACTTTTGGCGTTGTACTGCTGATTTTTCTGATCGGAACTGCAGTGGGAGTGATCGCAGGCTGTTTTGGCGGTATCGTGGATGCGGCTCTTATGCGTATTGCGGATATGATGGTTGCGTTTCCGGGTCTGGTTCTTGCCCTGGCGGTAGCGGGGATTATAGGCTCCAGTATGAAAAACGCAATTATTGCCATTACCCTTGTCAGCTGGACAAAGTATGCCCGTCTGGCGCGGTCTCTGGTACTAAAGATCAAAGATAGAGATTATGTGGCCGCGGCTATCGTCTCCGGCTCCAGAAGGGGTCATATCATCCGGGCATATATGCTGCCGAATGCGCTGCCGATCCTAATCATCACGGCTGCGACCGATGTTGGAAGTATGATGCTGGAGCTTGCCGCATTATCATTTCTGGGGTTTGGCGCGAAACCGCCTACCCCGGAATGGGGCTATATGCTGAATGAAGGACGGGGGCTGATACAGAGCGCTCCCTGGATGATGATCTTTCCAGGTCTTGCTATCTTTCTGGTTGTTGTGGTATTTAATATGCTGGGTGATTCTCTGCGGGATATTATGGATCCCAGAGACGAGTAGGAGGCAGGAAGATGTTAAAAATTGATCATATGACGGTGGCATATAAAAATATCCCGACAGTGACGGATTTTTCCATGGATATAAAGCCGGGGCAGATCATTGCGCTGGTAGGGGAAAGCGGAAGCGGTAAGACAACGGTGATCCGGGCAGTGATGGGACTTCTGCCGGCCGCCGGAAAAGTGACGGGCGGAGACATTGTATTTGACGGAAAATCTCTATTAAATTATACTCCGGAGCAGTGGCGTACGCTTCGGGGCAGTCAGATTTCCATGATCTTTCAGGACAGCGGAGCCATGATGAATCCCACCCGCCGTGTGGGAAACGTATTTGTGGAGTACATTAGAACCCACGAGAAAATCAGCAAAAAGGCAGCATGGGAGAAAGGGATTGCCATGCTGGAGCGGATGAGCCTTCCCGATGGCGAACGTGTGATGCGCTCCTATCCATTTCAGCTTTCAGGCGGTATGCGTCAGAGAGTGGGAATTGCCATGGGTATGACCTATCAGCCAAGACTCCTGCTTGCGGATGAACCTACTTCTGCTCTGGATGTGACGACGCAGGCTCAGATTGTCCGGCAGATGATGGAACTGAGGGAAGAGTACCATACAGGAATCATTATCGTAACGCATAATATCGGTGTTGCCGCCTATATGGCGGATCATATTATCGTGATGCGAAATGGAAGAATTGAAGATCAGGGAGACAGAGAGCAGATCCTCCACGGTTCCCAAAATGAATATACCAGAAAACTGATATCTTCCGTACCGTCAATGGGAGGTGAGTGGCTTGAGCAATAAAGAACTGATTCTGGAAGCAAAACATATCACAAAGACTTTTCCAGAGGCAGATGGAAGACGTCTGATGGCGAATAATGATATTAATCTGAAGTTTTACAGAGGAAAAACTCTGGGACTGGTGGGAGAATCCGGCTGCGGAAAAAGCACATTTATGCGGCTCCTGGTAGCGTTGGAAAAGCCTGACAGCGGCGAGATCGTTTTCCAGGGTGAAAAACTGTCCGAATTAAAAGGTGAAAAACTGCGTAAGAAAAGACGTCATATCCAGATGGTATTTCAGGATCCCAACACCTCTTTCAACCCCAAAATGCGAATTCGTGATATAGTCTGTGAACCACTGATGAACTACGGAGAGATAAAGTCCAGTGAGAAAGATACGGTCTGCCGCAGCCTTCTGGAAATGGTAGAGTTGCCTGAAGAATTTATGGATCGTTATCCTCACAGTCTGAGCGGCGGACAGAGACAGAGGGTTGCAATCGCACGGGCGCTGGCATTAAAACCGGAGGTTCTTATTTTGGACGAGGCTACGTCAGCACTGGATGTATCCGTGCAGAAGACAGTAATCCAGCTGATCCGCAGACTGCAGAAGGAACTGGATCTTGCCATTGGCTTTATCTGTCATGATATTGCTCTGGTGGCTTCTGTCTCAGATGATGTTGCGGTCATGTATCTGGGAAATCTTGTGGAGGTAATCCCGGGGAAAAAACTTGGCAAAGAAGCACAGCATCCATATACAAAGGCTTTGATGGGATCTCTGTTTGATATCCATATGGACTTTCATAAAAGAATCGAAAGTCTGGAAGGGGATGTTCCAAGCCCGTTGGATATTCCTGTGGGCTGTCCTTTTCAGAACCGGTGTGCGCACTGCATGGAAATCTGCCGACAGCAGCATCCGCTTTTAATGGAAACCGCACCGGGACACCAGGTTGCCTGCCATCTGTTTACAGATACACACAGCTGCAGCCAGGAACAACCATGATGACAGAAAGGAATTTGATGCAAAGAAATAAAAAAACAGTAAATCTTCTGGAAGGGAGCATAAGCAGGGGAATTCTTGCGTTTGTAATGCCGATCATGCTGGGAACATTGATCCAACAGCTTTATGTCACGACAGATGCGATCATCGTAGGACAATTTGCCGGAAAAGAGGGACTTGCATCTATTGATGCAGTAGCGACTCTGTTTAAGTTCCCACTGAATTTTATGAATGGACTTGCCGCAGGCGCAACTATTCATATTTCCCGCTATTTTGGCGCCGGTGATAAAAATAAATTAAAATGTTCTGTGCAGGCGGCATGTGCAGTGGCAGCCGTACTTGGCGTTGTCTGCAGTGTGGCAGGCGTTTGCTTTTCAAAGCAGCTGCTTTATTTGATGGATGTGCCGGAAAATATTTTCAGGGAGACCCTTGCTTATACCCGGATTTATTTTGCGGGGATCTGGTCGATGATTCTTTATAATATGGCTGCCGGGATACTGAGGGCCTTCGGAGATTCCAAAAGTCCGTTATATGTATTGATTTTATGCTCGATCTGCAATATTGCCGGGGATTATCTGCTGGTAGGTGTGTTTGGCTTTGGCGTAGAAGGCGCCGCCGCTGCGACTGTAGCGTCTCAGATTATCAGTGTGCTGTGTGCATTGATTTTGCTGAACCGTAGCATGAAGGGCAGACGTCCGTTGATCGGGCGTCCTCTGTGGGGCGGACTGGAATATGTGAAGGCAATGATTGTTACCGGTTTTCCTCTTGCCCTGCAGTCCATGCTCTTTCCAGTGGCGAATTCTATTGTACAGGTAAGCGTAAACCGCATGGGAAGTGATACAATCGCTGCCTGGGGGGTATGCAATAAGCTGGATATGTTCATCTGGCTGGTGGCAGATGCCATGGGACCGGCATTGACTACTTATGTGGCACAGAATCTGGGGGCAGGACAGAAACACCGCGTAAAAAAAGGGGTGGCGGCCGGTACGGCAATGTCTGTGGGGACTGTGGCTGCAATCAGCCTTCTTTTGTATCTGGGAGTCGGCACAATGGGAGGCTGGTTTGTTTCCGGGGAGGATGCTGGAATCCTGATTCCGCTGGTTGTAAAATATATGCACATGATGGCTCCTTTTTATGTGTTTTACGCAGTGGCAGAGGCGCTTTCCGGTTCCTGCTGCGGCATGGGAAATACAGTGCTTCCGATGATCACAACGCTTGTAACCATTTGTCTGCTGCGTGTGGCCGGAATCTGGTTGATTCAGCCAAGATTTGAAAGTATGGAATGTATTGTATGGATTTATATTGCCTCATGGGTAACAGCAGGCCTGGCATTTTCAGTTATGTACCTGATCCAGGCAGGAAAACGATTGGGCTGGTACGGCAAACGGTGAAAGATAGATTGTAAACGATGATAAAGGGGAAGAAATGCAGTTAAAACAATTGCAGTTTTTTGTTGTTAGTGTAGATATGGGAAGCTTTAAGGCGGCAGCTGAGACGCTTTATACTTCGCAGCCTCATATCAGTAAAACAGTTAAAGCATTAGAAGAAGATCTTGGCATGCAGCTTCTGGACCGCCGTGCAAACGGCGTAGTTGTGACGGAGCAGGGAAGCAAGGTTTATGAATATGCGTTGGATATATTGCGCGGCGTAGAGATGATTCATAACCTTAAGGAAGAGCAGGCGGTGAGCCAATTCTCTGTATTTGCCAATTATGGATGTCAGGTATCGGAATTATATGTGGAATTTTATCAAAAACATGCAAATAAAGATGTCCGATTTCGATTTCGGGAAGGTACTGTGGAAGAAGGAGTACGGTATCTTCACCGACATATGGCGGAAATAGGGATTGTCTGTGTGTCAAGTCAACAGTATTTTGCGTTTCGGGATATGCTGCAGCATAAGCGGCAGAAATTTCATCTACTAAAGCAGGCGCCGCTTTGTCTGTTTGTGGGATCGGTTCATCCACTGTATTCCGCATCATCGGTCAGTATCCCGCAGCTTCGGGATCTGTACCTGATTCAGCAAAGGGAAGATTTTTTTTCTTTTACAAACCGCATTGGACACATGAAAAATGATCTGAGGATATTTAAGGATATTCCGAAGATAGTCACTGTGGACAGCATCCAGGAGATTCTTCAATTTCTGCGGGATACAAGACTGGCATATGTTGGAAGCGGCGTCATGCCAAATCAGTTTGAACAGTATCAGATTCGTGGTATTCCAATTGAGTCAGATACAGAATCAATTTACTTTGGATATTTTACAGGGATTAATGCAAAGTTAAGTCCGTTGGGAAAAGAATTTGTTGATTTCCTGCAAGGAAGGTTAAAGTAAGTATATATCTGGCAATATTGTTTCCAAGTATGACTTTGAAAGGTGTGAGCCAATTGTACTGGATGAGTAAGAAGACACATATGTGATTCCCTAAACCTGTAAAAAATACTCTAAAGGCAAGGTTGTCAAATCGATTTGTAAGATAAAGAATAGAATTTTTGAACCCGTTGGATTTTTTTCAACGGGTTTATGTTTTTTTAAGGGGTGCGGTGTTGTTTACGGTAGTCAGACAGGAATTAAAAATGATGTAAATAACAAGTGATTTCATACAGGACTATAGGGAATAAGAATTGTTCAATATTTTACAAACAGAAAAATATTTTAAGGGTAAAATACCTGGGTTTTTCTTTGCCTGTGACATGAGCAAACAAAGCAGAGCTTATCTCTGCAGCAAGAGAGGCGGGAAACTCATGGAAAGACGGGAACTGGTCAACACAGGCATGTACACAGAAAAACAGGCTGCACTGAACATGGAGCGCTGCGCCGAGTTTATGGCACGTATGATCCAGAAGTACGGCGCTGAAATTCTGAAAGAGCTGGAAGAAGAAAAGACGCAGGGATCTGCAGAAAAAATATCCTGAAATCATGTCCTTACCGGCAGTCTCCTCCGGGCTGTCGGCTTTTTCTGTGCGTTCCGCATAGTTTTTTGCAGGAAACCTTGTGCGTCCTGCGAGTTGGCGGGGATGCCGGACTCCGATATATTAATCATACACGGCGAACCGTGTGACAGTGAGCAACCGAAAGAGGTGAAGACGTGAAAAAGAAATGCTACATTTACACCCGTGTTTCCACGGCTGCTCAGACGGAGGGCTACAGCCTGGAAGCCCAGCAGGAACGCCTGCATCAGTACGCGGAGTATAAGAACCTTGAAATCGCGGGCGAATACTGTGACGCCGGAAGGTCCGGAAAGAGCATTGCCGGAAGGCCTGCTTTTATGGAAATGATGGAGGACATTGCCAGTGAAAAGGACCAGATCTCATATGTGCTGGTATTTAAACTGTCCCGCTTCGGGCGAAACGCCGCGGATGTTCTGAAGTCCATCCAGACGCTTCTGGATTATGGCGTGGATCTGGTGTGTGTGGAAGACAGTATTGACAGTTCTACCCAGGGCGGAAGGCTGACCCTCGCGATCCTGTCCGCTGTGGCGGAGATTGAACGGGAGAACATCCGGATGCAGTTTATGGCCGGGCGGATGCAGAAGGTGATGGAGGGAGGCTGGGCGGGCGGTCCCGCGCCTTTCGGATACCGGAATGAGGGCGGCAGCCTGACAGTGGAGCCGGAGGAAGCGAAGATTGTCCGGCTGATCTACGCCAAGTATCTGGAACCGGAAATGCAACTGGCCACAGTAGTGCGGTGGCTGAATGACCACGGATACCGGCGGATTTCCAAAGGAAGCTCCTGTCCTTTTAACCGGGACTTTGCGGCCCGTGTGCTGGACAACCCCTTTTACTGCGGGAAGATCGTATATTTCCGCAGGGCGAACAGGGGGAGGGCAGAAAAGGACCAAAGGGAAGAGATCACAGTCCGGGGAAAGCAGGAGGCGATCATCCCGGAAGAAATGTGGGAAAGGGTGCAGGATAAGAGGAAGCAGGGCGCCGTCCGTTATGAAAAAGATGAACCGGAACGGATCAGCATGCTGTCCGGCCTGGTGAAATGCCCCGTGTGCGGCGCAGGGCTGGTGGTGAAAAAGAGCAAAACCATCAACCGGAACAGAGGCGGGCATTACAAGCCCATCCACTATTACGCCTGTCGGTATTATCGGAAATCCGAGGGGCGGCGATGCGGATTCCATCACACCTATAATCAGAAGAAGCTGGATGATGCCGTGATGGAGATCCTTGTGCAGCTGACACGGACGGAAGAATTCCAGAAGGCTTTTGCGGGGGCTGTGGGAGATTCCACATCTGAAGCGGCTTTAGAGGGGCAGCTGAAAGACCTGCGCAGGAGGCTGCATGGGCAGGAACACTTGAAATACAAACTGGGCGGGGAACTTGACCATCTGGATGTCCTGGCGGATGGATATGACAAGGCTTATGACGCTATTCAGGAGAAGATCGACGCCGCCTATGACCGGATCGAGCAGCTGGAGGCGGAAATCGGGAAGGTGAGGAAAAAACTGGCCGCGGTCCGGGAAGGGATCCATTCTTCCGGACAGATCAGCCGGATCCTGGATCATTTTGACCGGCTTTACAGGAAAATGACCTGCGTGGAGCGGCGGGAGCTGTGCCGGCAGTTCATTGAGAGGATCGAGGTGTTCCCGGAAGAGCAGGAAGACGGAAGGATCCTGAAATCCATCGCCTTCCGATTTCCGGTTTTCTATGACGGGAAAGCGGCATCCGGGGATCCGGAACTTCCGGATGAAATGGTGTCTTTTGAACTGGACTGCCGGAAATTGCAGGTGACCGTGCCGGAGGCGAAAGCAACCTATGCGGAGATCAAGGCGTATGTCCTGGAAACGGCCGGGCTGAAAGTATCCTCCCTGTATATTGCACAGATCAAGCGGAAGTACGGTATAGAGATGGGGGAGAACTATAATAAGCCGGAGAATCCGAAAGCGCGTGTCCCGAAATGCCCGAAGGAAAAGGAATTTGCGATCCTGGACGCCCTGAAGCATTTCCGGATGGTGCCGGAGACGGCAGAATATGAGGAGGCGAAAGCGTGAAGAACAAAGAAAAATGCTATCTTTATATCAGGGTCTCTACTGCCATGCAGGTGGACGGCTACAGCCTGGATGCCCAGAAGGACCGGCTGGTAAAATTCGCGGAGTTTCAGGGCATGGAGATTGTCCGGGAATACTGTGACGCCGGAAAGTCCGGCAAGAGCATTACCGGAAGGCCGGAATTCCAGCGGATGCTCCAGGATGTGGCGGATGACCGGGACGGGGTGAGTTATATCCTGGTGTTCAAGCTGTCCAGGTTTGGCAGGAACGCAGCGGATGTGCTGAATTCTCTGCAGTATATCCAGGATTACGGCGTGAACCTGATCTGTGTGGAAGACGGAATTGATTCTTCCAAAGATTCCGGGAAGCTGACCATTACCGTGCTGTCTGCTGTCGCTGAGATCGAGCGGGAAAATATCCTGGTCCAGACCATGGAAGGGCGCAGGCAGAAAGCCAGGGAAGGGAAATGGAACGGCGGGCAGGCGCCTTTCGGGTATCTCCTGGATTCCAAAAACAGCACCCTGATCGTGAACCCGGAGGAAGCGGAGATTGTCCGGCTGATTTTTGAAAAATTTGTCCATACGGACATGGGGGCGGATTCCATCAGCAAGTACCTGAACCAGCACGGGTATTCCAAAAAGAAGCTGCGGGAGCAGGAGGTAAGCCATTTTACCAGGAGCACGATCCTGAAAATCCTGGATAATCCGGTCTACGCAGGCAAGATCGCGTACGGGAAGAACGCGACGGAAAAGGTGAAAGGGACAAGGGACCAGTACCGGCGGGTAAAGAAGGAGGAGTATCTTCTGGCAGAAGGGCTCCATGAGGCGGTCATTGACCAGGAGACCTGGGAGGCAGCCAGGGCCAAGCGTAAGGTTACAGGCGTGAAATGGAATAAAACCCACAGCCTGGACCATGAGCATATCTTATCCGGGATCCTGAAATGCCCGGTCTGTGGTTCCGGGATGGCCGGGACGGTGAGGCGGAGGAAAAATAAGAAGACCGGGGAGTACAAGGACGATTTCTATTACAGGTGCCAGCATAGGAAGAAGATTGACGAAGAACATTTCTGCGATTTTAAACCTTCCCTGAATCAGGACGAACTGAATGGGGAAGTGATTCAGATCATCCGTGATATGGTGGCGATGGAAAAGTTCCGGGATTTCATCCAGGACAAGCTGCACGAGAAGGTGGATGTCTCCGCCCTGGAAGCGGAACGGGAGCAGATGAAGGGAAAGCTCCTGCAGGTGACGGGTGCCAAAAAGAAACTGGTGCTTATGCTGGATAAGCTGGATGTCAATGACCGGCATTATGAGCGGAAGTATCAGGATATGCAGGAACGTCTGGATAACCTGTATGACCGGATCTCGGAACTGGAGGAGATGCTTTCGGATGTGGAGACGAAGATATCCGCATCCTGCGGGGAGCAGATCACCGGAAAACAGGTCTATCAATTCCTACTGGAATTTGATAAGATATATGGAAAGATGACGGATCTCGAAAAGAAGGAATTCATGAGAACGTTCATCAAGACAATCGAGTTGTATCCCGAAAGGGATGACAGCGGGCGCATCATAAAGCAGATCAGCTTTAAGTTCCCGGTGTATTATAACGGCTGTGAAGGCGATACAATTCGGTTGCTCAACGAAAACACAGTCGAGACGTGCGTTTTATTGTCCAAGCTAAAGTCAACACCGCATATTGAGGTTGAAATCAATCTTGATGAAATGGATTTATCAAGGGCAGAAAGTAAAGCGACTTATGCAGAGATAAAGGACTATGTATTGAAAAATTATGGAATGAATGTAACAAATCTATACATAGCACAGGTAAAAAGAAAATATGGAATTATTGAAAGAATCAATTATAATTTAGGGGATGGAAAGGCAAGAGTACCCCAAGTTACCCCGGAAAAGGAACAAGCTATAGAAAATGCACTAAGGCATTTTCAAATGATTTCATAAATTTTAAATTTTGAGCCTTGCCATAAAAAAATGAGATACTCTGTATTTTTTACAGGGTATCTCATTTTTTTTGAAAAAGAGGTGAAACAAAACTCCTGACCCATCTATAGTAAAATTCCTTTAATTAAAAGAAATTATACTCTGGAATATCCCTTTCTACAGGGGTGTTGAAACGCATTGCAATCTCGTCAACGGTACGTTGGTGGTTGCGTTCTCTACGGAGAGAATCCAGTTCCTCACTCCAAGGAGAGGTTTCAACTTTGCGTTCTTCATTAAACATCTTATAGAGTTTTTCAACCGTAGACCGATACTGTCTGTTATATTTCTGTCCAAGCCTATCAAGAAAATCCAAGAAATCTTTATTGAGAGTATGCTCTTTCTCAAGCACCTTTTGACAAACATCCGAAACGGAATATACCTTTTCAAGCATATCATCTGTTTCATTTTTCATCTTTTTAATGGCGTTCTTTTCCTCAATCAGTGATTTCATTTGAGTTTGAAGATTCGCTTTTTCTTTTTGGAAATCTTCTTGCTGGCACTCAAAGATTTTCATATTGTTTTCCAAGTTTTCTTGAGTGCTTCGTGCCTTTTCCTGTACGTCTGCCATTGCTTTGGCTAATACATCTAATTCTGCTCTATCTAACATAATTTGTTGCTCCTTTTCCTGTAATTGTGCTTTCCTATTTGTAAGTTCCTTTAACTGGTCGGGGGTAAGCCCCTGTTGGTGTATTTTTCCATTTTTATCCTTATAACAGGCAAGAAATTCTTCGATCGGTTTATTCTCCTGTTCAATATCGTATCCTTTGCTTTTTAGCTCTTTACGAAGCTGTTTGTGCATAGAAGCAAGCTGTCGGGGATTCTTGAAAAACTTTGTTTGAGAGAGAGTACATTTAACTTCTCCGTTGCTTTTTTGATTCTCATAGCATGGCACAAAAATAATGTGAATGTGTATATTAGTTTCGTCCTTGTGAACGGAAAAACCTACAATATTTTCTTTTCCAAACATCCTTTCAATAATATTTATTACATCCCAAACCCATGCGTTATTATGTGAATTGATAATGTCTTTATCCAACTGTATAACAAGCGGTCGCACAATGACCGTATCATTTTTTCCTTTATTGGTAATCCTAGCCCCATGCTGTTTTGCATATTCGATACGTCCATTGACAGCATTAAGCATATCATTAGAAGTATCTGTTTGTTGCCATACTCCGTTGGAAGTTCTAAAATAAGATTCATTTTCAAGAGTGGAATCGGAACGTATATCTGGATTGCTATGATTAATTTCACAGCCATTCTTGCGGTCTGTTCCTCTATCTATATGGTGAATATATCCGGCAATGCCACCGAATCCAGATTTGCATGTTTTAGTGCTTGTGTAGAACCCAGATTGATGTATTTTAATAGAAGCGTCAAAACTCAAATATCCTATTCAATTTCCCCCTCCCATATTGTTATATATGTTCTATATCTTAAGTACATAATACCATATTGTTAAAAAAATGTCAATCTTAATGAGCGATTTTTTACGGGACAATTTGTCCCGTTGTCTTTTTTTCGCTTTTTGTTTTCTCTATCAGAAGTATTACTGTTGCCCCAGTAGTATATCTGTTTTCCCTTTTTAATATATCTCTCCGCATAGTTGTAGCAAAATACAGCGATCACGATGTTCTTTTCGCCATATTTTGTAAGAGGGGCAAGCCCCTCTTAACTCCCCTTGTGCATTTTGGAAATCAAGATGCTTTGATTGTCCTCAATGCACATTTATGTGGCATATCCATAGACCGTTAAAAATACTTAAACAGCTTTCGCTAACAGTTTTTGTTACAACTTTCTTTAACAGTTTTCCGCAAAGATTGTACATAAAGACATATCATCACTATTTTTGCTGTATGGCTGCTTTATATTAAGCCATTCTTCCCCCTTGCGGAAATTCCTCTCAGATTTATGCTTAAAAAAATCACGGGTGCAATTACAAAAAAGGAGATACCTAAACTATGTATAAAAACACACTACCAAAAGATTATACGGATACCGCAATCACATTCGCCCGACTGTATGGAATTGCAGAAACCCTCTGCCCGTGGGAATATCTTGACAATGACAGATTTACGGATACAATTAGGGCATGGACAGAAGAATTTTTGTGTATGGACAATCCCAAAAAGGACATTTTGAAATTTTTTGAGATGAAAATAGATAAATATCAAAAAGAGCAGGACATTTCTGTAATCAGATAAGTGTCCTACTCTCAAACATCCTGTTTATATTGTAAAATATCTTCAACGTGACACTCCAATATACCGCAGAGTGCGTCCAATGTTGTGGTCGTGATGGGTTTTCCGTGTTTCATTCGATGAAGTGTATTTGCGGAAATCCCATATTTGAAAATAAGAGCATATTCGGTTAAATCACGTTTTAGAAGTGTATTGTAAAAGGGTTCGTATGAAATCATGTGTAAGAGTTCTCCCACTGGATTTTTTCACATGATAACATCAGTCAATATATTGACTATACTAAATATATTGACTATAATGTGATTAGCCATTATTTTCAAAGAAAAAAGGTAGTGTCAAATGATTTATGAAAAAACAGAGTCAAAGAAAAAGGCTCTGATGAACCTTGAAAATTGCAGATATTAATTCCAATAAGCTCTCCGAGGGCTTAGGG
>ENA-ORMO01000514-ORMO01000514.1-human-gut-metagenome-genome-assembly--contig:-NODE-514-length-54290-cov-8.846077_pt1 | contig 54290 bp, 49 predicted proteins | sample MGYA00242106_ERZ509001 | MGnify/ENA primary metagenome ERZ509001 (study PRJEB26280, sample SAMEA2338736) | human gut metagenome | biome: human gut; feature: human-associated habitat; material: faeces...
AAAAGAGGCTGGTACCTTAACGATTTTCAATCGTTAAAGCGACAGCCCCTTTTTTCACAAACACTACATGATATATTTTATTCTACTACACCTATTCTTCCTCTACTGCATCTGCAGCATTCTCATACGCCTCAAGCACAAGTCTTTGAATCAAATCTCTCGTTGCGGTATTTATAGGATGAGCTACATCCCTGTATTCTCCATCCGTTGACCTTCTGCTCGGCATTGCAATAAACAATCCTTTTTCACCCTCAATCACTTTAATATCATGAACAACAAATTCATCATCAATAGTAATTGAAACTACAGCTTTCATCTTCCCCTCTTTTGCAATTTTTCTCACGCGTACATCTGTAATATTCATAAACACCCCTTCTGCTGCATGTCCCTGCAGCCAAACATTTTAATTGTATTTTAATTGCCGGTTCATTGCCTTTTAACTCTGTTTAAAAGATACCAGACAGATTGTTCCGTAATTTGTGGTATCTTAATAATACATCGGATTATTTTCTTCCACGATCTTCGGCCCGTTTTCTCCTATATATTTTGAATTGGCCTTTATTGTACTTCCACTCTCGATAATACAATTCTCCACATAAGAATTATCCCCAATATAAGCATCATTAAGAATAATACAGTTTTTAACAACACTGTTGTTTCCTATATATATTTTCTTAAAAAGCACTGAATTTTCTACAGTACCATTTATTATACAACCGCTTGACACGAGGCTGTTATGTACATTTGAACCATAGTTATACTTTGCAGGAGGCAAATCATCAACCTTAGTATATATATCAGGATACTGCTTAAAGAAATAATCTCTTACATCTCTTTTCAAGAAATCCATATTTGTCTTAAAATATGAATTAACTGTAGAAATATTGCTCCAGTATGTTTCAAGCTTGTACCCGTAAATCTTTTTAATGTTCTTATAACGCACAAGAATATCTCTCACAAAGTCATGACGATCCTCTTCGTTAGCTTTCTCAATGAGTTCTATCAGAAGTCTTCTTCTTATTATATAAACTCCGGTAGAAACCGTATTAAGATTTGTCTCCAACGGTTTTTCATCAATTTCTGTAATTCTTCCCTCATCAGTCATTGTAACAAGACCAAACCTGTTAATTTCCTGCCTGTCGTCAAGCTTCTTCACAACCATCGTTATATCAGCTTTCTTTTCAATATGGTACTGAAGCACCTTATTATAATCAAGCTTATATATACCATCCCCCGATGCAATCACTACATATGGTTCATGGCTTGATTTTAAGAAATCAAGATTCTGATACAGTGAATCTGCTGTTCCTCTATACCAATAACTGCTGTCTGCTGTAATTGTAGGCGTAAATACAAACAATCCTCCCTGCTTTCTTCCGAAATCCCACCACTTTGATGAACTTAAATGCTCATTAAGTGAACGCGCATTATATTGTGTAATAACCGCCACCTTCTGAATATGAGAGTTAGACATATTACTAAGTGAAAAATCGATACTTCGGTAACTTCCCGCTACCGGCATAGCCGCTATGGCACGTTTATTAGACAACTCCTTCATCATCTTATTGTTACCGCCGGCTAAAATAATTCCTATTGCTTTCATACGTTGTCACCTGCCTTAATTATTACGCCGCCGCTTTCGAGCGTGCCGCCTGGATAGTCATTTACCGTCGTCTCTCCGGATATAGCGGTATTTTTGCCAACCTTTACACCCGATGGAATAACCGAACATTCCCCAATGGTTACAAGCCCCGAATTATAAATATTAGGCTTTAAGACATTTTCCTTCTCCTCTCCGACGCCTAACTGGACATTATCACCTATCTTAACTTCCTCCGCAATAATTGCTTTATCTACAATCGTATTCTTTCCTATGACACTGTCCTGCATAATTATTGAATCTCTTACTACAGCACCTTCCTCAATAATAATGCCTGAACCGATTACCGAATTATAAACCTTACCATACACTTCCGTACCATCGCCTATAATACTCTTTTCTATATAAGCATCTTCAGCAATATACTGCGGAGGTATAGCATCTGTTCTTGTATAAATCTTCCAGAATTCCTCATAAAGATTAAACACCGGAATAATATCAATAAGCTCCATATTAGCTTCCCAGTATGAGCTTAATGTACCGACATCTTTCCAGTAACCGTTATATTCATATGCAAACAATCTCTTATTGTTCTCGAAGCAATATGGAATGACATGTTTTCCAAAATCACATTCATTCTGGTCTTTCAGTTTGATAAGCGCTTCCTTTAAAACTTTCCAACTGAATATATAAATTCCCATAGAAGCAAGGTTGCTTCTTGGATTAGCAGGCTTTTCCTCAAATTCCGTTATCCTGTTATCATCATCTGTTATAACTATACCAAAACGGCTTGCCTCCTCAATCGGAACCGGCATAGAAGCTATTGTTATATCAGCGTTATTTGCCTTATGATAATCCAACATAATCTTATAATCCATCTTATATATATGGTCTCCTGACAAAATCAGCACATACTCAGGATTATACTGCTCCATATACTCAAGATTCTGATAAATGGCATTTGCAGTGCCTGTATACCACTCACTGCTTGTACTCTTTTCATATGGAGGAAGAACTGTAACACCTCCCACATTGCGGTCCAAATCCCATGGGATTCCTATACCAATATGAGTATTAAGTCTAAGCGGCTGATACTGTGTCAGAACACCGACCGTATCAATTCCTGAATTAATACAGTTACTTAATGGAAAATCAATAATACGATACTTCCCACCAAATGCTACTGCGGGTTTTGCAACCTTTGATGTCAAAACGCCAAGCCTGCTTCCTTGGCCGCCAGCCAGCAGCATCGCAATCATTTCTTTTTTAATCATGCTCTCACCTCTGATGTTTAATATTGACTAATTTATGTTGTTACAATTATAACATATTCATTTTATTAAGTAAAAAGAATTTTTTATTTTTTTGTATTATTCAGCACATTTTAACAACAATTTATCATTATTTGCGCACAATTCAAATACAATTATTATATCTACACAAAATTTTCTAACTAAATCTGCACATATTACAGATGATTATGATAGTGAAAATTGCAAAACAATGTCTGTAATCTTTGTATAAAAAGGTTTGAATTTTTTATCAATACGTTTATAATATATTTGATATTTAAAATTTAAGTAAACTAAGAAAGGCATAAAGCTATGTATCAAATAAACTTTAATAAGCCAATTCACATACATTTTATAGGAATCGGCGGCATCAGCATGAGTGGTCTTGCGCATATTCTGAAAAATAAGAATTTCAATATTTCCGGTTCTGACAGCAAAGAGTCTGATTTAACAGATGATCTTGCAAATGCAGGCTGCAAGATTTTTTACAGCCAGGAAGCCTCAAATATCACTAACGATATCGACCTTGTAGTATATACAGCCGCGATTTCAGAATCTAATCCTGAACTTAAGGCTGCAAATGACGCCGGAATCCCGACTATGACACGCGCAGAACTTCTCGGACAGATTATGCACAATTTTCCTGTTTCAATCAACGTTGCCGGAACACACGGAAAAACAACAACAACTTCAATGATTACAGAAATTCTCCTTGCCGGCGAATGTGACCCGACCATTTCAGTCGGGGGTATTCTTGACAGCATAGGCGGCAATATAAGAATAGGAAACTCTGATATTTTTGTTACGGAAGCATGCGAATATACCAACAGCTTTTTATCATTTTTCCCTACAATAGGCATTATTTTAAATGTAAAGGCTGACCATCTCGATTTCTTTAAAGATCTTGATGACATACGACATTCATTTAAGCTTTTTACTGAAAAGCTGCCTTGCAACGGAACCTTAATAATCAACTCAGATATCGAAAATTATGAGTATTTTTATAAGGATACTGACTGTGAAGTCATAACTGTAGGTTCAGACCCTGAAAAAAGCATGTACAGTGCTGCAAATATAGTCTTTGACAACTTTGGCTGCTGCTCCTATGACCTTATTATAGATAAAAAGAACACTGCCCACATTCATCTTAATGTTCCGGGCGTCCACAATGTATATAATTCCCTTGCTGCCGCCGCTTTAGGCTTTAAGCTTGGACTTCCTATTGAAATAATTTCACAGGGACTTTCCAATTTTTCGGGAACTGAACGTCGTTTTCAAAAGAAGGGAACATTTAATGGCGTTACTGTAATCGATGACTATGCTCATCACCCTGATGAGATAACTGCCACTTTAAATTCTGCGCTCCATTATCCACACAATCGTATATGGTGCGTATTTCAGCCTCACACATATTCAAGAACTAAAGCACTTCTAAAAGATTTTGCTAAATCTTTAAGCATTGCCGACACCATAATTCTTACAGATATATATGCGGCAAGAGAAACGGATACTCTTGGAATAAGTTCTGCCAATCTCCGTGACGAGATACTTTTTCAGGGGAAAAACTGCATATATTTAAAATCATTCGAAGATGTCGAAAAATTTTTATCAGAAAATTGTGTCAACGGTGATTTGTTAATAACTATGGGGGCAGGAGACATTTATAAAGTTGGCGAAGCCCTTGTAAATGCTTAAATTCTACAAATAATTCATACTTTCCCACAAAGTTATCCACATTATCCACATAAAAAGCTGTCTTTATGAAGTTTTTTATGTGGATTTCTTGTTAAAAAGACATTACTAATTTTTTCAATTATTTCACACATTTTTCATATATAATATACATTTATCCACATTATCCACATTATCCACAAAATCGTCCACAAAACTTAACCCTATTTGCAATTAATTTAAGTCGTGTTATAATGTCACTACTTTAAAGAAGGACGGTTTTTATCCATGAACAGACTCTCATTAAATTTGGAAACTCCTAAGCATTCGACTGAGTTATCCAATGAATTTATTGATAAATATATGCCTTTGGCAAACGGTGAATTTGTAAAAGTATACCTTTATCTCTTGCGCTGTGTTTCTGATAACCACAAAACCATTTCAGTATCTGCACTCGCTGATTTCTTTAACCAGACCGAGGCAGATATCATGCGTGCGCTCCGTTACTGGGACAAGGTTGGAGCTATTATCCTGACATTTAACAATGACGGAACGGATTTTAACGGAATAACTTTCTGCGACCTGTCTTTTGCAGAAAATATTACACCGCTCTCCGTTCCGTCCGAAAATACGTCAAAAGCGTCCCCTTTAATTACCCCATCTGCAGTCATTAAAGCCGATGGTCCAACGAATTCGGAACACATTTCTAAAAGGGCTGTTGATGCAGCAAATACAACAGGGACAGCTTATAGTCCATCACAAATTAAAAAGCTGTCTTCTCACGAAGATTTTCAAATGCTGATATATGCCATAGGTGAATACCTTGGAGGAGAGCTTAACTCTTCCGAATTATCCACTATGGCCTACCTTTATGATACACTTAAATTTCCTACTGATTTGATTGAATACCTTGTAGAGTACTGTGTATCAAAAGGCAAGAAAAATATACATTATATTGAAAAGGTTGCACTATCATGGGCAGACGAGGGTATAAAATCCGTAAACGATGCCAAAGAATCAGCCGCAACTCACAAAGATACTACATATTCAGTTCTTTCTGCATTTGGAATAACAGGAAGAGCTGCCGGCAAATCAGAGCTTGATTTTATAAGCAGATGGACTAACGAATTCGGATTCGGAAGCGATATTATAATAGAAGCCTGTAACAGAACGCTGCGTGCAACTCATCAGCCAAGCTTTGAATATGCAGATTCCATATTAAAAAAATGGCAGGAGGCAAGCGTGAAAACTTCTGAAGATATAAAGCGCATGGATGCGCAATTTGAGGCTTCCCAGCAAAAACGCTTCAGCAAGCGTACCGTTTCTTCTGCAAATACCGGAAGCAGCAACCGTTTTAACAATTTCCACCAGCGCGACACTGATATAGAAAGTCTTGAAAAAGCGCTTATCAGCAACAATGGTTAATCAATAATCTTTCACTTATATTTAGATATGAAAGGAAGCATTATGCCACTAACAAATCTGCAATATGATGCAATTATGAGAATGTATGACACAATCAGGACTGACAACCGACACATTCAAAACAATCGGTACGAGGAGGTTATTTCAACCTGTCCGGAATATAAAAATATAGAAGACGAGATAATATCTGTCTCAATGAATGCCGCCTCTTCACTGATAAGTGGTAACGCTGCCGATTATCGTCAAAAGCTTGAAGTTCTTAATAACCGTAAAAAAGAATGTCTGCGTTCAATTGGTAAACCTGATGATTATCTTGATAATATATATACCTGCCCGAAGTGCAAAGACACCGGCTACATAAATCAGCAAAGATGCAGCTGTTTTAATAAAAAAGCTATCGAGCTGGTATATCATGATTCTAACCTAAAGAATATTACCGCAAATGAAAATTTTGATAACTTTTCATATAAATGGTACGATAATACTATACCAAACCCTGCTAACGGACTCACACCATACAATAATATGCAGCAGGTCGTTTCCATATGCCATTCTTTTGCAGATAATTTTGACAAAGAATTCAGTAATCTGCTGCTTTTCGGTGATACAGGCGTAGGGAAAACGTTTTTGTCAAACTGTATCGCAAAAGAACTGCTTGACTCTGCCCACAGTGTAATTTATCTTACTGCCATTGAACTGTTCAAAAAGTTTGAAGAACAGGATTTCGGCAATAAAAACAATAAGGAAGCAGGATATGATTACATTCTTGACTGTGACCTTTTAATCATAGATGATTTAGGTACTGAAGTTGGGAATGCTTATACCAACTCAAAACTGTTCTACTGTATCAATGAACGTATGCTCAGAAAAAAAAGTGTTTTAATCTCAACCAACCTTTCTTTATCAGAAATACGTGATACATATTCAGAAAGAGTTTTTTCAAGAATCACAAGCTGCTATAAAATTCTTAAGCTTTTTGGCGCTGATATACGTATTCTTAAACGAACTCAGACTTGACTTATTGTTTGATAGTCATTATATTTTAATATGTGTAAAATTAAACTTTTGGAGGATTTAATACTATGCCACGAGACGAACGACACACAGCAACCATTCCATATGGAACTTTGGGAATTATCCCTTTGTCAAGCTGCACTGAATTAGGAGATAAGGTAAATAAATACCTTGTTGACTGGAGAGAACAACGCGACCACGAAGATGAAGCCACTCTTGCTTTTAACGGTTATAAAAGAGATTCTTATATTCTCAGCGCCAACACACCAAGATTTGGCTCAGGTGAAGGCAAAGGTGTTCTTACCGATTCAGTTCGTGGAACTGACTTATATATTATGGTAGATGTTTGTAACTACAGCCTTGAGTATTCTCTTTGCGGTTACAAAAATCATATGTCCCCTGACGATCACTATGCTGATTTGAAGAGGGTTATCGCTGCTGCCGGCGGAAAGGCAAGAAGAATTACCGTAATTATGCCATTCCTCTATGAAAGCAGACAGCACAAGCGTTCAGGACGAGAATCTCTGGACTGTGCACTTGCATTAAAGGAACTCACAGATATGGGTGTTGAAAATATCATAACTTTTGATGCACATGATCCAAGAGTACAGAATGCGATTCCACTTAAAGGATTTGAATCTGTTTCATGCACATACCAGTTTATCAAATATCTTTTACTCGGTGTTGACAATCTTCATATTGACAGCGATCACATGATGGTAATAAGCCCTGATGAAGGCGGTATGGGACGAGCTGTTTATTTTGCAAACGTACTTGGTCTTGACATGGGTATGTTTTATAAAAGACGTGATTATACAAGAATTGTTAACGGACGCAATCCTATTGTTGCTCATGAATTCCTCGGTTCTAACGTAGAAGGAAAGGACGTCGTAATAATCGACGATATGATTTCTTCAGGCGAGAGTATGATTGATGTAGCTGCCGAATTAAAGAGACGTAAAGCAAACAGAGTTTTCTGTGCAACTACGTTCGGTCTTTTCACTAACGGATTCAAAAAATTTGATGAAGCATATGAAAAGGGAATCATAGATAAGGTTCTTACAACAAACCTTGTATATCAGCCAGCAGAGCTTCTTTCAAAGCCTTGGTACATCAATGTTGATATGAGTAAATATATAGCATTACTTATCGATACTTTAAACCATGATTCTTCTATCAGCAGTCTGTTAAACCCTGTTGAGAGAATACAGAATCGTGTTAAAAACTACAATGCCGAGCATTACAGCAAGTAAAAATAACACAGTAGTTTTCATACGAATAAAAAAGCACCCATACGGGTGCTTTTTTATCCGTTATCTACATCAATTGATGCATCAGGGTCCGTAACTGTAGTTGCATCCTGATCTATCTGAGGATTTTGTGTTGTTTCAATCTCTTGACCTGAAGAGGTATTCTGTGTATCTGAATTTTCTTGCTGCATATATTCATCTGTATACGCGTTTTGAGAATTTGTCTCTGATGTCATCTCTTCAGACTGCATTTCTGTACTTTCCTGTAACTGCTCATCTGTTTCTTTTTGTGTTCCTGTTGCGCCTGAATATTTAGGAAAATCTACTTCCTTTAATCCCTCGTGCATATGTGTCATAAACTCTTTAAAAATAGACATAGCTACATTTCCGCCTGACATTTCTTTCGGGTAATCATATCCCATCCAGACAGTCGTTGTATAATATCTGCTGTAACCGCAAAACCACAAATCCTTTACGGAATTGGTTGTACCGGTTTTTCCCGCCACGATGCAATTCGGCACATTGCCTCCGGCTCCCGTTCCTCCCGGCTCCATAACACTTTTTAACATATCAGTCATCATTCTGCTTGACTCCGTATCAAACACCCTGACGTCACGGTTAGCCTCATCAGCCGCAACTGCACCCGATGAGTCATATATTTTTACTATACATGTAGCTCTCCTGTATGTTCCGTCATTTGCAAGCGCTGCATATGCTCCTGCCATCTCCTCTGTCGTCACACCATAAGTAAAACCTCCAAGCGGAACAGAAGCTATTTCTTTATCCATCCAGACATTTTTAAAACCCATCTGAGTAAGGAATCCTATTCCTGTTGTCGGATTTATCTCCTGATATAAATTCCAGGCAACGACATTTTTTGAATACTTAACAGCCTCTCTTAGTGTTATATCACCCGAATAAACACCATCCGAATTTGATGGACCTCCCGGTATCCTTTTATCACTGACTATTGTATCCGGCGTATTTCCCAACTGCAAAAAAGGAGTATACACAACTAATGGCTTTATTGTACTTCCCGGCTGTCTGTAACTCTGATATGCTCTGTTTAAATTAAGTCCGCCGATGTCCTGGCTTCTTGAACCGACTATAGCAACAACATTTCCTGTAAGATTATCGATACATGTCGCAGCTCCCTGAAGCTTATATATGCCATCATCTGATTTTGAAGTGTCATACCCAAGCTTTTCATCGACTGCCGCCTGAAGATAATTCTGAGCTTCCATATTAATTGAGGTGTATATTGTATATCCACCGCTTAAAAGCTGCTGCTGACATCTTGTAAAATATGTATCATACAGCACCTGATATCCCTCATAATCCTGTTGTGAACCAAAATTATATCTAAATGTAAAACCAGCCTGAGCCATGAGACTTTCTGTCGCACAATGTCTTACATATGTCACAACTGAATTATTTACATCAGCCTCATGCCAAAGATTCAACTCATTTTGCTCATCTTTAGCAGTGTAAAAATCCATCGAGCTTATATGATCCTCTTCATATAACTTGCTTAAAATGAGATTTCTTCTATTTATTGTATTATCATGATGTGTAACAGGGTCATATAATGAAGGATTATTTGGTATTGCCGCAAGGAAGGCCTGCTCTGAAATACTAAGCTCACTTAAATCCTTACTGAAATAACCTTTTGCCGCTGACTCCACACCATAATATCCGTTTCCAAAATAAATATTATTCAAGTAAAATTCAAGTATCTGTTGTTTGCTGTACTTTTTTTCAAGCTCCCAAGCAACAAACATTTCCTCTATCTTTCTTTCCCATGTAACCTCATGTGATAGGAAAATATTTCTCGCAAGCTGTTGTGTTATCGTACTTCCGCCCTGAACAATTTCATTGCTCTTCTGATTGGCTATAGCCGCTCTTACAATCGCCTTATAGTCAATCCCCTTGTGCTTGTAAAAATCACCGTCTTCTATCACGACAAATGCTTTCGCAAATATATCCGGTATATCTTCAAAATCACAATAATACATGTCTTTATTGTTCTTTATTTTGCAAAGCTCATTCCCAAAAGTGTCATAAACAAGAGTTGTCTTACTTTCTTTAAATGTATTTACAGTACTCGCCTTGACAAGTTCATGCGCTTCATTTTTAAGTTTTAATACACTTACAATCTTTGGAATTGAATAAATCAATACTCCCGTCAGAAGCATACCAATAACTATAAGAACAACTTTTTTTACTTTCTTTGCCATATCACACCTTATAATATGTTATATACACGTTTCCTGACTGCGTAAACATTTTTTTAGCATTTTCAATATCAGCAGTTACTTCTTTTCCTGCTGATACATCAAAATAAGTTACTTTATCTGAATCATAGCCGATTATAACCACATATCCTCCGGAAGTTTCTGCTATTACAGGTCTTGATGTTCCCACAAATGGCAGCACATTTTCAAGCGAAATACCTTTAACATCAAGCCACTTAACCTCTTGCTCGCCAATATAGTCATTGACTATACTCCTTGCATTATCAAGAGAATTTTCAAGCGAATATCTGCTCTGACTTATGCCCTTTATATATGCTGACGAAGGTTTAAATTTTTTCCAGACCTGAACATTATTGCTGTCTGTCACACTTCCCAATGTATCAGATGCCATTGTTATCGCATCATAAATGTTTGTACTTGCGCCCTGATGCACCCCTAAACCATCCACATAATACAAAGATTCACCCTGCACATCCTTTGATAATTCAAATGTTGCATTATCTTTATATACAACATTCTCCAATCTGCTGACTGAAGCATTTTTTGCCTTTGACGGTACCGGAAGACTTAGGAATATTTCCCTCTTCTTAGCAGTTGTCGTGTTAACATCAACCATAGGCCCTTCTTTTTCAGTATTTTCATCTCTGCTTATAAGCTGGTCAATCGACGCAGCAACATAATTACCATTGCCGTTTTTTATCACTCTTGACAAATTAATTCTCATACCGTCAACCTGAGTACCTACAACATAAACTCCCTCATTCTCATATGTCTTTATTGTATTATAATCCTTATCTATTATATAAAGCTTATACATAGGAAATGTAATAAATCCCACCTCATCAGTCACAATATCCGAAACTCTTGCAGTTCCATAAATAAAATCTTCACCTATAAAGCCAAGAGGTTTTAAATATTCCCCCTCACTGCCCGTAATATAATAATCATCACCCTTTTCGACATTAAACACTCTTATAGTTTTAGTATTATAAAGTCCGCCGTCAGAACTGTAAGCTATACTTCGTCCATTTGATGACACCTTGTATGAATCCTTTACAAGCCCCGTAATTTCTGTCATTACCTCTTTACTGTTTAAATCTATTGAATAAAGAACGTCATCTATCAATATATAGAGCACGTTTGCATCACTGATATAAGCCAATTCACCTACATTTTCACTTAAAATGTCATATGGAACATTTACCGGTATATATATAAGTTCCTCTGAAGATGCCTCTTTACTGTCATATCTTAATATTGATATTCCAACTTCTCCTTCATGTGTACCGCGGTTCATATGTCCATAAACCATAAATTCAACATTGCCCTGATTATCTACATCAAGAATTTCCATGCCGAAATCCTGATAATTTTCTCTTATATTATCAGAATCCTCAGCCTTAAATGTAAATACCTGTGAATATACACTCTTTTCCACATCAAACATCCACAGCGTCCCCTGATTTACAAAAGCTATATATTTATTATCTAAGCTTGCTCTGTACGTCACATTTGTATCAGGACTAATCCCAAGATTAATATTTCCTTTACCAGTCAGATCATTAACCCCATCAAAATGCTGCGTCGTTTCCCTGTCAAAATTAAGAAGATACATTCTTGTACTTGCATGCCTTATTCTATAAAATTCATGCACGGAATATGTATCATATTCATCATTACTATTTTTGGCACCCATAGTATAATCAAGGGCAATAAGCGCAACCTCACCGTCTATCTCATATACCGTAGGAATAATATTACTGTCAACAACAGGATTTAAATCACCCCATCCGACTTGATACTGGCTGTTTTTTATAGTTACTTTACCATAATTGGAATTATCTGCCGAAGAATCACTCTCCAGATATCTTAATATATCGTCGAGCCTTGAATCATCAAATGTACATTCATTAAAATCAAGCACAAAATCTAATTTTTCCTGTATTCCCGTATCCTTTGCACTGACAATCCTTGTATAGTATGATGCCTGCTCATGATTAGCTGTTATAAGGCTAATTTCCATTATATAAGGCACATTATCCGTTATAAGATTTTTTACCTTTAATTTAGCATTTATACGTCCCTCAGCAAGTTCGAAATCTGAAACCTTTGTATCTTCAATCAAAGAAAGATCATTTTCAGTTCTTATTTTATATGAAATTCCCGAAACTGATTCTCCGTATGTATCAATAACTATATCAAGCTGTTTATCGTTATCAAGATAACAAGTACCTGTTTTTAAAAGTGATTCGTCAATATCATTTGTATATCCATGCATGGCATTATACAACGTTCCGTCCGGCGTTGATGCCATAACAACAGGAAGAGTTGCCTCCGTCATAGCCATAGACCTGATATTATCAGCTTTATAGCCTGTTGATATAAACGTAACAACGGCTGTAAATAAAAAAATAAGGCCAAAAAATATATATTTACCTACAGGAGTATTTTTTGTTTTCATTATCACAAATTTCCTTTCAGACAAGCTTGTTTAATGTAAGATTTAAATTCAACTCTTTTTCCATAAGCCGAACCTTTTCACCTGCCTGCAAATTCTTGCGTCCCGTATATACAGCACGTATCAAAAGATTTTTAGGCGTATGCTCCATATCTATAAATTCAAGTATCTGCGTCTGATAACCGGCTTCCTCAAGCAGATTGGTGCGGACTGCATCCGTAAATATTGCTGCCATACGTTCTTTCAATATCCCATACGAAAAAACCGGACTTAAAAGTTCATTTTTAATCATTGTATTTGCTTCGTGCTGGCAGCATGGAACAGAAAGAATAACCTTTGCGCCCCATTTTACAGCTTTAGCTAACGCATAATCTGTAGCCGTATCACATGCATGCAGCGTAACAACCATATCCACTTTTGTTACATCCTCGTATGAAGCAATATCTCCAACAAGAAATTTCAGCTTGTCATATCCGTATTTTTTACTCAATAAATTACACTTTTCAATTACATCCTCTTTCAAATCAAGACCTACAATTCTTATGTCATAACCCTTTAAGACTTTCAGATAGTAGTACATGGCAAAAGTAAGATACGACTTACCGCAGCCAAAATCTATAATTGTCTGCTCACTCGATTTATCAAGCTGCGGAATAATATCCTCAATAAATTCCAAAAATCTGTTTATCTGCCTGTATTTATCATACTTAGCTTTTACAACTTTTCCATCCTTAGTCATTACGCCCAAATCAACTAAAAAATCTACGCACTCACCCTCTTTAAGAATATATGACTTGCTCCTGTTGTGCGATAAATCTTTTTGTTTACGCTGCTCAGTTAACTTTCTGTACTTTACAGTAAGCTTTCCTTTTTTCGATGACAACACCTGTGCATCAGCATCAGTCATCATAAACTGGGCCTGCTTAAAATCATTTTTAATCCACTCGCTGACTTTTATCTTAATTTCATCATCATTATAATTTGTATGAAATACTTTCGTCCCTATATACTCTGACGACTGATAGCTTACGTCAGAATTAAGCTGCACCGGACGTACTTTCACCTTTTTAGGCATTTCAGATGAAGCAATTTTAGGTCCACTTATTGTCAAATCTATTAATTTATCATTTATACACTTATCCAAAAGTTCTTCTATCGTCATAAATAAACCTCACTCGTATATCATATGATTAACTCAATTTCGCTATAAGAATGTTTTTTCATACCATTCCTGTATATTACATTCTAATCTGTTTATAGTAAATCCGCAAGTTTTTTATCCTCACACCAATTTTATTAATCGCAGTTTTTGCAAAATGTCTGCTTTAATAATCATGGTTATTTATAGGCGTTGAGAAATAAACGCTTGTTACATTTTTTATCTCATCATAGCTTATTGATATATTTAAATTCACTTTATCCGAACCGATTTTTATATAATCCTTTATCTGTGAATCGTATGCATAAATTGTATACAAATCCTCTGTCCTGTTTTCCGCCACGATTTTAGCACCTATTTTTTCAATCATCTGATTTGCAAGCGCATCCCTCAATTCCATATTGATGTTACCGTCTATATCACCCCTCAGGTTTACCGTGATATCTCCATCAAGCTTCATATCAGACAATATTGATTCTATTATTTCTTCATACGCAAACACAGAATTAATAGAATTATTTAACATGATTTCCATAAAAATATACTGATTTCCTGAAACTCCTTCTATTGCTTTCTCAGATACAAATTTGCAATTTACATTACCGTTAACTGATTCCTGCGTAAGACTTACTGTCTCTATCCTGTCATCCTGTGTCTGTTCTATATTATAATTCTCAAGACCTATTTTTTTTGCTATATTTTCAAGTATAATTTTTTTAGCCTGTGTTGTCAGACCCATATTTTCCACCTTTGCTACAGTGCTCACATCTGCTGTAAGACCACTGTATACATCAGTATTAAATGCGCTTAGTATAACCTCTTCCTCAACTACTTTCCAGCCGCCGGCAAGTACATTTAAAGCTACTATTGCCCACAAAACTGCCACAACCCAGAGCGTAAATTTTTGAAAAATGTAATGATGTTTTCCTGATTTTTTCATTTCATTCCATTTATCTTTTATCCTGAAACATATATAAAAAAAAGTGTCCTTTAACATAAAAATAGACCCTCCTGATTTGTGATAACTGAATTATTACCACAAAAAGGAAAGTCTATTCATAATTTTATCAACTAATCAACTGCGTTAAGTCTTGCCATTGAACGTTTAAGTGCAAGCTCTGCTCTCATAACATTTATATCTGCTTCGTGACTTGCAAGCCTTCGTTCAGCTCTCAATCTCGCTTCATTGGCTCTCGCCACATCAATCTCATCAGGCCACTCTGCAACCTCTGCAAGAACAGTAACTTTATCCTTTAAGACTTCAACAATACCGCCATGAACCGCTGCTTTTTTTATATCTCCATCTGCATGAATTGTCATAACACATGGAATAAGCACAGCCGTAAGCGGAACATGTTCGGCATAGATACCGATTTCACCTTCACTGGTTGTAAGCTCTACCATTGTTACGTCATCTTCATAGAAAACCCGATCCGGCGTAGTTACCAATAATTTAAATTTATCGGCCATATGCTCTCTCCTCCAATTCTATGCAGATTATTTACACTTTGCAAGTACATCGTCAATATTACCGCAGTTCATGAAGTAACTCTCTGGGATATCGTCATATTTACCTTCAATAATTTCCTTAAAGCCCTGAATTGTCTCATTAACCGGAACGTATCTTCCTTCAAGACCTGTAAACTGTCCTGCAACGAAGAATGGCTGTGAAAGAAAACGCTGTACCTTTCTCGCTCTTGAAACAACAAGCTTATCATCTTCTGAAAGTTCGTCCATACCAAGAATAGCAATAATATCCTGAAGTTCTTTATATTTCTGAAGAATTTCCTGAACCTGTCTTGCAACATGGTAATGTTCTTCACCCACAATTCTTGGGTCAAGGATTCTTGAAGATGATTCAAGCGGATCTACTGCAGGATAAATACCAAGCTCTGAAATACTTCTTGATAATACGGTAGTCGCATCAAGATGCGCGAATGTAGTCGCCGGAGCCGGGTCAGTAAGGTCATCGGCAGGCACATAAACAGCCTGCACTGACGTGATTGAACCATTCTTTGTAGAAGTGATTCTTTCCTGAAGTGCTCCCATCTCCGTCTGCAAAGTCGGCTGATAACCAACAGCAGAAGGCATACGTCCAAGCAAAGCTGAAACCTCAGAACCTGCCTGAGTAAATCTGAATATATTATCAATAAATAAAAGTACGTCTTTTCCACCCTTATCACGCAGATATTCTGCCATTGTAAGTCCTGTAAGACCTACTCTCATTCTTGCTCCAGGCGGCTCGTTCATCTGTCCGAATACCATCGTTGTCTTTTCGATAACGCCGGATTCTTTCATTTCATAGTAAAGGTCATTACCCTCACGAGTACGCTCGCCAACACCCGTAAATACTGAATATCCGCCATGCTCTGTAGCAATATTTCTGATAAGCTCCTGTATAAGTACTGTCTTACCTACACCGGCTCCTCCAAACAGACCAATCTTACCACCTTTCTGATACGGACAAAGTAAGTCTACTACCTTGATACCTGTCTCAAGAATTTCCGTTGTTGTTGACTGTTCTTCAAATGTAGGTGCTTTTCTGTGTATAGGAAGACGCACCTCCACGTCTGGAGCAGGTTTATTATCTATAGGATCTCCTAAAACATTGAACATTCTGCCCAATGTCTCTACGCCAACCGGCACAGTTATAGGCGCTCCTGTCGCCTCAGCTTCCATACCACGCATTAATCCGTCTGTAGTACCCATCGCAATACATCTTACTGTATCGTCGCCAAGGTGCTGCGCAACTTCAACAACAAGTTTTTCACCGTCGTTTCGTGTAATATTGATAGCTGAATTAATCTCCGGCAGATTACCTTCCGTAAATTTGATATCCAGAACGGCACCGATAATCTGAGTGATTTTACCAATATTTTTTTCTGCCATTTTTGCCTCCATATATATTTTTTATTCTATGGCGTTAGCACCAGAAATAATTTCCGTAAGTTCCTGTGTGATAGAAGCCTGACGGGCACGGTTGAATTTGACTGACAAACTTGAAATCATATCCTCCGCGTTACTTGTAGCACTATCCATAGCCTGCATACGGGCACCGTTTTCACTCGCCACTGATTCAATAAGTGCACCATAAATTATACTGCACACATATTTTGGAATAATCATATCTAATGCCTCTTCCTCATTAGGCTCATAATTCATAGGCGTACTATCACCGTCTTTTTCTATTTCATCTGCACTGACAGGCAGCAACCTTATCAATTTAGGCTCATGCACTACAGTATTCTTAAATGATGTATAGGCAATATAAATTTCACCAACTTCGCCATCAGTAAAACTTCTAAGCACCTCCTCGGCAATCTCTCTTGCATCAGTATAAAGCGGTTCATCTATCACGTCTGAATAATCAGCTTTTATGTCGTAACCTTTTCTTTTAAAAACCTCTGCACCCTTACGTCCGATAGTATAAATAACTGCATCTTGCTGTGAAATGCTTCCTGTTACAAGCTTAACAATATTGTTATTATAACCACCTGCAAGACCTCTGTTTGCAGTGATTGCTATGACTGCCTTTTTATTTGATACTCCCGGCTTTAAATATCTGTGATTAATATTACCTGACTTTGCAAGAATATTGCTCACAGTCTTATACATCAAATCAAAATATGGCTTGGTATTTTCAGCCTTGCCTTTTGCCCTCTGCAGCTTAACTGTGGAAACAAGCTTCATGGCTTTGGTAATCTGACCGGTACTTTGTATACTGTCTCTACGCCTTTTTATGTCTCTCATTGAGGCCATAATTAATTACCTCCAATCATGATACGCTTACTTGAATATTTTCTTAAATTCTTCAATAGCGCTAACTAATGCTTTTTCCGTTTCCTCATCTAACACTTTTGTTGTCTTAATTGTTTCCAGTATTTCAGGATATTTTGTATCAATCAGTTCAAATAATCCATCCTGGAAATCTAAGATTCTGTCTGTTTCAATATCCAATACGAACTTCTTTGTAACTGCATATATTATAATTACCTGATATTCAACAGGCATCGGCTTGTACTGCGGCTGCTTAAGCATCTCTCTTACTCTTTCACCCTGTGCAAGCTTTTCCTTAGTATCAGCATCAAGCTCAGAACCAAACTGTGCAAATGAAGCAAGCTCTCTGTACTGTGCAAGGTCACCTCTGATAGGTGCTGCAATCTTCTTCATCGCTTTAATCTGAGCGGAACCTCCTACTCGTGATACAGAAAGACCTGCATTAACAGCCGGTCTGAAACCTGAATTAAACATTTCTGTTTCAAGGTAAATCTGTCCGTCAGTAATTGAAATTACGTTTGTAGGTATATAAGCTGATACGTCGCCTGCCTGAGTCTCAATAATAGGAAGTGCAGTAAGTGAACCTCCGCCATATTCATCTGACATTCTGGCCGCTCTCTCAAGAAGTCTTGAATGAAGATAGAATACATCTCCAGGATAAGCTTCTCGTCCAGGTGGTCTTTTAAGAAGCAATGACAGTGTACGATATGCTGCTGCGTGCTTACTCAAATCATCATATACCACAAGTACATCCTTGCCCTGCTCCATCCATTCTTCACCTATTGCACAGCCTGAATATGGAGCAATATACTGTAATGGTGCAAGCTCACTTGCAGTTGATGCAACAACTGTCGTATAGCTCATGGCACCAAACTCTTCAAGTGTCTTAACAATATTTGCAACTGTTGAAGCTTTCTGTCCGATAGCTACATAAATACATATAACATCCTGACCCTTTTGGTTAATAATTGTATCAATTGCAATAGCTGTCTTACCTGTCTGACGGTCACCGATAATAAGCTCTCGCTGGCCTCTTCCGATTGGAACCATCGCATCGATAGCCTTTATACCTGTCTGAAGCGGTGTATCAACCGATTTTCTTGTGATAACACCTGATGCAACTCTTTCTATCTGACGATACTTGTCAGTATTTATAGGTCCCTTGCCATCAATAGGCTGACCCAGTGCATTTACAACTCTTCCTATTAAAGCATCACCAACCGGCACTTCAACAACTCGTCCCGTTGTTTTTACAGTATCGCCTTCATTGATATTTCTCGTATCACCAAGCAGAACTGCACCTACATTATCTTCCTCAAGGTTAAGTACCATTCCATATACTTCACCAGGGAATTCAAGCAATTCTCCCTGCATAGCCTTCTCAAGACCATGGATACGTGCTATACCATCAGCAACCTGAATAACCGTACCTACGTCAGATACTTCCATTTCGGTAGAATATCTTTTAATCTGCTCTTTTATTACTGAGCTGATTTCTTCCGGTCTTAAATTCATTAGCCTAAAGCACCCTCTTTCTATTCAATATGCAAGCTAAGCAAGCTGTATTTTCTTCAAATCTCTTGCAAGCCCATCAAGTTTTGTCTTAATACTGCTATCAACAACCCTGTCGCCGATTTTTATAATCATACCGCCGATAAGACTCTCATCGACACTGTAATTCATCCTAAAACTGACATAATTCGTCGTATCCAACAGCTTTGCCACTATCTTTTCTTTCTGCACGTCACTAAGCGGTTTCGCCGTCGTGACAAAAGCAGTTCCGATTTTCTTGTATTCAAGAACTCTTTCTTTGAAATATTCAAGAGTGGCAACTATATCGTTCTGCCTGCCTTTTGATGTCATAATCACCATAAGACCGATCATATCTTTTGACACAAATTTATCAAAAACATCTTCAATAAATTTACATTTTTCTTCTTTTTCTATCTTAGGGTGATTAAGTAATTTGCCAAGCTCTGCATTATCCCTAAATGCACTGATTACAGCCTCCGCTTCTGCGGCAAACTCATCAACCCTTGACTCTTCGACACTTAAGTCAAATAACGCATCACCATAAGTAGTTGCTGCTAACTTAGCCATGTGTCATCACCCATTTCATTAATAGTCTGCTCAATTAAAGCTTCACTGTCCGCCTCACTAATAGAGCCTGCAACAAGCTTGGCTGCCATAAGCTGCGCAACAGCAATAATTTGTTGTTTAACGTCATCGGCGCATTTCTGCTTTTCAAGCTCGGCCTCTGTATTTGCTCTTTCAACAATTCTTGCAGCTTCTGCCTTAGCTTCATCTACAATTCTCTGCTCGTTATGAAGAGCTGTCTTTCTTGCCTCACTTAAAATTCTTTCTGCTTCTTTATTCGCATCCTTTAACTTAGCCTCATATTCCTGCTTAAGCAACAATGCTTCCTTTTTATCTGATTCTGCAGTTTCTCTGTCACTTGTAATCTTATCCTGTCGCTTTTTAAGCATATTTCTTACAGGATTAAACAAAATATATGAGAGCAGAATAAATAAAATAAATACATTGACCGTTGTTATTAACGAGTCAAAAAGAAGCTGATAATCAAGGCCGAATAAACGTCCATCATCTGCTAATGCAATAAATGTATTTCCTAAGAAATTCAAGTTTTTAGCCTCCTTCCTATCAGCTTAATAATTCATTATCAACCCTTAAAAGGCTTAACAAACATTAAGATAATAGCTACGGCGAAACCATAAAGACCTGTTGTCTCAGCAACAGCCTGTCCAAGCAACATAGTAGATGTAATTGCTGATTTTGCACCCGGATTACGTCCAACTGCTGATGCACCGTAACCTGCCGCAATACCCTGTCCTATACCAGGACCAACACCTGCTATCATTGCAATACCAGCACCGATTGCTGACATAGCCTGAATAAATTCCTGTCCACTAATATTCATCGTTAAAATCCTCCATTTATTGTTTTATTTTGTGCTAAAGATTAATCTTCAGCAATTTTGTCGTTAACATATACCATTGTCAACATACAGAATACGTATGCCTGAATACATCCTGAAAACAGATCAAAATAAGCGTGCAGAACTGAACCGACGCCAAGTGTAAACGGATTAAGTAAATCATATATTAATCCCATAAGAACTGTTCCTGACATAATGTTACCAAACAAACGCAGTGAAAGTGACAGTGGAACTGCAAATTCACCAATCAGATTAATCGGAAACAAAAACCAGATTGGCTGAAATAACGCTGTAAAATGCTTGATTTTATTCTTCTTTATACCATTGAAATGTATAAGAACAAATGTTATAAGTCCCAGCGCCAGCGTTACACCATAATCTGCTGTAGGCGGCCTCAAGCCAAATAGTCCTGCTATATTAGAAATAATAATGAATAAAAATAAAGTTGAAAGATAATTTACAAATTTATTTGCATTCTTTCCCATAATACCATCGACCATGGTTTTGAGCATATCTACAACAAGCTCAATCACATTCTGGAACATTCCCGGTGTATCCGAAGCATCTGCTTTGTTTATCTTAACTCTTGCAATTACCGCAACAATTATAATAAACACAGAAACTAAAAACATCGCCACATGTGTAGTGTTAATGGCAAAATCATAATCAATTCCGGGTATTCTGAATGTAAACAGCTGCCTTATCATAAAGCTGCTGTCACAAGCCACCATAGGTGACATAATTGTGCTTACCACCTTTTCACCCTCCTTTTTTTAAGATTTTGGACGTTATACCTGAAACTACCGGCTGCAAATAGGCAGATACTTTCATGGCAAACATTCCAATAAGGGCAGTTAACAAATCGCCTATATTGAAATAATAAAGAACAGCAAACAACGCAACCATAACTAAAAGCCTCACCAAATAGCCAAGTATCAGTGTCTTTCTGGTGCTTGCTCTCCCATAAACCACTTTTCTGATTTTGAGGCTCATATGAAATATACTAAATACTGCATATATCACACCAAACAAGAAACCAACAGCATAAATTCTGCAATCAGGTATAAGTAGTACAATAATAAGTTCACCGAGAATAAGATACAAAAAATCTATAAAAAGTATCTCCGGCAATGCCTCATTTAATTCTCTTAACCTTTTAATCATAACTTATTTTCCTTCTTTTTCCTGCTTCTTTGCTTTCTCTACTTTCCGCATGATTTCTTCGTTCTGACGCTGCAATCGCTTTTTCTCATCGCTCTTTACAACGTTCATAACCAGCACATAAGCATTTCTTGCGCCTGCTGCAATTCCTAAAAAGACCAAGGGCACACTAAACCATGTTCCAAATTTTGAGTCAAGCCATACACCAAGTGCCACACAAAGAAAAAGCGGAACCATTATGCTTATGCTTACCTGCGAAATCAGAATCAGATTACGGTACTCCGTCCCCTTAGAACTCATGCTAACTCCTCTCATAACAGTGATTATGGTTATAATACCATTTTAATATTTAAAAGTCTATTTTTTTATAAAATTTTAACTAATTTGTCAAACGCCCTAATTTCAGGTAAAATCAAAGTAATAATTGAATTTTTTATACAAGGTTGTTATAATCTATAAAAAGTATTTCAGGCTTATTATTTCACTCTTTAATCGGAGGTTTGTTTTATGATTAATTTATTCAGAAAAAGACTTATACCCTATGAATGTATAGAATTAAAAGATGACCGTATTATTTATATTGATGATGCTTATATTGTCACAACCTGGGAAACACTTCACCCTAAATGTGATTTTTCACACGGAACCTCCCTGTATTGTATTAAAGAAGGCTGGAAAATCAGTCGATTTTTTAAACCTGATAACAGTCTTTTGTATATTTACTGCGACATTATAGACACACAGTGTAAAACAGAGTCTAATGACTCAAAAACTTATATTTTTACCGATTTACTTGCTGATGTAATAATAGAAAACAATGGAATTGTTCGTGTTGTAGACTTAGATGAGATGGCTGACGCATGCAGTTCCAAAATAATATCAGACGACATGCTTGTCAGCGCACTGCACCACCTTGATAAATTACTATCTGTAATATACAGCGGTGAAATTAAGAATTATCTCGAAATACTCGACAGAAAATAATGATATTAAAGTTCAATCTCTATCATTCTTCCTGTAGACTCATATTTATAATATCTTACGCCGGCTGCGTTAAGCATTCGCTTTGAAGCTATAACTGATGCAGTTTCCGCATATTTATCACAGTCATAAACTATAGTCTTAATGCCTGCCTGTATAATTGCCTTTGCACATTCATTACAAGGAAAAAGAGTGACATACATCTTCGCGTTGTCAAGACTTCCTCCTCTGTAATTTAATATGGCATTTAATTCACTGTGTGCAGTATACATATACTTGTTATTGAGAGGCTCTCCCTCTCTTGCCCACGGAAAGTCATCATCTGAACAGCCAATAGGAAGTCCGTTATATCCCATTGACAAAATCTTATTATCAACACTTACAATGCAAGCTCCTACCTGCGTATTGGGATCTTTACTCCTTAATGCTGACATCTTAGCCACACCCATAAAATATTCATCCCATGAAATATAATCTTTCCTTTTGTCACTCATAATATTCCTCCATTCCGCAGACTCCACTCTGTTCTTTAGTTCCTCTTCCTCAATTTTTACTCAAGCATGCTTATTCGTCTTACATGTCTTTCATCATTTGAAAATTTGGCTTCCAAAAATGTATCAGCTATTCTAAAAGCCAGTTCAGGTCCTATTACTCTTGCTCCAAGGCAAAGTACATTTGCATTGTTGTGCTCTCTTGTAGCCTGCGCACTAAAACAATCACTGCAAAGTGCCGCCCTTATTCCTTTAATTTTGTTTGCGGCCATACTCATTCCTATACCCGTACCACATAAGAGAATACCAGTATCACACTTTCCTTCATTTATAAGCTCTGCCACCTTATGAGCATAAACCGGATAATCACACGACTGCTTATCATAACAGCCAACATCTTCTATCTGTAAGCCTCTCTTTTCTAAATGTTGCACTAACTGCTCCTTAAGTTCTATTGCTCCGTGGTCACATCCTATTGCTATCATCTTTTTTCTCCTTTTCTTTTATGTTATTTATAATGATTTCTGCCGCTTTTCTAACCATAACTTCAAGCTCATTAAAGCATCTGTCGTACCCATCCACGCCTCTTCCATATGGATCCTGTACCTCTTTATCCGGCATTCCCACAAATTCTCCCAAAGTATATACATTAATTGCTTTATCAAAACTGTCATAGAGCTTCTGTTTCATTCCTGAATTCATAACAAGAACCAATGTATCACTGTCAAAATCATCATTTTCAATCTGTGTAGCTTTGTTATTCGGCATTATCATACCATGGCTTGCAGCTACCGCTACAGCCTTTGGATTAAATGGTTCAGGAAAAAGAACCACCATTCCTCTTGACTCAACTAAAATATCAAGACTTTGCAGATAACTTTGCATTATCGTGGCCGACATAGGACTTCTGCATGTATTTCCCATGCATACAAATATTACCTTTGTATAAGTATTCATGCCTTTTCTCCTCACAAAACATTATCACAAACATAAATTTTTGCAAAATTGTTTTATATCAATCCAAATTTATTATAGTATGACCTGCTGCTTTAATCAATCTATTCATGACTGCCTGTCCGACATTTTCTGTAGAAAAACTTTCAGAATATATATATTTTACACCATATTCATCAAAATCTCTTAATACCGAATACAATTTCCTTGCCGCTTCAGCTTCATTATGTCTGCTGCCCATATCTTTTATAAAATCTGCCTTATATAAAGAAGCAGTCTCATCTGAAGCCATAATACCAACTTTAAAACCGGCTTTCATCTTATCCGCAGCCAGCTCGTTAATCTTTTCTACAACGTTCTTCTGACTTCCCTCAACTATAACCAAATCTGCGTCAGGCGAATAATGCTTATACTTCATTCCAGGAGCCTTTGGTACAATTCCCCTTTCTAAAGTCCCCATAATTGCAGGGTCTATTCTTACTTCACCAAGACACTCAGACAACTGCTCTTGTGTGATAAAACCGGGTCTTAGTATAGTAGGAACTTCCTCGCTCAAATCAATTATGGTAGATTCAACACCAATATCAACCGTATCATCTGCAATAATCATGTCTATTTTTCCATTCAGATCATGTACAACATGCGATGCCTTTGTCGGACTCGGCTTGCCTGAAGTATTCGCACTCGGCGCAGCTATATATACACCTGAACTTCTTATCAGTTTTGCCGCAACAGGATGACTCGGCATCCTGATTGCAACAGTATCAAGTCCTCCTGTTATTGAATCAGGTACTATATCTGTTTTTTTCAGAATAATGGTAAGAGGCCCCGGCCAAAACCTCTCAGCCACTCTCAATGCCTTATCATTTACATCGCATGACAATTTATTCAATGCGTCAATATCTGCTATATGTACAATAAGCGGATTATCCGATGGTCTGCCCTTCGCCGCATATATTTTAGCTGATGCTTCCGCATCAAGCGCATCTGCGCCAAGACCATAAACCGTCTCTGTAGGAAAGGCTACAAGTCCTCCCTTTCTTAATATATCAGACGCATGGTTATATATTTTCTCATTCTGTTCCTCATCATCAGAAATATATGAAATAACTGTTTTCACACTACTCCTCCATCCTCAAGCTAAACGCTGTAATTTTATTTTTCAAAATATTGCGTTATAGCATTATATAAAACATCCGTTAAATTTTCCTGATATTCATCAGTCTGCAAAATTCGTGCTTCTTCTGCATTTGTCAAAAATCCACATTCAACTAATGATATAGGCACTTTACTGTTTTTTAAAATATACAGTGAATTGTCCTTTTGTACATTTCTAAGCCTGCTGCTCCCAATATTTTCCTTGAAATTCTTATATATAAGTTCTGCAAGATCCTTGCTTTCTTTAGAATTACTGTTATACATTGCCTGAAAACCTGCCACCGAAGAATCCGAATTAAAACTGTTCTGATGAATACTTATAGCAAGCTCAGCTCCGGAATTATTTATAATATTAACTCTTTTTTTCATATCAGAGCTTTTTTTATTTGAATCATTCTCTGAATATAATCCCACATCGGTTGTCCTCGTCATTATGACATTATATCCGCTGTCAGACAATTTTTTTTGAAGCTTAAGACTTATGTCAAGATTTACATTCTTTTCTTTTAATCCGCCCACACTCTCGGCTCCCGGGTCAGCTCCGCCATGTCCCGGATCTATAACCACAATGTGTCCGCTATTTTTATTATCCTGCTCTGCATTATCTGCCCCTGAACTATCTGACTGCATATTATATGATTCAGCATCATAAATAACTGTATCATTCTCTTCATCATTAATATTCTGATTAATTAGGCCACTCTTACTTTCAGGCAAAATAATACATGTTGCAATATAAGTTCCTATAAGCACAATAAGCGACATAACTGTAATAAGCATATTTCTGTTCATAAACAACGCCTTAAGACATCTTTATTTACATTGTATGCCGCTAATTAATAATTTATCAATCATATTACAGTGTCAGTTATTATACTGTTCGACAACTGACCATATTCCGTCTTTTTCCATTCCAAGCTTCCAAGCTGACACACCTGCAAGATTATATTTCTTTATAACCTTCATTTTTTCTTCTATTGACTTTTCTTCCTCAAGCCAGACCTTTACTGTCTCACTTCCGTTATTATACTCGGCAATGTACTGTCCGAGCTCGTCATTCCATATACCGGTTGTCTTACCCTTAATTGCATTTAAAGCTGCCTGCATGCTTACCGCAGTACTGCTCACATCACTTCCTTTAACTCTCCATATTCTGGTAAAGAATGGAACTGCATTTATAAGCTGTGATTCAGGAACCATCTTTAGAGCATCCTTGATGCCCTCCTCCACAAATGTAAGTGAAGCAACCGAACCGGCCTCTTTTGAACCTGCATAATGCTCATCGTACCCCATTATGATAACATAATCAACAAATGCAGATTGTTCCTTTAAATCATAAAAGCTGTTAAACGCTTCCGGCTTATAATTATCAGTAGAAAGAACAAGTCCCTTTTTTTCACATGCAATAGACAACTCTCTTACAAACTGCAGAAAATCCCTTGAATACGCATCTTTTACATACTCAAAATCAAGATTTATACCATCAAATCCATAAAATCCCGCATCTGAAATAAGTGTTTCTATAAGCCTCGTTCTTGAACTTCTGCTTGCAAAAAGTGCTGCGAAATTAACTTCACTGTTAAAATCATCAACCAATGCCCACACTTTAATACCCTTTTGGTGCATTTTATCAACAAAATCTCTTGATGCGAAGCATTTTACTCCTCCTGTCGAATCACTTATTGAATACCACGTAGGCGACACTGTATTTATGGTGCCATACGCCTTCGACATATAATCATCAGCATAAGCATTCGCCGCACTTGTAGTAACCTGAAACCATCCCATACTTATCTTTTCATCACTTGTTATATTATTATAATTTTCTGTAAATGTCTCCTCAGGTATTTCGATAAATGGCTTTGATATAGCGGAGGTCTTTACATAGCCGGTTATTCCTGTAGGTGTCTTTACCTCGCTCCATTTATTATCTATTTCACGAAGATACAGCATTTTAGTACCCTCTTCTATATCTTCCAAAATCTCACTCTTATTTCCTGCTCTATATCTTACATGAAGCTTTTTCCTTGCAGTCACGCATGTGACCTCTTCATGCTTCGTACTTATGACAACTCTCTCAGGCTCTTTACCATAGTCATAGTTACAATTTGTCTTAGATGCAACAAACTCAAAATCGAGATAAATCTTATCTTCTATTTTTTTAACCAAAGGAACTTCTGTCGAAAATTTTTCTCCCTCCGTATTTGTATACTCTATACTGTCATCTTTAAAAGAATAAATAGTATCAGTCGTTGAATAAAGAACTGCATCACTTTCTTTATCATAATAAAATCTTACATTAATATTTTCTGTTACAAAATCATAAGGAAGATAAACTCTTTCTTCGATTTTAATTCCCACATCATTCATCTGCTCACCATCAAGAATAACCATAACTTTATCGTTACCGTGCTCAATGCCGAAATATGAATACACACTCATCCTATCATTTGTAGGCGAATACCTGTTAACAATAAACGTAACAACAAGTATAACTGCCAAAACCAGTGTTATAAGCATTCCGAAAATCATAACGTTTTTTTTCTGTTGTCCGCGCCGGCTTCTTTTCTTTCTGCTTCCGCTCTTTCGCTCATTACGCATAGCCTGACGTTTTCTTTCGCGCTCTATTTCAAAAGGGTCCTCCCCCTTTTCCTCATCATTCCAATCAAAATCTTCATCATCCATATCAAGGTTCTCTTGCGAATCTTCAAAAAAATCTTTATCTAAAGCCATATTATTCTCCATTCTGAAGCATATTAAAGGAGGTTCCATTTAATTCTTATCAAATATAATAACTAAATCTTATTTATTATAACTAACTTTATCACAATTAACAACCAAAAATGTACAGCAGCCATACAACCTGCAAAATTTTTGCAAATTCAGACTGCTGTACTAAACAGGGTCTTTATTAAATTTAAAATTTGATTTGTGATATATAATTCATGGTGCCAAGACTATACGCACCAAACCATTGCAGTGATAAGAGATAATTAAATCCCTTTGCAACTAATAGATATAAGCTCTTTCGGTATTGTTTTAAACTTAAAATTTCCGTTACAATGTTTTATTTATTAAATTAATACTTATCCCATAGCCAAAACAGGGATTACACAACGATTGATAAGGCTGAAGTGCAAAATGCATCAAAACATATTCATGCAAAGATTTACCAGCATTATATTACACATAATGCAAATACTATAACTGTCCGCGAATACAAACAGCCTGATCAAATAATATTTTTAATTTATTAAATAATCTCCCCCTTTCAACAATACCTTTAAGCTTGAATATATATTATCACAATATAAAACCACTGTCAATATATATTATATATTTTTAATATTACACTCTTTACATATCCATCAAAAATGGGTATTATACTCTTAACAGTGGCATATTACATTAATTACACAGTTGTATTTTTAAAGCCACGTTTAGTTCATTATGGATTGGAAGTGATTTTATGAAGATAGAAAAAATAAGCGACAATCAAATACGTTGTACTCTTAACAAGTCTGATTTAGTTTCAAGACATCTTAAAATCAGCGAACTTGCATATGGCAGCGAAAAAGCTAAGGAACTTTTCAGAGATATGATGCAACAGGCCGCATACGAATTCGGATTTGAGACTGATGATATCCCTCTTATGATTGAGGCCATACCTGTTTCCTCCGACTGTATCATCCTCATAGTCACAAAAGTTGAAGACCCTGAAGAATTAGACACAAGATTCTCAAGATTTTCTCCTTCGGACAGCGATTTTGATGAATTTGATTATCCTGATGATGAATATCTTGACACATTATCAGCTGTTGATGACTTCAATAAAACTGATACTCCTCCTATGACAGCATCTGATGAACTTGATATTCCTGATAAAGATGCTGCAGGGGACATAATTAATTTATTCAGCAAAGTTAAAGATTATCTTAACAAAAGTATATCAGAGCTTTCAGCGGATACTAATATAACAGGCAACAGTAATATTATAAACAACGCTTCTGATAATAATACAAATGCTGATAAACAATCAGCTTCTGATAACTTTGTGTCCATTAAGGATTCAATAAACGGAACTGTTGCTTCTGTTTCGCAGGATAAATCAAAAACAAATTCTAATCCTGTATTTAAGATTTTTTCATTTGATAATTTTGATACATTTATAAAGGCAGCTCACGCAGTCAGCTGCATCTACAGTGATAAAAATTCTTTATTCAAATGTGAAAAAACCTCTTCTTATTATCTCGTACTTGAGAAAACATCATGCAAGGCAATAGATTTCAACAAAACCTGCAATATACTTTCAGAGTATGGTTGTAGAGAAAATGCTACTTTGGCGCGTATAGATTTTTTTGAAGAGCATTACAAATGTATAATCAAATCAAGAGCTATACAGGTTGCATCAAATATATAAAGTAAAAAGCATCTCATACCACGATTTTATTCGCGATATGAGATGCTTTTTTTACTACATTATTAATTATTTAGCTGTTTTTCTCTTCTTTGAATCAAGATATAAATATCCTAAAGCAAGAATTGAAACAAAACCTGCAATACCATAAACTGCCATACGGCTGCTGTCTCCTGTCTTAGGAGGCTCTGCCGGTGTTGATGGTTCTGTTGGATTAGTAGGCTCTGTCGTTGTGTCCTTTGGAACATATGCAACCACAAATGAACCTAAGCCCTTAGTTGTAACTGCAAAACTTCCCTCTGAACGTTCAGCATTAAGCACTTCAACTTCTCCGCTTTCTGTCAGACGATATACAACAACATCAATATTGTTATAATCAATACCCTCTTCATAAGCAAATGTAAGCTTAATATTACCTGCGTTCATTTTAACCATTTTGCCATCAGCCTTGTTAAAAAGATTAATGTCATAATACTTTAAGTTTGTTCCTACAGGAAGCTTTATGCCCTGATTAGCAAGTGCCTCATTAAGTTTAGATACGTTTTCATCCTTTGCAGCTTCAACTCTCAACTCGACGTCTGAATTTGCTACTGATGAATTATTTTCGTCAACAATTACTGTATCTTTTTCTGCTTCTGCACCTGTCACAACATCCTGATTCTTTGAAACATCAATATTTGTATCTGTCTCTTCGCCAGGAACATCCGGTGTCTCCGGATTTTCAGTGTCTGGAGACACAATTGTAGTCTTTTCAGGCTTAACAGATATTGCTGCTTCACTTGTTATATCAAGTCTTGCACCTGTATCTGCCGGAGCTGTATCTTTAAGCTCAAGCAATCCGCCCATTGCAATAGTACCATTAGCATTTCTTGTCGGAAGCTTTGTAACATCAACACTTACAAACCAATCATCAAGAGCCTGAACACCCTGATTATTGTATGATGCATTTCCATCATAAATATAGTTCTTTGCACTGTGAAGTGAGAATGGAATTAAATCTTCCAAATCTGTATTATCTTTGTTATTTAACGAAATAAGTCCGTCTACAACCCATTCCTTCTTGTTTGATGCCTTTGTATTTAAACCTACGTTGTAAGCACCCTGACTCTGATTAATTGAGTTGTTGTATGAAATACAGTTAATAATCTGACAGTCTGGGCAACTGTTGCTTGTTATACCCTTTCCGTGGTTATTAAATGTAATACTGTTCTTTAATACATGGCCGCCCTTTAAGTAACCACCGCCGAGCTTAAATCCGTTACCTTCACCATACTTGTAATCTGCTGCTGTAGTATCATCTGTTGTAAGCCATCCATTATTGTATGCAACACAGTTTTCAATAGTTACAGCACCAATTTCTCCTGATATTGACTTAGCATATAAATCCCAGCCATCATCAATATTGTTATGACCTATACAGCCATAGAACTTATTGCCATCACCACATGTAAGCTTAGCAGCAAAACCATCCGCATCATTTCTTCCCTTATCACAGTTATTAAATGATTCACAGTTCTTTATAAGGTTTCCTGTCGGCCATAACTTACCAACTCTTCCTGCTTCATTATCAGCACCGCCGCTCCTGCTTATCTGTACACCTGAATTACCTGAATGGTTTACTGTACACATATCAACTGTATTGTAGTTACCGCTTACCTGAATACCAACTCCCGGAGCATCCTTTACATAAAGGCCGTATACATGCCAGTAACTTCCCACAATAGTAAGTCCTGCTCCCTCAAATACAACGCCATCCTGACCATTAGTTGACACATTCTCTGCCACCATTGTAATATTCTTATCTGCTGTACCGCTTACACTTCTCTCAATTGTAATATTATTCTTATAAATACCATCCTTAAGGAAAATTACCTGTCCAGGCTGAGCATATCTTACTGCTGTTGCAAGATCCAATGGCTTTTCTTCTGTACCGTCGCCATCTGCTTTACCATCTGCAGAAACAATAATTGTCTCGCCCTCTTTACCATATCTTACGCAATTAACCTTTGTTGTGTTTTCTAAAGGCTTTGTAGAAGTAATGTTTTCAGCCGCTGCAGGAACGAATGTTGACTTAATTTCGTTAGAGCCTGTCTTTATAGGAACATTAACTCTTACAACTTCATTTCCCTTAACTGCCTTATTTGAAACTACAACTCCGTCAGGTCCTGTTACTGTAATAGTACCTGCACAGTTTGGAACATAAATATATTCATACTCTGCAGCACCACATGTGCCTGATGAATATACTCTTCCGCTTGGTGTAATCTTATCACTGCCTGCATCAGGAGCTGTGATACCTGTACTTGCTGATTTTTCAAACTTTGTATCTGTTATCTTTACAGAAACCTTTCTTGAAACAGCAAAACCTACACAAACCGTTCCGTCTTCCTGAACTGATGTAAATGAGTTATCATTGAATTTCTGCTCTACGCCATTACATGTAGCTGTATAACCTTCATTTGTCTTTTCTAATGTAAATGTATACTTAGTTCCTACTTCAAACTTAGAAGCAACTCCGCTGAAATTAGAATTATTAACTACTCTTTCAGCTCCGTCATTATTTGATGTATCTGATGAGTTATATCCTGAAACCATTCTCATAACAGGCGCTGATGACTTTGAACTGTAAAGCATTGATGATGCATAGTTGAAGTACTTATGTATATAGTCAGGTGCTCCCCAATTATTAATACCAAGTGTATCAGCTGCTATAATACCAAATCCTGTCTGATTATCAGGTGTCAATGATGTATCAGTAATCTCAAATGTTGCACTGATCTTAAAGTTTTCAGTATCAGGATCTATCTTTGTATAATAATAAGAAAATCCGTCTTCATCGTCTGAAATTTTTCCTGATGTCTGTCCGGCCATCTCTATGCTGCCTGTTGTATTGACTATAGATACCGCTTCTTCATTATTTGTCTTATTAGATGCTGTATCTCTTGCATCAAGAACATATTCTTTTACTGTTCCGTCAGCCTGTGTTACTGTAGCGTTAGTCTGCTGTGCAGAACCTGTTGTGGCTACATACCATTTCTGGTCAGCATCTGCTGTAACAGTGATGTCTTTTTCGTCAAATGATACAAATCCATCACTTGCTCTCTTAGCTTCAACTCTTATAGTATAAGTCTTATCCGGTGTTAAACCTTTCAAAGTATAAGCTGCATCGTCAGCAGAAAGTGCTTTTTCAACATATGTAAATGTATCTGTGCCTGCTTCCTTATATGCAACTGCATATGTATTTGCATCAGGAATATTTATCCAGTCAAGATAAACATCTCCGTTGCCCTTATTCTGAGCCCATGTTATTACCGGCTTCTTTACTGCAAGAACATATCCGTCGCTCTTAACCACATTACTTGGCTTGTCTGCTTCTCCTGTTCTTTGTGCAACTGCAACAAATTCATAGTTACCGCTCCATAATGGCTGGAATGTTACTGAACTAATCTGAGACTTAACATTTATCGTCTCAACTTCACATCCGCCCTCAAGCATTGTAACTCTTACATTTTCTGCGCCCTTAACTTTATCAATAACAGCAGTAAAGTCTACTACAAAGTTTCCTTCTGCATCATTTGTAACACTATTGATAACCGGAGCTGCAACTGTTGACCAATCTGCAGCTTTCTGAGCAGATGAATCGTACTCTACTACTACCTTAAATATATCTGCGCCCTGATCTGAACCGATATAGTAATCACCAGGAAGTAAATCTTCAAGAACATATTCTGTAATCTGCTCTTTTACAAGACCATCTGAGAATGTTGTAAATGCATCTCCTCCGACCTTAACAAATTCAAGCTTGCTGCCCTTATCATTCTTTCCTGCTGCAAGAATTGTTACTCTTGCGTTCTCTTTTACAGAAATCTTAAAGCATGCCTGTCCGCTTGTCTTTGCACCGCCGTCAAGTCTTAATGCTTTTGCAAACTGCTCTCCGTTAAATGAAAGATTAAGCTCAGGATTCTTTATCTTTGCTCCTGTACTTATAAGCTCAAAGAAATCATCTGTTCCGACAGTTGTATTTACTGTCATATCTCCTTTTGAGCCATCAAATACTGCATCAAATGTAGACGCATCATTTGGGTCAAGTGTATATACATCTGTATACTTTACTTCCATAAAGCAGACAAATGCACCATTACTTCCGCCAAAGTAATATGTACCAGCTCCAAGATTTTTAACCTTGTACTTCTGTACATTTTCAAACTCTAACCCAGCAATATCAACTCCTGTACCTGCTGCATCAAAATATTTAAGCTTTGATTCAGATGTTGATTTAGCTGAAGCAAATATAGTAACCTGTGCATTCTTTCCTTCCGGCACAGTAACCTTAATACCTGCCTGACCTGAAGCCTTCAAGCCTCCTGTTAAATAAACGCACTGCTGAAAATCATTAATGCCGCATGAGAGCTTGCCCGGTTTGCTGATTTTAACCTTGCCCCCCATTGACATTAAAGTAAAATAACCATCTGTACCAATTGTCTTGTCCTCTGCTATTGCAGTATCTAAACCGCCTGCAAGTGCAGCTGCATCCAACTCATCAGCATTGAATGAATAAGCAGCATTTACACTGTCAGCTGCTTTTGCAACAAAGCTTCCGCGAAGGAACGCAAGACTTTCTGATGGAAGCATTGTAACTGCCAAAAGGCATACCATTACTGCTGCCAACACTTTTCTTGTCTTTCTTTTCATAATGTCCTCCTTAATTATTTTTGTCAACTTGACAAATTCTGCATAACGATTACATTATACATCTTTTGCAAAATATTTCTACAATTTTTACATAATTTTAAACTATAAATACAGATTTTTATCATTTTTGCCGATTTTTACTTTATTATTATCTTCCTGTCGTTTAAATGATTTTCCTCTCTTTTTCACTTAAACAGATTGTGTTTGCACAATCTCATCGAGAGTAGTTCACAAAATAATAAATTTCTATCTTATTCCAATCACATTAAATGCCCCCATACTTACAATACCCATAATAATCCCTGCTAAAACCACCCCTAACATACAAGCAATTACACTTGATTTAAAATCCATATCCAATACACTCGCAGCCAATGTTCCTGTCCACGCACCTGTTCCAGGAAGCGGAATTCCAACAAAAAGAAGTAACGCTACAAAAAGTCCATTTCCTGCTTTTGCTTGAAGCTTTCGGCCACCACTTTCCCCTTTTTCAATACACAATGTAAAAAATCTGCCAATCACCTTTTTATCTTTTCCCCATTCAAGTACTTTTCTTGCAAAAAAGTAAATGAATGGTACCGGTATCATATTCCCTAAAATACAAACGATGTATACAGGAATCACAGGCAATCCCATTGCCAAACCTGCAGGAACTGCAACTCTCAATTCAGCTAAAGGTAACATTGCAATTAAAAAAATCAATAAATAACTCATAAATATTCTCCCTACAAATTCAATTGTAAATAAGCATTCTCAAATGCTACTTCATTTTATACTGTTTGCGTTTGTAACATTTCCATATATTTTCCGTTTGTTTTTACTAATTCATCATGACTCCCCATCTCAATTATTTTACCAGCATCCATCACTATAATTTTTTCACATTTCTTAATTGTTGATAATCTATGCGCTATGTAAAGTATTGTTTTTTCTTTAAGAAATACATTAATATTATTTAAAATTCTTTCTTCTGTCAAATAGTCCAAATTGCTTGTCATTTCATCTAATATAATGACTTCAGGATTACCAACAATAGCTCTCGCTAATGCTATCCTTTGCTTTTCACCTTGAGACAAATCATATCCTTTCTCATCAATGACAGTTTCATATTTTTGAGGAAGATTTTCAACTATTTCATCAACTAAAGCAACTTTGCATGCTTTTTGAAACATATCTTCGGTAATATCATCTCTATCCATAATAATATTATTTTTAATTGTATCATTAAATATATCCACACTTTGGGATAAGTATGATATCTTTTCACGCAACAATTCAAGATTTATTTCCTTAATATCTAAACCATTATAAAAAATTGCCCCATCGTCACAATTATAAAAATTCACCAATAATTTGGCTAATGTAGATTTACCGCACCCTGTCTTTCCAATGACAGCCACTTTCTCCCCTTTAAACAAATCTAAACTTACATTAGATAATACTTCATCCCTATATCCATAACTAAATGATATTTCCTTAATCTTAAGTGACTTAAATTTCACATTTTTTAAGATATTCTCTCTTTCTTTTTCTATTTCAGCCATCAATATATCATTTAGCCTTTCAATTGCAACCGTCGCAGTTTGAATATCTTCTTGTAATCCAACTATATTTTTTATAGGATTAAGCATTAATCCTACTATCATATAACAGCTTATCATTGTTCCTATTGACATATTTCCCATAATACACTGATTTGCAGTCATTAACAATATGGCTATTGTACCAATTGAAAATATTAATGAACTCAAACCCTCTATTGCAGTATGCAACAACATCCCCTTTTTTACACTTTGAGTCAATTGAGTAAAAATACGCTTCATTTTAATTTCAAAATTTTGTTTTTTAAACAACTTTATTGTAGAAATAGATGAAAATGTATTTGTGATATATGATATTACCCCCTCATTATTTTTTAAAATTTCATTATTTATTTTCTTTAAAGGCTTTTTCTCTAAAAATATAAATGTAACATAAATAAATATTATGCATATAATCCCTAAAAATATTTGTTTATTAATAAAAAATAATGTTAATCCGAATAATGATACAATCACACTATCATTTAATAATGTCATCAATATTTTAGTTGTAGTTTCTCTTATTTTTGACGTATCTGCAAATCGCGAAATTATCTCCCCAGTTCTTCTACACTCGTAATATCCCAATGGTAATCCGATTGCTTTTCTATATGTTTCCATAACCAACTGTATATCAAACTTTTGCACAAATGAAGATAATTTTTTTCCTCTAAGAATTTTAAATACAAATTGCAATAAATAAACAATTACCACTAATATAACTATATTATAATAATCACTCATAAAATGTTCAACTTCCACAACAAATGAAACTATCCATGAAGTTCCGCCTTCATTTTCAACCAATATATGCTGGTGCTCATTTCGTCCTCCATTGACTATGTTATTCACGTAATCTATAAAATATTGTACCAAAAAAATATTAGCCAACCCTATTATCGAAATACTTAACGATATTAACCCTATAAAAAATATATTTATTTTTTCTTTTTTTAATATGCTTTGTATTGCATTTTTAGCTACATAATCCACCTTGTCATATTGATAATCTATACTCTTTTTATAGTCAATCATAATGCCTGTCCATTTTTTGTAAAATTGACATTTTTTTATTTTTACTAACCCCTTAGCAGGATCTCCAATAACTACACTTGTTTTTCTAATCCCATATACAACAACATAATGCAAATATCCACTATCTGATACAATATGCGCAACAATAGGAAGATGCACCTCTTTATTATTAACAGCTTCTTCAATTTCTTTTACTGTGCACCGATAAGCTGTTGCATCTAATCCAATTTTTTTTGCACCTTCTATCATTGCATATAAGCTTGTACCATTATTATCAGTCCTTAATATCTCTCGACATTTTATAAGAGGTATTTTTATACCAAAATTTTTTGCAATCATACACAAACATGCAGGTCCACAATCTTTTTCATCATGTTGTATAACTATATTTTTCATCATTTCCCCCTTTTTTATTATATTAAGCATAATCTGCACCAAAATACTTTTATTCTACAAATAATCACAAAACCATATTTATCGTTTTTAATATTTTTTCTATACAATGCTTTTTATTACATACTATTTTACCACCTATGCAAAATACACATATTTTAAATTTTTATACCTATAAGTTATCTCCTAAATATTATATGTATTAGTCTCTATATAATGAATACACCAAATAAATTCACAATTAATCACATTATGTATATTTTGCTGAAAATTTAAATTATATTGTAATATATCTTTGCTAATAGTAGTTTTATCATTTGTGTTAAACAAAAAATTAAGCAATCTGCTAGTTAAGCAGATTGCTCAAACACTTGATAAATTAGACTTCTTCTATTCTACCACCTGATAAATAATGCCATGTCTTAACGCCAAAATGAAGTCCCATTCTTAAAATGTTGGTTGAAGTAAATCCGCAATATGTACACCTATATGTCGTACCACCATTGATTTGCTTCATTTCAGCACTTGCCAACTTTTGCATAATCCACACCCCCTTTTCTATTTTATTGTGATACAACTTTACCACAATAAAATATTTTGTCAATTTATATTTTGTATATTAATTAATATGACATCTTTTATATACAAGCAAAAATTTTTATCTATATATAATTCAGCTAACATAATTCTATATATTACTATTTTTTTAACATTGCAAAAGCAAAACAACTGAAAAGATAATTAAAATAACTGACAATAGTAAATTATTGAACCATATTAACAATCGTTTTACATTACTCATACGCACAATCTCCCCTTACCTTTTTACAAATTTATCAGTGCATCTTAGTATTACTCAGATCTAAATATTTTTTACTATTTCTTTTCCGCTTTATAACACTAATAATTCCAATGCCACCAAGAATTACTCCTGATGCGCATAAAAGAACCGGCTTTGCTAACGACACCTGTTTAACTGAATAAAGAGCTGTGGGTCCATCTATACCTCCCTTGATTGCAGTGGAAAACGAATTATATGGAAATACAATATTGTATACTCCATATATTACAAAAATAACCCCTATCCCCATACATAAATAGGCTAACATCTTTTTGTATAGATTACGCCTATTTTCATATTTTTTTACTATCATAATATACTTTTCAATTTCATTTTTCATTTCTTCACTCGATATAGCTTTTGATGTATCTTCTTTTTTATTTTTCTTGCATTCAAGCATTTCAATCATTGATATATCAAAGGCCTTTGATAGTAATTCAATATTGCATATATCAGGAAGTCCTTTTCCCCACTCCCATTTACTTACAGCTTTATCCGTAACATATATCTTTTCTGCCAATTCCATTTGGGTCATTTTCTGTTCTTTTCTTAATTGTGCAATAAACTGTCCCATCATTACTGCATCCATCTGTACACCTCCTATTAAAAAGATTAAAGTTTCTGCACCAAATAATCAATCAACGCTGCGTTTACATTGTCTTTTCATGGCTTTTATATAGCTTTTCACTCAAAAAGATTGTGCGTATCAGTCGCATCATCACGGAGTGTTTTACTTTATAGGAATATTGCATTGTCATTTCCTATAAAGTGAAAAATACAGGGCCGGACATTAGCCCGACCCTGTACTATTTATAAGAAGGTATATAATCTTGCTATATAAAACCAGAAAGACTATGCTCTCTTTCTTCTTTCATAGATTACAACACCTGTTACAGCTGCAACGCTAAGTAATGCGATAATCACATACAATACCATATTTGTACTGTCGCCTGTCTTAGGTGCTGCAACAATGTTTGTTACACCAGGCTGTACTGAAGCAGCTTCGCCATCTGTAACAATAACAGCTCCAACTCCCTTAGGTGCCTTATCTGTAAGAACTAACAAATCATGCATATTAATTGAACCATTTGCATTTCTTGTTGGAACTACTGAAGTATCAGTACTCTTAAACCAGTCAACGCTTGCCTGCTCACCCTTTGAGTTTGCTGAAACAAGACCTGAAGCACCATCTACAAGCAGATAGTTTGTCTCGCTCTCAAGAGCATCCTGTCCTATAAGTGTAAATTGATCCTTAACAGCTTTTTTATTAGTTGTAAGCGAAATAGTATTGTTAAGAACATAATTTGTAGTTCCATTGTACTTACTTCCATTCAATGGTGCCAATGATATATTCTGAGCGCTCTTCTCGTTAACGCCTGTATTGTAGAACTGTCCATTATTAAATGCTGTGCAGTTTATAACCTGACAGTCAGGACCATTATTACTTGTGATACCTTTTCCACCATTATCAAATGAAACACTGTTTATAAGCTTATGTGCTCCAGGTAATCCTTCGCCGCCTAACTTAAATCCGTTGCCTTCACCTGTCTGCTCAACGCCAGGTACTGTACCATTGCTGTATGCAACACAATTTTCGATAACTACAGGCTGGATTGCTCCCTGTCCGAATTCATTCTTGGCATATAAATCCCATCCATCATCAATATTGTGATGAGCTATACATCCATAGAACTTATTGCCTTCACCAACTGTAAGTTTTGCACCGAAACCATCTGCATCATTAAATGCTGAATCACAGTTATTATATGCATCGCAGTTCTTTATAAGGTTATTCTTTGGCCACCATTCATTTGGTTCACCACCTGAACGGCTTATCTGAAGACCTGTTGTTCCATTATCATGAATATCACAAAGTTCTACGATATTATTGTTACCTGATACCTGAATACCTTTCTTATTCTTTGCCGAATTACAGATTTCAAGTCCAAATATATGCCAGTAGTCACCGTTAACCTGAATCATTGAACCTGCTAAATTCTCTGCTGTAGAACCATCAAGTGTAACTTTGCCAGGATTTTCAGCCATCAAAACAATTCTCTTACCTGCTGTTCCTGATACACTGTAAGGTATTATAAGATCCTTGTACATATCATACTTACCGTCTTTAAGCAAAATAACCTGACCAGGCTGTGCATAAGATACAGCAGTATAGATATCTAAAGGCTTAGCCCCTGTTCCATCTCCCTTTGAAGTACCATCAGGAGTAACTATTATTGTTTCTCCCTCTTTACCGTACTTCTTCATCTTAACTGTCTTTTCAATTACAACCGGCTCATATGATTCGGCTACAACCTTTTCAGGGTCCGGTGTAATAGTTGTAATTAACTTTGTTTCATCCTTTGTAAGTTTTAAATCATAAGATATAGTTTCATAAGCTGCTACATCTTTTGAGAATAATTCGTTTCCGTCGCCATCTGTAAGCTTAACATTAGCATCCCAGCTTCCATAATATCTGTAATTATAATCTGACTGTGATGTTGTTGGGCCAGCGTATACGAAAAGGTTCTTTGGTGTTAAATCCTTTTCCCATAAAGATTCGTCCTTTGCAGGATCATCTGCCGGATTTCTTGATTCAAACTTAACATCTGAGAATGTTGCAGTTACTTTTCTTGATACTGCAAAACCAACGTATACCTTTTCGCTGTCCTGAGCAAGCATCTTTGCAGGATCCCATGAATGAAGTTCAACACCTTCTGCATTTGCTAATGTTGCATGGTAACCATTGTTATCTTTTACTAATGTCAATTCATATTCTTTCTGACATGTTCCGGCTGCAAATGTATCCTTTGTCACAACACTGCCTGTTTTACTGTCTGTATCAAGTGTTTCAATAAAAGGATTCGCCTGATTAAGTGTTCTTCCTGTTGTATCAATGCCCTTAGGATCTGTACAACCTGTAACTTTTCTGAAACCAGGTCCGCAAGGATATGTAATCTTTGTACCTGCCTCATCTATCCATTCAGTCTTTGAAAGACCTGCAAGCAAATAGTTAAGTGCACTGCACTGATCATATTTTCCCTCTTCACCTATTGTATCAGCTACAAGTAAACCGACACCTGACTGATTATCACCATCAAACTTATCAAGTGTAAGCTTAGCTGAAAATCTGAAGTTTTCCTTATCAGATACAACTTCTGTATAATAGAATAAGAAACCGTCGTTTGAAGATGCCATCTTACCTGCTGGTGCATACATAGTCACTGAACCGTCTTCTTTTACTTCGATTTTACCCTTACTATTGTTATCTCCGGCCTGTGTTCCCACAGCAGCCTTACTCCAGACTCTTTCTACCGTATCAGTAAATGTCTTATCATATGTAACTTCTGTTATAGCAGCCGGTGTATTTCTAACTGCTTCAATCTTAAATGTATACTTTGTACCAGGCTTTAATCCTGAAACTGCCATCTTTGTCTCTGCTGTTTCGCCAGCTTTTGTATATGCGTCTGTACCTGCTACTTTATATGATACAACATATTTGTCAGCTTCCGGTACCTTTGTCCATACTAAGCTTATCGAATCTTTTCCATCACCTGTTGCACTTGAAACAGATGGTGCTGATAAAGGTAATACAAATTCAACCGACTTATCTGTACCTGCCTTATCATCGCAAGCTTCTCTCTTTGCAACTATTGAGAATGTGTACGTACCTGTCGCAGATGGCTTAAACTCAAACACACCTGATGTTGATGTCTTTGTACTCTCTTCTCTGTCAAGCTCTGTTCCTGCTGCATCTTTCATAATCACAGCGACACTGTCTGCTCCATCATAGCCGATATTCATTGTATATGGAACTGTAATTGTACCGTCTGCAGCTGTTATATCACCTATTTCAGGTGCTGTTACTGTAGCCCAGTCAGCTCTTGGTGGTCTTGTTCCGCCTGAAGTTTCTGTAATCTCAAAGCTCATTAATCTTGTATTTCTGTTATACTCTGCTGATTCAGGTGATACCATCTGATATGTACCTGCCTCAAGATTTTCATACTCTACTGCTGTTGCGCTTGTTCCTGCCACTACTACAAGTCCGTCTGTGCCTCCCTTTGGAACTACCGCAACTCCGTCTTTCTTTAAGCTGAATACAGATGAGTTTGAACCGCCTGTACTGCTTATTGCAACCTTTACAGAAGCTGTACCTGTTACAGTAAACTCAAATCCGCCTGCTTCGGCTTTTTCAAGTTCTACTGCCTTTATGCTCATGTCTGTATTTGTTCTCTTTGTAACCTTACCAAACACTGATACATAATCGTCAGCTACCTTTCCTGTCAGTGCTTCCTTATCTGCTGCTGCCGCAGGAAGTACTGTTGCATCAAAAGTATAAGTCTTTACATCTGCTGCTTTGGCACTTTCCGGTACCCAATCCATTGGCATAATGCCAACAACCATAAGCAATGCCATAATCACAGCAACTATCTTTTTGCCCCTTGTTATTTTCATTTAGGCCTCTCCTCCTTATTTTTTATTCTGGTAAATATGACAAATATCTGTATACTACCAAGATTACATATATTATAACATTTTGATGTACAAATTGTAAACACATCTTTTTGTTAATTGAGTTGTCATTTTCACTATTTTGATGTCGATTTTTTGTAAATTATGTACATTTAACTGCATAAAAAGTCGCTGCAAACAGCGATTACAAGATTTGCTCCACTTTTATGCTCATTTTTGGGCGTGTCCCAAGGTCATGCACCCACTACCCTGCAAGCACAAGTGGGTGCAGACCTTTTGACACTGTAATCCTATAAAAAAAGCCCCATACAGAATATACATTTTATGCACACTCTGTGGGGCTTACAAAACTTAACCTACTGATTCCATGTAATTATTAATATCTTCCATCAATGCATCCGCATCAAGTCCGTGTACCATTGCAGCTTCCTCTATTGTCTCTCCTGCCGATGAAGGACATCCTACACAATGCATACCTGCACTCATAAGAATAGGTATTATTCCTGCATCAATCTGTATTGCTTCACCAATCGTTGTATTCTTGGTAATCTTTGCCATTTAATATTCCTCCTGTTTCTTTTTGTATGTCTAATATAATCTCAAGCAGCTGATATGTCAAGCTTACAGTGCGCTCTTGCTATATGTTTCCATTTATATTTTTAAAGCTTTAACACACAGTCCTTATATTTCATTGTTTTTTAAGATTTGCTTAATTTAATGTTATAATTATCAGGGTGTCAAAACACACATAAACTGTTGAATTTTTTATATTTATATCGTATAATCTAAAAAAGAAAATTACAAGGAGGATTTTATCATGGCATATGTAATTAATGATGAATGTATCAACTGTGGTGCTTGTGCTGCAGGTTGTCCTGTTGAAGCTATCAGCGAAGGTGCAGAACATATGGAAATCAATGCTGATGCTTGCATCGATTGCGGCGCTTGCGCTTCTACATGTCCTGTTGGAGCACCAAATCCAGCATAATATTAATTAAATTATTACAACAAGAGCCTTTGCTCTTAAAAGCAAAGAATGTGCCTTTGCACATCCCTTGCTAAACATCAAAATAAGCGCCGCATTACAATAGCCTTACATAATGGAAAGCTGTTCATGCGGCGCTTATTTTTTATAGCATTATTATCTTGGAATATAGCTTTTATCGAGCAAATCTGCAAACCTCGTCTGCTCGGGTATCCATGCCATCTTAACGGTTCCTATCGGGCCATTTCTTTGCTTTGCAATAATAATCTCGGCAATTCCCTTTATATCTGTATCTTTATTGTAATAATCATCTCTATACAAAAACATTACTACATCTGCATCCTGCTCAATCGCTCCCGACTCTCTCAAATCAGAAAGCATAGGTCTGTGGTCAGGTCTTTGTTCAACTGCACGACTAAGCTGTGACAATGTAACAACAGGCACATTAAGCTCTCTTGCAAGTGCCTTTAGTGAACGTGATATATCTGATATTTCCTGCTGTCTCGAATCTGTGCGTCCGCTTCCGCTCATAAGCTGAAGATAATCGATGATAATAAGACCAAGATCATGCTCCATCTTATATTTTCTGCATCTTGAACGAAGCTCAGCTATTGAAATGCCAGGAGTATCATCAATTATCAGATGGGACTTTGCAATACTGTCAGCACCCTCTATAAGCTTGCCCCAATCGCTTGTATCAAGACGTCCTTTTCTTAATTTATCAGCATCTACTGTTGATTCAAGTGAAAGCATTCTGTTTACCAACTGCACATTTGACATTTCCAGACTAAATATTGCGGTTGTAATTCCCTGCTTTACAGCTACATTTTCGGCTACATTAAGGACAAATGCTGTTTTTCCCATAGACGGTCTTGCCGCAACAAGTATAAAATCAGATGGCTGCAATCCCGAAAGATATCCGTCCAAATCCTTAAATCCCGTAGGAACACCTGTTACCGCACCACGGTTCTTTGCCGCTGCTGATATTTTATCAAGTGCCTCCAGCACAACCTTGTCTATTGATACTGTTTCATGATTCCCCTTGTTTTTTACAAGGTCAAATATTTTTTTCTCTGTCTGTTCAAGTATGTCTTCTGTTTTTTCTGTTCCTGCATAACACTCGTTTGCTATGGCATCATTTACGCGTATAATATTTCTTAAAATCGACTTATCTTTAACTATTTTAGCATACTGCCTTATATTTGCAGATGTGGGCACAGCAGAAAGCAATTCTCTTATAAATTCTATGCTGTAAACTTCTGCCGGCACATTTTTTTCCTTAAGACTCTCCTGCAGCGTTACAATGTCGACTATTCTGCCATCATTGTTCATGTCTATCATAGTCTGAAATATCACTCCGTACTGTCTGTGATAAAAATCTTCCACTGTAAGCATCTCACCGGCAGTAATGATAGCCTGTTTATCCATAATCATTGAACCAACTACCGACTGCTCCGCTTCAAGGCTGTTTGGCATAATTCGTGTTATTGCTGCTTCTTCCATGATTAGTTCCATGCCCTTTCTATGGCGTTTTATTTTATGTTTATTTAATCAGTTATCAGCCTTTTATGCTTAATTTTCTTTAACCTTAACTGAAAGCTTAGCGCTCACATCTTTATGAAGTCTTACAACAACCTCATGTGTTCCGAGTGTCTTTATAGCTTCATCAAGCTTCATTTTCTTTTTATCAATTTCAAGACCTAACTGTTCCTTTACAGCCTGCACAATTTCCTTAGATGAAACTGCACCGAATGTCCTGCCACCCTCACCGGTCTTTATTGATACAGTCACTGGCTTTTCTTCTATCTTTGCCGCAAGCTCCTTAGCTGCTGCAAGCTCCTCCGCTGCATGCTTATCATCTCTTTTTTTCTGAAGCTTTAAATCATTTAAATTATTTGCAGTCGCCTCTATTCCAAGCTTTTTAGGCAGCACATAATTACGTGCATATCCGTCATTTATCTTAACTATCTGACCCTTTTTACCAAGTGTTTTTACATCCTGCAACAATATAACTTCCATTTTTTACCTCTTTTCTACACTGCTTTTTATTAATAACAAATATCAAAAATCTTATATTTCCCCATCTTTTATCATACTGTCAAGCGTAACTTTTATTGTCTGAACCGCCTGATCTGCAGTACAATCCTTAAGCTGTACACCTGCTATTGTCATATGCCCGCCTCCGCCAAGCTTTTCCATTATAAGCTGAACATTTACCTCATCAATTGAACGGGCGCTTATATATATCGCATCATTAAATGGTGTAATAACAAATGATGCCTTTATACCTGATATATCAAGAAGCTGATTTGCAGCCTTTGCACCACCTTCTGTAGGACTTTCCACTCCCTCACCTTCAAACTTTGCAATAGCAAATACATCTCTGTATACTGTGGCCTTGCTGACAGCCTGAGCCACTGCCCTGTATTCCGCCATATCATTTCTTAAAAGCTTTCTGACTCTCGTAACATCAGCACCATGTCTTCTTAAAAATGCTGCCGCCTCAAATGTTCTTGGGCCTGATTTATTATTAAATCCGTCAGTATCAATATTTATTCCTGCATACAATGCATCTGCTTCTATGGCCTTTATCTTAACGCTGTCCTCAACATACTGTATCATCTCAGTAATCATCTCAGATGCTGATGACGCATAAGGATCAACATATGATAAAACTGCACCGCTGATTGGTTCGCTTGACTGTCTGTGATGGTCAAAAACCATGATAGTCTTGCATTTGTCTAAAAGTTCAGGACACTCTGTCCTCTGCGGTATATTTACATCAACAACAATTACTGCTGTCATTGAATTTACATATTGCGGAGCTTCCTCCTTTAACAGAAATAAATCCTGAGGATAATCTGTCTTTCCTAAAAATCTGTCCATAAATGGTTTTACACTGCTTGTAACATCATTTATAACAATATGAGCTTCTTTGCCAAGTCTTCTGCATATCGCATAAATTCCGACCGCTGAACCGAATGCATCTATATCTGCAATCTGATGTCCCATTATAAGAACATTCTCCGTAGTCTCAAGAATCTGCTTTAAAGCATGAGCCTTGACTCTTACCTTAACCCTTGTATTTTTCTCCATCTGCTGGCTCTTTCCACCAAAATACATTATCTTTTCGGCATCCTTGACAACAGCCTGGTCGCCTCCTCGTCCGAGTGCAAGATCCATAGCAGCCTTTGCAATATCAAAATTTTTAGAATATTCTCCGGCACCTGTTCCGATACCTACACTTAACGTTATAGTCATCTCATTTCCGACTTTAACATTTTTTATATCTTCCAATATACTGAATTTATCTTCCAAAAGCTTTTCAAGATACTTATATCTGAATACAGCCAGATATTTATCTTTCTCAAGCTTACGCACAATAGCGGCACCAGCCGCAAAATATTTATTTACTCTCTTATCTATAAGACCAACAAAAAGAGAACGCCTTACATCATCAATACTTTCAAGAGCCTCCTCATAGTTGTCTATGTAAATAAGTCCTACGACAAAACGCTCCTCTTTTATCTTCTGAATGTACATATTTATATCAGTTTCATCAAACATATACATTGCAACAAATGAGTCGCATTTATCTGAAGATACAATATTAACGCCTCTTGTGAACTTATCTATAGATATTCTTTTCATCTCTACGCAATAATCGCGTCCCTGATATGATATTCTCACCTCTTTTGATTCTTCCCCGGTAGGAAATATATTAGGCGTAATCTCGTGAAATACTGTTGCAATATTTTTTCTGAAATCTTTCTTTTTCTCTGTCTTTTCCAGCATCATTTTATTCATCCACATTACACGCCCGTTGTTGTCAATCAGGCAGTAAGGAATGCTCAAATCATATAATAACTGTCTCTGTACCTGTGAGTAATTAGAAGAAAAATCTATCAGTTCATGCATAAGATTATTCTTTATATAAAATGTAAGTAATGTAATTGCAATAATATAAACAAGCACAAAAATACTCGCTATTTTGGCACAGTTAACATCCACAAAATACATTCCTATATTAAATAATATCAATAATGCTCCCATAAATAAAGGAAACATAATAACCTTTTTTAATCGTCCTGAAGCCATAAATAACTGATTTGAATTGTTTCTTCTAAACATATCTATTCACTCCACTTAACTTTATTTTGCACAACAATTAAATTTTTTCCAAAAATGTAATTTCTATTATATCATTATTGGAGAATAAAGTAAAATAAAAAAGCGTCGTTTACGACGCTTGCAAGATTTGCTTCGCAAACTTGTTATCAGAATGTGTCTTTGACGCAGTTTTTTATAAAGTAAAAAAACCGCTACAGAATCTCTGTAACGGTCTTAAAACTTTATTCAAACACTATTAAATACTTATTATTCAACAGTATATGGCATTAATGCTACGTGTCTTGCTCTCTTAACAGCTACTGTAAGAGCTCTCTGATGCTTTGCGCAGTTTCCTGTAATTCTTCTTGGAAGAATCTTACCTCTTTCAGAAACATACTTCTTTAATAAAGCAACATCTTTATAATCTAATGCCTTGTTTGCATCAGCACAAAATGCACATACTTTCTTTCTTCTGCGCATTGGTCTTCTTCTCATCTGACCTTCTGGTCTTTCAGCCTTCTTTTCTGGCATATCAGTTACCTCCTGTTTTAATTAAAAGGCAAACCTTCATCCTCCACTCCGTCAGGAATATTCATAAATCCGTCTCCTGCAGCACTTGGCTCAGGTCTTGACGGTACAAATGCAGCTTCACTTGATGCTGCTGAAGATTTGCTTTCTGCAAATTCCTGGTCTTCAACCACTACATCAGTCGTGTAAACTCTCTGTCCATCCTTATTAGTATAGCTTCCTGTCTGAATTCTTCCCTGAATTACAAGCTTTGTTCCCTGATGAAGATACTTCTCAGCGAATTCGCCTTGTCTTCCAAATGCAACACAGCTGATAAAATCTGCTGTCTGTTCATTACTGTCACTATTTCTTGAACGTCTTCTGTCTACTGCCAATGTATATCTTGCGACTGCCATAGACCCGTCACCGCTCTGTGAATAACGTACATCTGGATCTCTTGTCAATCTTCCCATTAATATTACTCTGTTCATACTTATTCTCCTCTTCTATAAAGAGTTGTTAAGCAAAACGTTGATTATTCTCCATCTTTAACGATTAAGAATCTGATTACATTTTCCATAATACGAACTCTGTTCTCAACTTCGATTGGGCATGTTGCGTCAGCCTCAAATTTAATGAAGTTGTAGAAGCCTTCGTTCATCTTCTGAATTTCATAAGCAAGCTTCTTCTTTTCGCATGTGCCTGGATCTGTAATTGTACCACCGAAACGAGTGATTAATTCCTTAACCTGCTCGATTGTAGCGTTTCTTACTTCTTCCTCGACGTTCGCACTAACAACTAATGCTAATTCATACTTATTCATTCTACGTCGCACCTCCTTCTGGTCTCTGGTCCCTTAATCACAGTAAGGAACAAGGAAATTATATATCACGAAGTAAAATTTTATCATATCCATAATTTAATTACAAGCTTTTTTTAACTTTTTTGTATTTTTTTCTACGAGACTTCTTTTTACCATAATTTCATGTGAGCATCCCATACACTTTAACTTAAAATCTGCACCTACCCGCAATATTTCCCAGTCACTGCTTCCGCATGGGTGCTTCTTTTTTAAAGTAACAATATCTCCAACTTCATATATATACGCCATATTTTACACCCTCATCACATAGCTGCAACACAATATCTCTGTACCCAAACAATAAAATTAATTCACAGCCTGAAATACTTTTCCCAAGCTGTCGTGTATAAGAATATCTGCCCTGTTATCATACGGTGTACTGCTCTTATTTATAAGCACAAGCTTATTACCTGTATAATAATCAATAAGTCCGGCCGCAGGATATACTCCAAGTGAAGTACCCCCGACAATCAGCATATCAGCTTCCTTTATAAGACGTATTGCCTCCATAATGTCAGCCTCATTCAATGATTCCTCATACAATACAACATCAGGCTTTATTCTTCCGCCACACGCACAATGCGGAATTTCTTCACCTTTTAATATTTCATCAACACCATAAAATCTGCCGCATTTTTCACAATAATTTCTTAACACACTGCCATGAAGTTCTATAACTTTCTGACTTCCTGCTTTCTGATGAAGCCCATCGATATTTTGTGTTATAACGCCTTTCAGACGTCCGTCCGCTTCAAGCTTTGCAAGTTTTATATGCGTCAATGATGGCTCGGCATTCTTGTATATCATCTTATCACGATAAAACCTAAAAAATTCTTTAGTATTTCTTAAATAAAAGCTGTGACTTAAAATTGTTTCCGGAGGATAATCATACTTTTGGTTGTACAAACCGTCAACACTTCTAAAATCAGGTATTCCGCTTTCAGTAGAAACTCCTGCTCCGCCGAAAAATACTATATTATCAGACTGCTGAATTTCCTGTGCTAATTGCTCAATTACATTCATCAACTACAACACCCCAGACATTGCATCCATTTTTTGTAAGACGTTTCGTAAGTTTGCTTAATTCAGTCTCAACGTCGCTATTTATCTGAGACTCGCCGACTATTGCAAGAGTCTCATCACAACACTGAGCCATCGTATTTTTCTCATCTGTCAATATAATAACTAAATCATAATCTCTTGTCTCGTCAATAAATGTCTCAACTCTTCGAACTGATATATCCAACTCGTATTTATCAGAAATATTTCCTGTAAACACAACTTTAAATGTATCAATATTTGTATTGCATACAATATTTTTAAATTCGACATCTGAAATTATATAATCGGCTATACCTAAAATATTTTTTCCAAGTCTGTACTTTGAAATAAATATATCCTTGTCAAAATCTGCATCAACAAACAAAACCTTTTTGCCCTTTCGTACAACTGCCGATGCAAGCTTAAATGCACTTACACCTATTCCTGTCACCGCAAGTGAATGACACCCGCTTTCGCATTTTAAAATAACAGTATCTGCAATATCCTCGTAAGACTTTGATTCTTCTTTAGTCATGTTAATTAATTTATCTATATTTACACTAAACAATTACATCACCTTTACTTTTTGATTCTGCCAATTATGTTTACATCGTTATTTTTAGGACTTTCCTCTAATGTGACAGCTGCCTGTTCAAAGACGTCGTCATCATCATCGTCAAACCAATCAGCACCGGTATCATCGCCTAATACATCGTCCTCTTCAATATCTTCATCTTCTTTTTTGTCGTATGAGAAACGTTTCTTTGGTTCTTCTTCCTTTAAAGCATCTGCAATATCAAATCCTACATCTTCGGCATCAACTCTTTTTATAACAGTTCTTGTTTCAATATTTTCATTAGACTGCAGATTACCAAATCGTCTTTCATATTCCGCTTCTGCCTCCATGTCGTCCTTTTTCCCAAATGCTGAAATAAAAAGATATATCAAAAGCTCAGCTAAAATACTGACTGCAAAACATATTGCCGCAATATAAACTGTATTTCTATACAAATCAGGTTTATAAGAATCTGTTGCTAATGTACCCTCTGACAATATTTTTATTGAAGCAGCCGGAAATGTTTCGTAAGTAGCCGCTCCTGCCTTCGCAACTGCATCAACATAATTTTTAGCTGTATTTTTATCAGGATTAACACATGTAATTTTTAATATGTTACTGTTTGCAGGTGTTTCAAATGAAAGATAATCTGCGATTTCTTCTGATGTTCCAAGTTTTCTTTGAGCTGATGAAATAACGCTCTCGCCTTTAAACATTATTTCGAAATCATTGTTCAGACCTCCGTCTGTTGCTCTTATACTTTCATCGTTACCCTCTGCCGGAGTAACCCTTAAAACTGTTGTAGATTTATAAACAGGCTTCGTAACATAACTTTCATATATGTATCCTGCAGCACCTCCCAGAATAGTAACCAGAAGAACTATCAATACGCACCTTGAAAATTTTCTCATACTAATCTCCATTCTGCAGACGCTTTGCGTCGGAGGAATCGCGAGGCAAATCTCAAATTTGCCTCTGCGATAAAAGCTACTTTGTGGCGCCTGCGACACAAATAGCTGTGTGAAAAATCATCGTATCAACATGATTTTTCACACTATGGTTTCTCCTTACTTGTATAATTTTGACGGATATTTTCCCTCATCAATTAATTTGCGTATTGAGGATACAACCACATCTTTATCTTCTTTATATGTAACCCCAAACCATTTATCATTGGTCTCTAAAACTGCAACATTTGCCTTTCCGCCCTTTATTAACTGGTCAACAACTGAAGGCAAAAGATATTCGCTCTTAATATCTCCCTCTTTAATATTTGATAAAAATTCTTTAAATCCACTTTCAAGCTCATTAAAGAAATCAGGAGTAAAGCCCCACATATTCATTGAAACATTGCTCTTTACATCAATCTCAACTATATTTCCATCTTTATCTTCACATGCAGCTCCATGTTGAGTTTTAACAATTCCGCCTGTCTCATTTACACCTATAAGATTCTGTGCTTCGTCCATGACACACACACCTCTTGTAACAGCACCATTGTCGCTCAATGTATTACCCAGTATAAAACCTGCCATGCAGAATTCAAACTGCTTATCTGATGGATGCTCTTCTATAAGATAATCATGTATAAGCTTAAACGCAGTCTTTCCATAATAATCATCAGCATTTATTACAAGAAACGGTTCTTTTACAACATCCTTACACGCTAATATGGCCTGACCTGTACCCCAAGGCTTTGTTCTGTCCTCAGGTGCAGTAAAACCATCAGGTAAATCTGTAATTTCCTGAAAAACATATTCTACAGGAATAACCTCTGACACTTTATTGCCTATGACCTCTTTAAATGTTTCAAATAAATCTTTTCTTGTAACAAAAACTACTTTGTTAAAACCTGCCTCCATCGCATCATAGATTGAATAATCCATAATAATTTCTCCGTTAGGTCCCATTGGCTCCAACTGCTTAATGCCCCCTCCGAAACGGCTTCCCATTCCAGCAGCCATAATTACCAAAGTTGTAGATTTCATAATTCCCTCCGTAACTTTCCAAAATTTTATTAGTAATATATTATTATTCCTCTTCAGGATAGTAATACCAACACATAGATAATATTTTTCCGTCTTTATCAAGTTCTATCGACAACTGTGCAAAGTCATCACTTATCGATGCATACTCACTCTTATATGGTGCCTCAAAATAATACATCTCTATATAGTAAGAATCTGCATCTTCCAAAGAATCATATCCGTTAAAATTTATAAGTCCATATTCAACATTACCTGTTTCCTTAACAGATTCCAAATTGTCAATAGTATAAGCACCATACAGGTACTTTCCAAATATAACTGATTTATCGGCAGAATAGTAATTATTATTCATACAATCAGTATCTCTGTAATATACACTGATAACATTATCAAAAGTCCCTCCAACCTGAATACCTCTTGAAAATGTATCGTTATTGTTAGTTGTTTCATATGATGTAAGCTTATATGCACCGCCTATCATTGTAAATGTAAGTGAACGCCCGTCATATAAATACACCTTTTCATTTGCCGAAACTGCATCCTGTGCATCACTATTTATTTCTTTTATACTTTCAGGCTCACCAAGTTCTTCTATAACCTGATTCTCAGTTGCAAGATATGATAAATTTCCAACCTTCAAGTCCTCAAATGAAAACTTATCCGCCGTACTTACAGATAACTTATCGTACTCTTTGACAGCTTCCGTAAGCTCCTCACCGTCAGCAGATATAACCGCTTCCTGGCGTCTACCGCATGCGGCCATACCGAAAAGTGCCAGACACATAACTGCAATATATAATTTTTTCTTTATATTTCTAAACTTAAACATCTTTTACCTTTTCTATTATTATACCATATCAGCAGAAAATCAAGCAGCTGCAAAGCAGATATTTGATTTCACCTGATATGGTAACGACAAAATCAATAAGCTGTCTTTGACAGCAGCAGATGTGCATAGCACATCTGAATTCTAGAGTTATTATACCATACATATTCTACAAAAAAAAGGTTTTAATCAGCACTTATATGCTAATTAAAACCCTCATAAGAGGCGACAACCAGATTCGAACTGGTGATCAGGGTGTTGCAGACCCACGCCTTACCACTTGGCTATGTCGCCATAATATACTATATTATATTAACTAATTAAAAAAATATGACTCCAAGGGGATTTGAACCCCTGTTACCGCCGTGAAAGGGCGGTGTCTTAA
>ENA-ORMO01000518-ORMO01000518.1-human-gut-metagenome-genome-assembly--contig:-NODE-518-length-54149-cov-7.091433_pt1 | contig 54149 bp, 63 predicted proteins | sample MGYA00242106_ERZ509001 | MGnify/ENA primary metagenome ERZ509001 (study PRJEB26280, sample SAMEA2338736) | human gut metagenome | biome: human gut; feature: human-associated habitat; material: faeces...
CGGGTCGGGGACTTTCACCCGTTAGAACGTGTGCCCGCCGGGCACACCAAAAATGCCAGTCGGCCTAATTGGCCAACTGGCATTTTGACACACGCACAAATAATGCGAACGAAATACGTTATTTAATGCGTCCGATAATGCGTTTAGCGTTCCGCAAATAATTTGATAATACCACTGACTTTTTTTAACGAGCCACCAGAGTCACCAAATTGATTCCAAATATAAAAAGCCCCCATCATAGCTACCTCCTTCACGGTAGCTATAGCAGGAGCAGACTAATAAGTCTTGTTATAGATGCCGTTTTTTTTATGGCACATAACAAGACAATTTTCATCCCTTTTTGCGTTCTACAAGTACATATTAATACGCATTATAGAGGTATGTATAACTTCAAATATGCACGATAAAATATATCTGAGGTGAACAATAATGCATGAAGCTGACTTTTCATATTTGGGCCAATGCTTAAAGGATGCTAGGAAGCGTTGTGGCTTAACCCAACAAGAGCTAGCAGATCAGTCTGGTGTTGGTTTACGACATATTCAGAACATTGAAAACGGTACAGTTAACCCCTCATATGAATGTCTGGCTTATCTTATTAAACGGTTGGGTATATCTGCCAACTTATTATTTTATCCAGAATCTTCATCGCAAGATACTGAGTTGGAGCGCTTCATTGGTAAATACCTTTCCTGTAACGATGTCGAGCGAGAAATTCTCCTTCACACAGCAGAATTCATGGCAGAAGAATTTATTAAGTCACATGACATTCACGCGTTTCATAAAGATCCCCTGTAAGCTGGCAAAACAGATTTTGCTGTTTTGCCAGCTTTTCTTGTCCAGTATAACAGGCAGTAATCGCATTTCTTTGTAAAATCAAGCTAAACACCAAATAATTTTTCGACACTGTTCCAATATTATGTTCTGCGCAAATGCTGTTACGATTGCTTTTCTTGAAAAACATTTCTAAGGGCGTTCCCTCAGAGACTTTTACGCTTTCTGTTCTGGTTTTGCAGCAAAAACATATCCCAACCCAGGCATTGTCTGTATATAAATCGGATGTGCCTTATCTGGTTCAATTTTTTGCCGAATTCTACTAATTGTGTTCGTAATGGCAGTCAAACAACTTTCACTATCTTCATGCCAAACATTCTGAAAAATCTGTTCTTTGCTACATAGCCATCCAGGGCGGCGTGCCAAAAAGACAAGAACACCATATTCATACTTTGAAAGGGTTATAAGTTTTCCATCACGAAGAACTCTCCGTTGATTCAATCTTATCTCGAGTCCAGGATATGACAATACAGCTGAAGTTAAAGGATAATCATTTAGTGGTTCATGTTCTTGCCACATCATAAGCGAATGTTCAACAATATCACCTGTTTCTTCAGTAATCCGAGCCACTATTTCTATTGTCCTGATGCTAGTCACCTCCTTTTTGTACTACCGACATTCCTACGGATATAAGGATCTCCAATCCTTGTCTTTATACATATCTTCAAAACATATAAAAAAATTGTATATATGAGAAAAGATACACACTACCCTCCCAACACACAATCCGGTATGAATCTACATAAATAAACACCCTACTGGCCTACTTGCTTTGCTCGTACCAGCAATCTATTAACACAAATATTCTGCTTCTCTTCCACTTTTTTCTGGAATTTATAATAAGGCTCTATGTTATCACAAAATAATTCCATAACATACTTCATCTCTTTTTTAGTCAATTTTTGAAATTCTACTCCAACATTGCCATTTTGACATCTTACTATACAGCAGCGAATCTGAATGTCATCAAAAACCAAAGATACTTTTTGGCCTTTCCTAAACGAATTTCCCGATTCTACCTTTAATCCAGCACCACGACCAGATATATCCTTCAAGCTAGCATGAACACACTTTCTTTTACGCTTAATGATACATGGCGTCTCCTCTTTAATTTGAACCCTCTCAGTTTTTCTATATATCGGCTTCTGCCATGCAACTCTTATGGCAATAATAAGGCCGGCCATGTTGAAAGAGCTCCACAAAAAGTTAAGTACAGCTGCTTCAATATACATATCACCTCTAATGAGTTTAATAGCAGCTATACTCCATGCCAATATCGTCAAACCAAAAAGAACAATGTGTGGCAATACCATTGAACCGTGAAACGTCCTTTTTTTGATAATTGTTTCTTTTGAAGTTACATTGAAATTGATTTTCAAATTTAAAATTTCTTTTATTACGGATAATGAAAGGTAAGGAGCCATAATTGTTTCATAATAATGTGCCCATAGTAGGCTTCTTGTCTTAGGAGTGAGTACAGAAAACACCAATACTTGTCCAAGGAGGCACGGAAGCACAGTCGGAAGTAATACACTAAGTTTGCATATCATAATTGGAACACCAGTAAGCAAATAGAATATAGGCAATATAATGTATAGCATCTTTTGAACATTTGCAAACCAGTAAAGGCCTCCATCTAAATACGCAATCTTTTGTCCAAATGTAAACCCCTTTTTCAGCAATATATTATTTTTCTTGATCACCTGAAGGTTTCCACGGCACCAGCGATCTCTCTGTTTGACCAGTTCTGAAAAGGTAGTCGCTGACAGTCCATATACGAGTTCTTCGTTTACAAACACAGACTCATATCCATTTGCCTGAAGAGTCATTCCAACCGCCATATCTTCTGTAATAGAATAGCTTGGATAACCACCGATTTCCAAGACAGCTTTTCTATTGAATACTGCATTTGTGCCTATATGTAATGTTGCATTCTTTGTAGCGCGCGCTTCTTGAATATCGCGCATAAAAAAGTCCTGTTCATTCGGCATTTTTCTAGCCAAATTGTATTGATACATATCTTGATTATAGTAAACTTGAGGCGTTTGCACGAAAGCAATATTGGGATTCTTAAAGTATCCAACTGTCTCTTTTAGAAATTCCTTCTTTGGAATCATATCGGCATCTAAAACCGCAAATAAGTCTCCAGAAATATGTCTTAACGCATTATTAATATTTCCCGCTTTGGCCCCTTCATTGTTGTCTCTGGTAATATACTCAACACCATATTGGGTACACATCTTTTTCAACTCTGATCGGCGGCCATCATCGCAAACATAAATCTTAAAACGGGATTGAGGGTATTCGATATTTGTAGCAGCAGCAATCGTCATTCTCAATAGGTAGAGCGGCTCATTATATGTACAAATCAAAATATCTACCAATGGAATACTTTCATTACTGTATTCTTTTAGAGTTTTCTTTTTGGGATTGTAGCTTCCAAGAAACAAATATTGAAAATTAAAAAATGCAAAGCATCCTATCAATTCTGCGCAATATAATGCAATTCCAAGAACTGCACTAACTATTCCACTGTGGAATGGAATTGCTGTAACTCTCCATATTATATAAACTGAACTTGTTATGCAGCTGTTGAACACCATTATTTTTCGATATTTAATGTTCATTTTGGCAATGAGCCAACTTCCTACAAGTAATGTGGTCATTATAATTAAGTAATAGTACATTTTCGCTCCTCTTACTACTCAGTAAAATAGGCGAAATTATCAAATATTGGATTTCCGCACAACATCTCGCCACATTTCTATAACAGCCGCATGACTAGTCCAGGATAATTTTGCCTATCTTTTCTCACTTTTCGCTATTTTTTCTAGTGCCTCTCGTCTAGGACAATGTATTCGACAATGATCGCACGTCTTCTTCATACACATAATTCCTTCTGAATTGATAAAATACCGATTTTTTCCCATTCGTTTTGCGACGTATAGCGCTGAATCTGCAACCCCATAAAGCAATTCATAATCATTGATTTCATGGCTAAGCATACCTGCTCCTATGCTGACTCCAAGTTCATATTTTTTGTAGACGCTAAAAAGCATATTAACATCTTCCATAACAGCATCCAATTTGCGTCTCAGAACGGTTATTTCCATTTGATTAGGTAGAAAAACAACAAATTCATCTCCCCCCAATCTCCCGAGAACATCACTGTTTCTAAACTGACGTTTTATACAGTTTGCGAAAAGTTGAAGGACTTTGTCTCCTTCTGGGTGTCCCAAACTATCATTAATTCTCTTAAAATTGTCAAGATCACAAATCAGTAACGTCCCCCGGCTAGTATCATCACAAATAAAGCTCTCGACCTTTTTTTTGAATCCTTCCCGATTGTAGATGCCGGTAAGATAATCATTCAATCCTTTTTGCAATTGTTTTTCTAAGGTGTTTAACAAATCCTTTTTTTCTATTTCTTCTCTAGTACGATCAATAACAACGCCGATATATGTTTCTTCAAGTTCCTCTGCATATACCTCTAAGTACTTATCCTTATAAAAAACAATACCTTTTTCATTTTTCTTGTTATTTAAGGAATTTATAAATTTTCTGAATTCTGAGGTATTATGCACAAAAGCCTCCTCTTCTTGTCTATCCAATTCTAAAACCGACCACAAGGTATTCGTATAAAAAGCTAATCCATCATCATTTAAGCATTCGAAAACGCCGATATCTTGACCAATTATATGAAGCATCCTATCCATTCGATCGGTCTTATAAAGAAACAGTTTTTTTAATTCGTTCATGGCAGCCACAAGTGGAGTAAGCTCACTTATTAACGGTTCTTGAAATCCAACTGAATAATTTCCCTGGAGTAGTTCTTGAACAGAGTTATTGATTGAATTCAAATCATCAAACACATATTTGTTCATTGTTCTACGGCACGTAAATACAATAATTGCACTGCAAATTACAACAAAAGTCAAAATTATAACTACTTCTTTAATCAGCATTCCCTTCAAATCAGCATTGTCTTTATACGCAACTATAAAGTAACTTTTCTCTTCTAAAGCCTGTGCCAAATGCCTGAAACCATTTACAGTTACATATGATGTTTTCCCATTGGCAATCGAATCAAGCAATGCCACATATTCTTGTCCCTTTACCCCTCCGTTAACAACAAAATTTTGAATATTATTTTTTGTCAGAGCAATCGTCTCTCCATCATCCTTCATTACAACTGCGTAGATTGTATACTTGGCTGAAGGGACTGTCTGGAATATAGTTTGTATGGCTTCTTCTTGGAGCTTATCGGTCATACCTATATCACTATTTTGAGTTCTCTCAAACCTATTAATTGTCGCTTCTATATCCAGCAATGTCGAATTTAGATATCGCTTATCCCGTGCAATTCTGGCATCAGCTATCGTTAAAATAACCAGAACTAGCATTGCGAGAGAGGCCAACCAAAATAAGCTAGTTATTTTATGTAATACTTTTTTCATGACCGTACCTCCTTGTATTTAAGCACTCCTTTATTGTTTTCTTTATGCTCATGTTTGCAGCATCAATTCATACATTTCCTTGTTGACAGGTTTGGAATAATAGTAACCTTGTGCGTAATAGCAGCTATTTTTTATTAGGAAATCCTCCTGCTCTTTTGTCTCGATTCCTTCTGCTATTACCCCAAGATTCAGATGCTTTGCTAACTCTATCGTGGACTTAATTACATCTTCCATTTTGGAATTTCCGATACTATTCACAAAACTTCGATCTAGTTTGATCACATCAAAATCAGCATTTGCAAGTGAGAGCAAACTGGAAATTCCTGTCCCATAGTCATCCATATCCACTCGAAAACCAATCCGGTGCAATTCATTTACTAAGCCACATACATTTTCAGCGTTTTCTGAAATTGCACTCTCAGTTACTTCAACCGCAATATCAGAAGGGGTGATTGCATATTGTCGAGCTATTTTGTCAAGCCGCTCAGCAATGCGTTGAGACTTAACATGAACGCGCGATAGATTAACTGAGATGCACTTTACAGGCAAATTTTTCTTTTTCATATCAGCCATCTGTTCGCAAACTGTTTTGAACACATATTCATCCAACTGAATAATTTGGCTACTATTTTCGAAACATGGTATAAACTCCCCCGGCGATATCATTTTTCCATCCGGCTTAACCCATCGAACCAATGCTTCTGCGCCTACAACTTCCCTAGTTCTCATATCAAACTTGGGTTGGTAAACGACTTTGAACTCCCCATTTTGAAGAGCCCCATCAAAGTTTGAACACAACTCCATATTTCTAATGCTGATTTCTCTTAAGTGATCTTCAAAAAAAGCGTATTGATTAACGCAATTTCCTTTTATACTGTTTTTAGCAAGCATTGCCTTGGTATAACCACTATAAAGATGCTCCACCCCATCCAAACAACACACTCCAAGTGATAAGGTAAAAGGAACCACTTTTCTTAATTTGATGTCCATTTGAATTTTTTTCAGAAATTGATTCAATCTCCGTTCCATAAGTTCTTTACTACCTTCATGCATTATGGCCGCAAAATGATCAGAATGCCTTCTATAAATCTGATCCTCTGGACATACTTCCTGAAATGCATGACTTATATACTTAAGTACTTGGTTTCCTATTTCGTTGCCATATGACATGTTTAGAGCTTTAAATCCGTCAATATCAAGAACCAATAGGAACATATTCTTTTTTTGATCATTATCAAACTTTTCAAACAAAGCCTTAAGATACTCATAATTATGTTCTTGTAATAAATCATCCTCAAAAACAACAGATCGAATATTTTTTTGATATTGAACCATAAATCAGGGTTGTTTGCTATCCCCCGAAACGCCTATATTTTCAAGGTTGTTCAATATATAATGCTATGCAAAACCTTGAAAATACGGGGCAATTAGTAACAAATAAGTAACACAAAAATTAGCCCATCAGGGCGTTTACTGCTGCCTGAACTGCGCTGTAATCATACCCCGCCGCAATCAGCTTTTTCTTGCGTTCCTCACCGTTACCCCACTTCCCGGCAACCACTTCACGGGCGATTTCCTGAACGGATTTCTTCACCGTGACCGCCGTTCCCTGTTCCGTGGTAATAAAGGTATCAAACCCGGCTGCTTTCAGCTTTGCCGCCATAGCAACCGCATTTTCCTTCTTACTGTATGCACCAACCTGAATTTTGTAATAGCCGCCCGCCTGAACCATGTAGGTATCAAAGCCCGCCGCCTTTACCTTTTCAAGCTGTGCATCAGCGTTTGCTTTCTTTGTATATGCCCCGGTCTGCACACGGTACAGAGTGCCGGAAGGATTGGAAGCCGTACCGCCTAACTTTGCCGTTACCTTTGCGGCAAGATCGCCCAAACGGTTATACAGCCAATCGCCCGGACAACTCTTGTTTGCAAACCATCTATGCACGGTGATAATCATTTCATCCGCTGCCGGGTTGTATGCAAGGGTTTTTTCCTTATCGGCAAACCAAAGCAGTTTAGTTTTCCCGTAACGCTTGCAAATATCGGTGCAAAGGTCAATCAGGCTTGCATATACCGCATCCGTCATTGCATACGGTTCAGTTTTATCAGAAGCGCATTCAATCGTGATTGCCCGCTGATCGTTGGCATTGCTGGAAGAACACCAAGAACGGTTGTCCTCGTCAACGCAAAGGGCAATTCGCCCATCCTTCCCAATGCCATAATTGCAGCTTGCGCCCCTTCCTGCCGGGAAGCAGTCACAAATAGTTTCACAAGAAAGCTGACCTACAACGCAATGGGGCGTGATACGGTCAACGCTGTGTGTACGCTGCCCGCTGTGGTTCGGGCTAAGTTTCGTGTACGAAATCAAACTTGAATTACTCATTTTCTTTATCCTCGCTTTCTGCCTTTTTCTTCAAAACCTCAATCGCCTTGACGATAACGGACGGGATAGGCACACCCATAAGCCCCGCATTTTCAACAATGCTGATTGTTTCGTTCGCAATGAAAGCGATAACCACCGCATCACGAATGAAATTTGAACCCATCACCAAATCAAGGCGGCAACCAACAAGCACAATCAGAAGAGTAACGCCCTTTCTGCAAAGCCCCTTCCACCCGGCAAGGCTTTCAAGACTGCCGTTTTCCGTCTTGTTGGAATTATGGAACACCCCGGCAACGATAAGCCCGGTGAAGTAGTCGATACCCATAAAAATCACAAGGGTAATCAGGGCGGCATCCCACCCGCCAAAAAGGGAAGCAATGAAGCCACCCACAACGCCAATTCCAGCGCAAAAACCTTCTTTCATTTTCGGATTCTTCCTTTCTGTGTGGACTGAACAAGAAAACCGCTATACAGGGCTTCATATACGCCCCATATAGCGGTTTTTACCTTGTCCGTGATAGTTTCCTTGCCCTCGACTTATTCAGCCAGTTCAGGTCAATCAGCACTTCCTTCACTTTGTCCTGAATCTTGACAGGAACATCAGCGAAAGTTTTCTTGCCCTTGATAATCAGGGTTGCATAGATAACAGCCATTTCTTCAATCTCCTTTCTGAAAAGTATTTTTATGATAAGATTGAAAATCAATCTGTATCACCGTCCAAAATCTTCTGAGCAGCATCTTTCAGCTTGTCAGGAACATCTTCAAGGGTTTTCAGCCCCTTCTTGATAAGTGCCACATAAATAGCCGCCATACTGATTCACCGCCTTTCCTTACGCCATCATTTCATAAACTTCCGTCAAGGCAATCTGTGTCTGCGTGATCTGTTCGGACAGTTCCGCATTTTCCTTTGCCTGTTTCAAAATGAATTCGTTCTTGTCATACTGAACCATGTTGAACTCATAGCCCACGAATTCATTTTCTTCACCCACATTTTCGGAAACTTCCTGAATGTTGGTGTGCTGCCAAACGCTGAATTCATCAATCACAATTTCATCAGGCTTGACGGTGCTTCTGACCTTTCCATAATCAATCATGTTTACGCCACCTTTCTTTTTACTACTTCCCGATAATATCTATCGGTGTCCGACTGGATAGGTTCTATATATTTCTTCTGCAAACGGTAACTATCGCAATGCTTCAACCAACCTTTATAGGAATTCACGCTGCACCATTCGGAATAGTTCATCATCTGTCCGTTTGCGGTTTTCTTTCGGATTTTAACCATTTTCGCCTTGAAGTTCTTGCAACTGCTCTTGCGAAGAAGGGTGTAATTCAAAAATGTTCGATAACCCACAAAGTCAACGCCCCGCACATAAGACGGAAAGATTTGCCAATTTCCTTTTATAGTCAACCGTAATTCCGTTTTGAAATACAAAGCAATTTCCTTCTGCAACTTGTGAAGTTCTTCCTTGCTGCTTCCGAAAATTACAATATCATCCATGTATCGGAATGTGTGCTTCACCCGCTTTTCTTCCTTCAACCAGTGATCGAACGAAGAAAGATAGAAATTTCCGCAATATTGGGAAAGGTAATTTCCGATTGGTATTCCCGTTTCCGGGTCAACATCTTCATCCAGTAGCCAAATATTACGCAAATCCTCAATGTTTGCGGTGCAAATGCTGTCTATGATTTCATCCAACAACCAAAGCAATTCAGCATCTTTGAACAATCTTCTGAACTTTGCCTTCAAAATGTCGTGATTTATGGACGGGTAATAATGCCTTACATCAAGTTTCAAACAGTATTGGCAATTCGGAACATCCTTCCACATTGCTTCTTGAACATCGTGCAATGCTTTGTGAATTCCTCTTTTCGGTAGTGCTGAATAGGTGTTCTTTGTCATGTGCCGCATTAAATACGGTTCAATCACTTGCAGAATAGCCCATTGGCAAATACGATCCGGGAAATATGGAAGTTTGAAAATTTCCCGTTCCTTTCCGTTTTCCTTCTTGATGAATTTTTCATAATTGGAAGTGTGGTAAGTATGATTGATAAGCATTTCTTGAAGCTGTTTCAAGTACACTTCAATATTTGCATCAACTTCCTTTACTTCCTCATACCAGCCTTTTCCCTTCCGTGCATTCTTATGTGCTTTTCGTAGGTTATCCATAGAATAAATTTGTTCGTATAGATTACCGTAACGCTTCATTGCTGAATGTCCTTTTTGTATGCACATTAAGCCGAACTTTCAACTTTTGAAAATAAACTTTCAAATTTACTAATACAGCCCAATTTTATTTTTAACTTCCCCCTTGCGGGGGCTGTCTGTTTCGCCGTGTGGCGGGGTAATTCAGGAATACAGAGAATATATTTGAACAGGCGGGGATTTTGGATTTCCCCGCCTGTTGCGTGCATTTACTAACTGCCTGCTGATATTCCGATTACGATTAGAAGTAGCATTATTCAGATTCCAATAGAAAGTACCTGCATTAGCACTGTTATTCCATTTACTGCCTAATTTAGTAACCTTTTTCATGGTTTCTATTTTTGCTCTTGTGTTTAATCGGGTTTGTAAACAACAATACTCCCTGAACTACCCAATATATTTCAGTGCTTACGCTGCCTTTTTGGAAGGTACATACACCAACCGCCCGCCGATACTCCGACCACGACCAGAAGCAGCATAAGTCAGACTCCAATAGAAAGAACCCGCACCAGCACCGTCATTCCATCTACCGCCCAACATAGCAACCCGCCAGCCGGGATTTCCGTTCCAATAGTAATCACCAACGGGAAGGCTGCTGTTGCCGTTCTTTTCGGCGGGAATGAACATCCAATCGAATTCTTCCGACCAACCGAAAGCGGAAACATAACCGCCGCCATAGCACGGGTGAATTCCAGTGTTCTTATAAGGGCTTGCGGAAGAATCATCAGCAAAGCCATGATCCGCAACGAACAGCGTTCCGAAATCACCTTCTGCGAAAGTGGAAGGGTTCTGTTCGTTCATGCCGTCAACCCACCACCAAATGTTTCCCCAAAAGTTTTCTTCACCTCGATAGGAAACAATCTGAATACCGTTTGCGTTGGTGACTGCGCCGGAAGCGTTACCCAAAGAAACGGTTGCACCGCTGTTTTCCGTCATGGAAGTTGCGCCATCATCGGTTTTATTTACTGCACCGTTGCCAATCACCGACTGAACATTGAAGGTTGCATATTCAACCAGCATAAGAAGCTGGGAAGCTGCTGCCGTAGCTGCATAGCCCTGTTCCCAACCCGAACCACGCTTCTGTGCCAGCTTTCGGGTATTGGCACGGGTAAGGTTCTGATTTAAGCCGGAAGCGGGCTTTGCGTTTGCGATACTGCAAAGCATATCATTTGCGAAATCTGCCACCTGTGCATCATCCAAAATGTAAGCACTTGCGGAAGCATCCCAAAGCGAACCTTCAAAGGCTGCAAGGTAAATCTTTTCATTCTCGTTGCCGTTCTCGATGAACGCCGGGTGAAGTTTGAACCCTGCTTTGGGTGTTGCGGAAACATAGTAGCGGGCTTTGCGGATTTTAGAACCCAAAGTGTTATGTTCCACAAGTAGCGGAACAACCTTGTAATAAAATTTCGGCTGTTCAACCATCGTCTGAACAATCGTTCCCGCCGCATAAGTACCAGCGTTTTCACCCTCTGCAATGGTGATTTCCTGTGTCAGCTTGCCCGTGGTGGTAAATCCGGCTTCACCGTAATAGGCTACAACCTTACCGTCATTTGTCAGGTTGCAACGCTTTCTGCCGCCGAAAGGTGCAATGTTATCAAAACCAGCACCAGCGGAACGGTTCACCGCACCCGCAAGACGGGTGAACTTCTTATTCACGAAATCGACTTCCACGCCGTAAATATCGGAAGCAGTATAACCGACATAGGCTTCAAGGTCTGCAATTTCCTTCTGCAATTCCTGAATGTCACCGATAGTTGCAACGGCGGCTGCATCCACTTCAAGGGAAACATTGTCCGCATTACCCACCGTGGTGACAAGCTGCACATAAGCACCCGAAACGGTAACGCCATTGTAAGGGGGCATATAGCAGTTCCCGGAATTTTCGATTGTCACGGCATACAGGATTTCACCCGCATCAGGATCAACCGCATACAGTCCAAGGGTACGCATATAATACCCGGCTGTCAGGTCATTGTTCGTGAACGCCGTTTCAACCTTGATTGCAACCTCGTTTGTGCGGGTTACTTTGGAAATAAGGCTTGTCTGCTTGATATTGGAAAGGGAAGTCAGGGCTTCAAGCTGCGCCAGCGTGTAGGTGGTACTGGAAGCACAAATCTTTGTGAAGTCAATGTTACCCTTTCCGGCAATCATCTTTGCAATCAAAGCCTGTCCTTTGTTGGTGATAACCAACTTTGAAAATTCTGCCATAGTGTTTCAATCCTTTCTTTTACTGATTTGTTCCAATGAATTCAGACACAACCACACCTGAACCAGCGTTGTTTTCGCCGTTTATGTTGAACTGTTCATTGAAATCATTGGTAATAACCACGGTTGCGGTATTGACTGCCCCGCCACCATGAACCGCCGCACCATTCACGGCAATGTTTTCTTTGCTGTCATTGGTAATGAAATAGTGGGCTTCTTCCACCATGCCACCACCAAACGCCGCCTTGCTGTTGACCGTGTAGCTTTCCCGGAAATCGTTTGTGATAAAGAAATCCTGCACAAAGCAAATTCCACCGCTGAACAGGGCAAAACCGCTTGCCTTGCACGGAATTTCATTCCGGGAAATGACAATCATGTTGCACGGGATCATGCTTTCAATGATATAGTCCAGTTCGTCCACCTGTCCGAACATTTCAAGGTCAACAATAATTGTAATGGTGTAGTTGTCATATTCCTTGATGATTGTGAAATCGCTGTCACCGCAAAGGGCTTCCAATTTCGCAATCAAGGCTTTCAAGGTATACGGAATTGTATTGAACCACCGTGCAAATACTCTCGAACGGCGGCTTTCAAGGGTATCTTCCTTTGAAGGAAGAATGTTCAAGATTTTTTCAAACCTTGAAATTCCGTATTCGTCAGCCGTTTCAATGAATTCATTTTGCAAAACCCGGTCAGCGGCTTTCCAAACAAGCACAAATTCCGGGTTTTCTGCATCCAGTGTAACGGCAATTTCTTTGAATTCTGCCATGAATGGGGGTAAGTAGGAAAGAAGGTCAACTTCTCTTGCAACTCTTATCATGCGCTTGCACCCCCAAACACTGGAACTTCATATTTCCCCAATGTCAGGTTGTCAGTAGAACCGTTGATTTTGGTGTTTTCAATATCCACAATGCCCTTGATTGAAAGAAGCCTTGTTTCAATTTGGCTGATACGAACCACCAAATAGGCGGTGTCAGCCCACCCCTTACGCAATTCTAAAAGATAGTCCTGAACGGCGGTATCAATCGAATTCTGCAAGTTCGACCAACTGTAACCTGTATCAAAGGTGATTTTGGTTTTCAGGGTGACGGTGACTTCCTTTGCACTCTTGACCGATACCACATGACCGATAGGGGCAAGCCCATAACCTTCACCCGCACTTTCGGCGGGGTCAATGGTGTTCTGCACGGTCTGAATCAGGGTATCAGAAGCAACGCCATAATCAGAATTCAAAATCGTAAGTAGAACCGTTCCCCCGGTTGTCAGCTTCTTTTCTGCTGCCGCCATATAGACATTTGAAAGCCAAAGGGCAACTTCCTGATCCAGCGTTCCAATGATACCTTCATACCATGTTTTCACCTTTGCCGTTGGTATCATGTCAGCGGGGCGAATGTCATCATTCCACACCCTTGTTACTTTGGTGCTTCCAACACCCGGAATAGCATTCGTTTTTTCAAGGTAATCTTGAACATTGCCGCCGAACGCCTTTTCATTGAAGGAATCGAAATAACGCTTTCGCAAATCTTCCGTATCTTCTTCATCCTCACCCGGAATCAGAACGCCCGTAAGTTCCGCTGTTTCCAACCCTTCAATATATTCAATCGGGATCATCGTTCCCAACTGCTGATTTCCGACAATGCCGGGGGTTTCACACTGTACTTGATATTCACCATCAGCGATTTTTTCAAGCACAATGAAATTCAATGAACTAATATTGAACCGCTGTCCTGTAACATCAATGTTTTTCGGTGTGAATTCGCCTTTCAGAATTGCCTTTGTTGCTTCATACGGGGTGATACCTCGTTCCTTGCAACGCCTGATAAGAAATTCCCTTGAAGCACTATCGCCGTAGGCTTCCGCAATCAGGGTGTTCAGCTCCACATACAGAAGTTGAAGTTCAATCGCTGTTGGGGAATGGGTGTCAAAAATAACCGAACCTTCCCGCTTGTCGAACTTGTCAGATACCCTTGCAAGCATTCGTTCAAGAATTTCTTCATAGGTCACATCATACATTAAAAATTCACCACCTTTTCAGCGGCTACATCACCGAAAATTGTATGTGCGGTGAAAGTAACCAAAACTTCACCCTTTTTTGAAGTGTCGAATTCAAAGTTATCAACGCTTGTAATTCGTTCATCCCATGTGAGGGCTTCTGTGATACGGCGTTCCAATTCCGGGCAAACATAGGAAACGGGTTCGCCGTACAGGTCAATCAGTTCAATCCCATAGTTCCAAGAATACATAACATATTGGTATCGTTCCGTGGAAAGGATTTTGAAAATAGCCTGTTTCATTGCTTCCTGCCCGTCCGTATATCCACGGATCAGGTTGCTTTCCAACTCCATTTTATAGGTGTTGGTTGGCTGTGTTTCAATTTCAAAGTCCTGTTCAAGAAATCCTGTAACAGAAGGAATCATTTATACCCACTCTCCTTCCGTTTTCGGGATTGGCTTGATACGGTCAATCACAATATATTTTTGCCCGCCCTGTTCCCGGATAAGGACAACAGCATCACCGTTCTGTAAAGCGTTGTGAACCGTGATTTTCTTCTTGCCCTTATATTGGTGTCTATGGGAAGTAGCGGTTGCCGTGCCGCCACTCGTTACGGGGTGGGTGTGTTTCGTTTCCGCTACCGTCCAATGACTAACGGAAATATCCATTTCGTAATCAGTCACATTTCGGGTAAGAACAAGCTGCCCTTCACCCAAAGTAAGTTTCTGATCCACAAGGATTTTCAGCGGGGAAGTGCCTGTCACCTTGCCGTAACAAACTTGAACAGGCTTTGTTGCATCAACAGCTTCCACCGCTGCTTTTTTCAAAGTTTTCAAAAGTTCAACTGCATCAGGCAACAAATTCACCCCCTCTAAGTGTTAAATCCATGAAGTGTTGATCCAGCTTGAAGGTGTGCTTCACTTTCTCAACCAACATGAAATTTTTCAAATTCATATCACCCAAAGCAAGATTGATAACAACCATGCTTCCGGCTCTAACCCGTGTATCACCCAAAGCGTTCACAATTTTCAGGTTACGGGTTTTCTTGTTGTAAAGCTGCAACAGGGCATCCGCTTTTGCCTGTCCGTTCTCACCTTTGGAAAGGGTATCGAAATACTGCAAAACGCCCCATTCGTTTATATGGCTTCCGTCCTGTGCGATATAAACTTCACGCTTTCCCGTGCTTTCATTATCATAGGTCAGCTTGATTTTGTTATATGTGTCGCTGTCAATGCTGGAAGTGTATTCAAAATTTTCCCCGGTTTCTTCATCAATCATCAGGTATGCCCCCGGTTCGCCAACATACATTGAACCAAGGTTCTTCAATGTCAGCTTGCCGAAATCATCATACAGAACAAACATTTCTTTGGTATTCTGCAAAGTCAGGTCAAGGGCGTTTTCAATCATATCAAACAGGGAAGTGTTATCTTCCACCCGTGAAGCGATTTTGAACCCGGTATCTTCCAGCGTACCCACATTCAAAGAAAAGTCCGCTGCCACCATCTGAATGAATTCGGAAGCGGTCTTGTTCTCATAAACATAGGTATCTTTGTTTTGAAGGTATCGCAACTGATCGTAAGCGGTGACAGTGATAATTTGGTCTTTATCCCGCTTCTTACTGAATACGAACCCGAAAAAAACGGGCTTACCGTCCACCTTTAGGCGAACGGCTGCACCCTCTTGAAAATTGATTATGCTGTCTTTTACGATTTTGAAGGTTAGCTTGCCGGGTGTGCTTCTTCTTTCCGTACTCCATTCAATTCCTTCTTCCGTGATTGGCAAATACGCCTTTTCGCCGGAAGGGTCAGCAATTAAAAGTTCTACATCCAAATCAGCACCCCCTTAATCAAATGTTCCTTCATCCACCCAACCATAGACATTTGAACTTGAATCCGTGTGTATCAAGTGCCACGGGTGGGCTTTGCCTGAACCGTTCGCAATGGTAATTCTTGCTTTTCCGGCTCTTGCTGAATAACCTTTCGCCCCCGGATAAGAACTGTAATAGTGTGTTCCACCGTGGAAATTCACAATGTCACCCACCTTATAGCTTTTACTTTCCGGCTTTGATTCTGTTGACCTTGTGGGTTGCACAACGGCTTTCGGTTTGGAAGCGGCAATTTTGATATTCACCGTTTTTGTACTGTATTCCCGGTACTGCTTCAACTTGATTTTCACAATCAAATCAAAGCCTTCCTTTGCCTGTTCCGTGATTTTGTAATCTTCCATTGATACCTTCAAATTCGTTGCAAAAAGAATTCCACCGCTGGGCTTCATTCTTGAAACAATAAACTGGAAGGGCTTCTTACTCGTTTTCAAATTTTCAAAATAAGAAAGGAAGAAAGAAGCCCCTAAAAATCCAGCTTTATATTTTGCAAACGGATATTTGGTTTGTGGAATCCTGCATTCAAATTCAACATCCGTCAATTCAGCCTTTTTCAGAATGTTAATCTGCCCTTCATCAATCAGGGTAAGGGTTGAATTGGCATTGTTGATTTTCACGGTCAACTTGTCGGGGGTGATTGGTAACAAGCACAATCCAAGATAAAAGTCATATCCGTTTTTACTCATTATTCATGCACCCCTTCCGTGATAATATCAACCGCTTCATTCACCGCATCAGTCAACCCGGAAACAACACCGTCCAAGTCCATAGAACCTGAAACATTGTTGTTATTGGTCTGTTCAATGGTGATTTCAGCCGTTGTAAATCTGTTGATTGCTTCCTGTTCAGCAATATCACGAAGATATTTCAAATCTTCTTCCGTAATATCCAACGAATCCTTGATAGAACCCGTGTTGTCGGCAATATCGCCCACACCGTCACCGATAGAACCCGTGTAGTTGCTCAAATCGGCATAATCGCTTGCGGAAGGAATATTTGTGTTGAACAGGCTGGACGGGTCAAAGTTGGAAATGGTATCTTCAATACCTTCACCGAAACTATACCCGGCATCCCACGCCCCGGAATATTCAAAGCGGTCAAGGTGATAATCAGAAGCGTTGACTTTCGCCATGACTTCCGTTCCCTTGCCAAAGGTGGAATCCACCCAACCACCAAGGGAATCCCGCCACCCGGAAACAGCACCCGCAAGATTTGAACCGAAAATCGTATCAATCGCACTTGCCAAAGACTGCAACAGGGAAAGGATTGTATCAACCAAATCAAAGAACAACCGGGCGATTGCCGCCACGGGGTCATTGAACACATTTGCGAAGAAGTTCGCAAATGCCGCAATGAAGTTCCAAAGCACAACGAAAATATCAATTACAAAGTTAATCAGGGTAACGAACAGGTTTCCAATGAACGCACCCGCTACCGCAAACACTCCGCAAATGATACCCGTTGCAGAAACAGAAGTTCCCGCAAATTTGTTTACCGCCGCAACTGCCGCATAGAACAGGGCAATCAGGGCGATTATAAGAACAATGATCCACACGATAGGGCAAGCGTACAGGGCGGCATTCAAACCGTTCTGTGCTGCAATTTCCGCTGCTGTAGCTGCGGTCAATGCTCCTGTTGCTGCCGCATGAATCATCTGTGCAACTGCCATTGCAACATGAATTCCCTTGCTGATAGCATTTATCATGTTCACCGCAAGCTGCCAACCGTAATATACGGCAAGGGCGGCGGCTACACCGTAAATGATAGGGGATAGCCACGACCAATTATCAGCAACAGCACCCGCAACGCTTACCAGCAAATCAAAGATTTCAAGGGCAACACCCGCCACAACGGAAAGCCCCTCAATGGCGTTGTTCACAAACTGCTGGAAAGCATCACTGTTTGCAATTTCGTTCAATCTGTTCAAAACAGGCTGAAACGCCATCAAAGCGGTGTTCTGAAACGAAGTCCAAATCTGCGAAAATGTTTTCGGCATACTCGCAAATTTTTCATTGGTTTCATCAGCCGCCGCAAACATAGCCGCTTTCACAATGTCAGCAGTGATTGCACCGTCCGCCGCCATATCTTTCAACTGACCTTTGGGAACTTCCATATAATCAGCGATAGCCTGAATAATATTCGGGGCTTGCTCCAAAATGGAATTGTATTCCTCACCACGAAGAACACCCGAACCCATAGCCTGTGTAAGCTGCAACATAGCGGCATCAATGCCCGCTGCTTCCGTTCCGGCAATGGTGAACTGTTTGTTGATTTGTTCCATGAACGCAACGATTTCTTCCGAACTGCCGAAAGCATCGCCCGCCATAAGTCCAAGTTTGGAAACAGCATCAGCCGTTGCCTGATAAGAACCCCTTGCCCGTTCAGCGGACAAATAAATCATGTTCTGCAAGTCCTGTGTGGTCTGCAATCCATCATTCATCAGGTTCAAACGGGCGGTTGTTGAAGTCAGTGTGTCGGACAGGTCAAGGACTTTCCCCACGGTCTGAACCGTGGCATAAACTGCAACAGCACCCTTAATTGCGTTCATCAGGTTATCGGCGTTCGCAACACCTTCATTGATTTCCTGATTAAAACGCCCCTGTTCGTCCACATTGTCACGGATATAACTTTCAGTGTTGCCGATTGTCTGCGACAACCGCAAATAGGCTTCATTTGCCGCCTGAACATCCATATCAGCAACAGCACGGTTCAAGTTTTCCTGTTCCTGAACCGCCTGATCCAACTGCCCCCTTAACCGTTCCAGTTCCGCATTTGCGGTTTCTGTTCCGATATTCAGGGGATTGTTTTCTATTTGCTGAATGCGCTGCTGGATAGCCTGTAAACGGCTTCCCATTCTTCCCATATCAGCAACAGCACTTGCCGGGAACAGGTTGGTTTGTGCCGCTGTGCTTGCAATGCGTTCCTGTGTGGTATTCAAAGTGTTCAACATATTGTTTGCACTTTGAACTTCCTGTTGAAATCTATCTACACCCGTAGAAGTGAAAACTTCCAAACTGTCCGTTTTCCAAGTGACAGGGATTTCAACAGGCGGGATATTCTCAAAGGAATCCCGAACCATTCTTTCAGTTTCGCTGATATTCTGCGAAAGCTGCAAATAAGCGGCGTTGATTTGGGAAATGTCCGCACCCTGCATAGCTGCGTTCAGATTGTCTTGCAGTTCTAAGGTTTCGGAAAGCCTTGCCCTTAACTGCTCCAAACTTGCATTTGCAGAATCAGAACCGATATTCAGCGGGTTTTGTTCCACCTGTTCAATGGACTGCTGCAAAGCCTGAACCCTGTTTTCAACCGCTTCCACATCATAGCGGACTTGCGGGGAAAGAACTTCACTTTCTGCCGCTGCCTGTGTAATGCGGCTTTGGGTTGCATTCAAATCCTGCAACATAGAATTCACGCTTGCAATTTCCTGTTCAAAGCGTTCAACACCCGTATTTTTGAACACTTCCAACCCGTCATAAGACTGCCATTGTGTAGGTTGCGGGGCTGGAATGTTCACGGGTGCTGTACTTACGGGGGCGGTAGGTGTGGGAATCGTGGGTGCTTCTACACCCTGCATAGCTGCATCCAATTCCTGAACTGCAATCGTAGCCTGATTGATAGAATCCCGTGCGGCTTCAATGGAAGAAGTGTCAACCTGTGCGTTCATGCTTTGGTGTAAATCTTCCATAGCGGAAAGCCCAAGATTTACGGAATTGATAACCTGATACAGAACACTTGTAAAATTGTCCTGCAATTCAATAGCGGTTCTGATTGTAGCCATGCGGATCACCTACCTTTCTTTTTAGATTTTCGCTTTACTTCCTTTTCTTTTTCCTTGTCATTTTTAATTTTGACCTTTATTGCCGCCACAACAAAGGCTTTTTCCTGTTCGTCCATACCAAGGAAAACAGAAGGTAAAATGTGCAATTTAAGAAGGGCATAGTAAGCATAATTCGCTTCCCAATCCCCTTCTTCTATTAGTTTTTTGCTTCTTCAACCTTATCCTCAAAGGAAACATTGAAGCCCTGAAACTTCTGCACATAGGCGGCAAGTTCGTTGTACTCACCCGGATCATCAACCATAGCAAGCAGAAGTTCCTCCGGGGTCTTTACGCCGTAGCTGTCCTGAAGCTCTGCATCGTACAGGTCAGGGGTAACAACGGAAGCCGCAATCATGCGCTGAATGTAAAGGCTGGATTTCATCTTCTGACGGTACATACCCGGCTTACCAGTAACGGGAATTTCAATGGTGCAACTTTCCCTGATTTCCTCGTTTTCTTTGGAAGTGATATGCTTGAACTCCCAATCAAGGGGGTTGCCCTGTTCATCACAAAGGGATTTGGTGACAGGGTGCATTTCGTTAGCCTTTACCTTCTTATTGGCTTTCATAAATTTGCTAAATTTAGACATTTTACATTCTTCCCTTCTTATTTATCAGGGGCAATATAAAACCCCTTATATGAGCCTATATAAAGCCCACATAAGGGGTTATTACCCGCCGTGTCAGTGATTAGTTAGTAAGAAAACCGTCCAAGTCCTTGAACGCTTCCGGCATCTTGAAGTCCTCAAAGGTGAAATCCATATCTTCATCAAGATATTCACCATCGGCATCGAACTTTGCAAGAATGCCGCCGTCAATGTTGCAGTCAATCAGGATCATGGTCTGTCTGCCAGCCCCGGAAGTAGGATCTTCATTGGAAATCTGAATTTCAAAATAAATATCCTCGCCCGTGTCCTTGTACTGAATCATCATCTGACGGAAGATAGAAGTGTTATAGTGGAAGGTTGCCGAACCCGTACCCTTCCAGCCGGAAGCCTTGTTGCCCTTGCCAGTCTTGCCAAGAATGGGAACTTCCGTTTTCGTCTTTTCAAACTTTGCTTCAAGGTTGATCGCCTGCATAAAGTTATAACGGCGTGTGCCGATAGTAACAAAGCATTCAGCCAAAGCCGCAAATACGGTATCTTTCGCTTTCATAGTCACATTCTGAATCATGCCTTTTCACCCCTTTCCTTACGCAACAGTGACGGTCATATACAGTTTGGACATTGCATTCACAACGGTAACTGCATCCGTCACCACAACAGATTTCTTTGTGTTGCCCTGCTCCACAACAACATCAGAATCAGCGAAATCTTCAATCGCCCTGATTTCCTCAAGCTGTTCATGGTGCTGGACAATATCCGACCAAAGGGAAGTTCTGCCCGCTGCATCGTTGGGAACAACGCCCAAATATTTAGTGTTGAACAGAACCGCAATATCGTTTGCAATCTGATCGATTACACGCACGGTCTGATTGTCCTTGAATACATCGCCCTGCGTGTCGGAAGTAGTAACCATAGTGTTAATATCTTCAAGCACACGCACATCAGAACCGACCTTGTGAAGCATGAACTCACCCGCATCAATCGCTTTCTGCAAGTCAGTCTGCGTATAGTCGGTATCAACTGTAAATTCGCCGTTGTACTTCTTGTTCTGATTGGACTTGTTCACCTCGCAACCAGCGGAAACGCCAGTCACCCAATAAACAAGGGCTGCTTCACTCCAACCATCATCAAGAACCTTGTTCTTAACGCTGATTGTGCCGTAATAGTCAGCGGAAGCGTACTGATAAAGCACAAGCTGAAACTTGATACCCATTTCATCACGCAAACGCTTCACAAAGGAATTGAACAGCCCCCTTGTGGTATCGTCCATAACCACAACGCCCATAGTGTTGTAGGTGTAGGATTCAATCTTATCAAGGTACTTCTGATAAGCCGTGCCATTCACCGTGCCATTCGTGCCGCCCGCAAGCGGGGTTGCTGCGGTAACTGCCAGCGTTGCGGAAGTCTTGAACTTCACGAAATCATTTGCTACAAGTTCAGCCGCCTTTTCAACGGTCTGTTCGTCCACAATGTCACCGTCAAGCACCGTTTTCACATCGAACAGCTTTTCATTGTCGGCGTTCTTCTGAATAACGATTTTCACATCATTACCACGAACGCCGGAATAAAGGGCTTCTGCAAAAGTATTGCTTGCCTTTGTACCCCCGGAAGTCAGCTTGTACGCATAAAGGGTTTTGGTGTTCTGAAACAGATCACGAAGCCCCTTCATCTTCTCATGGGTATAGCCGTAACCAAAAATTTTCAGGGTGTTCTTCTGAAAATCGCTGTTAGTTACTTCAAAAATTTCACCATCCACACCCCAATCAAGTTCAAGGGGCATCGTTGCGATACCTCTTTCAGAAAGGGTTGCAGAAGCGGAAGCTGCCGAAACAAAGTTGATATATGCACCCGGCAACTTTTTGTTCTGAACCACGAAAGTTCCACCGCCTAAAGCCATATTATTTCACCTGTCCTTTCATATAGTTTTCAATCATTTCTTCCACGGCATTCACCGTGAAAGTGGCTGTGTCAGGGTATTTCACCAGAAGGGCGTTCACAATGTCCTTCCTGCCCTGAAAACGCTTTGCGGAAAGCAACTGTTCTTTTGAAAATTTACTTTCAACAACCGCTTCACCGTCAGCGGGTTTTGCGCTTTTTCGTGCTGCCATTATTTCACCTATCCTTTCACGGAAACGCTTTCCGAAAGTTCTTCCATAGGAACGGTATCTTCCTTCTTGTAAACATAGAAATCATAGTTCACAAAGAAATTCAAAACCCCGTCCACCATTTCAGCATTCATTTTTGTTCCCCGTACCAAATCCCCGGAAACGGTGATATATTCAAGGCAATCAAACAGCCGTTCAGAAACGGCGTTGCATTCCTCTTTCTTGCGGTCTTTGTCAACCGGGAAATACTGAATACACATTTGATTGGTCTTGAAGTACCGCTTCCCAAGAAAAACACGGTTCGTTGGGTTGATACAGAACACAAAAAAACAAGGCTCTTTCAAACCTTGTTCAATGCTTTCTGTATATGTGGTGTAGTTATCACCAAATTCAGCATTTAAGGAAATGCTGATACCTTCAATTATCGAATTTATCATTTCATGCACTCCCCTAAAAACTTTTTGATTTTGCTTTCAAGCACTTTCGGGGCTATGTTCTGAATTTCCTGTTCCGAAATCGTAAGCATGAACCGACCTTGAACCCACCCTTGATGATTGGCTGTTCGGTGTCCATATTCCACATAGGAAGCATATTCAACCGGGTTCACAATCTCAATCACAACGGTATTTCCAAAGTGGTTTATTTTCAGGGAATCGGCGTATGCTTTCGCATTGCCTTTTCCGCTGCCGCTTGCGGCTTCTTCATGGGTTGCGGAAGTCCAGCCCCGGCGAAGTGTACCGCCTTTTTTACCTGAACTTTTCGGGTACTGCCCGACAGGTGTTCGCTTGATAACTTTGGCAAGTAGGCGGGCGGCAAGCTCCTTTGCACAAGCATCAATGAACGCTTCAACATTGCCCTGCTGAATTTTGTTCAACTGCTTTTGAAGTTTTTTCAAATCTGCCGCCGTAAAACCGCCCATCTTACCCAATCAAGCCCACCCCTTAAACAGTTCAAGCATGATTTCTTGATGACTGGAATAAACGGCGGGTTCACCACTTGCGGAATATTCGTCTTTTCTTCCGTCCTGTTCCACTATGATTTTTGAACCCCCGTTTATTACGATTTCCGGCGATATGAATAACTTTGTACTTTGGGAAATTGCCGCCGCTGCATCTGTTTGAACAACGGCGTTCAACTTTTCAAAGGATAATTTGCAAGGCTGATTTTCAATCACGGTTACTTCTGATTTGCGGGTGATTTTGGTTACTTCATCCCGCGTGTCACGGCGTTCAACAATGGTGCAAACACCTTCATAGGTGCTTTCAATCGCTTTCCGTGCCGCTTTTCTGGCGGCTGCAACTGCTTTTACCATCTGATTTTTCTGTAACAAGAAAACTGATCCATGCCGTAAGTCAGAAGATAGTTCAGGAAATTGTTCAATCGCTGTTCAGCGGTCAAACTTCCTTCCCCGGTTGCAAATACCGTGTTGGTGTCACCCGTCTGTATCTGCTTTACCGCAAAATCCAAATCAAGCCCTGCAATACTATCCGGCGAAAAGGTTTTCTTTGCCGTTAAAAATTCACCTACCGCCATATCAACAGCGATATTCACCAATCCGTCAGGTACAGAAGATACATTGCAATCATTCTTAATAGTGTTTTCCACCTTCTGAATAGAAAAATTCAGGATGATTTCATCACCATCCTGAACTTCATATCCGAAAGACTGCAAGCGTTCCTTTACCATATCCAGCATTGGGAATCACCGCCTTACTTAACCACGGGAAATAATGCGGGCAATCGGAATTGCCTTGTGTGCAATACAATTCGTGCCGTTGCTTACCAGCGACCAGTTCTTTCCGTTTTCCAGTTCGGCATTAGTCGGGCTGTTGGTTGCCTGACTTGCTTTCAGGTAGGAAATACCAGCCACGGAAACGGCGTTACGCTTACGGGAAATAAGGGTATCTTCACCGCCACGGGTCTTTGCATCACGAACCATTTCGTAAGGCACTTTTGCGCCGACAGGCTCAAAGCCGATTGCACCTTCACCAAGAATATAGGTGGTGTAAAGGGAAACATCACCGCCCGTAGAACCCACATTCTTGACCTCAACAGGCATAGAATCATCAATCAGAACCAGTCTGCCGTTCCAAGTTGCCATACCAAGATCACGCTCAACGCCTTCTGCATCCGTGTATTTCAGGTATGCAATCAGCTTCATGTTTTCAAGGTTGGTTGCAACCGTGGAATGACAAATAACAAGGCTGAACTTCTGCTTGTTATCGCCGCAAGCCTGCTGAATTGCACTGTTCAGCGTGGTTGCACTCACCTTCATGGCATCCGTAGTCACCGCATCCGTAGAAGATGCGGAAATATCGTAAGTATGGGCAGAAACAAAGGCGGCGTTTGCGGTCTTTACATTGCCCGTGCCAGTGGAAGCCATAGCGAAGATACCTTTCAGGATAGAAAGAATAGTGTCCTGATCTCTGTCATTCCAATAGCGGTTAATCTGATTACGGACATTCGCCATAAAATCAACGCCGCCTGTCACATCATAGGAAAAATCCGCTTCCGTCCAACCCATCATTCGACCATAGGTGAAAACACCCTGTTCAAAGGTATCAGTCTTTTCCGGGGTAAGGTTGGAAACACCGTCATAGTTCTGTGCATCGCCGCCAATCAGCCCAAAATAGGGAAGAACGGCGTAAACAGTACCCGTCTGACCGTTGTTGACAAAGGTTTCACGCAAACGCTGATCCGCAACGATTGCCCTACTCTCTTTCAGCTTATTCAGCTTCACATTCGGGATAGCAGACATATACTTCCCGAAAGCTCTTTCATTAAAACTTTTCGCATCAAATTTTGCCATCGTTATTCAATCCTTTCTTGAACTTTTTTGAATTTTGTTATTCAGCATCAGGGTTGTTTTCGATATAGTTCGCCAATTCCTCATAGGTCATTTTGGACATATCGACTTTCGTTCCCGGCTTTACTCCACCGGAAGCACCCGGCTGAAATCCCTTGAAGGTCTGCTTGCCCTGCTGCTTTGCTTCAAACAGATAGGAATCCGACTTCTGAACGGCGGTAAGCTGTTCATCCCACCCGGTCAGCTTGCCATCTTCACCAAGTTTGACTTTGGAAGTGTCAAGCAACGCCTTAACTGCCTTTGCGTTCTTTGCTCCGGCTGCGGTCAGGGCGGCATCAATGGCGTTATCCAGCTTCAACTGTGCCATTTCCGCATCGTGGGCTTTCTTCTGATCGGCGTTCTGCTGCTGCAAAGTTTCAATCTGCTTTTTCAGTTCGGCATTGTCACCGCTGGACTTCTTCAAATCCTCAAGCTGCTTATCTCTATCAGCAACAGACTGTTTCAGGGTCTTGTTTTCCTCGTTGACCTCATTGAAACGGGCTTTGGTAACGAAATTCCCGTCAAGGGAATCCATAACCTTCTTTGCCTGTTCCTCTGTCAGCCCCATTGCAATCAAATCTTCTTTTTTCATAGTTTTGTACCATCCTTTCATTTCCGTTGTTTACCGTGGGTGACGAACCACGCAATGAATCTTGTTCTTTACCGTCTGCAATACGAAAAAGACGATTTGCGGAGGTCACTGGATTTCGTGAACTGCTGCTTCAATCATGGCATCCAGCTTATCGGCATCAATCGTGATACCCTGCTTGTTCAGCCAGTCCAAAACATAGGCTTTCTTTTCCTCGCCACGGTCAGAACCCTTGTAAAGCTGTTCTGCTGCCGCAACAGCGATTTTCACCCAACCCATGATTTCCTTCTGCTGCTGAACGGTGGTGTTCTTCTTCACGCACGGAACGATTACGGTTGTAATCACCGCACCGAAAAGGACAAGTGCCGCCTGTGCAACGGTTGTCAAATCAATCATATTTGTTACCCCCTTTCTGAAAAATCGACCTCATATAATCAGCATATACCGTTGTTTTCAAGGTCTTTGATATAGCTGTTACCTGAAAAATGGCATGAAAAAAGCACTTTTGAAAATAAACTTTCAAAAGTGCTTATTTCTTCCGCTTTTCCTGTTCGTAATACTCACAATTTGCGGTGTTGTTGTAAACCTCATTCGGTTTATCACCGGGTTCAATCGGTGTGTAAGGGAAAAAATCAGGGGTTGTTTTGTTTATTCGCCCTGCACTGATTTTTCCGTAAATGTGGCATACAGATTTATCATATCCACATTCTTCACCGCCTATAAGCCTTTTATCCCTGAAAATGCAATCCTTACATTGGGAATAATGGTTCAAGGCGGCGTTGTTGGTAAGGACTTCATCCGCATAGCGTTCAGACAATGTTTTCTTTTCCATGTAGCCACCTTCTTTCTGTTATCGTTGCGGGATCTGTTCAATCACTTCAAGGTCAATGTAAATCATACCGGGTGTTTTTTCAACCTTTGTCACACGGAACTTTGTTCCCTGCTGCAATATGATTTCCGATTCTTGACCGAAAGAACCTTGCTTTGCAATACCATCCCAATTCTTACCCCCGCCATTTCCGAAAGCCGAAAACGGTTCAACATACATCATTTGTGTGCCGGAAGGGGCGTAAATATTCAGGATAATATCACCGCTGAACCCTTTGCCTTTGGCAACGCCACAAGAACAAAAGCCGTATTCCGTAACTTCCTTTTGAAGCAGTAAGGCTTCCAACTCTGCCTGTGTTGCGCTCTGCAAGCGATCCATAGGAACATTGAAGAATTTGTCCATGCCCTTAAATCTACAACCACGCTGCAACCAAAAATCTTCCTTGTATGTCGATTTGGAAATAATGTCGGTCATAGCGTTTATTTCTTTCCGCATCTGACCGGGCTTCCAACCCTGATAGGAAACGCCGATTTGGTCTAAATCCACATTTCCAACACCTAAGAACTTTTCGCTGCCGTATTCGATACCACGCAACGGTTCGTTGAACTTGTGGTAACTTTGGGTGTAGTCATAGATTGCATTTTTCTGAATCGGTGGGGAAGTGCGCCAAACCTCACCGCAAGTATCACGCAAAACATCGTCCGCTTCTTTGGTTGTTTTCGCCCAAATAGCGGCATCCTTGCGTTCCTGCGAAAAGGCATCGTCCACCGAATCAATTATATCACCTTGTTCAAGTTTTTTCAAATCGCCTTGAACTTTGGTGATTTGGCTTTGAATTTGTTTCAACTCTTTCTGAATGTCAGCGTAGGCTTTGCCCTCTGTATCAAGTTCTTCCAACTGCTTGTATAAATCCTGATACTTCTGCATCAAATCGGGGTCAGTTTCAGTAATGAACTTCCCTTCATAATACTTCTTCTTACCCTCAATGTTCAGCCCCGCCCAATCAGCGGTTGTCACATCCTTGTTGTACCAAATGCCGGAATAGGTCTTGACCTCGAAATCATCAAGCTGTTGCAAAACAGCGGCTTTCTGTGCTTCAAGTTCCACTTGCTGTTTTGCAAGGGCTTTCTTCTGTTCTGCAATCAACTTTTCATTCAACTTCTGTTGCCACTCTGCTTTTTGGGCTTCAATGGCTTCCACCTGCGAATGAAGGTCTTTCAGCTTTGCAAGATCATCCCCATCCGTGAAATCTTCAAGGCTTCCAAAGTCCTTCAAAACTTCATCGAATGTCCAACCCCCGGAAACGCCCTTGAATTGGGCTTCCAAATCTTCAAGCTGAACATCTGCATCAGCAATTTTCGCTTGCAGCTTCTTCTTTGTCAGATATTCCTTCTTTGGTTTCGGCGGTTCAGGTTCTTCATGGTGGGGGTAGTGAAGGGCTGAACCATCGTCCAGCACATCAAACCCGGACTTGTTGCCGCCATCAACAAAGATTTCCTTCCATTCCTGATAATTCATATCATCGGGAATATAGTAGGTTTTCCCGGTTTCTTCATCCCTTGCCGCCCGTTCCCCAATGTCAAACTGTTCATCGAAATATGGAACGGTTGTTGAACGGCAATAAACATGAAACGGCGGGGCGGTCACTCCCGGCTGATAGTCCTTCATGGGAAAATGCTTCCCGTCAAGGCTTCTGCAAATGTCGGAAGTGTGGGAATCCAGCGTTGCAACAATTTCATACTGTTCAACGCCCAAACTTTCAAAGCAATCCTTCTGTGCGGCTGAACTGAAATAGGCTTCTTCCGTCATTACAAGCCTTCCGGCGTTGTTTTTGGAAGTGTTCATTTTCTTTGCAAGGGAATCAATAGCCTTTTGCGGGTCAGCACCCAACATGATATTCCGGGAAAGTTCGTTGTGAACTTCCGAAATCAGCTTGTTCTTGTTTCCCCAAATTCTTTCAGAAAAATTGTACCCATCAGCCGCCCACGGTTTAGCAAGCACCTTTTCAATCTGTGCCTGATCCAGTCCGGCAATATCCCAACCAACATTGAACCCGTGTTGAAGTTCATACGCTGTGTGATAGTACCCGCTTTCAAAGGCATCCGACAAAGCCCCGTGCATAGTGCCGAACTGCTTTGCATACATAACTTCAAGGCTGTGCTGTGTCTGTACTTTCAGGGCTTCCAGCTTTGAAATGTGGTACTTTGCAGAAGCATTTTCAAGTTCTTTCATCCAACCGCTGTTTAAGGCGTTGTCCTGTCCGTACTTGATATATTCCTGCACATCCCACTTAAATTCTTTCAGGTCCGCACCCTTCAAATACTGCCGTGCTTCCGCAAGGGAAATTCCGTTGTTGGTTGCAAAACGCTGATACCAGCGGGCAATCTGCCCTTCAAGTTGCTTTTGGGCTTCCTTATACTGCCGTTCAATATCAGCATAGGCTTTCACGCCCTTTTGGTTTTGCGCCTGTTCAAGCTGTTCAAACCGCAACTTCCAGTATTCAGCATTATTCATTCACCGTACCCCCTTCATCATCAGGCGGGGCATTGCCCTTCTGCTGCTGTGGTGCAAACGGGTTGAATTGCTGGGCTTCAAATTCTGCCTGCTGTTCCTCTTTCTGCTTCTTCAAGCGGTCAAGTTCAAGCTGCGGATCATCAACCCACGGGTGCATACCAACAATAGTTTCATCGGAAAGAATACCAACGGACTTCTGACAATTATCTATTGCTTCACTCTCGTTGATAAGAATGTCCCGGTTGAAGATAATGTTGACTTCCTCACCGTCAAAGTTGCCCTGCCCGGTATTGGCAAGATGGGCGTTCACAAACCAAAGGATTTCTTCAAAAGCTGCTTGCAGCTCTGTTTCCATGTCATTTGCATCCAAATCAATGTCTGAATACATGGATTGAATATTCATTTGGTTGGGGTTGCCGGAAAGCCTATCATCCTTTGCATCATAGCCCATGCCGTTCTCAATAATGGCTTTCTTGAAGATTTCAATGATAGCCTTATAGTTTTCAGCATTGACTTTGATTTCAAGGGTTTCAACGCCGCCTTTGGTTTCCCCGTCATAGCGAACCTTCACCGCACCGTATGTTGCAAGGTTCTTTCGGAATTCCCCTAAATTCGTTCCGTCATAGTTCTTCAATACAAGAATGGTGTTTCGTGCGTCCTCTTGCATATTGTTTTCAAAGTCGGACAGCATAACATTGATACCGTCTTGAAGGGTTTTCACCTTCTTCAAAAGCGGGATTTCACATTCATTGTATTTCAGCGGGATCAGGGGAACTTTCGCCCAATTCAGGGGAAGAGCGTTCCCGCCCTCGTCCGTGGTTGTGGTGTATGGGGAAGTGTTATCATCAACGCCCTGCAAATCAGGAATCAGGGTTGAACCGTCCAAAATGAAGCGGTGAACACCGTTCAAATCGTAGATTTCAACCTTTTCAATCAGCACGGGCGTTGTACCCTGATACCCAACCACCAAATACAAGCGGACAGCCGCTTCAAGAATGGTGTGTTCCGTGTCCTTCCAAAAGGGAAGCACTTCATAACCGGGGAACATTCGGAAGGAAAATTCGCCCGTTTCGGTGTAGTAAGGGTACAGCCAGCAGATACCGTTGTTCAGCATTGCCTTTCCTGCTGCTTTCAGGGTTTTCATAAAACGCTTGTTGAACACTTTTTTCAAGAGTTCAACATACTGTTGATTTTCGCCCTCAATGGCAAAGGGTTGACCTAAAAGGTAGTTCGCTTTTTGGTTCACCAGCTTTGCATACTGATTATCAATCAGGCGGTTATTGGGTAGGTTATCAACTTCTTCCAGCTTGCCGCCCTCACCGATCATCATTCGTTTTCGGTGCAAAATATCGTGTTCATTGTCATAGTACAAATGCCCTTTGATTTGCATGATACGCTGCGGGCTGTTCTTCCACTTTTGGATTTCCCGTTCAAAGAACTGCTTATCGCTCATATCTGCACCCTGCAAAATCAGGTTCGATACTTTGACCGCCAATGTGTCAATCAGGCTCACCCTTTTCACCTTCTTTCTATCGCATAATAAAGACAAAAGCCCCGAAATACTATGATTTCAAGGCTTCTTGTTACTAATGTGTTATTTTTAGTCGAAACTGAACGCATCCGGCAACAGGATTTTGGAAACACCGTACCGCATGGAATCCATACCGTGCGAAAATTCGTGATCCGGCTTATCCGTTGGTTTACCGTCTTTGTCCTTGCTCCAACAATAGTTGTCAATTTCTTTTTTGAACTCTGTGCATCGTGGATGAACCACAATCTGATAGTTCTGTATAAGCTGAATACCGTGGTTCACACTGTCCTTACCCTTCCGGGAAGGCTCTGCCTGAATACCTTCTTCCTGCAACTCTGCAATGGATTTCGGTTCAGCACTATCACAAATAATCTTCTGCCCGCCGTAACCCATAGCCTTGATTTGTTCAGCTATGATTTTATTGGTTACGCCTGTCTTATACCATTCATCGAAAATGTAAATACGCTTTGCAGCGTTATCCACCATTTCACAAACAAAGGCGTTCGGGTCAGTAAAACCAAAGTCAAGGTTGAACGCCGATTTGATACCGCTGATTTTGCGAACCTCGTTTATATCGAAATCTTCACAAACAACATTGGTATAAATCAGCCCTTCCGCAATACCCCATTCCCCATCACCTTCAATGCGGTAACGGCGGGGGTTGTTCTGCTTCATCTTCAAGAAAATGTTGCGGTCAGCTTCATCCAGCCATTCATTACATTGCCATGTGGTAGTTTTTACAAACACATCTTCATCAGGTGTATCAAAGAACCGGGCTTTCAGCCAGCTTGTAGCACTCCACGGGTTGAAGGTCAATGTAATCTGTTTGAAATACCCATCAGGCACTTCACCACGGATTGACATATCAAGTTTGTTGAAATCATCTTCATTCGTGATTTCATAGGCTTCTTCAATCCATACGAAACAAAGAACACCGTAATCAACCGAAATTGAAGTGATTTTCAAACCATCGTCCAACCCACGGAAAAGAATCTTTTGCCCGGTTGAACGGCGTATGATCTGCATCGGGGAAACGGTGCAATCAAAATACCCGTCCAGCCCCAAGCGGTGAATAGCCCATTTCAAATCTGAAAAGACTGAATCACGCAAGGTATTTGAATAACGGCGAACGCATAAGCCGTTGCTTTCCGGGTACTGAAACAAGCGGTGAATCATGTTCAACGCTGTTGTTTTGCTTTTCTTTGAACCACGGCTTCCCTTGCACACACGGTATCTTTTCCGGGTGTTCCAAAAATCAGCGTAGTTCCTGCCAACGGTTTCTTGCAATGATACTTTCACGCAATCACCGCCTTATTCTTTTAGGTCATTTACAATAACCACGGGTTCAAGGTCAATTCCAACATTATCTTTGAACATACCGTAACGCTTGCCGATCAGTTCAGCAGCTTTCAGCCGTTCCTTTGCAGAAACATCAATATCAGTAATGGTCTGTACGCCATCACCGACAAGCTGCAAGGTCTGTTCCGTGTGTTCGCCACGCATTACGGAAGTAAGATATTCAAGAACTTCCTGTGCATCAGCCGTTCTTTTGCTATGCAGAAGTTCAAGCTGTTCATCAATGTAGGCTTTCAAGTCAGGTTTTGTCAAGTTTTCATTACCTATGCTTTTAGCCGTCTTTGGGGAATATCCTGCCCGAATTGCCGCCTGTGTAGCGTTGCAATCAATCAGGTATTCATCACAAAACTTTTTCTGCCTTGCGTTCATAAGCAGCAACCCCCTTTCAGTCAGGTTTACTTCAATGAAATCATCCTTCAAAAACACAAAAAGGCTTTCCCGGTGGGTAGGAGTTCACCGACCTGTCTTTCATTCGGCTATGAGTACCCCACCGGGAAAACAAAAAAATCAGCAAGGAACTATGTTCCCGCTGATTTTTCACTTTATCATTATATCAGGGTTCGTCATTGGAATTCAATAGGTTTTCATGGGTAAGCTGGAATTCCTTCAACGCTGTACCGTGCAATTCAACAATGTACTGATATGTAAAATTCATTTCAACGGCAACGATTTCAAGCCGTTTGAATTCAACATAGTGCTTATACAGAATATCAATGTGTTTCGGGTTCTGCAAAGCCTGAATCTGATTGATGATTTCATGCTTTTCATCAACAAAGCGGTCAATCTCTGCATTGATTTCCTGTTCAAGTTCGATCATACGCAAAACAGGCTTCACAAACGGGGCATCCCCGGAAGGGCTGGACTGCACACGCTCTTTTGAATAATCAATGCCGCCGACACTCTGCGACATCAGGCGCAAATCACCTAATTCCTTGATTTTCTGATTTATCATCGTATCTAATCGCTGCAACTGCTGCAAATATTCTTTCGCTTTCATGGAAGCACCGCCTTTCTAACTTGAATGTGAGAGTGGAATGAAGAAAAAGTCTGTGTTCATGCGGGTTTACAAATAATCACCGGGTAATTCATTCAACTTCAACTTGTTGTTTCTTATTACTCTATTTTTTAGAAAAATACTGTAAATTGATATTGATTTTTCTATCTTATAAAGAACTCAAAAACAAGTTGAAGAAGTTGAATGAATTGAATGAAAAGCCCCGTATAGTCAGCGTTTCCTTGCATTCCAGTTCCCACAACTACAACTTGAATGTAACTGGAATGAAAACTTGAATGTTTTTCAGTTTTGAAAATTAACTTTCAAATTTATCACACAACCCCTTGATCCAGTCTTTACGGGGAATCTGTGCAATCCATTCATCAGGAATGCCGCTTTCACCACCGCAACCGTAATAAATCCCGGCAAGCCCACCAGCAACCGCCGCTACTGTGTCGGTGTCGCTGCCTAAGTTCACCGCCAACAAAACACATTCCCGATAGCTGCATGAATTCAGGAAACACCAAACAGCAGCTTCCAGCGTATCCACCACATAGCCGGAACTTTTGATTTCGTCACGGTCAAACTTATCAATTTCAGCAAGGAAGCGGAATTCCTGCCACATTTCAGTTTCACCATAAAGCCCGCCCACAACCTGAATTGCATTGGAAAGGGCTGAACGCTTATCAACATTGTTCATCAGGTTTTTAACCATGAGCGCATAAATGAAGCAAGCGATATGTGAAATTGGGTGGTTGTGGGTAAGTCCTGCAATGCTTTTCACCGTCACCATCTTGTCATGTGGATCAGCTTCCGCAAGCATAGCCACGGGAAGAATACGCATCAACGCACCGTTGCCGTTATCCATGCGGGTTTTACCACCGCATTTCACCGGGTCAGTTCCGTTTGCATATCGCACGATTGCCCGCCGTGTTGCACCGCCCACATCAAACACCTTGCCCCACGGTGTAAATTTGTCATTCTGCAACCACTGATAGAAATTGTTCATAATATCAACGGCATCAAATGAACCAATGCGCCCCATACTTTCAAGGGTTGCAAGGGTCATTGAACTATCGTCCGACCATGTACCGGGCTTCTGATTGTAAGTTCCAAAGCCCATCATATCAGTTACTTCATAGGAATCCCGTTCCTTGAATTCCACGGGAACGCCCAACGCATCCCCGACAACAAGCCCCATAATTCCGTTATAGATTTTATTCATACCTGTTTACCGTCCTTTCTAATTCATCTATCGCAATATCACACATTAAATTGACATACCCAATATAGCCGGATAAATATGTTTGAATTAAATGTGGATATATGAACGGTAAAATTTTATTTACCGTTATATCTGCGATTATTGCAATTACTAAATCTGTTACCATTTCACACCCCCAAAATCCGGGCGGCTACCATATCGGCGGTGTGGGTGTAAAGCACATTCAGGAAATTGGTTACTGCCCGCCCGTAGCTGTTCCAATTCTCTTTATCATCGAAAGCCCCCATGTGCCACCTGATACAGTAAAGTTCTTCATCCGTAAGCTGAATGTGTTGCTGCAACATCATAACGGATTTATCACCATGCCCCGGAAGAAGGGTTGCATTGTTATATTCCCAACTGTCACCTTCCAGCAGCGGGGAAAGGGCGGGCTTTTTCGTGCAAGTGTAGTTGTCCACCTTGCAAAGATCGTGAAACATACCCACAATGTAGGGGCTGCGTTCGAGCTGCCATTTCAGTTCAAGCCGTTCTGTAAAGGAAAGAAGGGCTTTGGTTACTGCAAAGCTATGATCGAACAATGCCCCGGAATAAGCCCCGTGGTGGTGAATGGAAGCCGGGGCTGTGAAGAACCCGTTTTCAATCAACCATCCCTTGAATTCTTCCGAAACATAAGGGTTCATCAGGTTTGAAAACTGTTCAATGCGTTCAGCCGTAGTAAAATTATTCATTTGCCCCACCCTCATAAATTGCAAGTGACATATCAACCCGGTAAGGCTTCCCACCAATAAACTGTTCTCTAAGCGTACCATCTTCAATACTGATAATCAGCGTACAATTATTGAATACGGTGACAAATTCATCACCTTCTTCAAGTTTCGCATTTTCTCCGAACTCTTTCTTGAATTCTTCAAATGCTGCCAATACTGCATTCTGAATCTGTTCCATTATTTGAACTCCTTTCCTGTCTTTGTGTCCTTGATTTTCACCCGTTCAATCAGTTCAAAACCACATGAACGAATAATAAACTTCAAAACTTTTATCAATTCATTTGCCCGCCGCTCTGTTTCTGCTTCTTCCTTCACAATCTGCTTTGTTCCGTAAAATGCAGTAGGGTCAGCGTACCCTTCATTGTTGTAATAAGGATTATTTTTGTTCATCTTGCACCCCTTTTATCTGTTTGCTTCAAAGAACGCTTTTGCAAATCCCGGTGGTGTCATTGCTCTAAATTCTGCATCCGTTTCCGGCTTATGAAATTGTAGCTGCGGAATTTTGCTCCATGCGCTTTTATGTAAATATGCAAAATTGGGCTTATCCCTGTTCGGTCTAATGTATAAGTCCAGCTTTGGAACATCAGCCCAATTTTCAAATTTTCTTTTGGGAATATTGAAATTCCCCCAAATATCCGTTGCTTTCGTCCACGGATCACCATAAAACCACGGCTGAAAATTCAGCTTTGGTATACCAAGATATTTCCTCAAATGCCCCCGTGGATTTTCCAACGCCCAAAAATGCGGATTGCACTGATTGATAATTCGCATACAAGCGTTTACGATTTCCATTCCTGCAACTTCATCCCGTTTTCGTGGTTCAGCTTTACAATTTAGAAGCGAAAATTCCGTACACGGTGGGGCTGCAAGTATGCCATAAACATTTTCAGGCGGGATATAGGTTCTTACATCGTATTCCGGCAAAGTGATAATACGCACATCATACCCGGCTTCTTGATACGGTTTCGACCATGAACCAGTTCCCCCGCACAAGTCCAAAATAATCTGTCTGTCTGTCATAACGAACATTCAAAGTTGTACCCCCTTTCAGTTTATCCATTTGATGATTGGATCACCTTGAAAGCCCTTTTCCCACACAAACCACGCATAGGCAACAGCACTTGAAGGGTACTTTGAAAATTCCCCGTTCATTGCACATATCAGGCGAGAAGAACTTACATAAACCACTTTCGGCGGGGTATGTAAGAAGAACTGTTTCCTGCTTTTTCCTTCAAGGAATTGCAGTTTCAGGAACATTGCAACTTTTCTTCCCGGCTGCACACTGTTCAACGCCTGTTCAACAAATTCAAGGGCGTATTTGTACGGCGGGTTTGTGATAATATCCCCTTCAAAATCTTCAAGGGATTCTTTCAGGAAATCCAGTGGTTCAGGATCACAGAACCCCCGGTAAATTAAATCTGTGCTGATAACCTCAAACCCATGCTGTTCAAGCACTTTTGACAAATGCCCCTCACCACAAGCACATTCCCAAATGACCGGGGAAAACTGTTCTTCTGCAAGCAGAAGTTCCATTGCTTTCGGTTCGGTTGCATAATAATCATGCTGCTGCCGTTCCTTGTCGGTATGGTTGGAAGCCCCCAAGGTAGTGTAAATACTGTTTTGGTTGCCTATCCAGTCTTTACTTTCTGTTCTCTCTCTGTTCATTCAAAATACACACCTTCCTTTACTCATTTTTAATGAAAATACGGTGTTTTTTACCGTTCAGCCATTTGTTTTCAACACGCATATTCAAAATGCGGTTGACCTGCTTTGAAAATTCAATGTTGCTCATAGGCTGCAAGCTGTTTGCAAGGCAATATTCCTGATAACGCTTATAAACAACATTGGTTGGTTCGTTCTCAATCTGGAATTCTTCATCTTCACATTCCCGGAAGAACCCAATAATGGGGTTGTTGTTTTCCTCGTATTCGTCCATTGCTTTCTGAACTTTAGTCGAACCCGTAAACTTGCGATTTAGAAGAACCCGCTTCAATCCGGCAATACCCAAATTTATCAGGTATTCCATGACTTCATCAGTTTTCAACAGGTGCTTGATATACGGGTTGAAATCAGGATCATCAGCAGAAAACCTTGCATCAAACGGAATGATTGTCAAACGCCGCTGCACCGCACCCGTCTTATCTTTGATACGGGGAATGTTATTTGCGGAAAAAAGCAGCTTTGAATAGTTGTTGAATTCAAACGGGTTCTGCCCCTTGCGTTCGGCTGAAACTCTTTCGCCTGTAACCAGCTTTTTGAAAATTGCCGGGTTCGCTATGAATTCGTCACCAATATCATCACCGATATTTGCCAGCTTTCCGAACATTTCAGCGGTTTTGAACCTATCGCCTAATTCTTTCAGGTCAAGGGAACTGATATTTTCATCCCCCAAAAGGCACTGAACCATTGAAAGGAAGGTACTTTTACCGTTGGATTTGTCACCAGTCAAAATGAAGGCTTTTCCAAGCTCATTCCTGCGATAGAAGCAATACCCGATTGCTTCTTCAAGCAACGCCCTGATTTGCGGATCATTACAAGCAATCTTGTTCAAAGTCTTGTCCGCAAGTTCGGAATAGGCTTCCGGGTTATATTTCCACCTAATTTTGTTTGTAATAATGTGTTCCGGGGTAAACTCCACAAAGGAATCATCCACGATATTGTAAAGCCCATTTTCAAACGCAATCAGGTTTGCATCTTCCGCTTTGGAATTCTCACGGATCAGAATATCAAGGTAAGCAAGGACTTCCGTTCTTTTCGCCCTGTTCAGCCCCGGAATGTGCTGTATCATTTCCGCTTCAATCTCTGCCATCCCGGAAATATAGATACCGTTCTTGTAGATATGTAGCTGATTGTTAATTTTGATAATATGGTTGTTGTTCTTCAAAAAGGTTGCGAACTTATCAAAAAGGAAAGTCGAACCCATGAAAAAAACAGGCTTCTTGAACGCATCATCCCGAAGGACGGTTTCAATTTCATCATCGGAAAGCGGAACTTTCAGAACAAACTTGTTGATGATCCTGATTGTTTCCCGTGCTTCTTCCACGCTGAAATCATTGCTTTGCAGCGTAAGAATGTAATTGAAAAGCCCCTGATTTCTACCATCTCCGGTTTCCATGTTCAAAAACTCCATTTTGGATTTCACCGGGAACAACCAGCGGGGAAGCTGCTGGGCTTCCTCATTTTCAGCGGTATCATAAAGAATTTCCCTGTTCTGATTGTCATATTTCAGAACTTCATAGGAATTTCTTGTACCGATTTTAATATCAGCGGTCAAACCTATTGCCAGTTTGCAGCCTGTCTTGTTGGTTGGTACTCCGCTATTCTTGAACAGAAAATGCTTACCCCTGCTTGTGCGGTACACTCGACAGGTCAGCGCATATTCTTTTACAACCTTGAACAGTATTTCGGACGCTTCAAAATCATCCACATCAATCAGAATTGTTTCCGCTGCCAAAATTCCAGCGTATTCCGGCAATGACTGAACCTGTTCAAAGGTCTTTAAGTCTGTTCTTCCTTTGAATTTCTCTATGCACTTCTTGTTTTTGGTTTCAACATAACCTTTGAAGAACAATTCAACTCACCGCCTTTACATAGATTCTAAGTATTTTTCAAACCGTTCTTTGAACCGTTTATTGCTCTTTGCATCCGAAAGTGCCTGTTTATAAGCTGCTGTGTAGGCTCTGAAATCAGCCCGTGCTTCTTTCAATTCATCCTTTGAAAGTGGCAACCCGTTCGGGTGCTTTCGGCTGTCAATGATTGCTTTGGTACTTGCCGCCTTTTCCTTGCTGTCATAGTAAAGTTTGCTGTTTTCTTTCCACAAGGCTGTTAAATCGGCAATTCTTTTTTGAAAGTGAACTTTCAAATTCTCTTTCAATTCCGCTTCATGCTGCCAATCAAGTTCAATGATTTTTAGCAGCTTATTGAAACGAACCTGTGAACACGGGAAGAAGTAATCTAAATGAATAAGCATTTCACCGTTCCCGTGGTTGTAAGTAATATGTAAATCGTCCATCACACCACCCCGAAATCTGATAATCTTTTATTTGCAAAATCAATGTACCATTGACGATCTAGCTTATCAGGAACGGGAACGCCCTTCACATCGTCATTGAAAATGAAGCAATGTTCCGGGGAATTTGTCAGTTTTGCGGTGGTTTTTCTTACCGCATGGACTTTCTTCACACCCGGATCAGCGGGATTGTTGGAAGCAAACACCCGGATACATTTTTCTTTGATAGGCTTATCTCCGTAAAGAATGTGTGTGTATTTGCTGCTGATACGGGAAACAAGCTGGAATTCCCGCAAGTCCTGACATTCCATGATAGTTCGGCGCACTGGAATTCCGTGAATCATATAATCAACCAACGCTTTGTTGATGATTGGCAAGTCATAGCTTAAATCATTCAGCTTCATAACATAGCCGCCCTTTGCCTTGACTGCCCCCGTTTTTCGGTCAATCAGAAGGTAATTGTTCACATCCTTCTGATAGATTGTTCCGATATAGGTATCAAAATCCATTTTCATTCCTGTTCGCTGTTCCCATTCATAAACAACATCGTCCAGCACATCGAAATCATGTTCATAGTCTTTCAGCTTTACAATGATACCGTCCGTGTTGTTCTGTATAAGTTCACAATACGGTTCAATGTGTTCAACCAAATCCAGCAATAAAAGCTGTCCATTGATACAAATGCTGTTGTTGCTCATTGGGTCATACAAAGCGGAAGATTTCTGTTTCATCTGCCCGCTGATTGCATTATCCATAATTTTGAAGGGCTGTCTTGCTTTCTTATCGCCCTTCCGCTTGTAGGCAATGTTGGAATCGTGGATAAACTCAAAATTTTCAGGGTGGTTCATCACACGATACCCAAAGTGATATTTCTTCTGTAATGAAGGGTAATAGGCGGTAACATCAATGATAAGGAATACCCCATCAGCGGAATATTTTGCCCTTGCCCCGTGACCGCCGCCCCATGCAAAGGTATGTTCAACCCCTGCCACAATCTGTTTATCCTGTTTCTTGCTGTAATCGTGGTTTTCAGGATTTGCGTACCATTCCGCAATGTGCTTATATTTGTTCAGGTGCAAGCAATCAAGAATAGGGAACTGGAATTCATCGTCAAAATCTGCACCCTTACGATTGCCGCCCAAAATCTCCGCTGCAAGCTGCGCTTTGGTTTTGGAAATGTAGTCCATACTAAGCCCGAAATGCTTAATGAAATACATCATGGTATTGAATTCTTCCGTTCGTTTCAAGAAAACCTGAACCGTCTGTTCAACATCGTGCTTGCAGTATTTCACCGTTTCGGCAATTTCTTCCGGCGTAAGTTTTCGGTCAATATTGAAGGGAACGGAAGTTTCCTTTATGTCATTTCCCATGAACCCCTCAAAGGACTTCAAACCCACATCGGTATTCAGCATCACATCATAATTCCAAAGGGGGAACTGCCGGAATAAGCTGCTGAACTTCCAACCGGGATTTCCCTTTGTGATTATGTAGTCATTCACCTTTTTAGGGTCAAACCCGCAAAGGATAGCTTTCAAAATGTACTGATCGTAGTGGCGGCTGTTAAAACCAACCCAAATTTCTTTTATATTTGCCTTATATAAGGCTTCAAGTTCTTCCGGGGAATTGATTATCACATGGGTTTTCTTTGCGGTCATGTCCATTACCACAACCAACCAGTCATACTTGAAAACCTCAAAATCATAAAACAGCAATCCATTCACCCCTTTCTGCTGTTTTCCCACCAACCCACCCACCTGTTTAACTTGTCAGGTCACAAGTTGTATCACTTAATCTTCAAGAACATAAACTTCCTGAATCTCAAATGCGTTATAGCCCTTGTTCTCGTAGTAACGAACCTTGTATTCAAAGTTGTTATCAATGGCTTCCATAATGTCCATAATCATGTTCGCATACTGCGAATAGGTCTTGAACTGGACTTCAACAGGGGTTTCCATCTCCTGAACCAGCGCACGCATGAACTCGTTTGCAATATGAATCTGAAATCCCTGCGTTACAACCTGATTCATAAAAATCAAGCTGCCCTTGTACTCACCCTCAACAATCTTCATCCAGCAAGTGACCATCGGATCACCCTTCTTGCTCTTTGTCAGCTCCAGCTTGTTGATTGCCACCTCATAAGTATCATGCGGAACTTCACGGCGACCGCCGTTTTCTGCCGCTTCCTCAACATCCTTTGCCAAACCTTCCGTGTCAATGCTCTTATCGAATTCTTCCCAAATGTTAGCCATAATTTTTCACCCGTTTAACCTTTCTGTAATTAGTTTTTCTTTGCGGTCAAGATACCCTTAACCAGTTCAAAAGCCTGTTCCTGCGTGAAGCCAACTTCCTTATATGCCTTATACAAAGCCATAGACATAGAAGCGGACTTCTTTGCTTCCTCTGCAACATTGAATTCCACCTTCTGAATGAAAGGGTTCTGAATGTTGGGATTGCTACCGGGGCGGGTCTTGCCCTGCGCCTTCAAAATGGAAGCGACCATTCCTTCAAATACATCATCAGGAATACCGAACGGATTGTTCATACTGTGTACCTACCTTTCTTAATCTCTTGCTTTACGCTTACGGCGGGGCTTTTCTTCCTCTGCCGGGGCTTCCGGGGGATTCATAGCACCATCAACCGGGGCTGCTGTGTCCTGCTGCTCTGCTACCTGTTCAGGCTGCTTTTCCTCTGCCTTATCTGCGGCTTCCTGCGGGGTTTCCTGTTCAGGGGTATTGTTTACCGCCTGTTCCTCTGCGGGCTTGTCCTGCGGCTTATCTGCGGTTGTGGCGGGTGCTTCCTCTGCTTTCTTGCGGGTGCTGCGCCCGGTCTTTCCCGTGGAAGCGGCTGCTGTCACAACGCCGGAAGCAGCGTTCTTGTTGGCTTCATCGTAAACCGCAAACAGGGCGTTCACATCAAGCGGAATATCCTTTGCGTTCACCTTCAAACGCCCGCCACCGAAAATAACTTCATTGCTCTTGAAGCTGAATGTGCGGGTGTCACCGTCTGCCACGATACGGGCAACCACATCCACCATTCCGGCAACCTTGTTTGCAACCTTATCCTGCAAGTTGGGCTTGATTGCCGTGATCTTATCGCCGCCCTTTTTGGTAATGTCCTTGCTTGTGTCCTCATGGGAAATCAGGATAATGTTTTCATAGTCAAGGTTCATAAGGCGTTTCAGGGTGTTCAAAAATTCACCCCTGACCTTATCCCATGCACGGAAGGAATCATCGGATTCATGGGTAATGCCCATCTGCTGATACATATACAGGCGGCAATGTTCATACAAATCTTCCAACAGGTCAACAACAATCGTCTTGAAGGTGTTGTCCTTCTTTTCCAGTTCGGAAATGGTGTCCTTGAACACATCCCACGCAAGGGTTCTTTTCGTCATGCGCCCCTCGACCTTGATTTCGTCCTTAATGCGGATATACGGGGCATCAACGAACTTGATATTGCCATCCGTGTTCAGCATCAGCGGATCAGGGAAGCTATTTGCAAAGGTGGTCTTTCCGCAAAACGGAACACCATAAATCCAAAGCACACGCTTTTCAACGGCTTCAATGTTTCTTCTCTTGTTTTCAGGCAACTTCATAAAATAGTTCCATCCTTTCTCACAATTTTCTTGATACTCGCAAAAACGGCACAAATAGCTTTTATTTTGCGGGAAATCCTTTTCTTCTTTGATAGCTTTTATTCCAAACAGGAATTCAATGACCTTTTCAGGATTGAACCCGATTTGAACGGTTTTGACCTCTACCCCGGCAAGTTCTTCTTTCAAACGCTGCCGGAAGTAAAGCAAAGTTTCGGTTTTCTTCTGCCGAATTGATACCTTTGGGATAAACAGGAAATACATATTTCGGATTTTCTTTCCGGGGTTGTTCCGTTCCCAAAAATATTTGTAAAGGTGAAGCTGATTTGACTGCTTATAGCCTGATACATTGTTTGAATACTTGAAATCGTACAAATCAAAGTACCCATCACCCACGGGAACAAGGTAATCAATGAACCCGTGGAAATCGCTGTCTGCAATCTCAACTTCAAATGCTCCACCGGGCGGGATTGCTGCCCTTGCAAGCGGGATCACTGTTTCAAACTTGATTATTTCGTTGATATGTTCATCGGTAATAATCGGATAGCTGAAACTGTATTCTTTGATTGCTTCTTCAAGGCTTTTTTCAATGCCCGTGTGAACCGTCTGCCCCATAATCAGGGCGTTATCAGGTTCAGCCGGGGGAATGGTGGTTATCCCGTATATGTAACGCATTTCGTACTTGTGTTTGCATTTTTCAAAGCAATCAACGCTGGAATGTGAGTACCGCAATTTATCACCCCTTTCAAAAGTTCTTTGAACTGTTCAAACCCTTCCGGGTAAAGGAAAACTGCAACGCCGCCTGATTTGTTGATACGGCTGATATTCAGCTTTTGCAGTTCGAAAGGTCTACCATTGGAAGCCTTGACTTCCACCGCCAGCATTACCCCGTTCACACAACAGATAATGTCAGGAATGCCGGACTTCTGAAAGCCGCCGCCCCAAATTTTGGTGTACCACCCCACCATAGGGGCGTTCATTCTGTCCGTTGGATAGCCCGCCGGGTAGATACCGACAGAATGAAAGTATTTCTTGATTTGTCCTTCAAAAAGTTTTTCTTCTGCCATTGCATCACCCCAACAATAATTTGATAAGTGAATGAATTCCCCGCAAACGGTCATATCCAAGGATTTTCCCCGTTCCAGCCCAAAACTGAAACAGCTTATCATCTGACTTTCTTCTACAATGGAAATGCCCGCTTTGCTCATTTTTCAAGGTGAATTCAATGTTGTTCAACTCAAATTGCTTGATTGCGTAGTCAATCCGTTCAGAATTTTTTGCAACTCGTTCCTTATGCTTTTCCTTTGTATAAAGGTGATAGCCCCCGTCAAAGGATTCACCCGGATCAGCTTCCCTTTCTGCTCTCGTCATAACATCCACCTTCTTTCTTCATATTTCTAACCCAATATTCCGTTCCACTTTGGGAACTCTTTACATGGCAAACATGGTGTTTGCAAAATACTTTCCTGCATGGTTGGTGTTTTCTGCGTGACTGCGAACAAACCACTTCACCATGTTCAGAAGTTCCTTTTGTGTCAAAGTACCCGCCCATTTACTTCACCGTGATTTTGACAGAAGCGGAAACTTTGGAAGTTTTAGAATACTTTGCAGCCACATCCGGCAAATCCTTTTTCAGTTTCGTGCTGTCAATGGTTGTGCGGGTGGTAGGTGCAACATAGGTGAATTTGATTTCCGGGGTTTCAAAGGATTTCACCCCGTATTTCTCCATTGCTTCACGCAACTTTTCACGCATTGCCTTTTCCTGATCCTCGATCTGCTTCTTCTGCAAGGTCAGGTCTGCAATGACCTTGATAACTGCCGCCGCTTCCTGCTTCATCGTGGCAACGGCGGTTTCCTCTGTCACCGCATCCCCACAATCCGGGGATAAATCGGAACAAACATCCTTACAGGTTTCCTTTTCCTCGCACTCCAAACAGCAGCAGTCTTTTCCGCAAGCGGAACTTTCCATTGCCTGTTTACACTTAATCATTTGAACTCCTTTCCAATTCAGCGTTCATTTCCTGCTGAATTTGCAATACTGATTTTGAATAGTTAGTTTCAAAAATTCCCTGTTCCCAAAGAATTCCTGCGCCTGTTTCCCCCATGTTGTACGCCATAAGCACCTTTTCAGGGGTTTCATATTTTTCAAACAGCTTTCGCAAGATGAACATTCCCGCCCGCACATTTTCGTAAGGGTCAAGAAAATCTGTCACACCAAGCGTTTCTGTTATGTACGGGTGGTTTACCTCGTTGATCTGCATCAAGCCGTAATCATTGGATTTGCTCACCGCATCGGGGTTGTATTGGCTTTCCTGCTGGATAACCGCCATAACGAAAGTGAAATCCATGTTATAGCCAGCGGACAGGTAGAAAATAAATTCCTGCAAGCCTTTGCCCAGCGGAACATCAAGGGGGATGAAATTCAAATCACCTTCACCCCAATCCATAGACATTTCACCTTCAAAAACCCGTCCGTCAACGGTCTGCCCGTAAATGGTGGTTTCTGCTTTGTCGGGTTCACTGTGCTTTGAAGTGATTGAACCAATAATGAACCCGACAAGGGAAAAGAACACCGCCACAATCAGCCATGAAATAATAATTCTGTTAGCAATCGAACGCTTCTTGATACTTTTTGAATAATTCATCCGTGTAATCCTTTCTCATTTCCAAGGTGTGAAGAATATCTTCTTCCACCGTACCGGGACAAATCATTTGATAGTAAAAGCAAGGCTTTGTCTGCCCGATCCTGTGAATTCGCTTTTTAGACTGTTCAAACAATTCGCTTCTGTCCGTCATTGAAAAGTAAATAATTTTGTTCGCTTTCTGCAAATTCAACCCCATTGCACCCGCCTGATATTGCAGAAATGTGATTGAATCGTCCGCTTCTTCATAAGCGGTCAAGTCCTTAAAGCTGCCATTTACGATTGAAACAGGGCGTTCCAGTTCTTCAATGGCTGATTGCATAATGTTCAATTCTTCATTGAAGTTGTAGAACACAATCAATCTATCTTCCGTGGACTGAACCAAATCTTTGAAGGCTGCAACCCGTTCTTTATTCAAGTAGCTGCACATCATCCGGGCGTAAATTCTTTTTGAAAGAATGGTGTCACCGATGAATTCCCGCCCGTCAATGGTGATAACGGCATCCCGCATGAATTTGCGGTATTCCTTTGTTGGTTTGGAATGAACAGGAATCACAATCTGTTCAGGCAAATCAAAAACTTCTTCCGACTTCATAAAAATTGCACCGTGTTCAGCAAGTTTCATTTTCAGTCGGTCAACATTCTTGTAACCTACAATGTGGGGGATTTTGAACCCGCTGTTGTGATCCTCAATCCATTCCATTTCAACATACTGTTTATAGAACAGGTCTTTGCTGATATTCCAGCCAAGCAAACGAAGCTGCGACCATAGCTTTTCATATTTCCCGGCTGTTGGTGTGCCGGAAAGAAGAATTACATTTTCCGGCTTCATTTTCAGGATGAACTTTGACCGTTTCGCCGTTTCATTCTGAATGTTGGAACTCTCGTCAAGCATCAAGGTAAATCCGCTCATATAAGCGAAATATGAACGCCTGAAAACCAAATCATAGTTGATAACGCCAACGCATTTCCCGATTGTTCCCGTGAATTCTTCAAGCTGCTTTTTGTTCGTCAGGTCAAACACGGTGAAGGGATAATGTTCACGAAAATGGTTCACCCAATCATCAATTTTCGACTTCTGACAAACCAGCACGATTTTTTCAGGGAAGGAATTTGCTTTTTCGCTGCCAACGAAAGTTTTTCCTAAACCCATATCAAGGTAGTAAGCAACCCTGTTGAAATGGGCGGTTTTCTCTAAGGCGGTCTGTTGGTGGGGATATAGCTGCATAAGCGCACCCCCTTAATCTGCATCAACATCAATCCCGGTGATCTCCTTGAAGATTGCCTTGTCAAAGTTCGGAATTGCCATGATTACATTTTTCTGACGCTGATTCAGCGAACGCCACCAAATAACGGCGCATTCGGAATTATCCAGTTCTTTCAGATAACCACCCGTTGTTTCCGCTTCCGGGTGTTCTGCCTTTTCTTCATCGGTCATATCCGACAGGTAAACCCATTCAAGAATATCCCCCTGAATCTGATTCATCAGGTAACGGGCTTCACTGTTCAGCCAATCACGATATGTCCAGCTTGACGGCTTATTGAACAGGTGAATTGTAGGTTCAACAGTATTAAAACAACCGTTGGAAAAGTTGGTATTGTTCCAATCGCCGCTGTTCCGATCGCCGCTGTTCCGATCGCCGCTGTTCCGATCGCCGCTGTTCCAATCGCCGCTGTTCCAATCGCCGCTGTTCCGATTGCCGCTGTTCCAATCGCCGCTGTTCCAATCGCCGCTGTTGCAAAGTCCGGCGCAACCTTTCCCGGTATTCACCATTTCAAGCAGTTCAGCCCACGGAATTTCACGGATGATTTCCAGCTTATTAGTGGCGCACTTATCGCCTTCTTCCACAACCTCACCATAAGCGGCAACTTCCGCAACATGGTTATCAGGGTTGAAACTGTAATAATTGAAGCAGTCAGCCGCTACCTTGCAGAAGTGCATTCCCTGTCCGCACCGAATCGGGGTAACATCTTCTTCAAATTTGCCGGGGCAAGTGTACTGTTTCGTGTTCCCGTTAGGGCTGCAAGTCCAATCAGGATTGAACACCTTGAATCCTTTGATAATTTCGCTCATACTCTTAAACCGCCTTTCCTAAGTCATTCACGGGAATTTCAATCCCGGTATATTCAGTGAATTTCACGGAAGAAATGAAGTAACTCCAATTCTTCATTTTTACCGCATAGCCCCACGGGAAAACCCCATCACGCAACCCCTGCATTACAAATTCCTTTGATTTACCCATCAGGCGGGCAATAAGGGGAACGGGAACATTGATTGCCGAACCGTGGTAAACCGTTGCAGCGGGTTCAAACTGTTCAAAGTAATCATCCTGAACGCCCAAGGTACGGGCAATTTCCTTCTTGCGGTCTTTGGAAGGTTCGTTCTTCCCGGAAAGATACTGACTGATAGAAGATTTACCAATCCCGGTCAGGTCTGAAAGTTTGGACTGCGACAAGCCCAATTCAGACATAAGATTTTTCAATTTCTCTGAAAATGTCATTTCACTTCATCCTTTCTTTGCTGTATTACCCGGAAATCATCGGGCTTTTGTTGTACTGCTCCTGAACCCTGATACGGTACTTGCCGTTTACAGCTTCCCGGTTCACAATGCGGAATGCGGTTTTCTTATTCCGCAAGGCTTCAAGGTATTCAGCCGCTTCTTCCTGTGTGTCGAACTCAAGAATTCGATCAATACAGGCTTCAATAATTTTCTTCATCCTGTTCACCGCCTTTCTATGTCAGGTTCAATTATTTTGAACTTTCAAAGTAAAAAAATATGCCTGAATGTCCGATTCAGTAAGTCCAAGAATCGGAAGTGCTTTCTGAATTTCGGGCTGCTTAAATGCAACCTTGTTGTTCAGCTTCAACGAAATGGTTCTTTCAGAAAGCCCCATTCTTTCAGCAAATACCGCCTGTGTACCGCACTTTTCAACGATTTTACCATTCAGCTTTGCATAATCGTATGCCATTAGTTTTCACCTTCTTTCTTTAACACTCCAAATGATTCATAATGTCACGGATCATTGCCGTTCCCGAATCGCAAGCAACATTGATTGTTCTGCTTCCACCCTCAAATACCGCTGTTACAATTTCAGCATCGTGGTTGAAATCAAGGCTTTTCAAATCGGAAGCCCCACGGGTAAGCTGTAACACCTTACAAAGCAGCTTACAAATTTTATCCTTATCTTCATCATAAGAAGCGGAAACCAGTTCAAAATCATCCAGCAGAACCGGGGAAATCGGCTTTTCATATTCGATAAATCCCCACGCTTCACGCCCGATTTTTCCAACATAGGAACGGTCATTGAAATTTTCAATGTTCAACACCGTGTTTCCCTGCGGTTTTGGGAACGAACCCGGCATCACCGGGCGTTCCGTACTGTAATATTTATAACTCATATTGTCCTTCCTTTCTTCTCAAACTGGAAAAAGTTGTTTAGCTTTCTTCCTCAAATTCGACTTCACAATCACCGCAAACAACATGAACTTCTTTCGTTGCTCTGATAATCGTTCCGCACATCGGGCAAACATATTTGCGGGTGGACTGCTTTGTTTTGGCTGCACCGGGGATTTTCGGAAAACTCTTGCGGTGTAACTCAAACTTCTTATCCTGAAAACTTGAAACAAAGGCTTTCGCTTCATCGTTCAGGGTGGTTACTGTCCAGCCGTATTTTGCATCCTTATCAACGGTTAAACCGTGCTGTTCGGCGGCTTCTTTGTATTTCTTATTGTGATAAGTACCGCCCCGGCTTGTGTCCTGAACCCCAATCTGTAAATTGTAAAGGTGAACCATTTCGTGAAGTAGCGTTTCCGCAACCTCTTCAAAAGGTCTTGCAAGGTGTTCAGCGCAAATATTGATTTCGTAGAACCCTTCATCCTTTTTCAGATTTTCCAAATCTTCCTTGCTCATTGCCGCAAGGTCAACCGTCTTTTTCTGTTCCGGCTGCTTATTGCTCCACGCTTTCCAAGCGGTACACCAACCATAAGCACCCTTTGTTGTGTCGGGGCTTACCGTAATAATCGGGGTTTGAAGTTCACCGTTATAGAACTTTTCATTGAACTTTGAAAATAAATTTTCAAGTTTTTCAATTACGGGTTTCAAACTCGTTTCGCTCATTCTCACTTCATCCTTCCTACCGTTGCAGCAGTTTTGTTCAATTACTTTGAACTTGTATTCATTATAGCAAGGGCGTTTCCCTTTGTCAATAGGTTTTTTCAAAAATGTTGAACTTTTTTTCATGTTCCTCTTGAACTTTTCTTCAAGGGCGTATATAATAAGGTTACAGTCCTCAAAGGAAAGGGGTGAATAATAAAATGAAGGAACTGACTACCGCTGACAGATTAAAACAAATCATGTCGGAGCGTGGTTTGAAACAGGTTGACATATTAGAAGCCTGCAAGCCTTACTGTGAAAGATATGGGGTTCAGTTAAAGAAAAACGATTTAAGCCAATATGTTTCAGGTAAGGTAGAACCAAAACAGGACAAACTTTCTATTTTAGGGATGGCTCTCAATGTAAATGAAGTTTGGCTTATGGGCTACAATGTTCCAGCGGGAAGAAAAGAACTGGAAAAATTAGAACAGCAACTTCAAAGTGAAGTTGCTGCCTGTGAACTATTTGAAAAGTGCTATGGAAAAGAAGCCTTTGAAGCTGTAAAACTGTTTGTCCAACTTGATACTTTGGATCAGGGAAAAGTGATTGGAAAAATGGAACTCATGCTTGAAGATAAAAAGTATTCTGCAAAAGAAGGATCATCAAGCGAACAGGCAATGTAATTTTTGTTGACTTCCAATCTTCAAGGTAAATTCAAAATACATTCAACTTTTCATTCAACTTGATTTTCATTGCAATCACTGTGTTCTTCAACTTATTCAAGTTGTTTCTTCTGTTCTTATATAAGAAGGTTTTATTCATCGTAAATTTATAGTGTTTCTGAAAATATGAAAGTATATAAAACATCATGTTGAAGTTGAATACCTTGAAGAATTGAAAAGTTTATTTCAAGAAAGGGTGATTTTATGGGTGCAAAAAATCGTGTTATAAATGGTGAATATGCTGGAAGTTTAGTTGTTGGTGGCGGTTCTTCAAACGCTGGAATTTCTTTAGGCTTTTTGAAGCAGTTGCGTTTGAATAGCACCACCGTTGAAAGCTATGAAGTATTAGGTGGAACTGCCGGGGCTATGTCCAAGAATGGTTATCAAGTAAAAATCCTGTTCAAAGACGGAAAGAAAAGCCTTTTGGAAGTAGATGATAAGCTGTATAAAGCTATCGTTCAGGCTTGCTTCTAAAAACAAAAAATCCCCCGTCAGTGCTGCAACACCAACGGGGGAAGTGACCGAAAATCAGGATGAAGTGATTTTTCAGGCGGTCTATACTATTATACCGCCTGAATGTGCAATTTTCAAGAATAGGCGGTGAATGTTATTGAAAAATCCGAATGGGTACGGAACAGTAACGAAGCTGTCAGGGAATAGAAGAAAACCGTGGGTTGTCAAAGAAGGTAAGTCCGGGAAGCAAAAGCCCATAGGCTACACCGCAACACGGGAAGAAGGTTTGATTATGCTTGCAAAGTACAATAATGATCCGTGGGATATTGAAACGGACAAAATCACCTTACAAGAACTCTATGATTTATGGCTTGAAAAGCGGGCTGTGAAATTGGGTTCATCAAATCAAAGTTCCCTGAAATCTGCATACAAGCATTGTTCCAAATTGGGAAAGGTCCGGTATAACCAAATCAAATCATACCAAATGCAAGATTGCATTGACGAATGCGGAAAGGGCTATTCCACCCAAGGGGCAATAAAAAACCTTTGGGGGCATCTTGACCGTTTCGCAATGGAACTTGATATAATTTCAAAACAGTGTTCAAGCCTGTTGACTTCTGATCCAATCCCGGAAACAACAAAAGAAATCTTCACGGATGAAGAAGTTTCCCGCCTTTGGGAAAATCAAAATTTGGAATGGGTTGATTCAATTCTGTTCTTCCTTTACACCGGGTTTAGAATTTCGGAAATGATAGCCCTGAAAACTTCCAATGTTGACTTGAAAGAATTGACAATGACCGGGGGAACGAAAACGGCGGCGGGTAAAAATCGTATCGTTCCAATTCATTCAAAAATTCAAAGCATAGTTAAAAAACGCTTTGAACAGTCCAAAAGCGGCTATCTGTTTGAGTACAACGGAAAGAAACTAAATCAAAGCCAGTACCGGGAATTTTGGGCTGACATTATGGACAAGTTGCAAATGGATCACACCCCGCACGAATGCCGCCACACCTTCCGTTCACGGCTGGATTCAGCGGGTGCAAACAAGGTGTGTATTGATAGGCTCATGGGTCACAAATCGAAGGGAACGGGCGAAAGGGTCTATACTCACAAAAATATAGAAGAACTGCGATTGAACATTGAACTAATAACAAATTAGTAACAAGAAAAGCGGCAACCCCTGAAAAATCAAGGGTTGCCGCCGTTTTTGTGTTTATTGAACCATGATTGAAACCAGGATAATCACTGTGATAATTATGATGGCTAAGAGGACCATTGATAAAGATAAAACACTTTTCTGAATTAAGTTTGCTTCGTGAAATACAGACGGCTTGTCCACATATGTCAATATGTACCAGTCATTAACCCCTATTTTTTCCATGCACGCAAAATAGTTTTTTCCTTCATAAGTGAATTTAAAATAGTCGTTCCCGTTATCGTCTGCTACAATATCTGGGTTTTCACAGATGTATGATACGATATTATTACTACTATAATCGTTTGAGGTGATCACGGCTTTGCCTTCACGATCAACTACAAAACTATTTCCAATTCCACCAAAAGATTCTGTTTCCATAGATTTGGCAAAATCGCTTGATATATAAGTAGCAATTAGAACGAGTGGTATGCTGCCGTTATTTTCTATCGGCATAGTAAATACATTAACATATTCTTTTTTCTCATCATCCAACAAGCAGCTCTTGGTAATTACAGGCTGGCCCGAAAAACTTTTTGTAATATAATTACTGCCTTTTAAGTCAAGCACTTTCCCATCTTCCATGTGACACATTCCATCGGAGTAGACGACACCAATGTTATCCATGCCATATGCTTTTCCCAAAACCGCTATTCTCCGCAAACACGATTCTTCATCTTTGAAACATTCATCAATAATATCGTCACTTAGTACCTGCAGGAACTCTTGCTTTTCAGTCAGATTTTTATGAATAATCTTGGCTCTTTGTTCTGTAACATTGCTCAAAGTCATCATTACCGAATCTTCTATGGACTCTTTAATATCACGGCTGAGTTGTCGTAAAGCTACTAGGGTAATTACAGCTATTATGGTCAAGCAAACGCCAATGGCAACTTTACTTTTTTTCTTCAATCCCAACTCAAGTTTATTTTTACTCACCTGATTAACAACCTCCTTAGTGATTTACGCTAAACAGTAAAATTTCTTCCAGTTTTTCTTCTAATTCTTGTCTCTCTTTCTATGGATCAGCAATATCATCAACAATTAAAAAACTAGAAACAAAAGCAGTGACAGACCTACTATCATTAGTTAGATCTGCCCCTACCCTTGAATCTTCTTCACATAACAAGTCAATAAGCACGTATTCTATCTACCTTTGTGATTGGAACACAAAACTTCTTACATTTTGCATTGAACAATCTGGCGTCCTTTCACTGCTTAAACGAATTGTCAAGATGAGGTCGTCTATATTCTCATGCTCACTTTTCATAATTTATTCAATATTTAAAAGCAAAACAGTCCATCAAAGTACACTTTGACGGACTGTTTTGTAATACATCACCCCTCCAACTGTATTTCAACAAAGGGATGGACTTTTCGGGATATATATAGTAATATATAAAAAATAGTATAATTGGTGTGTTTTACCCTTTTGCAATATTGTTTTTGAAAATAGAAATATACGTTAAAGTGTAGCTTACCGTATCTTCTGGGCCGTGTTCTCCCGAATCACTACAGGCCCAGTTTTTTTATGTTTTCATAAAAATATGTGCGCCCCACACCTAAATGATCCAGTGCTGCCTCAATTTTGATCTCTTTATTGCGCCAAGCACGAACGACCAATTCAAAATCTTCCGGCAGAGGCTTCCCAGGATTCCCAAAATGCACTCCTCTTGCCTTTGACGCTGCAATTCCCTCTGCCTGCCTCTGACGGATGTTTGCTCGTTCAGTCTCAGCAACATAGCTAAGAATTTGTAACACCAAATCTGCCACAAATGTTCCAGTCAGATCCTTTCCTTTTTTACGGGTATCCAACAGCGGCATATCTAAAACAACTATATCCACATGCATTACTTTTGTTAAGTGATGCCACTGGTCTAAAATATCGGCATAATTGCGTCCTAGTCGATCAATAGATTTCACAAATATCACATCATTCGCTTTCAACTTGCGTATCAAACGTTTATATTGGGGACGATCAAAATTTTTCCCGCTCATTTTGTCTTTATAAATATACTCTTTTGTAATTCCGATTTTCAGTAAGGCATCAACTTGTCGATCACATTTTTGTTCTTTTGTTGACACTCGGACATATCCATACTCGTTTCCCATGTTTATTCCTCCTTAATCTCGAAATTTGCAGTAAAGGTTTTCTATATACTAAGCTTACCGCAAATTACAAGATCATACAGAAGGAACACTATACTTCTCAATTTCTCACCACAACCACAAGATTTTATTCCTATTTTGAAAAGAGGCAAGCAATGCCGGTGTTAATACACTCGGCCCGCAGAGGGAAAAATCCTGCCGT
>ENA-ORMO01000521-ORMO01000521.1-human-gut-metagenome-genome-assembly--contig:-NODE-521-length-54011-cov-4.191879_pt1 | contig 54011 bp, 52 predicted proteins | sample MGYA00242106_ERZ509001 | MGnify/ENA primary metagenome ERZ509001 (study PRJEB26280, sample SAMEA2338736) | human gut metagenome | biome: human gut; feature: human-associated habitat; material: faeces...
GGCTGCGTAATATGAAATTCCTCCAGAATCTTACAGGCACAGAGCTCGCCTCCTGCCAGCATATGGACGATCTTCAGCCGCTTGGGATCCGAAAGAGCCTTAAACAGCCTGGCATATTCTGCATAGTCCAAATTTACATATCCCCTTTTACATATAGATTTTTTTCTATGTTTGCATTATAAGTCTCATATAGAATTTTGTCAATACGTTTTTCCAAAAGGGCCGCCAATGAAAAATGGCGTAAAAAGACATCTGTCTCCTTCACATTTCGTTATGTACTATGATATACTGGCTTAGAGGTGAGGCTCTTGAAAGAAAAGCAGTTCAGCACTGGAGAAGCTGCCAAAATCTCCGGGCTTACGATCCGCACATTACAGCATTACGATAATATAGGAGTTCTTCCTGCGTCTGGGCGGACGGAGGGGGGACGAAGATATTATACCGAAGATGATATCATAAAACTTGAGCATATCGTCTTTTATCGTGGACTGGGCTTTTCCTTAGAACAGATCAAGGAAAAAATTCCAGCTATAACGGCAGAAAAGAAAGCAATGGAGTTATTATCTTCACAGAAGATCCTGTTATACAATCAGATCGATTCCATACAAAATAGCATTGCGGCCATCGAAGCAAGCCAGGAGATCATTGAAGCCGGTAAAACACCGCCATGGGCATTACTCGCTGCCTTTATGCAGTCTTTAGAAAAAATAGATATTTCTATGTGGGCGGATTATGAATTTTCAGATGCTCAGATGGAGGTTTTTTCCGAACATTTTCATTCCTTTGAAGATGTCATTGAATTTTATAATACGTGGAAACGCTTATCCATCAAAGCAGCTGCGTTCTATGAAGCAGGGATCGATCCCAAAGAGCCGATCGCACAGAGATTGGCAATGGAATGGGATACGATGATAAAAAAAGCGACTGGCGGAAGTGCGGAACATGAGCAGGCGTTCCTTGCAGTAGATGATCATCGTATGACATGGAATCCGGCTGAAAAAGAGCTGATCGAAAAGGCAGAACCATTTTTAGAGGAAGCCATACACTTCTATCATCACAATAAGTAAACTCAGATCCAATGCTTCCGAGGCAGAAATGCCTCGGATATTTTTTTCAAAAAGGTATTGCTAATTACGTAACGTCATGTAATAGAATACAACTTGAAGGTTGGTGATAAAATGAAAAATATAATTGAAATAAAAGATCTGTCAAAATGCTATGGCGATCTTGCAGCCGTAAACCACATCAGTTTTCAAGTGAAGAAAGGCGAACTATTTGCATTTCTCGGAACCAATGGTGCAGGGAAATCCACAACGATCCATATGATCTGCTCCCTTCTCACAAAAACCTCCGGAAAAATTATTGTAGATGGGTTCGATATGGATCATGAACCTGAAAAAATAAGGAACTGCCTGGGAATTGTTTTCCAAAATAATGTATTAGACGATGTACTGACCGTGAAAGAAAATCTGATGATACGGGCACAGCTGCGCGGACTGCACAGCAAAGAATTAAAGATCCGTATGGAGGCATTCAGGCAGGCATTCCGTCTGTCTGATATTTGGAACCGCCCATTTGGAAAGCTTTCCGGCGGCCAGAAACGAAAATGTGAAATTGTACAGGCGGTTTTGCATAAGCCGAAAATTCTGATATTGGATGAACCAACAACCGGGCTTGATCCGCAGACCAGAGCCTCCATCTGGAAGCTGATCCGGGATATGCAGGAAGAATATGGGATGACCGTTTTCCTTACGACACATTACATGGAAGAAGCGGCCGGTGCCGACCATGTTGTGATCCTCAAAAAGGGCAGCATACAAGCAGAAGGGACACCCGATGCTCTGAAAAGACGGTACGGAAAAGACGCTCTCAAGCTATGGTTTGACAATCCTGAGGATAGCGCAGAAACACTTAGGGCAATGGGATATGCCCCAAAACTGAAAACAGACCATCTTCTGATATCTGTTGACAATAGCCAGGAGGCTTTGAACATTTTAGCGGGTATCAGAGATCTTAAGGATTTTGAACTGATAAAAGGAACGATGGATGACGTCTTTTTAGCAGCAACGCAAATGGAGGCAGAAAAATGCGGGAAATAGGAATTATGACAAGAAGAATTATAAAGCTTTATCTTAGAAACCCATTGTCCATTCTATTCTCATTTGTATACATGCTGATGTTTCTTGTTCTGATCCATCTGTTTTTAGGCGACTATCTGGCGCAGGGAATGGCAGAGGTATATGCAGAAGTCGCAGGTATGAATTTTTCAAGCATGCGTTGGCTGGTGGACTCAACTGCCATGGCAGGTGTTTTAATGATCAACTGTATCCTGATTCCATTAAATGTGCTCACGATCCTGGTGGAGGACAGCAGCACAAATAAACTGGACAGCTTTCTTGCCAGTTCCATATCCCGCAGCAGACTGGCTGCCGGATATTGGCTTGCACCGTTCCTTGTTGGCGCTGTATTGAACATCCTCTGCCTGTTTATTTCGGAGGGTTTTATTGTGATGAACGGCGGTAAGCGGCTATGTCCACAAGCGGGCATTCAAATGATCGGCTTGATCCTGGTCAATACCTTTTCCACCACAAGCATTTTGTCTGTGACAGCCCTCTTGATCCAAAAGGCACAGATCTACAGTACCTTTACAGGAATCATGTCCGCATTCGTTGGATTTATAACCGGCGCATTTTTACCCATCGGAATGCTCCCTGCGGATATTCAAAAGCTGTTTGCGTTTTTTCCGGCCCATCATGGCGCCACTATGATGCGGGAAATTATGACAAAGGAGGCGCTTTCAGCAACCTTTGGGAGTGTTGCAGATCAGACCATAAAAGGACGCCTAATGACAGCGCAGGAAATAAAACAGACCTATGCGGCCGAAAATGGCATCATCTATATATTTGAGAATACCAGATTCACTTTTCCTGTGATGCTTACCATCGTTATTGGCGCAGGAATGGTATTTTTCCTTATCAGCTGCATGTTCATGATGAAATACCGAAAAAAATAAGTTACAATGGAAACATCTGAATCATTGATGTAATAGAACAGGATAGGATGGGAAGTATAAAATGAAGGTAATGAATGCCAAAGAAATCGGCGGAGATCCGATCAGAAATGAAATAAGCAGTATATTTGTGGATGGTTTTTACAAATGGATCAAATTCTTTTCCAAAGATAAGGAGGTTTTAAAAAAAGCATTTGCCCATATGTTCAATCCTGATGCATTTTATGTTGCGATCCTTGATGACCAGGTGGCGGGATTTGCCTCCATCTATAATGACCAGATCAAAAATATTTCGCTGGACAGAAAGCAGCTTCAGAAGCATCTTGGATTCTTTATGGGGCTTGCTGCTTATAAGATATTAAAAAAGGAATTTGAAGATAAACAGTATCCTTTTGAAATGACACCTCAGATGCAGGCGATCGGATTTGTCGCTTCAAATGCACAATACAGAAGAAAAGGCGTTGCATCAGAGATCATAAAACACATAATAAAAGAAGACCATCACACCGTTTTTGTCCTGGAGGTTGCTGATACAAATACCAGTGCTGTTTCTTTATATAAAAAAATAGGGTTTAAAGAATTTATGAAGGTAAAGATGAAAAATAGCAAACAAAGCGGCGTTGACCATTTGATCTATATGGCATATCAAAAGAAAGCCTCTACGAATCCTAATGGGATGATCGCTCCCTAAAGCAAGGGGACGCTGCAAAAAGGGACGTTTTTCCTTATCCGCTGTCCGCATTTATGGAACACCAGCCTTCCGCGGCCGGTGTTCCTGTTATAATACGATCAGCCTTCCCTTACTTTCTTATGCCGGGAGGGCCGGACTGGGGACGGCCAACGGTCTTTCCCTGCCGGGTCCCGGACCTCTGTCTCCCAGCACCCCTTCCGGCTTTGGCCCCAGGCTTCTGTTTCCCGGTAAGCTCTCCCAGACCGCTCCCGGTCCTGTTCCTTCCAGGGATCCTCCCGGGACCTCCCCCGGTCTGCCGTTTTCCGGCGTCCTTTCCCAGACCGGCCCCATCCTTCTGCCTTCCGGAACTATTTCCTGCTTCCGGCGCAGCCTTCCCCTTCCCGGATCCGCGCTTTTCAGCCGTCTTCTTCACACTGTATCCAAAGTTTCCCAGGCATTCCCCCAGGCCGTAATACCGCCCGTGGGAGTAGGCCATGGGCCTGGCCGCCGACAGGTGGAAGGTGTCCTTTTCATCCATATATTTTTCGTCCACGTCCACCGCCACCACCTGGGCCAGAAACATATGATGGCTTCCCAGCTCATCCACCCGCACCACCCGGCACTCCAGGTTCACCGGACATTCCCGGATCAGCGGCACTGACACCTCGCTGGCTTTTTCCTTCGTGAGCCCCATATCTGCCCATTTATCCGTATCCCGGCCCGACCGGACGCCGCAGTAGTCCGTAGCCCGGGCCAGCTCCTCTGTGGTCAGGTTCACAACAAACTCCCCGGTCTCCCGGATCATATGGTAGGAATACCGCTCCGGCCGGATGCTGATGGTCAGCATCGGCGGATTGGTGCACACCGTTCCCGCCCAGGCCACGGTGATGATATTGGCGTTTCCCTCTTTATCGGCCACAGAGACCATGACCGCGGGAACGGGGTACAGCATGTTCCCCGGCTTAAACTGTCTTTTTCCCATAAAATTCCTCCAGCTCCCGCCGCTTACTGCTGCAGCGCCATCATGATCTGGGGGGCCAGCTGCTTCTTTCTGGAAACCACGCCCGGAAGGCTGACGATGCCGTCCATCTCTTCCATCTCCTCGTCTCCGGAGCCATCCTCATCTGCCATATGGAAGGCCGTGGAAACAAGCTGCTCGGCCCCCTGGCCCACGCAGATCAGGTCCGTGGACTCTGTCAGGATATTGGTCAGCATGAAGAACATCATATCCGCGTCATGCTGCTCTCTGGCCTTCTCCGTATAAGCCAGCATCCGGGGCTTCAGATTCTCCAGCTCCTCTGAATCCAGAGAGGTGATCTGGCCGATCCCGAACACAGAATTTCCCACCGTGAACCGCTTGAAGTCCTGATAGAAAATGTCCTCGTCCGATTTCCCCTTCAGATTGCTGCCAGCCGCAAACATCTTTTTTGCATACTCCTCGGCATGGATCCCCGCGATCTCTGCCAGAGCCAGGGCCGCCTCCTTATCCACCGCCGTACAGGTGGGGGAACGGAACAGCAGCGTGTCTGAAATAATGGCGCTGCATAAAAGTCCCGCTGTGGTCTTATCGATCTTCACGTTATTTTCCTGGTACATCTGGTAAATGATGGTAGCCGTACAGCCCAGAGGCTGGTTTCTGAAAAATACCGGAGACATGGTCTGCACCGTTCCAAGACGGTGATGGTCGATGATCTCCCGGATATCCGCCGTCTCAATGCCCTCGACGGCCTGGGTCCGCTCGTTGTGATCCACCAGGATGATATGTTTTCCCTTAGCTCCCAGCAGGTTCCGGCGGGAGATCATGCCCAGATATTTTCCGTCAGAATCCAGGATCGGGAAATCACGGTGGCGCTTGTTGGCCATGATGTCCCGGATATCGTCGATGGGGTCCTCATCGGAAAAACCGATGATATTTTCCATGGTCATAAAATAGCTGATGGGCATGGACTGGTTGATCAGTCTTGCCGTGGTATATGTATCATAGGGCGTGGTGATCACCGTACAGCCCCGTTCCTGGGCCAGCTTCCGGATGGTCAGGGAAACCCCCGCGCCCTCGCAGACAATAATGCAGCCCGCCTCCATCTCAATGGCGCAGAGCTGGGATTCGTACCGGTTTCCCAGGATCACCAGGTCATGCTTTTCAATATAATTCTCCATCAGATCCGGATTTGCGGCGGCGATCAGGACCTTTCCCTTATCAAAATATGCCTCCGCGTCTCCCACCACAATGCTGCCCTCCAGGGTATCCAGGATGTTGGAATACTTGGTATTGGCCTTGGAAATGATACTGCTGTCATACAGGTTCATATAGGATTTGGTAATATCTCCGATGGTGATGACCCCCTCTAAAACGCCCTCCTCTGTGACACAGGGGATCGTCACCACATTGTTTTCCTGCATGAGGCTCCATGCGGTCTTTAGGGAAATGCCCCGGTCCACGCCTTTGGTCTTGCGGATCTCAATATCCTTTACCTGGGTCTTCACGCTTTCCACCAGACGGGGCGCTTCCACCTGGAAAAAATCCAGTACAAACTGCGTCTCCGGATTCACATTTCCAGCGCGGCACGGTTCATATTCCTTTCCCGTCAGCGTCCGCTTCAAGGCGGCATAGCAGATGGCAGAGCAGATGGAATCCGTATCCGGGTTCCGGTGTCCAATGACCAGCGTCTTCTGCTTTTCTGTATTTATCATAAATGGTCTTCGTCCTTTCCGATGATTTCATGGTCACATTCCAGTTCTTTCTTAAGTATAGCACACAGGGCAAAAACCGTACACCCGGGAATTTGTACAAAAAGCAAAGCAAAACGGGGGCATAATCAGACATGCCCCCGGATATTTATCTGTTTTTTTGAACCGTTACTTTTTCACGATCTGTACCCGGAAATCACCGGTTCCATCGTAGTAATAATCTCCCACAACCTTTAAGCGGTAGCCCGCCGGAACCGTCGTCATCTCTGTACAGTTGATGGTGCCCTTGCCGTCCACAAGGCCTTCGGCCCAAATCTGTCCGGGCGCCCATACCGTATTGTCTTCCTTACAGTAGTATACCACATTGACCCAGCCGCCGGTCTTGGTGTCGTCCTTTACGATACGGACACGCAGCTCGCTGCCGCCGTCGTAATAGTAATCGCCAACGACCTTCAGGTGATAGCCCTTGGGTACTGTGGTCATTTCACTGGAGTTTACATTTCCTTTTCCATTCACAAGGCCCTTGGCCCAGATCTCTCCGGGGGCCCACACGGTGTTGTCCTCCTCACAGTAATATACCACGTTGACTCTTCCGCCCTGGGTCTTCTCCTTAATGACCTCCACCCGGAGCTCATCGCCGCCGTTATAGTAGTAATCGCCCACGACCCTCAGCTTATAGCCCTCGGGCACTGTGGTCATTTCACTGGAGTTCACATTTCCTTTTCCGTTCACAAGACCCTTGGCCCAGATCTCTCCGGGAGCCCACACGGTATTGTCTTCCTCGCAGAAATATACTACATTGACCCAGCCGCCTTTTTTCTCCTGGTCATTGTTGTTTCCGTTTCCATTGTTGTTTCCATTGTGGTGGCCGTTCCCGTTGTAATGGCCGTTGTGGTGGCCGTTGCCCGGCCAGCGGTCGTCATCATCATCGTCCCAGTCGTCATCATCCCAACGGTCATCGTCATCCCAGCGGTCGTCGTCATCCCAACGGTCATCATCGTCATCGTCGTCATCATCCCAGCGGTCTTCCCACTTGTCTTCCCACTTATCGTCCCAGTCTCTGGCCAGGGCCTCAATGCTCGTCAGATGGGTACCTGCGATCATAAAAGCTGCTGCGAATAATAATCCCTTTACATTTCTCTTTCTCATATGATGTCCTCCTTTTATCTGATTTCACGATTTTTTTCTTCTTTATATCTGGATTATAGTATAAAATTTCCATGATTTCAACAGATTGGAAAAGACGTAAGAAAGCGTATGAAAAATGTAAAAATGTAATAAAAAAGTAATATTCGTAACATTCTTTCTATGCATTTTTCCCAGCAGCACCCCGTGAACAAAACTTACAAAAGCCGCTTACAATAGTTTCATAATCTATTTACAATTTATTCATATTTTGTTCACATATATTTTTTATACTAATTGCATAGAAAAAATTTATTTCTCATCGCCAATATGACAAATTGCACATAGATTTTTCATAATTGCCCCGGCTGTCGCAGCCGGGGTCTCCTCATTTTATCCCAATACCAGCTTCGCAGCCCCATAGATCCCCGCATCGTTTCCCAGTGTAGCCAGGAGAACCTTTGCCTTCTTTGTGGCCATAGGCGATAACTGGTCGTGGTATCTCTGGATCTTTTCGGTCAGAAAGGTCCCGGCCCTGGAAACGCCGCCTCCGATCAGGTAGGCCTCCGGATCCACCACCATGGTGATCCCGGCCATGGCCCAGCCCAGATACCGGCAGGAGGTCTCCACTGACTCCAGGGCCAGAAGATCCCCGGCCCTGGCTGCGTCCAGCACGCTCTTAGCCGACAGATTTTTCACTTCCCGCAGGGAGGATGGCCGTGCCGGATCTGCCTCCAGGAGCTTCCTGGCCAGACGGGCGATTCCCGTGGCCGAAGCTGCCTGCTCCAGACATCCGTATCCGCCGCAGTTGCACTGCTCCGTCTCTCCCTCGATCACATGGATATGGCCGATCTCGCCGCCGACGCCCTGCATACCGGACCAGATCTTTTCATTGAGGATAATACCGCCGCCGACGCCCGTTCCCAGGGTGATCATGACCATATTTTTATAGCCGCGGCCGCCTCCCTGCCACAGCTCCCCCAGGGCAGCCACATTGGCGTCATTGGCGCTCTTTACCGGCATCCCGTCCAGAAGGCCGCTTAAGATCTCCTGGGGGTTCATGGCCTTCCAGCCCAGGTTCACGCAGAATTCCACGTGGCCGTCCTCCAGGACCGGCCCCGGAAGTCCCATGCCGGCTCCTTCAAAATCTGCCGTCGAAAGTCCCCTTTCCGCTGCCTTTTTCTTTATGGCCGCCGCAATATCCTCCAGAATATGTGCCCCTCCGTTTTCCTTTCTCGTGGGGATCTCCCACTTCTCCAGGAGCGTTCCGTCCTGCTCAAACATACCGAGCTTTACGGTCGTGCCTCCGATATCGATTCCAATGCATTTCCGGCTCATGACTGATCCTCCCTTTCTCCTGGCCGCCCGCATTCCTTCCTCCCGCTCCTGCGGCCTTTTTCCATGTTTTTTTCTGTTCCTTCCATAAAAAGATTCCGGGACCGGATTTCCACACCATCCGGCCCCGGTCCCATACTCTGTATTACAGCGCTTTTACAGTATTGACCACGTTCTCTACCGTAAAACCAAATTTTTCAAACAGCTTTGCTGCCGGAGCGCTGGCTCCGAAGCTCTTCATGCATACATACGCTCCGTCCAGGCCCACATATTTTCCCCATCCGAAATCGGAAAGCGCTTCGATGGCGACTCTCTTTCTTACGGCCCTCGGAAGGACGGCTTCCCTGTACTCTGCGCTCTGCTCCTCGAAAAGCTCCATACACGGCATGGAGACCACGCGTACCTTCGTTCCTTCTGCCTCCAGCTCTGCCTTGGCCTTCACTGCCAGCTCCACCTCGGAGCCGCTGGCAATGAGGATCACCTCCGGCGTACCCTCGCAGTCGTCGATCACATATCCGCCCTTTAAGGCCTCCCTGCTGCTGCCTGTGATGGGGGCCAGGTTCTGTCTTGTGAGCACCAGAGCTGTGGGCGTCTTCTCAGAGGATGCGGCGGTCAGCCATGCGGCAGATGTCTCCGTTGCATCGCAGGGACGGAATACCCGCAGGTTGGGCATGGCCCGCAGCATGGCAAGCTGCTCGATGGGCTCATGGGTCGGTCCGTCCTCGCCGACGCCGATGCTGTCATGGGTCAGTACAAAGGTCAGCGGAACGCCCATAAGAGCGGAAAGTCTCGCCATGGGCTTCACATAATCACTGAATACAAAGAACGTGGCGACATAGGCCCGTAAACCGCCGTGGAGCATGATACCGTTTCCGATGGCGGCCATGGCCAGCTCTCTCACGCCAAAATGGATGTTTCTTCCCGCCGGGTTCTCTGCGGAGAAATCGCCCTCGCCCTTCATCTCCGTTTTATTGGAGGGGCCCAGGTCTGCGGATCCGCCGATCATGCCCGGGATCTCATCCTTCAGGAGATTGATCATCTTTCCGGATAAGGATCTGGTGGCCTCCGGCTTTTCCTGCTCCAGCCATAATTTTTCATTGTTCATAAGAGAATCCGCATCCACTCCGCTGTGGTACTTCTCCCAGAGCGCTTCCATCTCCGGATATTCCTGGCCGTAGGCTGCAAACATCACGTTCCAGGCTGCCTCTGTCTCTGCCTTTTCCTCTGCCAGCTTTGCAAAGTGGGCATATACCTCGTCCGGTACGAAGAACGGCTCCTCGTAGGGCCAGCCCAGGGTCTCACGCATGGCCTTTACATTGTCCACGCCCAGAGGCTCGCCGTGGGCGCTGGCCTTGCCCTGCTTGGCCGGACAGCCGTAACCGATCTCTGTTTTAATGGTGATGAAGGACGGACGTTCCGTATCGGCCTTTGCCGCCTCGATGGCCAGACCGATGGCGTCTAAGTTGGTGCCGTCCTCTACGGTGATGGTCTGGAAGCCGAAGGCCTTCATGCGCTCCTCCACGTTCTCCCTAAAGGCCAGGTCTGTGCTTCCCTCAATGGAGATCCGGTTGGAGTCATAAAGAACGATGAGCTTGGAAAGGCCCATGGTCCCGGCCAGAGAGAACGCCTCGGAGGAGATCCCCTCCATCATGCAGCCGTCGCCTCCCAGCACATAGGTGTAGTGATCCACCACCGGATAATTTTCCTTATTGAATACGGCAGCCAGATGCTTTTCAGCCAGGGCCATACCCACTGCCATGCCCATTCCCGCGCCCAGAGGGCCTGTGGTCGCTTCCACGCCGACGGTGTGGCCATACTCAGGATGTCCCGGCGTCAGAGAGCCCAGCTGACGGAAATTCATGATATCCTCCTTGGTAAGCCCGTATCCGAACAGGTGTAAAAGGGAATACAGAAGCATGGAGCCATGGCCGCCGGAAAGGATGAAGCGGTCCCGGTTCTCCCATTTGGGGTTGGCCGGATTGTGATTCATGTGATTGGCCCAGAGCTCATATGCCATGGGAGCGCTTCCCAGGGGCAGGCCCGGATGTCCGGAATTGGCCTTCTGGATCGCATCAGCGGCTAAAACTCTGATAGAATTGACGGACAGTGCATCGATTGCTTTCATGTCTCTTCCTCCTAAGAACTGTGCTTGTTTTTACATTTGTTTTATTGATGTTAGGGTCAAAAGCTTTTTGACCCCTCTGATATCGGATTGCTCCGCACTATGTGCTCCCGCAATCCTCAAAACCCTCAAATCCGCTCATTTTTCTATGAAAAATGGCTGCTTTTCGGTGTTTTGGCGGGTCTCAAGTTCAAACATCCTCCCGCAAGCAGGCTTGCGTCGGATTTATTGACCTTTTGACCCTGATATCATTTTAATTTTATCTCTTTCATTACCTCGCTCCCGGCCACGATCAGGGAATTTCCATGGTTTTTCCCCGAGCGCACACAGGAAACGGAAAAATCGAACTGGCCCTGGAATTTCAGATGGCCGTCCAGGCTGTATACCCTGCACGATTCCTCATTATACAGGATAACCCGGTCGCCGTCAATTTCAACTCCGGCATAATCGTAGTCAAAGTCCACGGTCCCGGCCAGCTTTCCATCGGTCGTATACACATCCAGGCGGCTGGGGTTGCCGGACCCGTTCTCCACCACGACTCCGGCGTACTTGTCCGAGTAAAAGATGCTTTTGATCTCCTCCTCCACCGGGACCGTCACCACCGTGCTGTCCGGGATCACGTTTTTCACTGAAATAAAGGTCAGCCCCTTGTCCGAAAACGCACAGACCGTTTCCTGGTTCAGGTAAACGACCCGTGCCGCCATTTTATCATCAAATTCCTCTTCAAAGCCTCCGATAAAACGATTATTCACGTTTTTTCCGATTTCTGAGAAATCATAAAAAACGACTTTATTTTTTAAAGTCCCGTTTTTCATGTACATGACCGACATGACGATCTGCTTTCCATCCGGCGACAGGGCGATATCCACTGGATAGCCGTCTCCCGACAAAAGCATTTTGATATTGATGCCCAGCTCTTCCCCATCCTTTTTAAAATAGAAGATGTAGCACGCCGAGCTGTCCTCCACCACAGCCGCCGTGATCCCCCGGGAGGACACAGCCGCCTTTGTAATGGGAAGCTGGGTCTTGGCAACGCCGGTACAGCCGGCCGTGCTGCATATATAGAGCTGGTTTCCCTGCTGATCTGCGATCACCGCATAGTCTCCGTTGACGTTGATGACCGGAGTCTTCATCTCAAAGCTCTGGGTCCAGACGGTCTTTCCCGCTCCGTCAATATAAGAAGCTCCGTCCTTGGTATAGCGGATCATATTCTCGCCAAAATACGCATATTTCACAAATCCGCTTTCGCTGACGCTCTTACTGGGTGTGATCTGGGGCGGCTGGCCATCATCCTCCCCAGCCCCTTCCGGGGCGTTAGCCGCCTCCGGATCCCCATTTTCCGGTGTTCCGTTTTCTCCGGCCTCCGGGGCGTTTTCTGCACTGTTTTCAGCGCCCGTATAGCGCATCGGTCTCTCCCAGGCCACATCGTAGCCGGTATACTCATACTCGCTCTGATATTTATAGAAACAAAAACCGGTCACTGCAAGAAACAGGACTGTCATGACCGTCGTCAGGATCCGCTTTTTCCGCCTTTCCCGATGGACCTGGCGGATCACCTCTTCGCTGTCCTCCTCTTCATACCGGGACGGGCGTTCCTCCTGCGGCGGCTGGACAATGTTTCTGCGGAGCTGCCGTTTTTTTGATTCTCTGTCCATAAAACCCATATCATTCATATATTAAATCTCCCGGAAATGCCCATATATTTTTAGTATACACCATTTCGGGGAGATTCGCATTAAATTCTTTCTTAAATTATTCCTTCTCCAGTCACTCCTTTGACGGCAGGATCAGCTTCTGCCCCGCCAGGATCCGGTTCTCATCCTCCAGGCCGTTGAGGCGGCAGAGCTCCGAAAGACGGCTCAGGGTGCCATATTCTTTGAAGCAGATCCCATAAAGCGTCTCTCCCTCCCCCACCTGGTAGATCTCATATCCGTTGGCCCTGGCAGCTTCAAAGTCGATGGCAGGACAGTCCCCAGAGGAAGCGTCTCCCTGGCCGGACTCTGTGGGGGCTTCTGCGGACGGAGCTGTCTCTGAAGCCGGGGCTGTCTCCGGACTGCCGGACGGATGTGCCTCCTTGTCCATTCCAGTCAGCCTCTGGGGCGCTTCCGGAGAAGACGGAGCCGATTCCGGGGCAGAGGAGTCCGAAGAAGCCGTTTCCTGCACAGCCTCTTCAACAAGATCGGAATCTGCCAGAGCCCCGCTCTCCTCTACGGAGGAGCCTTCTTTGGCAGGAGGCGTTTCTGCCATGGTCTCGCCCTCATAGGTCTCCCCGGTCTCTCCCGGCAAAGCCTCTGTGGGATACACGCTCCCGGTCATTTCCTCGATCACAAAATCCGGCTCCTTGGCCTTTTCTTTCCGGTACTCGTCCCAGTCCGTGATACCGGCGGGAAGCACCGAAGTAAGGACGCTTTCCATTTCCCGCATTTTTGAATAATTGTTGACCATGACCACGCCTCCGGCCAGGACAGCCACCGAAAGGGCACCGCACAGCATTCCCAGGGCGCTGGTCTTATGGCTCTCTATATCTGCCTGTTCCTTTTTTACCACCATCCGCTGGCGGAAATCCCGGATCACCTTCTCATGGGAGCCTGTCTCTACCCGGCGGACGTCCTTTCTGGTGATCATGTAGTCCTGCATCATCTGGTTCCGTTCATAATATACACAGTGGCCCTTCAGACGATAAAATCCGTCCTCTGAGGTCACATAGATGACCTCCTCGCCCTCCAGGCCATGGTTCAGATACATGAGCTGGTTCTTTCCTGCAAAATACTGGCAGTGCTGCTTCCAGTAATTCAGCGGGCTTAACTGGCTTCCGGGCCCTCCGCAGAGAAACCACCCCTGGATCGTGCGCTTGGGAAATGCCTCCTCCATGGCCTGGTACGCCTTTTTCCATCCGCTTTCTGTAAAGACGATCTTTTCCCCGTCGGTCTCCACATCCTCCATCTCCATGGCCCCGTCCACAAACACATACGGAGTCCCGTCGTACTGTTCCACGCTTCCCAGCAAAAGTCCCACCCGCAGCGTCTGGCTCCCAGACGGGTACAGGCGTTTTAAGTATGTATTGACATAATCCTCCATATAAAAACGGATCACCTGGTCCGGATCTCCGATCTGGCGGATGTTTTTCGGCAGTTTTGGAAACGGATTGTATAAGTCTCCCATGGTCTCACCTCGCTATATTCTTCCACGGGAAGGCCGGGCCTGTCCTCCGGTCTTCCCCTTATGACTCAGGTGGAAGTATACCATGGGCCTTTTGCAAAACCTGTCAAAACGGGGCCGGCTGTCCAAAAAAGTTTTCGACACGTTTTCCCAGAAGATTCATGCCCAGGCAGATGCTGCGGCTGATGCAGTCTGCCAGACGCATGACCACAGACAGCCGGACGCTCTGGAGCATCAGCGGGTCCCCGTTCCTCACAGAGCCTACGATACCGGTGATGAAAAGATCCCCTACCGCATCCAGGTCCTTACTGACGCCCAGCCCGGGCTTTAGGGGCCCCCGTCCCAGGGTCACATAGCCCACATGATCCGCGCTGCCCACCGACGCGTCCACAGCCACCACCAGGGCATCGGGACATTTTTCACGCAGCTGCTCCATACACGGCTCCAGGTTCATGGCATGGACCGGCTCCTCCAGTGTTCCCAGGACTCTGGCGTTTCTCATGCCCTTTTCCTTCAATTTATATCCGATCAGAGGTCCCAGGCTGTCTCCGGTGGACCGGTCCGTCCCGATGCACAGAAACAGGATCTCTGTTTTCCTTTTTTCCTGCATTCCCTCCAGGATCATCATCAGAAGACGGCCCGCAAACTTTTCCGTCTCAAACCCGGCCTTTGTATTATAGTAATAAATCTCATGCCTGCGAAATCTCATGCTCTTCTTCCTTTTCCTTCCTGGTCTTATACGCTATTATAGGCGGACATGGGGAGGAATATACAATAAAAAAGCGGGGGCAGAAATTTATCTGCCTCCCGCCGGAAGTTTTCGCTCTTACCACTCAAAGTGCATATAATCCTTGGTGGAAAACATGGCTCCCCATGTCCATCCATATTTTCCAAAGGCCTTTACCACATCGCTGTCACGGCCGATGGAATACGGGTTTACGCCAGGCTCCCATTTATTTCCCACCAGGACCGTGCCGTCCATCCGCACCTGGGGATTCTGGTCCGGATTGATGTCGATGGCCATTCCCGCGCTGTGATAGCTGCCCAGCCCGTTGCCGCGCCAGCTGTAAGCGCCGATGCTCTGGATGGGGAACTGCTCCGGTCCATTGTAGATCTCTGTAAAAATGGCCTTCACCTCGTCCGCGATGCTGCTGAGGACCTGGACCTTATCTGTGCCAGCCGTCTTCTGGCCGTTTTTCAGCCTCCATACCGGGATCTCCACCCATACCATTTCTGCCTGGGCTGCCTCCGGCGTGGGATTTGCCGCGATCCGGTCATACTGTGCGTTTACCTGGTTCCAGCGTTCCTCTGTTCTGAGACTGTAATCCTGGTGCACAGCTGAGTAATGATATCCGGCTTTCTCTCCCTCTGACAGCTCTGGATCATTCTCATACCAGTAAGGATCATATTCATAGTCAAAAAGCCAGCTCCAGTCGTCATAGGAGCTTCCTCCTGTTCCGGAAGAATCTCCCCAGAAGGAACTGTCCCACGAGGAGCCGCTGTTTCCGCCAGAGGATCCGCTTCCACCGGCCTGGCTCTGGACATGGCCGTCCTTTACCCATGCGCCGATGCCGTTTACCTGGCTCCCGTCGGGTGTTCTGGTATTGGTCAGCACATACCCGTTGGAATCAAAATAGAAGCATTCCGAATATCCGTCATTGTCGCTGTCGATCCACTGCCATCCGTTCTTCGTACAGCTTCCATCATCGTTCTGATACCATCTGCCGCCCCCGTCGGTCCTCCAGCTTCCGGCAAACGCCGTTGTGCTCATGGCCGCCGCCATGAGAGCCGTCATTGTCATCATCCGTACCGTATCCACTTTCATCCTTCTGCCTCCGTAGCTTTTACCTTTGTATTTTCATCCTCACTTTTACTGCGGTGTCCCCTGGCGGTCCCGGCTTTTGAACACAGTGACTGCCTCGCTGATATTTCTCGCCTCTCCGGCGCGGATAAAGCCCTCCAGGGCCTCCAGCCGCTCCATGGTCATAAATTCTTTTCCTGTATAGGCTTCAAAATTCTCCGCTGTATACAATGTTTTTTCCTTCAGCTCCGTTCTCACGGCCTTAAGCTCCTCCACGGCCTTTGCCAGCTCTCCCTGAAGGCGGTCGATCTCCGGTTTGTTGCTTTCCATGATCTCATCCGAAAGGATCGTCTTTGTGACTGTGTCAAAGGCTGCCAGGGCCTCCTTTTTCTTTTTATTGGTCTGGAGCAGGTCCTGGTCCAGCTGGGCGATCTCGTCGTCGAACTTTTCCAGGTTGTAGACCGCATCGTTTTTATCTCTGCGGATGGTCCTTGCAATGGCTTTCATCTGCTTTTTATTGGCCTGGATCCGGTTCCTTATGCTGCGTCCCTCCCGGAGGGCATCCATATGCTTCATCTTGGTGGAATTTCCTATCTTCACATAAACTCCGCCGAAGATCAGGATATCTGCCAGATAGATCAGGATCAGATACCAGGTCTTCCGTTCTGGGACCGCAAAATAAATGCCGCAGGGAACCGCCAGGAAAAATATCAGCAGCGCCAGGAGCAGGATCCCCATTTCCTTCAGGCCCCTGGTAAAATAAAGGGAATAGTATAAACCTCCGGCACAGTACCCCGGTACATGATTGGCCCGGAACAAGGTCCGGATCCGCCCCTTCAGCTCTTCGTTTTCCTTTGACAGGCTCTGGGTATCTTCGGCGATCCGGCCCTTTACGCCCTGGTTCCTCGCCTTTTCCCGCTTTGCCTTAACCTTTTTCAGCTGATCCTCCGTTTTTCCAATCTCCGCGTCATAGCTCCGGGCGATCTCCTCGCCGCGGGCCTTCACTGTTCTGGCAATGGTATCCGCCACAGCCTTTTCCCTGGTCCTCAGCTGGTCCTCCAGCGTCTTCTCGCTTTCCTCCAGACAGAGTTCCCTTTCTCTTAATTGTTCCAGTTCCTGTACAGCCTGCTTTGCACCGGCAAAAAAGGCAGTGTAATCCGTGATCGGCAATGCCATCTTTTGTCCTCCTGGATCGTTTGTTTTTGTTTCCGTGCGTCCTTATTGAACCGCAGGATCCTGCATACATATAGATTACTACATCTTTTCGGTTCGTACAAGGTAATATCATCAAAAAACACTTTAAAATCACCGGATCCCTTGTTATAATTGCCTGTATCACCATTGACATGGGCTCTTATTCCTGCCCGACGTAGAAAGGAGACCTTTTATGTTCCGTATGTGGGGAAAGCTCTGGAAGGACAATCATCTGCTCCTGGATACCGTGGCCGCCAACGGGGACTACTCCATGTCCCGCACTGCCATGGTCTTTCAGGCTTTGGATGAGATCTGCCGCGAATTTGACCTGGGCCAGCCCATCTGGCTGGATTCCAATATAAAAGACTTTAAGCTCCACGATAAGACCAGGTTCACAAGGGACAGCTTCATCGAGGAGATCGATTTTGATTACCTGGAGATCCATGTGATCGAAGAGTAGCCGGGAAGCAGCTTCCCGGAAAGCCTGGGACTGGCAGTTTTCCCGGGACCTGGTGAAAAAGAGGCTCATTTGCGGGCTTCTTCACCTGCGGTGGGACAAATGAAAAAATACTGGCGGCAGCCGCAGGAGATTTCCCCCAGGCTGACGCCAGTATTTTTTATACGTTCATGCTCCCACTTACAGTCTCTTTAAAAGAGCTTCCCTGGCTTCCTCATAGCCAGGCTTTCCAAGAAGAGCAAACATATTTTTCTTGTAGCTCTCCACGCCCGGCTGGTTGAACGGGTTCACACCCAGAAGATATCCGCTGACGCCGCAGGCAAATTCAAAGAAGTAGAAAAGCTGGCCAAGGCTGTATGCATCCTGGGACGGGATCTTTACCATAAGGTTTGGAACGTTTCCGTCGGTATGGGCCAGGATGGTGCCATTCATGGCGCTCTTATTGACGAAATCCACAGTCTGGCCCGCCAGATAATTCATTCCGTCTGTATCCACGTCCTCCTTCTGGAGCACGATCTCCGCCGGAGATTCCTCTACGCTTAATACTGTCTCAAACATGATACGGGCTCCGTCCTGGATAAACTGGCCCATGGAATGGAGGTCTGTGGTCAGATCCACGGCTGCCGGGAAGATACCGCGCTGGTCCTTGCCCTCGCTCTCGCCGTAAAGCTGCTTCCACCATTCAGAAACGTAATGCAGGCTGGGCTCGTAGTTGGCTACGATCTCCACCTGCTTCCCTTTTCTTAAGAGGATATTGCGGACTGCGGCGTAAAGAAGGGCCGGGTTCTTTTCATATTCAGCTTCCAGAGCCGTCTTTCTGGCCGCTGCCGCGCCTTCCATTAACTGGTCGATGTCTGCGCCGCTGACTGCGATGGGCAGGAGTCCCACTGCCGTGAGAACGGAGAAACGGCCTCCCACATCGTCCGGTACTACGAAGGATTCATAGCCCTCTTCAGTGGCCAGGTTCTTTAAGGCTCCCTTCGCCTTGTCTGTTGTTGCGTAGATCCTCTTATTGGCCTCCTCCCTGCCGTACTTTTTGATCAGCATATCCTTGAACACGCGGAATGCAATGGCCGGTTCCGTTGTCGTACCGGATTTGGAGATGATATTGATGGAGAAATCTTTTCCTTCCAAAACGTCCTGAAGGTCCTTGATATATTTGCTGCTGATGCTGTTGCCTACAAAATAGATCTCCGGAGTCTTTCTTTCTCCCTTGGGCAGCACATTATAAAAGCTGTGGGATAAAAATTCAATCGCCGCCCGGGCGCCCAGGTAAGAGCCTCCAATGCCGATCACCAGCAGCACGTCGGAATCGCCCTTGATCTTTTCTGCCGCCTTTTTGATCCTGTCAAATTCGTCCTTATCATAATCCACCGGCAGATCGATCCATCCAAGGAAATCATTTCCGGCTCCGGTCTTTTCCGTAAGAACCTCTTTCGCCCCAAGAACGGCTTTCTTCATATTTACAATCTCTTCTTCACGGATAAAACCGGCTGTTTTGGAATAATCAAATACCAGTTCTCTGCTCATAGCCTCATTCTCCTTTTCTTGCGTGAGATAAATTTCATACATATGTTTTAATTATACCATTGAGTCAAACCCTTGACAATCCTGGCACCGGATTTTCTGACGGATTTTCCCATGTTCCTCCGGAAAAAAACTGCCCGGAGGATGGCATGGGGCCTCATAAAGCCTGTGTCTGTTAAGTGCCTGAAGGCACGCCGCAAGGTCTAATGTCCGGCAGGCTCCGCCAGTCCTCCCGCCGGATCTCTGCGCCATGTACGCCTCTTATGTGAGATACTCCTGCAAAATATCTCCCAGCAGTTTCAGGTCCTCCGGCTTCAGCTCCTTTTTGGCTCTCTGAAGCCCCTCCTTTTCTGTCTGCCTGGAGGATGGCTCCTCCCGCTTTCCGCCTTCTCGTCCAGCAGCGATCTGATCCAGGCTCTCCCTCAGATATTCAATGCTGCGCGCCAGCTCGTCCCCATTCCGGTCCTTGTCCCGTTCCTCCCTGGGGCTGCTCTCCCCGGATCCCTCTTCCTTCCGGTCCTCCATCTTTTTCCTGGATAAAACGGAAAACCGGGCGCCGGTCCTCTCTCCCTGGGCGGCTCCATTTTTTCCCCCAGGCGCTCCCGCTGGTTTTTCTGTACGGGAATGGCCGGTCCTGTCACGCAGCTCTTCCTTTTCTTCCTTCAAGCCGGTCTCATTGCTGGCTGCGGTTTCCTCCACAGCCTTTAATCCCCTTCTTCCCAGGTCCCTGAAGCCGGGACCCGCTGCCGGGACGATCCGGTTTTTCCTGTCTGCCCGTTCTCCCTCTGCTGCCTTATCCACATTTTTATAAAAATGCGGAGAGTTTTCCACATAATCCACCAGGCAGTCCATCAGCTGCTGGCGTTTTACGCCAATGTTGACCCCATTGTCCACCAGAACCATGAACAACCCAGACAGGATCCCCATGGTCCCATAAAGCACGATATAATAGGAATCGCACCTGTACCAGTAGGACCCGAACGCAGCCACGCCGCCGATCAGAAAGCACAGGATCATGGTCTGCACGGAAAAATTGTCCCAGTCATCCAGAGAGATCTTCATAAAACGGAATCCATAGACCTGCTTTTCTATGTACGCAGCCGGATTGCGGAGTCCATGGCTCAGAAGGAACATATTTTCCGTCTTCTGCTTCAGCGCCCTCAGATTCCGGTTCTTCGTCAGCGCCATATTTCCGGTTTCTTTTATTAATCTTTTGTAGAGGTTCCCTGTCACAAGCTTGCTTATGATTCCCAGCGCACATACGGCTGCCAGAACATAAAGCACTTTCCCAGTCTGTAAAAATTGTAACATAAAAAGCTCCCCTTTCTTCGTCCAGATGTTTCCAGATGATGGTTCCCATTATAACCACTTAGAAACTTTTTGAGAAGATTGAGAAGCCGAAAATCGTTCGTCAAATTCCGGGAAAATTCGGGGCTTAAGAGGTTGAGAAGCCTCTTAAGCCCTGTATTTTAAAGCTCTTCCAGCATTGCTGCCATAAGGCGGACCGAATGCTCCACGGCCTTTGCCTCAAACTCACTGTAATCCACATTCGCGCTGTCATCCGCCTTATCGGAAATGGCACGGACGATCAGATAAGGGATCTGATTCAGATATGCCGCCTGGGCGATCGCCGCTCCCTCCATCTCCGTACAGTAGGCGTCAAAGGTGTCCCGGATCCAATTCTTCTTTTCACGGCTGTTGATAAACTGGTCGCCGCTGGCCACACGGCCGCAGAAGGTCTGGATATCTGGATTGGCCCTCTGACAGCACTTAACCGCCACCTCCCTTAAATGGGCATCTGCCGGAAACTCCTTGATGCCCATCTGCGGGATCTCTCCCGGCTGATATCCAAAGCCGGCAGCATCCATATCGTGCTGGACCGCATCCGTGGCCAGGACGATATCCCCCACATTGACCTCATTTCTAAGAGAACCTGCAATTCCAGTATTTATGATCCCGCTTACATGATACCGGTCCACTAAGATCTGGCTGCAGAGGCCGGCGTTCACCTTGCCGATCCCGGAACGGACCACGACCACAGCCTTTCCTTTAATGGTTCCCTGGTAAAATGTCATCCCTGCCACGGTCTGGATCTCCGGATCCTCCATCATCTCACGGAGTTTTTTCACTTCCACATCCATTGCTCCAATAATTCCCAGCATCTTCCTTGTCCTCCTGTAAACTTTATACGTAATAATTGTCGTAACCGTTCAGCCATGCGGAGATATTAACGGGAAAATGCGTTGAAAACTTGTTTTCATAAGCATTTTCCCGTTAATATCTCCATAGGGCAGACGCCCGGCGCTTCTTGTCCGCTGTAAGCAGACAAGAAGATGCATGGCTGAACTGTTATTAATTGTCCTTATTATACGGAATCAGATCTGGAAAATCAAGGCGGAGTTCATTTTTGCAGGTTTGCCAGGAAAATTGCAGCCGTTCAGCAGGAAGATATTTCTTTGCTTGACAGGACGCCCCATGGCTGAGTATAATCGGATTTGCAGACAGTCATGGGAAATTTTTCATTCCCCTTATTTATATTCAGGAGGTATTTCCAATGGTTTATACGACCCAGGGCACATGTTCCCGCCAGATTACTTTTGATGTTGTAGACAATAAGCTGACCAATGTCCGCTTTCTCGGCGGCTGCTCCGGCAATACCCAGGGAGTTTCCAAGCTGGTAGAGGGCATGGATATCGACGAAGTGATTAAAAGAACCGACGGCATCCTTTGCGGCGCCCGCCCCACTTCTTGCCCCGATCAGCTCGCCAGGGCATTAAAGCAGTACAAAGCCCAGCAGAATTCCTAAACCAGGGAAGCTTTGCGGCATCTGACAATAAGGATTTAGAAATGTCAAAAGCCTGGAGTCCCATTTCTCCAGGCTTTTTCCAGTTCATTTTTCAGAGAGGGATTGTCATTCCGGCATGACCTTCCAAAACGCCAATCCCTTGTCCGTTCTGTTGATGAGAAATATATTTTTGTATTGTCGTATCGTAATGATCCCCATAGATCATCTCCCTTCAAAAATATGTATTTATATAATTAGGCCTAAATTATATACAGGATTAGTTAGGGTTAGTCTTTGGTGATGAGAACGCCATCTGTTTCTGTCGCACAGCCCTCAATCTCATCTCCGATTTCTACCATGTGAAGGCCGCGGGCGCGGTAATAATGGTTAGTGGGAAGACCCGTAAGAGTAAAGGAGTCCGTCATCATAGAAAGTTTTCCTCCCTCTTCCTCTTTAGTCTTTTCAAAAGTCCAAGAATCTATCTGGTCCCAAGCTTCTGTCCTTTCATTCCATCTGTCTAAAAAAACTGTGTGGCGAATTCGATCCACGTCTAAATGTGCAAGTGTATCAACGCTAATATAAATAGTTCCATTTTTCTGATTTTTAATTTCCAGTATTCCTGTAGAAATATATTCTCCTCTAATTTGAGAATGTGTTCTGTCCTCTGCCCGTATGCTTTCCACTGGTAGTAATGCGCTTTCTTTGTAATTACCTGGCAAGATTTTCCAATTTCCCTCCGAGGCAAAAACCGTATTGGTCGTAAAAACCAACATTAAAATTAACATCAGCGCTTTTTTTTTCATCTGTATGTCCTCCTTTAACTATTGCTTATATTAATAATAACGGATAGACATGCGTACTTGTGACCAAATTCTAAAAATAATTTGTATTTTTTATAACATTTATAAAGTCTTCTTTTTCCATTTTTCCATTTAACATATAGTATGCACTTTCATAGTAAAATTGGGCTTCGTATTCTATTTCTCCATTATCCAATTGATTTTCCCTTATTTCAATATTTTGATTTATCCAGTCATTTTTTATACTCTCAACCTCTGATACCCTATCTGATTTTGCGATAACCGAAGTTGTGTCTATACTACTTCCTTGCACAAAATACACTTTATTCCCATTATAATCAAATTGAAAAATTACCCTATCTGGATTTATTACAAGGTTTTCTAATGAAAGAGAGGAAGGAATATATCCTAATTTTGCAACTTTAATATTAGACTTAGACTTAACTTCTTCATAGGCTTTTTCTAACTCACTTATATCTTTTTTATTATCATCATTATTTAAAATCAAATTGTATCCTTCCTTAAATCTTTCTCTAAAAAAATAATTCTTCTCCCCCACTGCTGTCACGCCCAGCGCTCCGACAAACACAGCCACCAGCGCGGCCACAAGAAATACTTTCTTCTTTCCAAACTTCCGTATCTTTTTCTTATTTTTATCCGTTCCATCTGCACCCATTCCGCCTCCGGCGGCATCCATACCAGGCACAGTCATATTGTCCTGTGCCGCATCCTCAGACAGATTTTCCTTTTCCCTCTCTTCCCTCTCCATTTCCATGAACCGCCGGAACATACGCTCTTCGGCTCCGGGGAACTCTGAAGCATCCAGAGAAGCCTCCGCTTCTTCCAGCTCCTTTAAAAGCTGCTCGTCGGTTGCCCCATATGCTGTCTGAAGACATTTTTTCAGTTTTTCATCTTCCTGTCTTTCTTTGTCTGTCATGACTCTGACCCCTTTGCTTTCCATTGGCGATTTCTTTTTTGGGGTTGACAATTCTTCCCCAATCGTTACTATTAAAATAGCTGTGACTGTCTGACGCTGTATCCCAGACATCCGGCAGCCATAAAACAATCAATGTGCATGAAAAATCCATGGAGGCAATGATTTATGAAAACCATTATACTCACCGGCGGCGGCACTGCCGGTCATGTTACCCCAAATCTGGCTCTGATCCCTTCCCTGAAGGAGGCCGGATATGAGATCCGCTATATTGGCTCCTACAATGGGATCGAACGAAAGCTGATCGAAAACGCAGGGATTCCCTATGATGGTATTTCTTCCGGAAAGCTGCGCCGTTATTTCGATCTTAAAAACTTTTCCGATCCTTTCCGCGTCCTGAAAGGATACGGGGAGGCACGGAAGCTCATTAAAAAATATAAACCGGACGTACTTTTTTCCAAAGGCGGCTTTGTTGCGGTTCCTGTGGTCCTGGCAGCAAAGCATTATCATGTTCCCACTATTATCCACGAATCCGATATGACTCCGGGTCTTGCCAATAAGCTCTGCATTCCCTCAGCAAAAAAGGTCTGCTGTAACTTCCCGGAAACCCTTAAGTATCTTCCCGAGGATAAGGCGGTGCTTACCGGATCTCCGATCCGCGCCGAGCTGCTGAAAGGGGACCGTCTGGCCGGTCTCCAGTATACCCATCTTTCAGCAGCCAGGCCGATCATCCTGGTCATCGGCGGCAGCCTTGGCTCCGTAAAGGTAAACCAGGCTGTACGCAGCATTCTCCCACGGCTCCTGGAGAAATTCCAGGTGATCCACATATGCGGAAAGGGGAACCTGGACGAATCCCTCATCGGCACAGCCGGTTATGTCCAGTATGAATACGTTGACAGTCCCTTAAAGCACCTTTTTGCGGCTGCCGATCTGATCGTATCCCGTGCAGGCGCCAACTCCATCTGCGAGATCCTGGCTTTAAGGAAACCCAATGTCCTGATCCCTCTGTCTGCTGCCGCCAGCCGGGGCGATCAGATCCTCAATGCCCGGTCCTTTGCTGGACAGGGATTCTCTGAGGTCCTTGAAGAGGAACAGATGACCGATGACACTTTGTTAAACGCCATCACGGATACCTACGAAAACCGGCGTAAGTTCGTAGAGGCCATGGAAAAAAGCCACCTGAACAATGCCGTTCATACTATTATGGAACTGATCCAGACCGTCCAGTAAGGCTGCAGACGCTACTGGAACTGTTCCCACAGACCCTTCAGCTTTTCTTTTAAACACTTTCTGGCTCTTGAAATCCTGGAACGACAGACCTCCTCCGTGATTCCAAGAGCCCTGCTTATTTCTGGGATAGAACGTTCTTCAATAAAATACATCCTCACCGGCTCTCTCCAGATATCCTTCAGGCCATCGATCGTATCGCGGATATATTGGCAGTTTTCATTGCTGACTACCGTTTTGTCCACTGCATTGCCAGCACGATAGCTGATCTTATCCAGCTCTGTCTCACAATCCTCAATGGCGGTGATATCCGTCGGAGCCGCTTTTCTGTGATAATCCATGCATTTATTGTATACAATCCTAACCAGCACCCGTTTTATTTCTGGCTCTGTCATCTTTTCCAGGTAACCACTCTTATAACAGGACCAGAATGATGCCATTACGATATCTTCCACATCGTCATATGGAACGCCCTGTTTTACGGCAAAGCTCATGAACACCCTTGAATACTTTTCCATTAGCTTTTGCAGCAGTTCAATGCTATTCTGCGGCATATCTTCTCCCTAAGTAAACCATCCCTTATAAGGCCGCTTCAATCCTTGCTGCCGTCTCTGCCAGTTCCTCTGAAGCCATTTTTCCCGGCTCCCAGGTCACCATTTCCGGTCCTCCTGCGTAACGGGGAATCACGTGTACATGGAAATGAAAGACCGTCTGTCCCGCTTCCGCTCCGTTATTCTGGACCAGATTAAATCCGGCACAGCCAAGCGCCTCCTTCATCGCCGCCCCGATTTTAGCTGCCAGCGGAAGGACCCTGGCCGCCACCTTCTCGTCCAGTTCGCAGACGTCCTTAAAATGTTCCTTTGGAAGGATCAGGGCATGCCCTCTGGATGCCGGTCCCAGATCAAGGATCACACGAAAATCCTCATCCTCGTAGATCGTAGCCGATGGAATCTCACCATTGGCAATTTTACAAAAAATACAATCTTTATCTTTCATTCCAAACTCCTCCATCATCCATTTTTTTCTTTGGTTTTCGATATAAAAGGATCCCCAGAAGGATTCCCAGGATCAATCCGGCCACATGGGCTGCATTATCTACACCCGAACTGGTGAGCCCCATATACAGGGAAAGAACGATCATAACGGCTAACTGCTTCGTCTGCAGATCCTCCAGACGTCCCTTATTGACAGCCACCGCATAAAACAGTCCGCCGATCACTCCAAAGATCGCCCCTGATGCCCCGGCAGATACCACCATAGGGTCCTTATTTCCTATCATCATGGAGATCCAGTTGGCTCCGATCCCGCTGAACAGGTACAGGATCAGATATTTTACATGTCCCAGGGCCCTTTCCAGGTTATCCCCCAGAGCAAACAGAACGATCATGTTATTCACCAGGTGGCTGATTCCAAAATGCATGAACATGGCCGTCAAAAGACGGTAATATTCCCCGTCTTCTATGACTGCCGCCTTCAGCATTGCCCCTTTTGTATACATAAAATATGCATCCTCAGAGGATCCGGCCGCTTCCAGGTATAAAAAAAACAGAGCGTTCACCGCCATCAGTATCCAGTTTATATATGACTTTTTCCTGGCGGTATCTTCCATTCCCTCAGCCCTTTCCTGCCGTCATAATATCATACCTTTTACAGTCCCGCAATGGAACGTAACTGGATAAGCCTAGTCCATGATACCCAGGCCCCTCGCCACAATCGTGATAAAATCCTGAACATTGGTCACCATGGTAGTGGCTGACAGGCTTCCTCTGTCCAGAAGCTTATTGACTACAAATTCGTCTGCATCTACTGTATAAAGATACAGCGGCCGTATAGTGCCATCTTCCAGGACCCTGAACGACGGCGTCATATTGCCCGTGGCAATGGTGTGGAGCATGGTGGCCAGGCAGATAACACAGGTGGATTTTTTTACAAGCTGTCTCATGGCCCTCTGGCCTGCATAAGCGTCTCCGATCACCTCCGGCATCGGACCGTCATCACGGATCGATCCCGTCAGTACAAAAGGAACCTGCTTCTTTACACAGCTGTATATGATCCCATTGTCGATTTTGTAATCTTCAATGAACTGGGGGATCGATCCGCTCCTGCGGACCCGGTTGATCACGTCCAGATGGTTATAATGGCCATTGGGCATGGAAACCTGGGTATAGATATCCTGTCCCAGGGCCGTATGGAGGAGAGCCCCCTCCAGATCATGGGTCGCCAACGCATTTCCGGCCATCAGTCCATGGGCATACCCATTCTCCACAAGCGCCTGCATCGCTTTTCTGGCATTATGATCGAAGGAAAATGCCGGTCCCATGACCCATAAGATATTTCCATGCTCCTTCTCATATTTCAAGAGCTCCAGGAGATTATCGTAATCTCTGGCATAAGACGTTTCTCTGCTGCGCCCCTGCCGGAACACGAACTTTTCCTTTTCAGACGTTTCTTCGGTCTCAAAGCCTGTATTATGGACATAAATTCCCTCCTGGCACTGTTCGCTGCGGCCCAGGATCACCTTCTGCCCTTGTTTCAGGTTTCTGTTTTCCACCACCTCCAGGTGTCCATCCTCACAGATCACCACGCTGGAATCCATGCGGCTTTCTTCCGCCAGCACCCACTGGCCGCCGATCTTAAAATATTCCGGATACATGGATGTACTGTGGAAATATTCCGGTGCAACTCCATCTTTTTCCACAAGCTCCCATTTTACCTCTGGCGCGCTCACAAACTGAGGGAGCGAAAAGTCCGGGTGATGGTATTCTGGTAATTTGAATGACATGTCATTCCTCCTCTCGCCCGCTTCACGCGGATATATTTTTTTCATTATATCATAAATCCCTATTCTTTTGGTGCACATTGGAATTATAAAATGAAAATTTTTAGTCCGCCGCCCGCATGCTCTGCGTATCTGGTTCCGAGAAAGGACGATCACTCGGGTCTTACCGGAACCGGAACCTTCTTCCAGCGATCTCCACTTCGCTGCCCGACTCAAGGCTGCACGTCTCATTGGCCTCCAGAAGTCTTCCATTTACTTTTGTTCCATTAGTAGAATTCAGGTCTGTAATGGTATAGGCTCCGTCCTTCTCTTCTATTTTTACATGAAGCCGGCTGACGCCCGGCTCATTCAGACAAAAATCTGCCATTTCCCGGCTTTTCCCGATCAGGAATGGAAAATATGTCAGAGGGATCTCCAGGTTTCCAGAAAATGCTGTCAGCTTCCGGCTTTCTATTTCCAAAGGCCTGGCTGCCAGAAGGATCGTCTGGAACTCCTCTTCCTTTTCTTCCCTCTGTTCTGCAGCAGGCCGGCTGGAAATTCTCCCCGCATCCGCCTCCTCTTCCCTAAAATATACCTCCCATAGTTCTGTCTTTTCCCGGTCCTCCCCCTCTGGACCACGCTCCTCCTGCCGCCTGGAATCCGCCTTTCCTTTCCCAGTTCCGGCCTTCACCCCCGACAACAGAAACACTTCCACCGCCAAAAGGACCATCTCTGCAGCCCCCAGGATCCATTTATACTGAAACAGGCCATGGATTCCAAAAAGAGCAGCTGCAGCCGCCGGAAGAACTGCCATAAGTATTCCGACGGCTATGGCCACTGTCTTTAAGACCTTATCCCTCTCCCCTCCCCTTCCATGGTCTGATCCGCAGACCCTTGAAGAGGATTTTTCTGTCCTTCTCTCCTTCATCCATTCCCCAGATCTCCGCTCTCCGTTTTCTGTATCCATTTTCCAAAGATCCTGTCTTTTTTCCTCCTCCGTTCCGGTCTGCCCGCCTGTACGGTTCCTGGAGACCTCTTTTTCTTCCTCCTCGCCGTTTTTTCCAGCCTCTGACTCTGCCCTGGCCTTTTCCAGACACTTTCCGATCTCCTCAAGTCCGAAATTTTCTTTTCTGGACTCACGGAAAATGGCAAATGCCAGCACCACGGCCTCCCCGTCCCTGTGGTCCACGTGATCCAGCAGATATTGAGACAGTTCGCGGAATCCCTGGGAAAAATCCCATCTGCCCCCAGGTACCAGGCAGAACGAGCATTGGAAGGAATCCGGATCCACATAGATCATTTCCGGGGTCAGATCCATGGATTTTTCGTCTAAAAGGTATCTCTCTGTCTGCTTCAGAGAAAATAAAAGATCCGCCGCCAGCCGTTCCAGTTCTTTTCCCCTTAAATTCCTGTGCTCCAGGATCCTCCCCAGCGGCTGTCTGGACGTAACATCATAATAGAACCACCGCTCCCCATCCACCTGCTTTTCCCGAAATGGAAGAAAGCCCGGGATCCTGTTTTCTGTCAGCATCCGCACCGTATATTCTTCATTTTTTCCCGGTCCCGGCTTCAGGACCATATAATTCCGGTTCATTTCCCGTCTGAACTCCACTTCCCCCATCATCCTGGCCATTCCCCATTTCTGTCAGGGCCGCTGTCCTCCGTAAAAATAGCTCCGGACGGAACGCTCCCCTTTCTATTTCCAGCGCCCACGCTCCAGCAGACGCATATCCCGAAATCTTTCCTGTTTTTCTTTTAAGCCTGGCGCTGTATTTCCCCAGCCAGAGCCTGGGATTTCCCTGTTCCTCTGCCTGCCCGGTAAAATAAGTATCCTCTTTCTTTTCATCCCTGTTATAGGAGGCCCGTTCCAGAGCCTCTTCCAGGATCATAGAACCGGTTATCTCATCATGGATCGTATAGGCCTCTTTTATGGTCATTCCCATAACCATAAAGACCAGAGCAAGGACCAGCGCCGCCTCCACCGTAAAGCTGGCCGCAAGCCGCCGTTCTTTTTTCAAGAAAGCACCAGCCAGAGTCCCACTGGAAGCAGAAAGGGGAGGAACGGAAGCCTTTTCTGCCGGACGCCGACACCTCCGATGAAGGATGCGGCCATATATGCAAGGCTGTACACACTGCAAAAAATGAGCCCCGATAAAAAAAGCATAAAATTTTCTGTTGGCTCCAGAAAAAAACCGGTCACAATAAAAAACCATCCGTCTCCCTCCCCGATCCCTCCATCCGTGATCTGTCCCAGTATCAGAAGAAAGATCCCTACCGCTGCTGATGACAGCAGCCCAAGTACACTGCGCCCGGAAAGCAATGAAACGGCTGCGCCAAGGCTCCCTGCCGCCGCCAGGAACCCCTGCCCCACGGTCCTGCTCCGGAGATCCTGCCAGACCGCCCACACCAGAAATATCAGAAATATCCATTTTCCCATTCAGTTAACCGCCTCCCTCTGCTTTCTTTCTGGATGCACAGTAAGAGCATACGCCCAGGTGTCCCACATCCTCCAGATCCACTTTCCGGACGTAGGAGACCATGGAGCTGCAGGCCCGGTTAAAATGATAATGCCCGCCTCCTGCGGTCACATACACCGTCCGGTCCCCATGCCCGGAGTCCGCACACCGGGAGCAGGGGCGGTAACGCTCTCCGAACTGGTTTGTCATTTTTTCTGCCTGATTTAAGGATACAGCTTCATATGCATTGGAAATATAATGGCAGTCCCTATACAAGTGGTACCTGCCCATACCTGCTCCCACATACACGGCATGTCCGTTTCCCTCACCGGCTTCTGTCGTATGCTCTCCCGACTCCGTCAGCTTTCCTTCCAGACCGATCCATCCCCTCCTTCTGGAAGCTGCCTTCATGGTAATTCCCTGTCTGTATACAGGAAAGAATGGGATCCTTTCCGTATATTCCACTTCCAGGCAGATATTTCCCGATGGATCCGGAGCCTTTGCATCCTTCACAGTCACATGGTCCACAAGCTTTTCTGCTTTTCCCTGGATCCACAGTCCGGCTGCTGCTCCAGAAAGAAGCTCCACATATCCACTGGATAGACCGCCTTCCCCGTCCACAGCTCCACCTGCGGAGCCGGATCCATTTCCAGTCCCCTCACCGCTCCCAGGTTCCAGCTCCTTCAGATACACAACCTGACTTAATTCTTCGCTAAAGCATTCCAGCGCCGTCTGGACCTGTCTCTGCCGGTCCAGCCACCGCACAGGCTCCATGAGCGCAACTGCAAAAAACAGCCAGAGCGGAAGACAAAGGGCGGCTTCCACCGTCATACTGGCAGAGACGCGCCGGGAATGTCCGGAGATGAATGGCAGTACCCTCTTTCCCAGGATAAAAACAATATTTATTAAGGGGAGAATGCAAGGTACTTGGAGAGACATTGCACACTGGTAATGCAATTTGGATTTTAGAAATGTGCCTTTCAGCATATGAGAATAACAATCTGAAAAAGAGGGCACCGCCATTCACCTCCGTTCTTAATATGCCCAGGCTGTTTCCACAGTCTGCCAGTACTCATCCTTCATAAGAAACAAATGCTGTTGGGATATCTCTGTGCGGATCTCCACCTCACAGGCACAGGCATCCGTCGAAAAGTCCTTCTGTTTTTTTCTTACATTCCACTGGATCACATCCATCATCCTGTAATTTCTCACAGCCTTATCCTCCAGGAACAGCAGGATCCTGATATAATCCTCATATCCGCTGCCGGAAGCTTCCATATCCGGCCTCCCCTCCAGAAACTCCATGGCCAGCAGCCCGTCCAGACTCAGATGCCATGTGCTGTCCGTTTTCCAGAATCCGGTCTTCCCGCCGTCCAGAAGCCCACGCACATCCCAGACGGCCTCTCCCAGAGCCCAGAGGCTTAAGATCAGAAAACCGATGATCAGTCCTGCCGCCGCATTTCCTCCGGAAACCGCTGCTGCCAGGCCGTCTGCCTGGGCTTTCTTATCTGCCGCATTAAGGAGATACAAAAGGTTCATGGCCGCCCGGATCATAAGGAGCTGTTCCACGGTCTTGGCCAGGTTATCCCGGTCAGAGCCTTTTCCGCAGAGAAGATATTCCTGTTCATAATCCAGGGCCTGATCCGCCAGCTCCTCACGGCTTTCGCTTTTTTTCAGAAAGGAGTCAAAATACAGGAGTATGTATTCGTTCACCAGAAGCTGGGCTGCCAGCCCGTTGGACTCTGTTTTTTCTTCAGACTGTTCTTTTGAAGGACCATTCTGTCCGGCTCTGACTCTTTTTTCTGAAAGCTTTACTCCCTTTGGTATTACCAGCTTCAGAAGGTCTCCGCTCAGCATCTCCTCCAGCCGGTCCAGAGCGCTGGATTTTTCCTGGTCCACAGGCTCCTGCACTGCTGCTTCCGGTATCTGGACCATATCCATAAGCTCCTGAATCTGATCCCAGTCCGGCCCCGTCTCATCTTCTTCCCCATTTTCCTCATGCTCCCCATCTCCTCCTTCCTCCAGAAGCTCTGAAATTTCCTCCAGACGGACAGCCTCCGCCTCCAGCTGATCTTTCATCTCCTGACAGCGCCCCTGAAATTCCCTGGCGGCCTCTTCCACACTCTGATACGCCGCCAGCTCCATATCCATGGTTTCCGACGCCTGCGGCTCCATCCCTTCCCTTCTTTCTTCCCCTCTGGCAGACCGGCTGTCCTCAGAAAGAGCCTCCACCTCCTTTTGATACCGATCCGCCAGAGCAGGAAACTTTCCGATCTTTTTCAAAAGTCTCTTTATCTCCGTTTCCATTTTTCCGGCCCTTTCATCCGCAGCCGCCTCTGCTGCCCGTATCCTTGACCGCTCCATATCCTCCAGCGCAGCCTCCACCTCCCTCCTGACCTTTTCAAGCCGCCTTGTATGCCTTCCGGCCTGGCGGCATACCTTAAATACAGTCCTGAAGTCTCCTGCCCGGGAAGCGTCCCTTGCGCTCTCCGCGACCCCGGACAGATCTCCGGCAATATCCGGCAGGCGGTACCGGGCATAGGAGAGGATCCCGTCCTCCAGAGGCTTTCCTGCATGGTCCTGCATATTCAGAATGGCTGTGACCTCCCGGCTCTTCCGCTTCATCGGATACAGGTTCTCCTGTTCCAGATAAAAATCCAGATACGTATCGAAGGAACGCCCAATGGCCTCTGGAGACTCATACTCCAGGAACAAAAGATGGTACATATCCCACAGATTCCGGTTATACTGGCTCATAACAGAGGCCATGGCTGAATTGGCAGCCATCGTAAGGTACAGTCTGGCTCCCGCCGTCCGGGCCGACTCCAGAAGTCCCATAAAAAGCGACAGGATACACACCAGCGTAAGGCTCAGAAACACAGTGATCTCTCCCCTTTTTTTCATGATCAGTACACCTCTTTTGACTGCTTGCTGATCTCCGAAAAAATATTGTTCAAAAGCTGATTGATCTGTTTTTTAAAGATGATCACCAATCCGATCAGTACCACAATAAAATTAGCCCCCTGTCTGATACCCTTTTAAATACGCTCCTTTTACCTCATACTCACTTTGTAAAGTACGTTATTTTTGCTTACTTATCAGTTAAAATTCTAATAAATTCTATAATTACAAAGCAGCGGACATAATTCTTGCCCACTGCTTTGATTGTTTTCCTATTCAGTTGTTCCCTATTCACTTCTGTGCTTCTAATCGCCGTTTTAATTCTTCATTTTCTTTTACTAATCTCTCATTTTGCATTTCTAATTTTGTAATAGAAATTTTCAGTTCTATTATTTTTTCCTCAGCTTCAATGCCCCTGATAATTTGTATGCTGTTGCATGGTACTGTCTGTCTACTTCTAGCAGTTTCTACCACTTTCCGCACCTCTTCATTTCTGTAGAAAAAAGACTTTGCAAAACCTGTCCTCTGTCTGAGAACTTCCACTGTAACTCTTTCTTCATTTTCAAGCATTACCTGAATATGCTTTTTCGTGATTTCTACCTTTTGCCTGCTTTTTTCCTTTGTTATAGCAACTATTTTATCGTATTTCATATCATCACTCTTTTCGTAATCAAAACTATCATCACCTTGTTCTAATTATAATTTTTTTAGTATTGAGACCTCTTTTCGTCCAAGCTGCTTTCGTAACATTTCGATCTCTTTACATAACTGATTGTTCTCCAGTAACAGCTCTTGATTTTCCGCTTCTAATTCCTGACTTTTTGACTTAATCTTTCGTAATTCGCTCTTTAAAATAAGAAGTTTCTCATTCATCGCTTTATCAATAATCACTTGTCGAGGGTTGTAGCATGCGCCCTGATTTCTAATTGCATTATCTAATTCTTCTCTGATAATTGGATTTTTATAAAAGAACCCTCTCGATAATCCTGTTTTACGAACCAGACCAGCTACAGTAACACGTTCCATTTTTCTTTCCATATCAGAAATAGCATTTCTTGCAATTTCCATTTTTCTTTGGCTCTCTGCCTGTGTAATCTCAACCATTTTATCATATTTCATAATCATCCCAACCTTCTATGATATCTAACAGAATTTTGTCCATTTTTTCTCTGGCTTTTCTTGTTTCATCCGCCATCAGTTTATTTCCAATCTTGCGATAGTAACTCACAGAATATATCGAAGTATGCCCAAGCAGTTTTGCTATCATCCAGTCATCCACGTGCATTTCCGTCAGCTTTTTCCCATAGCAATGCCGGAATACGTGAGTTCCAAACCTTAGTAACTCTCCATTATCATCCCGAATATCTTCCTGACGTATCATTCTCATGATTCTATTTTGGATCATACTGTATTGATATGGTTTTGTTGGATCATCCTTTTTCACGAAAATGTAAGTTGTCTCTCCATACTGTTCCTTCGTATAATCAATGGCTTTCATGATAAGTCTCGCAACCTCTTCACTAATAGCTTTTTCATATGTTACCGACTTTACCTGATCGATTCTGATAAAATATCTATCTTCCCTCATGCTCAAACAATCCGTTTTCAGCGTCAATGTATCCGATATCCTTGTTCCTAATAGTTGGTGAATAATCAACGCCCGGCATATCTGCTCGTCCATTTTGAAGATGTGTTCATTTAATCTTTTGATTTCTTTATCCGTATAAAATCGGAATAGGTGTCTTGGTGTACTCGGAAAATCGTTGCTTAAAAACAATTCACTCATGCTTTGTCGTTCATACAAATTACCGACATCCTCTATGACTCTTCGTAGTGCATACAAATCCGACCTAAAGTTTTTACGATCTTGTGCCTCCGTCTGCAGATAAATAAGGTATTGTTCAATATGGCTTCGTTCCAACTCCTGCAAGGATTTAATCTCCTGACATCGTTTTTCAAGATACTCTGCAAATCGTTTAATGGCTGACATCTCCGAATGAATAGTCCCCAATGGTGAATACTTCAAATGCATAAAAATTGCTTTCTTTGTTTCTTCTCGAATATCAGGCTGCACAATCTTTGTAAAATTGATTGTTTCCGTATTCTTGATTGGATTAGATTGAATTGCGAAGTCAAAATTTTTCAATATCCAGATATCTTTTTCTTGCTCATCCCGGTCATCATCCTCTTTGGCATATTGCAGGATTTTCTTCATGTATTTTACAATACCCGGTGTTTCAATGCCGACCTTATCATAAGCTGCTCGATATTTCTTACTTGATAATGCGTACCCATGTTCCAACATCCACCCCTTGAGCATAAGAAGTATTTTTTCTTCTCCCTTTGCTTCAAGTGTACTTATTTTTCTTTCAATTAGAAAATTTCGGATGTTGTTATAATAAATAAGTTCACTTGCAAGACTGGATGGGGATAGAAGCTTTCCACGTTCCCATATAAATTCCTCTAATAGCTTTCTTAAGTCTTCCGAACTAAATCCTTCAAGATTAAAATATCGAACCTTACTGACACGCATTTTATCAATTTTCTCTTTAGGAGCCTGCTTATAACAGTCTAATTCATAGATGTATATTCTCTTTCTCATTTCTTATCCTCACGTTTCTTGATTGTGATCGCTTCAGCAAGAGTATTTCCCGGTTTTTCAAAGTAGGTATTACTTGCCTTTTCTATCCTCTTCGGCATAAAGTCCACATACTGTTTTGTCATATCTTCTGAAAAATGCCCAAGATAATCCCGGATTGTCTGTATGGAAACTTCATCATCATAAAACCGTGTAGCCACTGTATGTCTGTAATCATGAGTCTTAAAAATATATTCTCCATCTGCAATTTGATTCTTTTTGCATTGATACTGGAACTCTTTCAGGAATGTCCCCACTCGATAAGCTCCACCCGTTTGACTTTTAAATATGTAACTATTCGAACGTATATGTTTTTTCTCTATATAGGTCCTCATAATTTTATATAGCACAAGGGGAATCGGGATCATTTTATCTGCCTTCATTTTAATCTGATAAATTTTCAGCCATGCATCTTCTCCATCCCAGTAATAGGCATTTCCCTTTAAGGTACACACTTCGCTGATTCTGAGTCCTGTACACCATAAATGCAAAAATATCAATCTTGGAATTATTGGAAATGCATGAAGTTTATTTAGAATCTCCATATAAACCGCTTCTTCCACTGTCCTATCATGATGCTCTGGATATGTTTTCTTCAGATAATATTCTGGCTGGAATGGTATCTCTTTGATATATCCTCTTACGTTTAGAAATTGATAAAATTTAAAAATCGCAACGATTCTTTTATTAAATGTATCCGCCTTTTGATCCTTATCCTCCAGAATTCTAAAGTATTCCTCAATCTGCGTTTCTTCTATTTGAATGATGGATTCCTGCTCGTCAAAATACTCAAGTAATTTTTTTATCTCATATAGCTGACCTCGTATATTGGCTATCGTTAATCCGCCAATTCCAACATGATATTTTGCATACTCCTGCAATAAGTTCCGGTTCGCTTTGTTTGTGACTTCTAAAAATGTCAACCTGCATACTGGATTACTTGGGTTTATACGATCCTCTGCTAAATGAAACCTTTCCATGTACCATACATTAGCATGCCAGTGTATCTCTGACGCCGTCAAAAATAAAATTTTCCGGCTGTTATCTATGATCTGCATGGAATTCTTCACATTAACAACTTTCTTTTCTACAATCTTTTCAAATTGCTGTATCTGTTTCAATTCCAAACATTCCAGATCTTCAATTTCTTCATCCACACAGAAATCATACAGCCAGTGCAGCGGTAATAAAAATCGCACCCTTCTTTCTTTAGGATCATCCTGATACAAATTTTCTAATATATAATTCAGTAATAGAAAAATCTGTTTTTTTAGCTTCTCATGTGCCTTTTTGGAAAAATCCCATACCAATTCCTGCTTATCCCTGACATATTCAAAATCTTTAGCAATTTCTTGGTTCGGAAGATATGGTAAGAAAATAATCTGCGAACTATACCGCTTTTGATATTTTGCCATCCCCGGAAGACTACTGATTTCTTTCTTGATGCTGTACTGTTTTATATGATCAAGTACTTTGAGATATCGCATCACTTGAAGACCTTCCCTAGTCTTTTTCAACTCCGTTTCATAGCGTTCCCGAACTGTATAATCAATGTCTTTAATATGGTGGATTCCCTGTTGAATCAAAAAATCTCTTACATTACCTTTATATACCTCATCTGTCACCACACATTCCTGTATTTCTGTTATCAGTTCTCCATATTCCTTTTCTAACCAGTAACCATGAATCTTCCGCAATGCGGATGATCGTTCCTTGACCTGCTTTTGTGTAAACCTACCACTATCTTTCAGCATTTTTTTATATGATCGAAGATCCTCTTCTTCTATCTGTGTAATATCGTAAATCTCTTGCTGAATCAGATATCGTTCTGCCTCTTCCCACAATTCCTTCTGCAATATCCCGCCTGTCATTAGCTGCTCATGAAGGTATCTTATATTTTCTTGCTGTTCGGTTCTAAGCAATACTAGTGCAGACACTTAACCGCCTCCTTTGTTATAACAAATCCTGAACCCCATACATGGCCTGATGTCTGCTATAAAATTCATCGCTAACCTTTATTAGTTCTTCATCTGTTATATTTAAATATTTCATGGTCGTCTCGATATTCCGATGTCCAAGTGCCTGACTGATTAATTCCAATTTCCAACCGTCTTTACGCCTTGCATTTGCAAAATAATGTCTTAGCATATGTGGAGAAGCCTTAATTCCTGTCTTCCTTTCCAGCCGTCGTAGCATAGCATACACTCCACTGGTTTTGAACGGTTTCCCAACATAGTCTCCGGAAACATTAATAAATAAGTATTCCTGTTTTAAAATCAGTTCTTTATAATCTTCAATATAAAACATTAAAATTTCAAATGTCGCTTCACTGATTTTTGCTCTGCGGAATTCCGCATTCTTTGCTCTTGCATCATTTTCGTTATCTTCTCTGAAGTGTACATAAAGGCTATGATTTTTGTAATCGATATCCTCTGCATAACGGATTCCCAGAAGTTCCCCGATGCGAAATCCTGTTTCAGCTAATAATAAAAGCAGAACCTGATCGCGGCAGTTCGCACATTCCTGCAGCAAACTTACGATCTTGTCCTGCTCAATAGTTTTCCCTTGATGACCTTTCTCTTTCAAATAACCATGAAAACTTTTCCGGTTAAGTACCCTTCTGACACCGATGGAATTCCGCACAATTAGCTGTGCATCAGATAACACCTTCAGACTTTCTTTCTGCCCGTTTTCCCGTTCCATAAAATTGTAAAATCGGAACACTTCTTTTAAGTAAGCATTACATGTTTCATTATTCGGAAGTTTTGAATAATCTTCTCTGCTATGCTCACCTGCTTTCAGCCAGATTAAAAAATCTGTAAAATGTTCATGCTGTTCTGCATACTTCATCTGATACACATTTTCTAAATGCAGTTGGTTTTCATCCATAAAGTTCAGATAATAGGATAGGGCAAATGCGCTCCTTCGAATGGTGTTCGGTGATATCTTCGACCTCTTTTTGTGCATTAGATATTTGGAAGGTAATAGTACAATATCCATGCTTTCTTTTTCCCGGATAAAATAGAATTTCTCCTTTTTCTCCATCTGCATCCCTACTACATATTGTGCCATTTTCTTCACTTCCTTTCCTCTAACGCTATACACAGTATACCCACTTCATGCCCAAATAGCTATTCATCAATACCAACAAACTGTGGGATTTCTTCTAAGAAACTGTACTAAAGATTCTCTGCAATCCCCGGCACAAACGAAGCATAACCAACAATACCGGAACATGATTAGGACAGATAATAGTCCGCTCCCTTCCTGCTCCGTATAAAAGCCTGTACTTCTTTCATGTCTTCTGCCATCAGGCAGGCTGGCAAAGCACATACCACATCTTCATAATATTTTCCGCCTCTCACTGCCCGGTAATCTAAAATTGATACCACACAAGTGTCTGTTTCTGTACGGATGGCACGTCCAAATCCCTGCCGGAGTCTTTTCTGCATATCCGGCACAATAATTTCCCCGATGTATTCTTCCAGTGTTTCGTAATCCTCTTTTTCTGCCTCACTGATAGGATCTGGAACAGCAAAGGGAAGTTTTACAATAATCAGGGAAGACACCATGTCTCCCGGAAAATCTACCCCTTCCCAACAAGAGCCGGCTGCGAACAACACTGCGTTTTCCATTGTCTTAAACCGCAGGATTTCTTCCTGCGTATGACGCCATACCTCTATCATCGGAAAAGGAAGCTCATCCCGAAGAAGCTGGTACACATTTCCCATCAAGCTATAGGATGTAAACAGCACCAGCGTATGCCCGTAAGTGGAACAGATGAGGGAATGGATATGATTTGCCACCATCTTTGCCTCTTCCCTGCTCCCCCGTTTACATCTCTTCAATGTTTTTGGCAGAAACAGCATACAATTTCTTTCGTAAGAAAACGGAGAATCTGCCACATATTCCTGTACCTTCTCTAAACCGGATAGCCCGGTAACCTGTTTTGTTCTTTCAAATCCCTTTCCTGCCTTTAAGGTTCCGCTGGTCAGGATGGCTGAATGCTCCCGGCTCCACAACATATCCTGCAGAAGTTTTGGGATTTCCCGGCTGGCGGCACACAAAATGGGGAGATGGTCCTGATCTACTTTCAGGTAAAGAACATACCTCCCGTCCTGACGGAAAAAGCATTCCATCACCTTTCCTGCCTCTTCCAGCCTGCTGATTACCCATTTGGGAATATTTCCCCTGAGCCTCTCCGTCAATTCCTGTACTATCTGAATTCCTTCGTATAGATACAATGTACATTCTTCCGTTGCTCTGAATTCTGACCGCATCCCGTTCTGAGACACATGGTTCTCCGCAATAATTCTAAATACATTCTTCATAACACCTTTTAGCAGCCTTGCCTCTGTATTCTGATATTCCCGTTCCAAGTAATATCCAATTTCACGAATATCATCGTAGCATAAATTCTTCCCATACATCTGCTTTGCTGCTTCCGGAAGCTGGTGGGCCTCATCCACAATCAATGCCCGGTAATCGGCTAACAATGGACGGTAATCTTTGCTGCGGTGCATGGCATCTGCCAGCAGATAATTATGGTTACAAATCTGAATAAAAATTTCTTTGTTCTTTGCTTCTTCCAGATACCTCTGGTATCTGCAGGCAGCTCTTCCGGGACATTCCCTTGGACAGAATTTCGGTACACAGACCAGCCTGCGATCAAAACCGCTTATTCCCTGCACTTCATCCATATCATAATGCTTTCGCAAAGATAACAGCGCCTCTCTCTGAACCGCATTCTTCTGTTTGTGCTGGACGGCTTCTAACCGTTGTTCCAGCCTGTTGTCACAGACAAAGTGTTCTTTCCCCTTGCGTATTACCGCACGAAGCGGTGACTGAATAATTCCATGCTCTACCAACACTCTGGAAAGAAATGGGATGTATTCAGAAAGAATTGCTTTCTGCAGTGCAACGCTGGAAGTGGTAATCACCACCGGACGCTGATCCAATGGTACATATCTTCCTGCCAGTACGAAATATTTCCGCATCAGTACGCAGGCTACCAGATAAGCATAGGTTTTTCCAATACCAACTCCTGCATCACATAAAGCAATTTTTCCTTCCAGCAGGGTATCCAGCATTTCATGGCATAAGCGGATCTGTTCTTCCCTTACTGCCAACCCTTGTTCCGGCAATAATACCCGGAAAATCTTTTCAACCTCCTGATGCGCTCTTTTCTGATATTCAACTTTATAAAACATACGATTTCTTCTTTCCGCATGACGTTAATACCACATCAATACGGCTATGATGTTACTCACAGCCGCATGTATCTGATATCAACGACACACTCTTCTTTGATTTCATCTTCTTTTATTCTCTGTCTCCGTATTTGTCCTCGACTCCCCGGATACCTGACTGCCACGCAGTGCTTGGGAACATTACAGGCGGATGCTTCGCTTTGCACCGCTCGCAGATTTCCTGAAAGTCTTGCTGATTACAACTTGGAGTCCATCCTCTGCTCTTCTGGCAGAAATTCGTATCATTATCCCCCTTAGATGCTCTTGGCGAAAGATCCGCTATGATCTTATTCACAGCTATAAGGGATCGCTCAGAACGAAAACAGACACTGCATACAGAATCCAGAATCATCCATTTCTTCGTTTCTTTTGAAACTGAAGATGTTTCTTTCTCCTGTATCCAGTTCTGCTCCCGTCCGTCTTGGCGCTTATGCTGTCACGCTACTATCCTTGGGAACGTACCTGTAATGCTGATATGTGATTTTCAATGTACATGCAAGGGAGATTTTTCCCCCTTACATATACATAGCCGATGAGATTCCCTGTTTTTATTCACTTTTTTTTAATTTTTTTTATTTTTTTCCGTAAACGATTTATTTTGGTATAAACAGTCTGTTCCGGGATCTCCATTTGATATGCAATTTCTTTAATCGAGAATCCCCACATCTTTAGTAATAGAATCCGCAGTGTTGTTTTATCTGCCTCCAACAGAATATGTAAAACCCTTTCATCTTCTACACTGTCAAATAGCTGTCGGATATCCCCAACTATCTGAGACGCTTCTTCTACTGCTTTATGTTCCAGTTCTCCTCTGCTTTCTACGAGATGTTCCCGGTATCTGCGTTCCTCCTTGAAATCTTCCCAATCCATCTGCCGAAGTTTTCTTATTGATTCTTCGTCCATTCCGAGTTGCCGAAGCTTTTCCTCTTCTGTTTCTTTCCATTTCCGCCACTTTTTCTCTGCCTTTGCTTTATTAAAAGTCATCCTTTCTTAACCTCCGATCTGAATTTTTGAAATCAAATCGGAGTGTGGCGGTGCTCTAGCTTTACTCTGTAAATTCGCTTCGAATTTTGTCGAAAAAAAAAGTGCCACAATCCTGTCTAGAATTGCGACACCACCAAACGCTCTTTCTGAAGTTAGACTCTTTTCTTTTGTAGTTTTCTTTAAAATATGTACTGCCCCTTTGTGTGCCTAGAAAATACGACAGAAGAATTACATTTCACTTCTTTTTATAAGAATTCGCAGAGTCTCAACAATCAACCCATCTTTTACTTCAATGTCCTAACTCATTACTTGAAGTCAATATATTTCCAGATTATATTCATCCAATACCGAAAATTCTCCTGCCTGGCATTCAGATAATTGAAAACAGTACTTCATTCTTTCTCCGATAATCCATATGCCTGTCGTAATCTACCACTTCGCCATCCAGTGCCAGTTTGCATTTCCTATCAAACTGATGTCTAACCGTTGTTTTGTCATAGAAAGAAGATTGCTTCATAGAGTTCACCGCCTTCCGGGCCACAAGATATGAGTAAAGGTTTTTTCCCTTTCACCCATATCCCGTATGGAAAGTACCCAATCTTCGGGTCTGGAAGAATTTTTTATCCTTATAACAAGAAGCGCCTCCTGAGCCGAAGCCTAGCAGACGTTTTTTATTACCAAAACAGTGTTACCTAGAAAAAATAAACGATTCTTTTGTCCTCAAATAAAATAAGCGGAAATAATAGATTCCTTCTACTATTCCCGCTTATTATCTCTTTTCTATTTTATACTTTACTGCCCCAATATATTGTGAAACCAAGACTACTGCCATTGTTACTGCAATCAAAGACACTATTGCTTTCATCCCAGTAAGTGTACAAATCCCCGCAAGCACATATATGCCCGCAATAATTTTTACAGCCACCTTTCTGCAATGCCTTTTTTCATCTACATCAAGTTCTCGATTAATGCTTTGTACCGGAGTCATATTCCATATCAGAATACTGCTCAACACAATTATTCCCCACGCAACATTTAATGGTTGTGTATACAAACGATTAACAACCAATACCAATGTCTGCACAGTAACAGAACACATAAAGCAAGCACTAAAGCTGTTTAGATGCACTCCGCCAACGAAACTGCGTAACATCATAAAAATTCCTGTAACCACTGCAAATTCTGGAATCATATGTAAATATACCGCAATTCCAAAACAGGCTAAAAGACAGCTCAACATTTCAAGCCCTATTTGAAACCCATATTGGTATATTTCATATGATTCCTCTGGAACAGCACCGGATTTAACAATATAACCTGTCAGTTTCTCAGAAAAATATTTCATATTTAAATATTTTTCATTTTTTTCAGAGCTTCTGGCATTTTAGGCTGATGATAAATATAGCAGCACGCACTATCTGCTGACATTTTGCCGAGTTTCAGAGATACGTTTGCCAATACTTTTGCTGACTGATTTTTTACTTTTTTAGAATTCATGATTTGAATCTCCTTTCATTTGTTTCCTTTACACTACTACAAAAATCAGCCAATATATCTTTCTTGTAAAAAAAACGACTATTCATGTAACTTTTTCTGAAACTGCTCTTTCTCCTTTTTTCCTGTAACGCAAAAATAGTAGTGACGTTCAATATCACTACTATTTTTCTCTCAGTCCATACTTTCCCAGATACCACTTCCACCGAATAGCATCCTCTATTTTCTTTTTATATTCTTTTGAATTTTTCACAATTTCCAAATAATCATAAGCGCCCGCCATTAGTGTTGAAAAAATATTTTGCGGTGTTCCTTCTTCCATCAGCGTAAGGATTGGTATCTTTTGCCCTAGTCTTCCCTTTACCTGAACAATTGTTTTAAATGTCCCTTTCTTAACCATCTCTTTATCAAAGTACATAATAACTATATCCGGATATGGATATGTTTTTTTTTCTAAAGACTTATAAGTACACCATGTTAATTTATATCTTCCATCTATTACACTATTTGTCAAATTAAAAATCTTTTCATCATTACTGAATAATAACACTTCCGTCATACTGCACCATCACAATACCATTCTAAAAAGCATTCACCATTTCCCTAAAATTATTTTTTTATTTTATCTCTTTTTCCCATAATGCAAAGCATAATGTAATAATACCGACTATTAATGTAATTATTTCTGCTTCCCGTATAACACTACTCTGATCAAAAAACGATTTGCCACATTATCATCAACCGTAACCACTCCATGATATTTTGCAGCAATTCGATATACAGACGGAATACCTACTCCATGATTTCCAGCATCTGTTTTTGTAGACTTTAACCTTTTATCTTTCGTTTTTATAAGCACACCTTTGTAATTATTTTCCACAAATAACAGCAGGTTATTTTTATCATATTTCATGTGAAGCCTAATATACTTTTTACCCTCTGCTTTTCGTGCCGCCTCTACAGCATTTTCTAATAGGTTGCCAAGTATCAGGCAAATATCTGCTCCCCTAAACGGCATTTCCATAGGAATATTTAAATTTACGGAAAACTCTATTCCAGCTTTCTTTGCCGCAACATACCAATATCCAATCAGTGAATCTATAACAATATTTCCACTGTTTGTAACTGTAGATGTCTTTATTCCACCTTCTTCCATTATCTCATTGACAAATCTGATGATTTTTTCATTATCTCCGTTTTCTGCATATGCAAGAATCGACACAAGATTGTTTTTCATATTATGTCTTACATCTCTTAATTGAAGCATTGACAGTTCTCGCTCCTGCTGATGCCGTTCACACAAATCTAATTGTTGTTCGTAAACAGAGGTCATTCTTCTTAGCTGCAAATCGTCCGCCAATTTCATATAAATATAAAATATCAATATATTCATAAACAAAAGAATAAGTGCTGTAATTGCAGAACGGAAACTTGCTCGGTCACTATGAACTTTATATCCAAGCATAAAAATATTGTTCATAATGTAAATACTTCCCGTTGGAATCAAAACAAACATAATGCTATATCTTATAGGTAACTCCTTGATTTCGTCATCAGTGAACACTTTTTTCAATGCCACAATTACTATCAAGAAAATCAATTTTGATGTAACCGAACCCAATGCTTCAGATTCTGCATATTTTTCGCAATAGGTCATAAGCATATAGTTGCTTAATGTTTCCATTAACATCCAGATCGCATTAAAATCAATCGTAAAAACGCATTTGTTCCAAAATTTCCCCTCATAAATTTGAGCAACCGCAAACAATGTAGTGATAATAGTAACAATAATATTGCCATAAGCTGGCAGCAAATTGACGCTCGACATCTCAAATTGCCATGCCATAAATGCTACCAATCCAATCACTGACAATACTGTCCTTTTTCTTCTTTTTAAAAATATGTCAAAAAAATAAAAGAACAGATATACTGCAAATATGATAAACAATATATCCATTCCATATGACAATGTTTTACTCATTGACATAAATTGTGTCCTCCATTGAACAATACTGTTCACCAATTAGCTTTCTTCTGTCCTCGCTAATTGAAATTTTCTTGCCGTTATCCATAACTACGAAATCATATGCCTGCCCTTCCACATGCTTATAATTTACAAGATATGACTGATGAACACGTAAAAATGGCACTTTGCTTTGTTTAAGACTTTCCTCTATATCATTTAATTTTCCATATGCGACAAATGTATCTTTTTCCGTCACAATAAATACTTTACGTTTATTGCTCTCAAAGTACAAAATTTCACGCATTGGTATTTTATGGTTTACCCTCTGATAGCTATACCGAAAATACGAATCTCCGCAATACACTTCTTCGTATGCTGATTTAAAACACGATTCAATCTGTTTTTCACTCACTGGCTTCACAAGGAAACGAAACGGTCTGACTTCAAAAGACTCCTGCATATGATTTTCGTGGCTTGTAACATAAATAATAAGAGTGTTTTTATCATACTCTCTAATTCTTTTAGCTGCCGAAATTCCATCTTCTTTATCCATTTCTATATCTAAATAAATCATGTCAAAATAAGTGCCCTGTGCAACTGCATCCGCAAGATTCTTACCATTCCAAAACACTTCAATTTCAACATCCATAAAATTTCGCTTTGCTATTTCCTGTAACAGCATATCCATTCTTCCGGTTGTCTGAATATCATCATCACAAATTGCTATATTCAGCATCTTTCATCAACTCTCTTCTGTATTTTCCTTGTCTCTTTTACGTTTTTCACACGTTTTCTTAACCGTCTGCATAATTGACCATACCATTTCCTGATCATATTCATCTAAGCCTTTATATATCTCAATAAGATCATAATAGGTGTCTAATGTCTTATTCACTTTCATCTGTCCCTGTAAATCTCTCTTCACTTCTGAAACTCCCAGTAAATAATCCGTTGTCACATTAAAATATTCGGCTATCCTCTTTAACACATCCACTTTAATACACAACACATCTCTTTCATATTTACTAAGCATTTGTTGTGTAATTCCTAATTCAGAAGCTAAAATCTCCTGTATTAGTCCTCTGTTTTCACGAAGTTGTTTGATACGACTCTCCATAATTGGTTACCTCTTAAACATATTATAAATATATGCTACCTCAAAGAGCTTCTTGTGATACAAATAATAGAAGTAACCAATTACACTTTAATCTAATGTGTTCATTATCCCTATAACTATACTTACGGGGCACTTGAAAATCATGACATCATTTTAATGTTGCAAAGGAGGGGAATTCCTTCCTAAAAAGAAAGAATCCATCAATATTTAGAACTATATGAATATAGATTATCACAATAATTACTTAAAAAATTTTCCATGTAATTATTCCCTGTGTTAAAGTAACTTTTATTTCAATAGGTTACAAAATATCCATAATGTATGAAAGTATAAAAGAAAAGCCGGAAGCCCTCTAAGCCTCCAGCTCAATTATTATCACAGCATATCAATTATTTACACTAATTATTCTCTTCATTATATAATTCTTGATATACTTTACACTTATTCAGCAAATCTTTATGCGTTCCTACCCCGACTATATTACCGTCCTCCATAACTATAATTTTGCTAGCATTTTGTGCTATTTTTACTCTGTGCGTTATATATATAGCAATTTTATCTTTGCTCAATGCGAAAAAATTTTCAAAAATCTTTGATTCTGCCATTACATCAAGTGCAGCACTCGGTTCATCCAATAAATACATATCTGCATTCTTGTAATATGCTCTAGCCAATGCTATTTTTTGCCATTGTCCGCCGGACAGTTGAACTCCGTTATCAAACCATGCTCCCAATTCCTTTTCTAATTGATATCCATTGATATCTTCTAAAAAATCCACATTCGATTTTCGTAAGGAATCAAATATTCTCTCTTCACATTTTTTTGCTTCAATATCCCCCAGCATAATATTTTCTTCCAAAGTACCTTCATATTTCAAAAAATCTTGAAATAATACTGAAAGATGTTTCCGATATTCTTCTATATCCAAATCCGCGATATTTCTTTCATTAACTAAAATTTCCCCTGTGGTACACTTATATAACCCAGACAAAATTTTTAATAATGTGCTTTTTCCGGAACCATTCTTACCTACTATTGCTAATTGCTCTCCTCTTGAAATTCTAAGTGATATGTTATGTAACGCACCTTTGAATTGTGGATAATCAAATCCAACCTGCCTTAATTCCACACTCTCAATCAAATCTATAGACTCTATTCCCAAATTTTCCTCATCGTATTTTTTGTTTTCCAAAAAATCTTTTAGCAAGTTAATATAGAGATTTGCATTGTAAATTGTATATACATTCGTTGCCATACTATTTGTTGCATTTTGTATAATTGAAACCGCATTCAAATAAGACATTGTGGTACCTATCATGATTTTTTTTAGAAATGCCGAGTGAATAACTAATATCATGATAATCAATCCAATAAGATCTTGTATCCATGCCAATCCCGTATTTAACAATACTTTTATCTTTTCAATTTTATTTATTTGTTTTACAAAGATTCCCGATAGTTGTTTATATTTCCTCATAAAGTAATCTTTTAATCCATACACTTTTATTTCTTTAAAAGCAATATCATGAGTTAATAAATATGAATAATACCAAGCTCTTCTTTCTTTATCACTTCTGTTATAGTGCATAATAAATTCTTTATTTCCAATATATATTTCCACGCCAAACATAAGTAATGATATTATTAATAATATTACCACAATAATCGGATTCCAAGGAATAAGTATCAAAGCTGCAGATACCAAAGAAACACTATTCGCACAAAGACTCAATATCGCCTGTAGTGTTTGATAAGGTTTTACCGAAACTTCTTGTTCTAATCTAGTTATGGTATCATATATATCTGTCGTTTCAAACATTCTCATTGAAAGCATACCACACTTATTCATTAAAATCGCATTTATCCCATATACTAATTGATTATTCAAATTATTCATATTATAATTTGATATATTTTGTAATATAGAAGCAAACGCTGATACCATAAAGTACAAAAATAGCATTTGCATAATCATATTAAAAGAGATTTGCATAAGTTGCACTTCGTTTAATATTTTCTGCATGAGCAATAGAGATACTATCGGTATAATACCATTAATTATAGACATAAAAATCGCAAATATAAATCTCCATTTATTTATACTGAGGATTAATCTTATTGTATATATAATTAACCTTAAATTTTTTCTTATTTTTCCCATGTTCTTACCTAACACAAATTTTGTAATATATCAGAAATGGCGTAGCACATTTATGTTTGTACTACGCCTTCTGTTAGCAATTTACAGTGTACTAGAACGGAATGTCGTTGTTGCATTTACTCTGTTTCCAGTACGATATGCACCATCAGTTCCGCAACCACAACCGCAATGAACACAGCCATCATCGTTGCCTCTGTACCCTGCATATCCTGTAGAACACATGCAAGCTCTCGGCTGTACACCGCTTCCTGCTGTTCTTCCCGTAGGATTTACAAATTCCATACAAGTCACCTCCTTATTTTTTTTTTATACATCTATGTAAATAAATGTATTACTAAATCATTGAACTGTCACATCATTATAATGTGCCAAACTTTCTGGATTTTCCTCTAAAATTGAGTGATAACGAATCAAATTATCTTCCAGATATTTCCTTTCATTTCTACATGAATTATGCCGATAGCCAAAATGTGTACCTGAAGAATCATAGCAATTAACATAACATAATGTACAAAGGTTCACAGCCCAACAGTCTTTACAATACTTCTGTGCTTCATGTATAAAATCATCCACGTAATTCTTGCGGATACCGACTTTATCAAAACCTTCCTGAACATTTCCCAAGCAAGGGATATTTCCCACTTTTTCACAATGATGAAATACACCATCAACAGTAACATAAATCCTACGTTGCCCCGGAACACAACACCCATTCATCCCATATTCCTTAATAGGCTTATCAGTGAGCAATCTCTTATGAATAATCAACATACCTTTATCCATTGCTCCATCTGTGAATAAACAATGTTTATTCTCATTACTATCCTTATACTCCTTCTCCCATGCAATCAATGGTTCATAAAATGTTTCCATAAATTTGCAGTCTTCTTCACTTTGCGGAAGGAAATAATCACTATCTGATGGTCCTCTATCAACTGTAGCTGTTAATACCATCACGTCTTCTGGTATCCATTCACTTTCCTCTATAAACCTCTGTATTTCATCATACTGCTTTTTATAATCTGGTCCTGAAACCACCATATTAAATCCTATTTTTCCATGTTTACCCTGTTCTTCGTATTGTTTAAATATCTTCCTTGCACCTTTTACTGTTTTTTCGAAGCTGCCTTCTCCATTTATCATTACTCGATTTGCATCATGCATTTTTTCTGGTCCGTCTAAGCTAATGATAAGGTTAAAATCATTATCGGCAAAAAATTTAGCAATTTTATCAGTTACCAATGTTGCATTTGTTGTCAACGCAAATGTTATATCATCATTGAATACATTTTTTGCATATTCCACAGACATTTCTATTAACTTAAAATTTACTAATGGTTCTCCACCATAAAATCCTATATGCCTATGTTCCGCTTTTGTAGAATGATTTTTCAGGAAATCTATAGCACTTTTTGCAATTTTCCATTCCATATCACGATGTCCAAATTCTCTGTACTCTGGATGATCTGGATGATAAATACAATACTTGCATCTTAAATTACATTTTTCTGTCACTTCTAAGGTGACATTTTCTACCCCATTTTCTAAAATATCGTCCAAATTTTTAACAGCCTCCCCTGTAAGGGTTTTCACAGGCGGTGCTTGTAAAATATTTTCCTGTTTCATTGCGCATTGTATCTTGAATATAGCATCTTTGATATCCTGAGTGTTCAGTGAGAGTTTCAACACTTCATCTGGATCATCTTTCTCCAAAATACATTTCAACACCAAATATACATTTACTTTTAATTTAGCTACTTTTCCTGTACCAGCATCATAATAATAATAATTTTTGTCAGTAGAAAAAGTCTTGCCCAATCTTCCCGGTCTTCCATTTTCTTCAATCAAATGAAGAAGCTCTATGATTTGATTTCTCAACCTTTCATTCATTTTCTAATCATCCTTTCAAATATCGTTCTAATCATTATCTTGATATGGATTATAACAAACCATATTCATAATTTAAAAAACTTGTAATTAATTCGATAGTTGATGTAATTTTTTCCAACCCCATCTTTATGCAACCTGATGTTTACAATAAGAACGGACTGCCAAAAGCAAGAATACCGGAACCTCTATTGCCGCAGAAACCAAAATAATATAAGGCGTCCAGAAACTCATTCCGCCAATATGCAGGTAGTTAAAATTTGCAAGCTGATAAAGCAAGTTATTCTGCAACCCAATTCCTGCTGATGGCAAAATACAAGAAATCCATGATGCGCCCAACGCTGTATACGCAAACATAGGCATAAGAACAATAACAAGTGAAATCAATAGCGCTGTTAAGGAGTCTTTACACTTTGCAGACAGAAACAAGGTGCAACTAATGCTTGCCAACATAGAAAGCAGTCCTGCTAATGCCAAAATTATTTCTAACTGTCCCAAGTTAATGTTGGATAGATTTATGATAGAAAACAGCATTTGAAACGAGGTTTTCAAGCAATCTGTTCCGAAAGCCATATTCAATATCAGTAAATGTACCGCTATTCCAAGGGCAAAGGCTAAAATGAAAATCATACTGGACGCTGAAATCTTCACAACTGCTAACCGAGTACGTCCATGCTTTGTTGCTCGTAAAATACTAAAAAAACCACACTACGATAAGCTAATCATCCACTTGCACCTCTTAAAAAAGACAAGCGATACAACCAGCCTGAATATTTCTTCCGTGGTAAGCAATGTATACACACCAACGATGCCCCACTTAAATACATACGCTGCAAGCAGACACAGTGGGATTCCGATGCACCATGTGCCGACAATATCAATCACCATAATGATTTTGGTATTGCCGCCGCTTCTTATAATTCCACCTCCAAGTATCATATTTTCCACCTTGATTGGTGCATACAGGGCAAACACGATAAGCAGCAGCTTTCCAAGCGCTTTTACGCTGTCATCCACACGATACAATCCGGTATATGCTCCTGCCAATACAATAAGCAGTGCAGAAACGGCTACCGCTCCGGCTAAGCCTGCATACATTATCTTCTTCGATTCTGTGTAAGCCTCATCGTATTCTTTCCTACCAAGCCTCTTGCCGACCATCACACCTGCAGCCGCCGACAATCCGCTAAGTGCGCCTACGATAAGTCCCTGTATCGGGCAGGTAAGCGTGTACGCCGCCAGGTTTGACGTGCCCAGATGACCATAGACGGCAGACTCCACATTCTGTCCGAGGCTCCACAAAAACTCACTGATTAGAATCGGCATAATCATGATAAGATAATCCTTTATAGTAATTTTACTGAAGTGCAATGACCATACCGGTTTATCTCCATCCTTCCTGATACATAAAGCAAATCCGATGACAATAACTACAAGATTAAATAACTGCGAAATAAGTGTTGCAATCGCAGCTCCCTTTATACCCATACATGGCAATCCGAATTTTCCAAATATCAGCAGATAATTAAGGCCTGTGTTTACAGCAACTGCCCCAAAGCTTGCCAAAAACGGTATCGTGGCATGCTCCTTACAGCGCAGCCATGAGGATAAAATATTGCTGACTGCCATTGGAATATAGGAAAACGCTACAATCCTGAAATATACCGCGCCGGTATTTACAATACTCACATCCTTTGTGTACAGACCAAGAATCCACGACGGAAAAACTCCTGCTGCAAACAGAAATAATGCTGATATCATAATTCCACAAATGAGACTCACATCAAAGCTGCACCATGCCTCTTTTGTATCCTCCGCACCGATAAACTGCGCGATTAATATTCCCGCAACCGTGCTCACTGCACCGATTACCACTGAAAAAATGAGAGAAAAATTTCCACATAATCCCACTGCCGATATATTAGTCTCTCCCAGCTGTCCTATCATAATCTGGTCTACAATTGAAAAGGATGCCTGCAGCATACTTTGCAAGGTAACAGGAATAGCTATTTTACACAATGATTTCATAAACTTTGACATTATAATTTACTCGTACTTTCTCTTTTTATTAACTCAACCGGCAACACAATTTCTGTCTCACATTCCGCGCCATCGCGCATTGCTTCAAGGCACTTGATTGCAGTTTTGGCCCTAAGAGGCGCCTCCTGATGAATCGTTGTAAGCGCAGGATTACTTTTCCTGCTTGCCAGATTGTCATCAAAACCTATTATCTGGATATCCTTTGGAATTTGTATGTCTTTTCCCTGTATAAACCTCATAAACTCAAGTGCATAAAAATCCGACACTGCAAAAACAGCTGTAACATTGCCCTTTACCAGCTCTCTATATTTATCCTCATAAAAGCACATTCTTTCCTTTTCTGTCTTTGGTATTTCCCATCTTAATGTTTTCCCCGGTTCAAAGGCTTTGCGAAAGCCTTCTATGCGCTCTTTATCCATGCATATAAAATTATCCGCTATGCACAACGCTTTTTTATGTCCCAGCTCCTTTAAATATTTCCCCGCCTGATAACCGCCATCATAATGATTGATGACCAGATTGACCACCTTGGAGCACTTTTCAAAATAACCGTCATACACTACAAACGATATCCTCATCTGGTTTCTGAGCTTCTCATAATCTGCTTCACAGAAGCCCATCAGAATCAGCCCATCCATATTCCACATGGAAGCAAACACCGGAATCTCACTGATGTCAGATGTCGTTTTTATCATCAGAAAATATCCTTTTTCATTTACCTCATGAGAAAGAGCATTAAGCGATGACATCACAAATCCATCCTCTAAGACCCTGCCTTCATACTTTTCATTAGCATTCACCACCACACCGATGATTCTTGAATTATTTCTCGCAAGCAGAATGCCCGCCATATTTGGGATATACCCTGAGCGTTCAAGCTCCTGCTGGACACGTTTTACCGTCTCATCCGAGATCTTTTCTGTTTTGCCGTGAATCACCTTTGAGACAGTCGCTGTACTTAGTCCTAATGAATCTGCAACATCCGCAATCCGAACCCTGTTTAGTGCCATATCAATCTCCTTTTTTTATATTCTGATTATATGGTACAACAGAAATGTGGATTTTACAAAAGTTAAGCGTGTAACCCATCACAAAATCTGTGTTTGTTTTTTGTGATATTTGCACAACAAAAGGACCGTGTATCTCTACATGATCCTTGCATCAACAATCTTTTTATTTAGATTTGTAAACTTTCTGCATATTTAAACTGAATAATGCATTCCACTTCATGGAATTACTTTTCCTTCGTTCTATCACTTTATCAAAATTGTAAGCCATAAAATTCCCCCTGTATTTATTCTATTGAAAATGTAACCGTAACATCGCCACTTCCAAGTGCTTCTTCCCATCCTGTCAGATCATCAACATGCCCTAACTTTGTATAAGGAATGGAAACTGGAATACAATGCAAGAACTTCTGCTGAACGCTCTAACAAACGTGAGAAATTAGACTTTAAACTAGAAGACGGCAGACACCGCTCAACTAAGATGTGGTACTGCCGCCTGTATCACATCCTCATGCTTC
>ENA-ORMO01000523-ORMO01000523.1-human-gut-metagenome-genome-assembly--contig:-NODE-523-length-53789-cov-7.147169_pt1 | contig 53789 bp, 46 predicted proteins | sample MGYA00242106_ERZ509001 | MGnify/ENA primary metagenome ERZ509001 (study PRJEB26280, sample SAMEA2338736) | human gut metagenome | biome: human gut; feature: human-associated habitat; material: faeces...
ATCGCTCTTAGTATAGCAGAAGGAAAGGGAGCAGGCAAGCAATACCATTATTGGAGGCTGGGATTTTGGAAAAATGCAAATGTGAAATACCTTTTATATTGAAAAATCCACCAGCACTGCTTCCAGTACTGATGGATTTTTTATGTCTGTCGTAGGTATTCTATTTTAATTCTCTGTTTCCTTCCAGATCTGCTGTACCTCCTCTTCCGGAAGCTGTAATTTCCTTGCAGTTTCGCCTACGGTCATCCCCTGTCTCAGAAGCTTGATAATCTGGATTACTTCGGTACGGCCTTGCTGCATCAGCCGGTCTGACTCCAGCTCTAATACTTTTCCACCCATAACATCACCAAATCCTTTCCTGGCTTTTTTTCGTTTTCTCAGAATATAATCTGCTATCCTTATGATTAACTCGATTAGGTCACGGTATTCTTTTTCTTTTCCTATTTCCAGGAATTCTTTTTCCAGGCGTTCTTCGATTTCTCTGTATTCTTCTAGCATTTCGTTTAACTCCTGGTCTCCTGTTTCCAAGTCGGCCTTCTCATACCTCATGATATAAAAGGGAAGAAGGAAAAACAACCGTTTCTCTAAGATTTCTTCTTTTGTATAATGTCCGACGTACACTGCCGGGACTTTGTATTCCCAGGTTTCTCCTTCGGGTGCCACCACTTCTATGGTCAGCTTTTCGGTTTTTTTGTTTCCCCTCAGGTACAGGATACTGGAATGGGGAAGATACATCCGATATTTCCCTTCTTCTTTTTCCATGGTCTCAAGCCCAATGGAAAAGTCATACTCTATCATGCGTACCACCATCTCACTGTCCTGGGTGCTCTGGCACTCCAAATGGTATATTTTTTCTGCAATCAGAAGCTGGGAATCTGTGATGATCTCTCCCTGTTTTGTCTGATGCTCATTTCTCCTTTGTATGATTTCTATGTCTTCAGGGTACGATGTACCAAAGATTTCGTTGATCAGGGGAACGGCCAGTTCCGGCATCTTCTCCAGCATCGTGCGGAAGACATCGTCAAATATTGTATTGTTTGTAATATTCGCCATGAAACATACCTCTCTTGCTTTTTATCTTGCTATGTAGTCTTGTCTCATGTACCTTCTTAATCTTATCTTTTGTGAAATGGCATCAGTTTGTGTGGCGTCATCTCCTTTCTGTTTTGAAAAAGTGAATTGAATATTTTGTTACTTAACATTATATAGGAAGCAAAGCGAAGACACAACATTCTTCTTTGCTAAAGCTCCCGAAAGATTGACAGAATTATGGAAGAGGATTAGAATATATTTATCGGCAATGTGCTGTGTCAGAGAAGAAAATTTTCATTTCGTAAATGTATTCCCGCTATTTCAGAATAGCATCTTTATCCACAACTCAGTGGGAAATTCGGCGTATAGATTTTAAAATGGTAAAAAGAGAAGAAAGGACTCGGTAAAGAACATTGCCTGTAGAACTCTTTTTTGCTATATTGTAAGCAGGGAGTTTTCTCTGTACACTTTTTACCGTAAAGGTACAAAATATGTCAGAAAACGAAAAGACGAAAGAAGTAGGAGAAGTTGCCTTTAAAGCGTCTCAGCATGAGGATGCAGCTTTGAAGACAGCAATGCATTTCTTTGCAGAAGAATTACTGCCTTTTTGGGGGATTGAAGGAAAGGTGGTGGGGTTTGCTCCTACAGAGCAGGTGCATTTGGAGATTCAAAAGTTATATCAGGATACCAACTTGATTATGGAGGATGGTTCTTGGAAGCATTTTGAGTTTCAGAGTAAAAATGAGGGACTTGCAGGACTGAAGAGGTTTCGTCAATATGAGGCGACAGCCAGCAGACAGTACGGTGTAAGTGTTATCACGTATGTGCTTTTTTCCGGGAAGATACAAAATCCTATGACAGAATTTACAGAGGGAATTAACACCTATCGTATCATACCAATCATTATGAAGAAGGAAAATGCAGACATTTTTCTGAAAGAACTGCTTGAGAAAAAGAATGCAGAGAAACCCATTACAAGAGAGGAATTAGTGCGTCTAACCCTGTGTCCTCTTATGGGAGGAGAAATTGGGATAAAACAGAGGTTGCAGATAGCTTGTGAAATTACCAGAGGAGAAACAGCAGTCACAAAAGAAGAAATACAGAAGATAGAGGCGGTGATATACGCAATGGCAGATAAATTTTTAGAAGGTCTTGATATGGAAGAGTTTGTGGAGGGAATGAAAATGACAAGATTAGGAGAGATGCTGGTAAAAGAAGGAGAAATAAAAGGAAAACAAGAGGGCATGAATGAAAAAGAAACAGAAATAATCAAAAATCTTCTGGGAGTTTTAGATGATGAAGTTTTAATGGAGAGATTGCATATTTCAAAAGAACGCCTGGAAGAGGTCAAGGATCAGAAATAGAGATAAAAAGAAATAGACAGTCCTGACACACCTATGGTACAATGAGACAACAAAAATATCAGGTGTGCCCGATACTCGGAAGACTGCCGGAAAAGGTTCTTAAAATAGAAGAGCCTTTTTTGGCAGTCTTTTTTCCGTAAAAAGGGATGCCAGTAAAAAGGAGAACAGCATGTATTTAATGGTCGATAATTACGATTCTTTTGTGTATAACCTGGCCTGTTATCTGGAAGAGTGTGGAGAACAGGTAGAATTAGTGCGAAATGATAAGATTTCAGCAGAAGAAATAGAAAGAATGTTGGAAGTTGGGAATTTGGAGGGTGTAGTGATTTCTCCGGGACCCAAAAGTCCAAAGGATTGTGGGAATTGTAAGGAAATTGTGGAAAAGTTAGCCGGAAAAGTTCCGGTTTTGGGGATATGTCTGGGACATCAGATTATCGGACATGTATTTGGTGCAGAGGTGGAGAAGGGAGAAAGACCCATGCATGGAAAAGTCACTGCCATACAGACCAATCAGAAGGGGCTGTTTCAGGGACTTCCAGGGGAGTATCAGGTGACACGTTATCATTCTTTGGTGGTTAGCAAGGAGAGATTTCCAGAGTGTCTGGAGATTGATGCATCTTCCAACGATGGAGTTATCATGGGGCTTCATCACCAGAAATTTCCTATATACGGTGTGCAGTTTCATCCAGAAGCTGTACTGACGGAATACGGACATGAATTGCTGAAAAACTTTACAGAAATATGCAGGGGATGGTGGGGAAAACATGAAAACAAAAGTGTATAAATTAGATTTCTACAAAAAAGCAGAAGATATCTTTGAACTTTATAAGGATCAACCTATGGCTATGTTTCTGGATTCTTCTTTGGAGAATCAACTGGGGCGTTATTCAGTCATCGGTTTTCAGCCATATCTGATTTTTAAAGAAGAAAACGGTATTTTTTATAAAAATGATGTACCTCAGGAAGGCAGCATTGAGCAGGCATTAAAACAGTATCTGAGAGAAAACCGGGAAGAAAATCCTACTCATCTGCCATTGGTATCCGGTGGATTGGGATATTTTTCCTATGACTACGGAAGAAAATTTGAGCAGATAAAAAGCCGGCATGAAGAGAAAATCAAGATGCCGGAAGCAATGTTTGTTTTTCACACTTTTCTAATCATTGATGATAAAGAAAAACAGGAACTTTATCTCACTGTAAGGGGAGAAGCAGAAGAAAAAGATGCGGTAAACAGGATTATAGGAGAAATCAGAGGCTGCGAACCTTATCACAGGCCAAAGAAGCAGGAGAATCTTGCTCCTTTTACTCCGAACTTTACAAAAGAAGATTATAAGCAGACCATTGACCGGATGATTTCCTATATTGTGGAAGGCGATATTTATATTGCCAACATGACCCAGCAGCTTACGGTGAACAGTAAAAAGAATCCTTATGAGGCGTACCGTTATTTAAGAACCCATAATCCGGCACCTTTCGGGGGATTTTTCCAATGTGGTGATTTTCAGATTGTCAGTGCTTCTCCGGAACGTTTTATGCAGGTAAAAGACGGGTACATTGAAACACGCCCGATTAAGGGTACCAGAAAGAGAGGAGAAACACCACAGGAAGACCAGGCTTTAAAGGAAGAACTAAAAAATTCATCCAAAGACCGCAGTGAACTTCTGATGATTGTAGACCTTGAGAGAAATGACCTGAATCACGTCTGTGAACCGGGAAGTGTCCAGGTAACAGAGCATTTTGCAGTGGAAACATATGCCACGGTATTTCATCTGGTCACAACCATTGTGGGAAAATTGCAGGAAGGTCTTACGGCGGTAGATTTGATTCCGGCAGCCTTTCCAGGCGGTTCTATTACAGGTGCACCTAAAATCCGTGCCATGGAGATTATCGACGAGCTGGAGCATGATAGACGGAATTTATATACAGGCTCCATGGGATATTTTTCTTTTGACGGAAATTGTGATTTGAACATTGTCATCCGTACGGCCATTCACAAAGACGGGGTTTATCATTTGGGCGTGGGCGGCGGCATCACCTGTGAGTCCGACCTGGAATTTGAATACGAAGAAACCTTACAGAAGGCAAAGGCAGTGCTGGAAGCACTTTGGGAGGAAGCATAAATGTTACAGGAAGATGAAGGATATTATTTTGGTCTGGGAGCTTTTGAGACCATTGCTGTAGAACAAGGAAAGCCTGTGTTTTTAGAGGCACATTATGCACGTTTGCAAAGAGCACTGGAATTTTTCCATTTATCTGTGGAGTTTGAGGAGATTCAAAAAAATGTACAAAAAGCTCTTGCAGAAAAACAGATGCAGACAGGGAGAAAGGTGTTAAAAGTAGCGGTTTCCCAGAAAAACATTACAGTGAGTACAAGAGAAAATAAGTATCAGGAAAAAGACTATGCAGAGGGATTTTCGGCTTCCTATGCAAAGGTAAAAAGAAACGAAACATCACCGTTTACTTATCACAAAACGTTCAATTACGGGGATTGCATTTTAGAAAAGAGAAGAGCCATGGCTGACGGGATTCAGGAGCCTGTTTTTCTCAATACCAGAGGTGAAATCGCAGAAGGGGCAACATCCAATGTGTTTTTTGTAAAAGATGGGCAGATTGTTGCACCGCCTCTGTCCAGCGGTATGCTGCCGGGAATTATGCGGCAGTATCTGTATGAAAATTATGAAATTCAGGAGCAGATTATTCTTCCAGAACAGGTGGCAGAATTTCAGGAAATGTTTCTTACCAATTCACTTCTTGGAATCATGCCGGTGCGGCAGTTAGAAGGGTTTGTGTTCCACAGGATGGAAGTGGGGCATACGCTGATGGAAGAGTACCGCAGGCGTTATTGTTTCTAAGAATGTATATCCTATATCACCCCTGCATACATTGAGTTAGAGATTTTGTCCTTGCAGGAGGTGTCAGCATGTACGAAACATTAACTCCCAAAGCACTGTGTGAAACACTTGAGACAGATGAAAACAATGGTCTTAAAGATGCAGAAGCGAGTCACCGTCTGCAGCGGGATGGAGAAAATATTCTGAGAAAAACAAAAGACCGTACCATATGGGATATGATACAGGAGCAGATTAATGATCCTATGATTTTTATTTTGTTTCTTGCTGCGTCTATATCACTTCTTCTGAGAGAATTCAGCGATACCGGAATTATACTGGCGGTGATTGTCCTGAACACTGCCATAGGGGTGATTCAGGAAGGCCGGGCGAAGAATGCACTGGAAACATTGAAAACCATGACTGCCCCTACAGCTATTGTAAAACGAGATGGGATTTACAAAAATATTCCGGCATCCCAGGTAGTAAAAGGTGATCTGGTAAAAGTAAAGGCAGGAAATCAGGTTCCGGCAGACATCCGCCTTATCCGTTCACAGGGGATTTCTGTAAATGAGTCGGCACTTACAGGAGAATCTCTGCCCGTGGCCAAGATAACGTCAGTTTTGAAACAGGGACTTCCCATGGCTGAGAAAAAAAATATGCTCTACATGTCAACGGAAATCATGAAAGGAAGCGGAGAAGGGATTGTCACAGCTACAGGGATGAACACAGAAATCGGAAAAATTGCAGATATGCTTCATGAAACGGCAGGAGAACTGACTCCGCTGCAAAAACGTCTGGGAGATTTAGGAAAATTTCTCAGTATCGTGGCGGTTGTTCTTTGTGCCGCCCTGTTTTTTCTTGGAGTCGTACAGCACAGAAATCTTTTGCAGATGCTTCTTGTAGCCATTTCTCTGGCAGTGGCAGCAATTCCCGAGGGGCTTCCTGCTGTGGTCACCATTGTACTGGCTCTTGGTGTGGCTAGAATGGTGAAGGTCAACACCATTATCCGGAAACTCCCTGCCGTGGAAACCTTAGGTTCAGTCAGCGTAGTATGTTCAGATAAAACAGGAACACTTACGGAAAATAAAATGAAAGTCACACAAATCTATGCCAATGAAACCATACTTCCAATATCCCAGGTAAGAAAGAGAGAGTGTCCAAGGCTGGCAGAGGGATTTTTGTTGTGTAACAACAGTGTTCTTGGCAAACAGGAAATCGGGGATGCCACAGAACTTGCTCTCCTTCATATGGGAAAAGAATTAGGATACGATAAAAAATCATTGGAAGAGCAGTATCCCAGAACCTATGAGATTCCTTTTGACTCTGAGAAAAAATATATGGTAAGCGTACATAAAGACAGCGGACATGAGACAGCCTATGTAAAAGGAGCCTGTGACTATATCTTAAGAGCATGCAATTATGTAGAAAGTAAAGGAAAAACAGAGCCTATGACTCAGGCAAAAAGAATGAAAATCCGTATGGCCATGGAAGCTATGGCAAGAGACGGGTTAAGAGTTCTGGCTCTTGCTTACCGAGAAAGGGTTTTGGGAAGAACAGAAGAAGAACTTACAGAAAACCTTGTGTTTGCGGGTATGGCAGGGATGCTGGATCCACCAAGAAGCATGGTGACACAGTCTGTCAAAACTTTGAAAAAAGCAGGTGTCCGGGTGGTGATGGTCACAGGAGATTATAAGGATACGGCATTTGCTATTGCAAAGAAACTGGGAATTGCAGATTCTTTAGAGCAATGTATGACAGGGCAGGAATTGGATGCCATAAGTGACCGTGTATTTGCAGAAAAAATGAAAAACATAAGAGTATTTGCCAGGGTGACGCCTGCTCATAAAGTCCGTATTGTTCAAGGCGTTAAGGCAAATGGGAAAATTGTGGCAATGACAGGAGACGGAGTCAATGATGCACCTTCTCTCCAGGCAGCCGATATAGGAGTAGCCATGGGGAAAAATGGAACGGATGTGGCAAAAAATGCGGCAGATATGATTCTGGCAGATGACAATTTTTCCACCATTGAAAAAGCAGTGGCAGAAGGAAGAAGTATTTATGTGAATATAAAAAAATCTATTTTGTTCCTGCTGTCATCGAATTTCGGGGAGATTATTACCATGTTTTTTGCCGTAGCACTGGGGCTTCCTACCCCTTTGAAAGCCAGTCATATCCTGTGGGTAAATCTGATTACGGATTCCCTTCCTGCCCTGGCTCTTGGCGTTGATAAGAATGATACGGAAGCCTTAATGAGAGAAAAACCGAGAAATCCCAAGGAAGGGCTGTTTGCAAATGGAGGATGGTTTTTTACGGTGTTTTATGGATTGCTGATTGCAGGAATTACCCTGTATGCATTCCGCCTTGGCGGTCAGACATATGCATTTACCGTATTGGGAGTATCTCAGCTTTTTCACGCCATAGGTATGAGAGATAGGAATAAATCCTTCTTTTCCATGAATCATCTGGAAAATCCTTTTATGATTCTGGCTTTTTGCCTGGGGCTTGGACTACAGATGATGGTAACAGAAGTTCCATATTTTGTCCGTTTATTTGGAACTGTGAAGCTTTCCTTTGGGGACTGGAAGCTGCTTCTTGCTCTTTCAGCAGTGCCTCTTATCATGCATGAACTGTTGTTGCTGTTCAAAAAGATATTTTTGAGAACCAGAGAGCTTTAAAATAAAGTCAAATTGCAAGAAAGGTGAGGGAATATTGCATATAAGAAGAAAAATTCAATTTTTATCAGGAAAAAGGTAATAAAAATGCAGGAAATACTTGACAGAAAATCATATGTTGGAATACAATAGGTTTCAATGAGTTAAAACATAAAAATAAGCAGGAGGAAAGCCATGACACCGTACAGAGAACTTAGCAAAGAACAGTTACAGGCCATGAAAGCCGAGTTAGAGCAGCAGTTTGAAGAAGTAAAAGCAAAAGGATTAAATCTGGATATGTCCAGAGGCAAGCCATCTAAGAAACAGTTGGAACTGGCCATGGATATGATGGAAGAATTAAAAAGCACAGATAAATTAAAATGCGAGACAGGAGTGGACTGCCGTAACTATGGTGTTATGGACGGTATTCCAGAAGCCAGACGTTTGCTTGGGGAAATGACGGAAGTGACTCCTGATAATATTGTTATTTTTGGCAATTCCAGTCTCAGCATTATGTTTGATACGGTATCACGTTCTATGACTCACGGTGTATGCGGAAGTACACCATGGTGCAAGCTGGATAAGGTGAAATTCCTTTGTCCTGTGCCGGGTTATGACAGACATTTCCGTATCACAGAATATTTTGGGATTGAGATGATTAATGTGCCTATGACACCTACCGGTCCGGATATGGATATGGTAGAGGAACTGGTAAGCACAGACCCGGCAATCAAAGGAATCTGGTGTGTGCCGAAATATTCTAATCCTCAGGGAATCACCTATTCAGCAGAGACTGTGAAGCGTTTCGCAAGGTTAAAACCTGCGGCAGAAGATTTCCGTATTTTCTGGGATAATGCTTACTGCATCCATCATCTGTATGATGACAAACAGGATTTCCTTCTGGAGATTCTGGATGAATGTGAAAAGGCAGGAAATCCAGACTTGGCATACAAATTTGTTTCTACATCAAAGGTCAGCTTCCCTGGCTCCGGTATCGCAGCCGTTGCAGCTTCCACAAGAAACCTGGAAGGATTCAGAAAACATATGGCAGTGCAGACCATTGGTCATGATAAGATTAATCAGCTTCGTCATGTGCGTTTCTTCGGCGGAATCGTGGGTATGCACAAGCATATGAAGAAACATGCGGAGATTCTCCGGCCAAAATTTGAGATGGTAGAGAAGATTCTGGACAGAGATCTGGAAGGTGCGGAGATTGGTACCTGGACAAAACCAAACGGAGGTTATTTTATCTCTTTTGATGCCCTGGAAGGCTGTGCTAAGAAAATCGTAGCAAAGGCAGCCCAGGCAGGGGTGAAAATGACGGATGCAGGGGCTACTTATCCATATGGAAAAGACCCTCAGGACAGGAACATCCGTATTGCACCAAGTTTTCCTACGGTAGAAGAATTAGAAGCAGCAACAGAAATCTTTGTGCTCAGTGTGAAGCTGGTAAGCATTGATAAACTTTTGGAAGAAAACTAAAAACAGAGAAATATAGAAGGTGAAAAGGGTGTTGTGAGCAAATCGCAGTGCCCTTTCTCTCTGTATAAAAATAAAAGAGATATGAACTTTTTATGAAAGTTTGGTATTATAGAAAAAAGTGTGGTACAATGTTCACACACGTTGTGAGATAATAAATATTTTCACATCTAAGTAACATATTAACACAGAGTAATAAGGGGAAATGTATATGGCAAAAAAGAAATCTAAGAAGGGAAAGTACAAGAAGGCCAGGAAAATAGTACTGGGAGTTTTAGCAGCATATGTACTGATATTGGGATTAGTGTATGCCGGAGGAGTTTTTTATTATTCTAAACACTTTTATTCGGGTTCCAAGATTAATGGATTTAACTGTGCAGGTAAGACTGTGAAGGAAGTGGAAAAAGATATTAAGAGCCAAATTGCGTCCTATGAACTGGTTATTCAGGAACGAGAGGATAAGACGGAAACAATTAGTGCAGCGAAGATTGGTATGGAGTATGTAGATGACGGAAAGATTAAGGAATTGAAAAAACAACAGAATCCATTTACCTGGTTCCTTTCTTTTGCACACGCCAAGGATTATGCCATGTCTGCAACCACTACATATGATGAGACAGCAGTTGATGCAGCAGTGAATCAGCTGACAGCAGTTCAGGAAGAAACCATGGTGAAATCTGCCAATGCTCATTTGGAGGTAACAGAGAATGGATATGAGATTATTCCGGAAACTGTGGGGACAGAACTGGATAAAGAAAAAGTAGTAACTGCAGTGAAGGATGCTATAGCAAAAGGGGCATCTGAGGTGAATCTGGAAGAAGCAGGATGTTATACCAGTCCAGAGATTGTAAGTACAGATGAAAATCTGGTAAAGCAGCGAGATCAAGGAAATGCGTTTTTAAATGTAACGGTTACCCTTGATTTTGCGGACAGGCAGGAAATCGTAGACAAAGAAGTTATGAAAGACTGGCTGATTGTCAATGGAGAAGGAAATATTGACCTGAGCCATGAAAAAGCGAAGGCTTATGTTCAGGAATTAAAGCACGAATACGATACGTTTGGTATGTCCAGACCATTTACTACAGCAGATGGACAAAATATTACGGTTTCAGGTGGCGATTATGGATGGGTGATTGCGCCAAATGACACTACCACCAAGATTCTGGATGCCATTAAGAGCGGACAGTCCCAAACCATTACACCAGAATATACATACACAGCATACCGCAGGGAAAAGGATGAGATTGGAGATACTTATGTAGAAATCAGTCTTTCTAAACAGCATATGTGGTTCTTTAAGGACGGGCAGCTTTTGGTGTCAACGGATGTTGTAACAGGAAATCATAATAAAGGATGGGATACCCATACAGGCGTTTATGCCATTATGTATAAAGAAAGAGATGCTACTTTGGTAGGAGAGGGGTATAATTCCCATGTGACCTATTGGATGCCTTTTTATGCAAATACAGGTATTCATGACGCTACTTGGAGAAGCAGCTTTGGCGGTTCTATTTATATGAATGGCGGTTCTCATGGTTGTGTGAACACACCATATGAGAATGCAGAGAAAATTTATAACAATATAGAAAAAGGTGTGCCGGTTGTGGTATACAATTAAAAGAAAACCTTTGAAAAGGAGAATAATATGAACATAGTAGTTTTGGCTGGAGGAAACAGTACAGAAAGAGAAGTTTCTATTTCATCAGGTCAAGGAGTTTGTCAGGCATTAAGAGAAAGAAATCATAAGGCGATTTTAGTGGATGCTTATTTTGGAAAAGAGTCCATGGACGGAGAACTCTTTTCAGAAAAATATGATACAGAGCAGGCAGCAGCCTGGATGAGAAGCCAGAGCAGTAGCCTTGAGGAAGTTATGAAAACCAGAAAAGAATTCTTTGGCCCTCATGTCTTAGAAATCTGTCAGAAAGCGGACATTGTTTTTCTGGCGCTGCACGGAGCCAACGGAGAAGATGGAAAGGTACAGTCTGTGCTGGATTTAATAGGGGTTAAATATACAGGCTGCGGACCTTTAAGCAGTGGAATGGCTATGGATAAGGGAATTACTAAGATGGTATTTGAAGCGAAGGGAATTCCTACACCAAAGGGAATGACCTTGGAAAAAAATGATTGCAGTAGCTATTTATCAGATTATGGGATGGATTTTCCGGTTATTGTAAAACCTTGCTGCGGTGGTTCCAGTGTAGGGGTATGTATTGCTCATAATCAGCAGGAATACAAAGCAGCGCTTATGGAGGCTTTTTCCTATGAAAATCAGGTAGTGGTAGAGCAATTTATTACAGGAAGAGAATTTTCTGTGGCAGTTGTAGATGGAAAGGCATATCCAGTAATTGAAATTGCTCCATTGGAAGGATTTTACGATTACAAGAATAAATATTCAGCAGGATCCTGTGTGGAAACCTGTCCTGCAGATTTATCTGCTTCCCTTACTAAGGAAATGCAGATGTATGCAGAAAAAGGTTATGAAGCCTTGAATCTGCAGGCATATGCAAGACTGGATTTTCTTATGGAAGAGGATGGAAGTATGTACTGTCTGGAGGCAAATACACTGCCTGGAATGACGCCTACCAGTCTGATTCCACAAGAAGCTAGTGTGATTGGAATGAATTATCCACAGCTTTGTGAAAAACTGATTGAAGTTTCCCTGAAAAAATATCAGTAGGAAAGCAAAAAGGGATTCAGGAGGAAAAGCAATGAAGAATCTGACACTTGAACATATTGCAGAGGCTTGCCAAGGCATTTATATTGGTCCAGAAGAGAAAAAGCAGTTGGAAGTCAAAAGCATTTTCACAGATAGCAGAAAGACAGAAGAAGGCGGATTATTTGTACCCATTAAAGGTGCAAGAGTAGATGCCCATGATTTTATTGAAGATGTAATGGAAAAGGGCGTTTTGGCAACCTTGTCAGAAAAAGATTTAGGTGAGAAGCCTTTTCCTTATATTTTAGTAAAATCTTCTCTTCAGGCTGTGAAAGATATTGCGGAATATTATCTGAAACAGCTTAATATCCCGGTGGTAGGAATCACAGGAAGCGTAGGAAAGACAAGCACAAAGGAAATGATTGCAGCCGTTCTTTCTAAGAAATATAATACTTTAAAAACTCAGGGTAATTTCAATAACGAGTTGGGGCTTCCTCTCACTATATTTCGGTTGAGACAGGAGCATGAAATTGCTGTATTAGAAATGGGTATCAGCGATTTTGGCGAGATGCACCGTTTGGCGAAAATAGCAAGACCAGATACTTGTGTGATTACCAATATTGGTTTGTGCCATTTGGAATTTTTGAAATCAAGAGACGGGATTTTAAAGGCAAAAACAGAGATTTTTGATTTCCTGAATCCAACAGGACATATTATCTTAAACGGGGATGATGACAAACTGGTAACAGTAGAAAATGTAAAAGGCGTTAATCCGATATTTTTTGGCATTGAAAATAAGAATGATATTTGGGCAGATGAAATCAAACCAGAAGGGCTTAAAGGGATTTCCTGTTGTATTCATACAGAGAAGGGAAGCTTTCCTGTGCTGATTCCTATTCCAGGTCATCATATGGTATATAATGCTCTAGCAGGCACTGCTGTGGGTCTTACCTATGGTCTGAGCTTAGAGGAAATCAAGGCGGGAATTGAGAGTCTGCAGCCTGTAAGCGGAAGATTTCATATCATTGATACAGGGAAGTATACAGTGGTAGACGATTGTTACAATGCCAATCCGGTTTCCATGAAAGCCTCTTTAGATGTACTCACAGATGCTCTTGGAAGAAAAGTGGCAATTCTAGGTGATATGGGAGAGCTTGGGAAAGAGGAAGTGGAGATGCATCGAGAAGTAGGTGTATATGCTGCTTCAAAAAATCTGGATTTGCTCATTTGCGTGGGTGAATTGTCACAGTATATGGTAGAAGCAGCGAAACATGCAGCACCGACAAAACATATCTTCTACTTTAAAACAAAAGAAGAATTGCTACAGGAACTTCCTCAAATATTACAGAAGGGAGATACTGTTCTGGTTAAGGCATCTCACTTCATGGGATTTGAAGATGTGGTGAAGGTGCTGGAGAAGGAATAAAAAAGATTGGTAAGAAATAAAAGAGAGTTTGTTGCTTAAAAAATAACTTGAGTTGTAAAGAAGCAACAAATTCTCTTTTTGTTTTCTGTTCTTTTAGCTGTACTTATTATGATTTTAATTGCTCGGTTATAGATATTATTTTATTAAATGAAATATGTAAAAAAAATTATATATGCAAAGTGTATAGAGTAAAAGGATTTATATGAGTAAAAATATACAAGTGATATAATTTCTTCATCAAAGAAAAACATTAAGGAGGACTAAAGTATGAAGAAAAAAATTATGGCAGTGACATTGTGTTTGGCAATGGCTTCAACGCTTGTAGTTGGATGCGGACAGAAAAAAGAGACAGATTCAGGAAAGAGTGAAGAAAAATCTTCAGGTAAGGTAGAAATTGAATTTGTGCAAGTAAAACGTGAAGCAGCAGAAAGCTATACCAAAGTAATTGAAGCATTTCAGAAAAAAAACCCAGATATTGTTATTAAACAGAATGTGGTTCCAGATGCTCAGGAAGTTTTAATGACAAGAGCTAGCAGTGATAATCTTCCAGATATGATGAATCACTGGCCAACAGATGCACAATTTGTGCAGTTTGAGGATGAAGGATTGCTGTTGGATTTATCAGAAAAGGATTATATGAAAAATATAGATAGCAAGTATCTGGATGCTGTAAAGGCAAAAGACGGGAAAAATTACATGGCTCCATACAATGTCAATTTTATGGGAGTTTATTACAATAAAGATAAGTTTGAGGAAGCTGGCTATACTATGCCTACCAAATGGGATGAATTAATTGCTCTTGCTGAAGAAATTAAGGCTAAAGGAGAAACACCGTTTGTTTTACCAAATAAAGACTCTTGGGTAGTTTCTAATTTGTGGTCTAATATTGAAGCAAGAGATTTAGGAAGCCATGAAGACGAATATGAAAAGATGAAAGCGGGAGAAGAGTCTTTTGAGACGATTCCGGAATTTAAAAGTAGTGTAGAAAAAATGATTCAATTGTTGGATTATGCTAATGAAGATTCACTTGCTCTTGGTTATGACCAGGCGATTAATGACTTTGCAAACGGAGAAGGTTGGATGTTTATTCAAGGAAGTTGGACATTGCCATCATTTTTGAGTGCAAATCCAGACTTTAATGTAGAATTTGCTATTCTTCCGAATGATAATGGAAAGCCAATTGCAACACAGGCTGTAGATACTGGTTTTTGTGTAAATGCGAAGATAGCAGATGAACCGGAAAAAATGGAAGCCATTGATAAATTTTTATCTTTTGCACTTTCTGTAGAAGGGGCTCAGATTTATACAGATAATGACAAGAGCCCATCTTGTGTAACAGGAGTAAAAGCGGAAGTTCCTCAGTTCCAGCCATTTTTTGACTATGTAGAAGCAAATGGATTTGAAGCAGAGGGAGCATATCCTCCAACAGGATTTGAAGATACAAAAAGAGGAAAAATCCAGAATGTATTATTGGATAAGGATGTAGATGCATTCTTAACAGAAATGACAAATGACTGGAATCAAGCGGTGGAAGATTCTAAGTGATTGTTAAGAAGGTGTTGTGAATGAAGAGAATAAGTAAAACTGAAATAAAAGAAATGCGCTCACAATCAAAGAAGAATCGTATTATGTTTGCTTTTACATTGCCAACTGTAATTTTATATACAATATTCTTTTTGGTAACTATGTTAATTGGAGTGTATTATAGCTTTACAGATTGGAATGGTATTTCTAAAGATTATACGTTTGTTGGTCTGGAGAATTATGTAAAAGTATTGACTGACGAAAGATTTAGGGAAGCCCTATGGTTTAATATTGGGTATACGATAGCATTAGTGGTACTTCTTATAGTTATTCCTCTTATGATAGCATTGGCGTTAAACAGAATTAAGAGATTATCTACTCTTTTTCGCTCTATTTATTTTATTCCAGCAGTCATAAGCATGGTTACTGTTGGATTGATTTGGAATGAGTTATTTTATAGAGCAGTTCCAGTTATAGGCGAAATGTTGAATATAGAGGCGTTGTCTACAAGCCCTCTTGGAAATCCTAAACTGGCGGCCATTGCTATTTTGATGGTAAATATTTGGCAGGGCTGTGCGATTCCTACAGTGCTTTTTATAGCAGGATTGCAGAGTGTACCGAAGGAACTTTTAGAAGCAGCAACGATTGATGGAGCTGGAAACTGGGCAAGATTTTGGAATGTGATTATACCGTACTTAATTCCAGTATTAAATATGGTAATTATCACACAGGCAAAAGCCGGCCTGACAGTATTTGACTATATTAAAGTTATGACTAATGGAGGGCCTGCACAGTCAACAGAAGCAGTAGGGTTATTGATATATCGTCATGCGATCAATGAAGGAAAATTTAGCATTTCAGTGGCGGAATCTATGATTTTATTTGTAATCGTGGGGGCTGTAGCGGCATTTTCACTGAGATTGACAAGTAATAAACAGGTAGGTGAGTAAGATGAAAAGAAGTAAAAGTAGCAGAATATTAAAGATATTGTCCTATGTTTTATTGATTGCAGGAATGATAGTTATTCTCTATCCTTTTTATCTTACTATCATTACCGCTTTAAAGACACCACAGGAATCTTCTCAAAGCTTTTTTTCCTTTCCGCAGAGTTTTTATTTAGGAAATTTTGTAAATGTTCTTCAAAAAGCAAATTATTTTGTGTTTTTTAGGAATTCAGCAGTGGTGACCTTGGTGTCTGTATTTCTTATTATGGTTTTGATTCCAATGTGTTCTTATGCCATAGCACGAAATATGGAAAAAAGGTATTATAAGACTATGTATTTTTATCTTTTGGCTGGTATTTTTGTACCATTTCAAGTTATTATGGTACCATTAGTAAAATATCTTTCAAAATTAAATTTATGTAATATACCTGGCTTAATCATTATGTGTGTTACATTGGCATCTTCTCAAGGGGTATTTTTACTTGTGAATTATATCAGGTCTGTACCTAGAGATTTGGAAGAAGCTGCTTATATTGATGGATGTGGTACAGTAAAGGCTTATGTAAAAATTGTACTTCCTATGATTAGACCAATTCTTGCTACAATCTTTGTGTTGAATGCACTATGGGTATGGAATGATTTTCAAATGCCTTTATTAATATTAAATCAGTCACAGGATATGTGGACATTGCCATTATTTCAATATAATTTTAAATCACAATATTCGTTTGATTATAACTTAGCATTTGCTTCTTACCTTATTGCTATGATTCCAGTTTTGATAGCATATGCTTGTGCACAGAAGCATATTGTTTCAGGTTTGACACAAGGAGCTGTAAAGTCTTAATATTTAGGGAGGGATGTCAGAAATTACTGACACCCTTCCTGTTTTTGCTTTACAAAGATAAAAAAATTGATAGAAAGGTAGTAACAAATGAAAAAGCGTTCTTTTAGAAGCACTTTTGTAAGTGTGATTTTAGTGATAACCGTTGCAATTTTTATAGTAAATCTTGTTGTGTATGGAATTAATATAAAAGAAATTAGACAGGCTGAAGTTTTGAAAATGAAGACCGCTGGGGAGCGGATAGACGATATGATTACTATATCTTTAAATAATATAAAAGGACTAAAACAAATTTGTTATACGGATAACTATGCTAGAAATATTTTGCTGGAAAATAATGAAAAAAATGATATCGGTACAAAATTCGAAAATCAGAATTACATGGACAATGCATTAAAACATATTGCTTCTATGGACACACTTATTTTGAGAGCTACCATAGTAAATGAATATGGAAACATTTATTGTACGGATACATCTATACCAGAAGAATATGTCAAAACTATCAGAAACATGACAAAAGAATGGATGCTGTTTGAAGGAAAAGAGAATGAATATTATTATGGGGGCTTACAGGGGGATAACACGAATATTTTAACTTTTTTATATCCTTTATACATGTATGGAAATACGCCTATTGCTCTTTTGGCAGTTGATATTAACTATAAAACATTTCAAAGTATTTTAGAAAATAGTTTTTATGAAAATAGCGGTGAGTGTTTTATTTTGGCGGGGGAACAGGAACTGTTTCATATCGGAGAAGATTTATATCAGAAAGAAGAAAAAGGATATATTTTTGATAAAGGTCAAAAAATGATGAAAGAAAATCTAATAGTAGATACATTTCAGAGTAAAGGGAAAATTTTTTATATAAGTTCCAGACAGAACATGCTTTCCGGATGGAAAATTATTCAAGTAATACCAGAAGAAAGGATGTTTGAAGAGGTTAATCAAAAGATAAAGTGGAATAGTATATTTCTCTTAGGAGCATTGATATTAGTGGTTTCTTTTTCTATTTATTATACAAAAAAAATTATTGAACCATTAGAAGAATTTTGTAAAAAAATAAGCCATACTAAAGGAGATCAACTTCAAATTATAAATTTAGAACATATGAAATTAACAAGAGAAATTGCCAATGTGATAGAAAACTACAATGAAATGGCAAATAAAATGAATGAATATCTGGTAAGAGAAATTATTTATGAAAAAAATCAAAGAAAAATTCAGTCTAAAATGCTGCGATATCAAATTAATCCGCACTTTTTATATAATACATTAAATTTAATTGCTTCTATGGGGGAACTTAGCGATTTTCCAGAGATTGTGGAAATTACAAAAAATCTTTCTTGTATTATGCAATACAATGTAAAAGGTAGTCGTTTTGTTTCCTTAAAGACGGAAGTGGAAATGGTAAAGGCATATCTAGAAATTCAGAGAATACGTTTTCATGATTGTTTTAGCGTAGAATATGAGATAGAAAGACAGATTGAGCAAGTAAGAATTGTGAAATTTATTTTACAGCCTATTGTTGAGAATATTTTTGAACATGGATTTATGATGGATGAAAATGACAATAAAATTTGGATTAAGGCGTTCAAATGTGAAAATGATATTGTAATACTCGTAAAAGATAATGGCTGTGGGATTGATAGTGAAAAAAGAGAAGAATTAAATCGAATTCTTTGCGAGAGAACAAGAAGAATTTCTTATATTGATGAGGAAGAAAAAAGTATTGGAATAAATAATGTAAATACTAGAATTAAAAATTACTATGGAGAAAAATATGGAGTGAAAGTTAATAAGGTAGATAAAGGAACGGAGATACAACTATTACTTGAAATTGAAAAGCTGGAAGAGGAGAATAAAGATAAATGAAAAAAATATTAGTAGTAGAAGATGAGTATTATGCAAGAAAAAGTATTGTCAAAATCTTACAAGAAAGCGATTTGGATCTTCAGGTTTGTGGAGAAGCAGTAAATGGAATTAAAGCCATAGAACTACTAGAAGAATATAAAGATATTGCATTGGTTATAACAGATATACAAATGAAAAAAATGGGGGGATTGGAACTGGCCTCATATTTACATAAACATAGACCTGAAATAGATATTCTTATTCTGACTGCCTTTGAAAATTTTGATTATGCAAGAGAGGCACTTCGTTATAATGTAAAAGATTATATCGTAAAACCCATTTATAAAGAAAATCTTTTGCCTCCAGTGAAACTAATTTTGGAGAGGCAAGAAGAGAAGAGTCGAAACCAAGAAAAAATGAAGACTTATTATCAGTGGGAAGCAGCTAAAAATTATTTTCCTGTAAAGACAATCGTGGCTCAGGAAGAATTGTATAAAGAATTTTTTAATTATAAGGCAATGCACCAAGAAGAAAAATTTTGTATAGTTGTGATGCAAGAAGAAGATTTTGCAACGGATGTAGAGTTAGTAAATAGAACGATTCAGGAAAGATATAGAGGATTTATAAAAGATTTCTTTTTTTCAAAAATTAATGAGGAATATGTAATGCTTTTGAGTGGGATAGAGGATATGGATAAAGAAGAGGTTATTAAAGAGAAAGTAAAAAGTATGTTATCTTATTTTTATACATGTAAACATATAAATATCACAATTGGTGTAGGCATGGTATATTGCTCCAGAGAAAAAGTGTATCAGTCTTACAATGAGGCATTATATGCTCTAAATCAGAGACTGATACAAGGATGGAATAGAGCATATTTTTATAAAAATATGAAAGGATATGAAGCAAAAATAGGAAAAGAAGAAGAAATTAAGTTAGAATCTGTAGTGAGAACTAGGAAGGAAAAAGAAATTAACCAAGTGATTCACAGTGTTTTAACGGATATAATAGTAAAAAAAGAAGGAGCTCAAAAATTATATATAACAGTTGTAGAAATCTTAAAAATTTTAGGGAATTATTATGCAGAATTGTATGAAAGTGAAAATATTGAAGAATTAAAAGACATAAAAGTTATGTTCTCTAGACGCTATGATTTATATAAATTTAAGCATATTGAGGAATTAGAAAACTACCTAAAAGAGATTGTAGCAGTGATCTGTAGTGGGAAAGAAAATATAAAAAGAAAAAGTAAAATTGTTGAGGAAATTGTTCATTATGTAGAAGATAATTATTATAAAAATATTTCCTTGAGAGAGCTGGCTGAAAATAAATATTTTGTAAATTATTCTTATTGTAGTAGATTATTTAGTCAGGAAACAGGAATGACTTTTTCTAAATATTTAATTCAATACCGCTTAGAAAAGGCAAAACATTATTTAGAAAATAAAGATATGAAAATTAGTTTTATAGCATTTGAAGTGGGCTATAATGATGTTTCTCATTTCATTCAATCCTTTAAAAAAAATTATGGATTAACTCCAGAAGAGTACCGAATGCGGAAAAAATATCAGTAAATTAGGAAAAAAAGTTATATTCTGCAAGTAAAAATATTCATAAAGTTGCGCTCTTTATTATGCTAAAATTAAATTCAAGAAAGGTAATTAGGAGGTAACGTATGGGTAGAAAAGTAGAAGTAAGCTATAATCCACAGTTGGGGTATTTACAAACAATATTCCATCACAATTTTGATTTTTTAACAGGTGTAAAAAGTTATACAGAGAGAACAGATGGAGTAGAATTTGTAGTAGATACTTACAAAGAGAACACAGTAAAAGTGTTCATTCAATGTGTTGGGGAAACCGCATTTCGTTTTCGTATGTATACGCCTGGAAATGAGCAGCCTTTTGATAATAGTATATATCAGTTAGAAGGACTGAATGGTGTAAATATAACGGAAAACGAAGAATTTATTTCTATATCTAAAGGGAAGATAGAAGCTAGAGTTAGGAAATATCCGTGGGAAGTTAGCTATTATCTTGATGGAAAGTTAAAAACAAAAGAGCAGATTAAAGATTCCAATGTGGATAATATGTGTAAAAATTTGCCCGTAGGATTCACTTATGATGAAAATAAAGAGATTATTGGCGTTAATGAAACAATGTATTTATATGCAGATGAAGAATTCTACGGTTTTGGAGAAAAATTTACGAATTTTGGTAAGAGAGGACAGACTATTAATTGTTGGCAAACAGATGCTCTAAGCACGAATACGGAAAAATCTTATAAAAATCATCCTTTCTTCATGAGTAGTAGGGGATATGCTATTCTGTTAAATACTTATACAAGGTCGAAATTTGAGATGGGTAGTTTTTCAAATGTGGCATATAACATGAGCGTAGAAGATAAAGTCTTAGACTATGTCATTTGGATGGGAAATGATTATAAGGCACTTTTAAAGTCTTATATAAATCAAACTGGAAAAATTCCTATGATTCCCAAGTGGGCTCTGGGACTTTGGATGTCAAAATGTTCTTATCAGACTCAAGATGAAATTTATGAAGTAGTAAAGATTTCTAAAGAAAGGGATATTAAGATTGATGTAATACATATCGATGGATGGCAGAAGCAAGGTGATGCAGGCGCTTGGGTCTGGGACTATGAAAGATTTCCTGATCCAGAAGAAATGATTTACAAGTTAAAAGAGGAGGGAATCCACCTTTGTCTTTGGATTTTCCCCTATATTGACGAGAATTCAAAATATTTTAAAGAAGCAGAAGAAAAGGGATTTTTAGTAAAAAATACAAAAGGTGTTACAAGCAGATTTTATTCTACGGCAACAAGTACCTCAAAGGTAGGATGCTTTGACTTTACAAACCCACATTTTTTAGAGTGGTACAAGCCTAAAGTAAGGTCAGTTGTTAGTATGGGCATTGGAGCAGTAAAAACTGATTTTTCAGAAGCTGTTCCAGAAGATGCGGTTTATTTTGATGGTTCTACAGGAATTCAGGGACATAATAAACTAACATTTTTATATGCCAAAACAATTTATGATATTATGGCAGAAGTGAAAATCCCTTTAGGAGAACTTCCAATGCTTTGGGGAAGAAGTGGATATGCAGGCTCACATACTATTCCAGCAGCATGGGCAGGAGATTCATCTACTCATTTAAATAATCATGCATGTATTCTCAGAGGAGGCTTAAGTGCATCTATGAGCGGAATTCCTTTCTGGGGATTTGATATGGGAGGATTCTATAATACAGATCATGAGGGATATGAATGTGTTCCTACGGATGAGGAATACATTAGGAGTTGTCAGTTTGGATTTTTTAATTCGCTTAGCAGATGTCATGGAAAGACTCCAAGAGAACCTTGGAATTTTGGAAAAGAGGCTGAAGAGATATTTAGAAAGTTTAACGAAATAAGACATCTATTGTTGCCGTATTTGTACAGTACAACTTATAAAACACATCTTACAGGTATTCCGGTAATTAGACCGATAGTGATGGAGTACCCAGAGGATAGAGGTGCCCGTAATGTAGAGTTGGAATATTTTTTGGGAGATTCTCTTCTGGTTGCACCAGTGTTTGACCAGGATGAAGATGAAATAGAAGTATATTTGCCGGAGGGACAATGGATTGATTGGTTTACTGACGAAAGAATCCAAGGTGGTAGATGGGTTAAGAGAAAAATCGAAGTAGATAAAATTCCGGTGTTTATTCGTCAAAATAAAATGATTCCAATGTTAACCAAGATTCCAGAGAATATTGAAGAAAAGTACGAAAATTTAGATGTCATATTATTTTGTGAAGATGAAATTAGAGACACGTATATTGATGATGGTAACGTACAGAATTTGAAAGCAAAGATAGAAGAGGGAACCTTGTTTGTAAACACGGATATGAATGCCAGCTATTTTACTGTATACACAGAAAAATGTTTGGACAACGCTGTGGTAAATGGACAGAACTGGGAAATAAAAAAGGAAAAAGAAGGATACTATAAGATTGCTTTAGAAAAATAAAAAGGAGTTAAGACAAAATTTGAATAAAGAAAGAACCATTTTATATCTGTTCAGTATAAATGCAATTATTTATATTGCCAGTGGTTTTTATACACCTTTTTTATCTGCTTATTATGCACAGAAAGGAATTGATGCTGAGAAGATAGGGATTCTTTTGATGATTGGTCCGTGTGTTGTTTTGTTGATACAGAGGTTTTGGGCAAAAATTAGTGATAGGACGGGTAAAAGAAAAGAGGTTCTTCTGGTTACAATAGTGGGAAGTGGATTTAGCATGCTTTTATACTATCTGGGAAATAGTTTTCTTTGTATGTTTTTTGCAACGGTTGTGGTAACTTCCTTTACCACAGCCGTAATTCCCTTAAGTGATGCAATTTTGATTGCTCGCTCTTTAAAAGAAGGATATTCCTATTCAATTATTCGTCTTGGAGGAACTCTAGGATATGCTGTTATGACAATTTGTGCAGGAATGTACTTAAAGACAAGACCACAGATGCAATTTGTATTCGCATTTTTCGCCTATATGATTTTGTTTTGTTTTTGTATAGGATTAAAAGAGGAAAGAAAAGAGCAGATAGTAATACATGAAGTTGTTCAAGAAAATGAGCAAAACAGGATATTTAAAAATCGAGATGTGTATATAGTTTTGGGGTTAGCGTTTATAAGTCAGATGGGTTTGAGTTTTTATGTGGGTTTTATTGGACCGTATATTCTTGAAAAAGGTTATACACAGTCAACTATTGGAGTTATAAATAGCATTTCAGCATTAAGCGAAGTTCCAGTGCTATTTTATATAAACAGAATGCTTAGAAAGTATGGAACAATAAAGATTTTATTTCTATCTTGTTTTCTTATGGGAATTAGAATGCTTCTTCCAATAAGAAGTGGAATTATTGGAATAGTTTTGGCTCAACTGTTACAAGGAGTTACATATATGACTATGTATTATAGTTGTGCGGTATATATTAGTACTTGTGTGTTTGAAAAATATCAGACAAAAGGACAAAGTATACTAAATGTTGTACAGCTTGGATTAGGAGCCATTGTTGGAAATTTAGTAGGAGGAAAGTTAATTTACCTACTAGGATATGAAAAAGGGTATTTACTTATGGCAGGAATTATTACTTTAATGACGGTATGTGCTTTGGTTGTATATTTCTGGAAAAATCGAGAGCAAAGAAATGGAGGGGATGTGTGTGAAATTTGATGTGATCGGATTGGATAGCCCTTGCGTAGACCTTGCAGTAAACGTTAGGTGTTTTCCAAAACCTAATGGAGCAGAGAGGATACAGAATTTGAGTTGGCAAGGGGGCGGAAAAGTAGCTTCCGGTATGGTAGCAGCGGCAAGATTGGGGCTTTGTTGTGGTATAATGGGAAATGTTGGAGATGATAAATATGGAACTTTTTGTCTTAGAGATTTTCAAGACCATGGAATTGATACAGAGCAAATGTGTGTGAGAAAAAATAGAACAACTAATTTTGATATTGTAATTAGTGACGAAGGTTCTATGGGACGAAGTTTTGTTTTTTATCCAGGAAACGCGGAATGTATGACAGAGGAAGAATTGAATATAGAATATATTTCGAATTCTAGTTATTTTTATATGGCCAACTTAGATTCGGTGACGAAAAAAGCAGCTCAAATGGCAAAACAAAGAGGAAGCAAAATTTTTATGGATGCTGACTCTTATACAGATGAATTGTTGGATGCTATTTCTTGGATAGATATATTTATTGGCTCAGAATTTGTTTACGAAAAGATGTTAGAAGTTGGAAAAAGTGTAAAAGAAAATTGCGAATATTTATATAATAAGGGGCCAGAAATTGTGATTTTTACATTTGGAGAAAAGGGCTGTGCGGGGATCAGCAAAGAAGGATTTTTTGAAATTCCTGCTTTTGATGTAGATGTAAAGGATACGGTGGGAGCAGGGGATGTTTTTCATGGTGCTTTTTTAGCAGCAATAGTTAAAGGCCTGTCTCCTAAAGATGCGGCAAGATTCGCAAGTGGAGTAGCTGCCATCAAATGTACCAGAATTGGGGGGAGAGCAGGAATTCCTAATTGGGAAGTAACAGATAACTTTTTAGAAACAGGCGAGATTGATTACAGAGAAATTGATGAAAGAGTAAAAAAGTATGGTAGGGGGCTAGAGTATGTATAGGGAAACTTTAACTTTGGGTGTAGTACCAAATAAAAGAAGCTTTTTGAGTATGGTGGAAGCAAAACGTCAGAAGGATTGTTTTATGGAAGAAATCCGGAAGATTAAAGCTTCTATAGTAGAAATCGTGGATATAGATGATATATGCGAGAATGGAATTGTTTGCGAAATGGACAAAGTAAACGCAATTGTGGATAAAATGAAAAGCAGAAAAATTGATGCATTATTTTTCCCTTTCTGTGATTTTGGAGAAGAACAAGTAGTGGCAACGATTGCTTCTAAATTTACAGTACCTATTTTGATATGGGGACCAAGAGATGAAAGGCCGAATACTGATGAAGCTAGAGGGAGAGATACACAGTGCGGTATGTTTGCAGCTACAAAGGTTTTACAGCGCTATGGTTTGAAATACAGTTACATTTATAATTGTCCTACGAAAAGTGAAGAATTTTTAAAAGGGTATGAAACATTTATTAGAACAGCAGCAGTTTTAAAATCTCTTCGTACTTTGCGAATTGCTAAAATAGGCGAACGTCCGGTGCCTTTTATGAGTGTTATGACTAACGAAGCAAATTTAATTAAGAGGTTCGGCATTACAACTGTCCCTATTTCACCAGTAAAAATTTGTAACAGAGCTAAGAAAATTCTAGAGGAGAAAGGAAAAGAATATATAAAGTATGAGGAGGAATTTGTGAGAAAATTCCCTGATGGAGAAAATTTCCAACAAATATGTGCGATAAAATTAGCAATTCAGGAATTAATGGAAGAAAACAATTGTTCTGTGGCAGCATTTGAGTGCTGGTCTGCTTTTCCAGCTTTAATGGGGGTGTGCCCTTGTGTTGTTTTGGGAGAAATGGCAGATAATGGAATGCCTCTTTCCTGTGAAACAGATATAAATGGAGCCATTACTCTGGCAATTTTAAGAGCTTGCAATTTATTTGAAGAATCAGAATTTTTAGCAGATTTGACTATTCGTCATCCTCAAAATGATAATGCAGAACTTTTATGGCATTGCGGTCCATTTCCTTATTCTTTGAAAAAAGATGGGGTGGAGGCAAAATTGGTAGATGGACAAGAGCGCTTTGAATTAAAACAAGGTGATTTAACAGTTTGTAGGTTCGATGATATAGATGGAGAATATTATTTATTTGCGGGGGAAGCCAAAACTACAACAGGACCGAAGACTAATGGTACTTATGTATGGATGGAAACTGATAACTGGAAACGCTGGGAAGAAAAGTTAATGTTTGGTCCATATATACATCATTTAGGCTGTGTTTATGGTCACTACTTACCTGTTTTGAGAGAGGTATCTAGATATTTGGGAATTCATTTTGATAATGCTCATGAGCAAGGAATTTATAGTTTATAGGAGTAGGTATTATGAGAGAGATTCAGGTACAAAAATTAACAAAAGATAATTTTGGAAAATATGGGGAATTTTTAGATTTACTAGATGAGAGTGAACTGAAAAAGAAGTCTATTTTTCAGGAGGGTTTTTTTGCAGATGTGGTAGCTCTAGAATTTAACCAGGGTAATCAACCTACAGTTTCTGTGTGCCATGTTAAAAAACAAAGCGACAATATCATTTCTTTTCTCGAAGCGCATCAATATACATGTGAAGGACTTCTTCCACTAGATGGAGATGTGATTATTTTTGTAGGAATTATGGATAGAGATTTTAGAACCGAAAGTATAGAAGCTTTTTATGTTCCAAAGGGAACATTCGTAAAATTGAATCCGCTGATTGTTCATGGAACACAGTATCCAGTAGATAAAGAAGATGTTCACATTGTTTGTATGCTACCTGGAAGAACTTTTAAGAATGATATGTTGAGTAGAAAGTTGGAAACAGAAGAGCAGATAAGGATTACAAGGGAGTGTGTAAAAAATGAGATATAAAAAATTTAAAAATGCAGAGATCGAAGTATCACAGCTAGCGGTAGGGACTTGGGCAATCGGGGGCCAAAACTATGGAAAAGTAGATAAAAACGAAGCTATTTATGCAATTCGAAGAATGATAGAAAATGGAGTAAATCTTATTGATACAGCTCCCTGCTACGGAAATGGAACTTCAGAAAAAATTGTAGGAGAAGTTTTGAAAGAAATTCCAAGGGAACAGGTGTTAATTTCCACAAAGTTCGGCTTGATTCCGGACATCTATACACATGGATATAAAAAAGATACGAGTTATAAAAATGCTATGAGAGAAATTCAAAGTTCTTTGATGAATTTGGGAACAGATTATATAGATTTTTATTTTGTTCATTGGCCAGATGTAAATACGCCTATAAATGAAACTATGGCTGCGCTGGAGGAAATGAAGCGTAAAGGCTATATACGTTATGTTGGTGTATCAAATTTTACGGCAGAACAGATAAAAGAAGCAGAACAATATATTCAGATTGATGTACAGCAACCATTATATTCTATGGTCGATAGAGGGTTTGAAGATTTGATGTCTTGGGGATATGATAGAGGAATTGATTCCATGACATATGGTTCTATGGGAGCGGGAATTCTTTCTGGAAAAATAAGAAGTATGCCTTCTTTTGAAAAAAATGATTTACGTTTAACTTTTTATGATACTTATAAAGAACCCAAATTTTCAAAAGTTATGGAATTGCTAAAAGTAATGGATAGTATTGCAGATGGTCATAATGTACCAGTGGGACAGGTTGCATTAAATTGGAGTACCCAGAAAGAATATGTAGGTACAGCTTTAGTAGGCGTTAGAAGTATTGAGCATGCTGATGAAAACTGTAAGACATTCGATTGGAAATTAACAGAAGAGGAAATGAAAATTTTAGATAGTAAAATTGAAGAGTGTGCATTGTAGGAGGGAAGAATATGCCTAAAGCAAAAGTAAAAGATATTTTAACATATGCAACAGAAAATAGGTTTGGTGTTGCTGCAATTAATACTTTAAATGTTGAAACTGTTAAATATGTTATAGAAGCAGCAGAAAGAGAAAGAGTTCCCATAATTGTTCAGTTTTATCCCGGATTTTCAGACTACACAGATTTAAAGCACTTGGCCTTTGCAGCTTGCGATATGGCAGAAAAAGCATCTATTCCTGTTGGAGTACATCTGGATCATTCTGTAACATATGAAATTGCAGTAGGGGGGATTCGGGATGGATTTCCTTCAGTTATGATAGATGGTTCAACGAAACCTTTCCAAGAAAATGTAGAACTAACCCAAAATGTGGTGCGCGTGGCTAAGGTTTTTGGAATTGACGTTGAAGCAGAGCTAGGGCATGTTGGAAATGGAGATAACATTGACGCAATTGATAATATGAATTATTATACTAAAGTAGAAGATGCAGTAAGATTTGTGGAACAGACGGGGTGTGATTCACTTGCTATTGCTGTTGGAAATGCTCATGGTCCGTATGTGAAAACACCGAATTTAGATTTAGAAAGAATTCATGCTATACGAAAAAAAGTAAATATTCCTTTGGTACTACATGGGTGTTCTGATATTCCAGAAGAACAGATAAAAGAAGCTGTAAATTTAGGAATGAGCAAATTTAATATTGCGACAGAGTATTTTCGTACCATGTATCAAAGTATAGAAAAGCGAATTAATAACCAGGAATTTGAGGGGAATGGAGTCAAGTTAATGTATGACATTAAAGAAGAGATGATTGATTTTGTGATTCAGAAAATAAGGTTATTAAATCCAAATAAGTATTCTATGTAAACCTAGTATTGGGAAAAGGGATGGAAATAGAGATGACAAAACAATTTAATTATGATGATTTGCCAGTTATTCAAACTAGACAAGGCAAGATTCGAGGATATCAGAGTGGAGGAACCTATATTTTTAAAGGAATTGTATATGCTCGAGCTAAGAGATTTCAAAAACCAGAAGAACCTGAATGTTGGGATGGTATTAAGGAAGCCACTTCTTATGGTTATGTAAGTCCTATGTTGCAAGAAGATGTTCCAAATGGTGAGTTGATGGTTCCACACAGATATTGGATTCAAAATGAAAATTGTCAGAATTTAAATATATGGACGCAATCCCTTGATAAAACGGCAATGAGGCCAGTGCTTGTATGGTTCCATGGAGGTGGATTTTCTATGGGAAGTTCTATTGAGCAAAAGGCATACAATGGAGAGAATATGAGTAAGTATGGAGATGTAGTTGTCGTTACGGTGAATCACAGGCTTAATATTCTTGGATATTTAGATTTGTCTCAATATGGTGAAAAATACGCAGATTCTGCAAATGCAGGGCAGGAAGATCTAATTGCGGCTTTAAAGTGGATCAAAGAAAACATAAAAGAATTTGGTGGAAATCCTCAGAATGTAACAATTTTTGGACAATCTGGTGGAGGTATGAAAGTGAGCGGTCTAATGCAGATGAAAGAAGCAGATGGACTGTTTCAAAAGGGAATTATTATGAGTGGTGTGCCGGATAAATCATATAAGTATAGTGATAAAGATTCTACACCTTTGATTACAGCATTACTGGAAGAATTAAATTTTACAGAAGACGAGGTGGAGAAACTAGAATACATTCCTTATGCTCAGTTGGCTCAAGCTTATAATAAAGTGAGTCCAAAATTAGAAGCAGAAGGTGAATATGTTGGATGTACACCGAAGCCTAATGATTTTTATAAAGGAGAAGGACCAGATGTAGGATTTCGTAAAGAGGCTACAAAGATACCACTTATGATAGGAAGTGTTTTTGGAGAGTTTTATATGAAACCACAGACTTTTTTTAAAGATGAGATATCAAAAGAAGAACTAATGAAAAGAATTGGTGCTAGATTTGGAGATTGGGGAGAAGAATTATCCGATGTTTTTCAGGAGGTTTATCCAGAGAAAAATTTAGCTGATTTACTTACATTGGATACAGTATTTCGTTGTCCTACTAAAAAGTTTATAAAAGAGTTTGCAAAATCAGGAGGCAAAATCTATTCGTATCTTTTTACTTTGGAATTTCCTTATCAGCATGGAAAGACAGCATGGCATTGTTCGGATATACCATTTGTATTTCATAATACAGAGCTAGTTCCTGTAACGAATATACCAGAGATTTCAGACAAACTGGAAAAGCAGATGTTTGACGCGGTTATTCATTTTGCAGAGACAGGAGATCCTAATCATATAGGAATTCCGCAATGGCCCATTTCTACAGAAGATAGAGAGGCAACTATGATTTTTGATAGAGTTTGTACAGTGCGTTTTAATTTTGATGATTATTTACTAGAATTACATAAGAAAGCTCTTCCAAATTTAACACTGGCGAATATAACTCAAGAAGATAATCAAATACAGCATTGATGCAATTAAAAGACGGACAATGAGGGATAGGTTGATTCATTGTTCGTCTTTTCTATAGAATTTTTATTTCACCATTTCCTGATTTTTCTTTAACATTTCTAAAATAATTCCCTGTGTATATTCCCCTAACCGTTTTTTGTCCTCTTTTGGAAGCTGCTCCGGATAAATAGGCTTTCCGTATTCCACAACCACCTTACATGGTTTGATTTTGGGAAAATGATTCTCAAAAATTTCTGCAGAGTTGCTGATAGCCATTGGAATAATGGGGCATCCTGATTTGGTGGCGATTTTAAAACTGCCTTCGTGGAAAGGAAGGAGTTCTAATTCATCGGTACCTTTATTTCTGGTTCCTTCTGGGAAAATACAGATAGAAATTCCGCTTTTTACTTTTTCGATGGCAGTGAGAATAGTTTTCATACCTTCTTTAATATTTTTCCTGTCCAGGAAAAGGCAGTGGAGATAACGCATCCAGATGGAAAGCAGAGGGATTGGTTCCATCTCTTTTTTGGCAACATAGCCTGTCAAGTCAGGACAAAGGACATAGGTGAGAAGAATATCAAAGAAACTTCTGTGATTTCCTATGTAGAGTACTGCCTGGTCTTTTGGCACATTTTCATGACCGATAATGGTGATATCTGCACCTGTAACTTTTAGGATAAATTTAAAAACAGTCTGTATAATTCGCAGAGAACTAATATCTTTGGCCCTTTTGTTAAATTTTCCAATAACCCATTCTACTAGAAGAAGTGGAATGGACAAAATCAGATATCCTACGACACAGATACAGACAATAATAAAACGTATCATAATTTATACATCCTTTCCTTACATATACATGTTCCTTCATTATAATGAATCCATAAGGAAGATGCAAGTAAAATCAGGGGCATAATTGGGTAAAATCCTGCATACATTTAGGATAAGACTGGCAAAGTGAAGGCGGCAGGGAGATATTGAAAAAGTGGGCGGCAGGAATTCTGCTGATAGTAGTGATGTGTTGTAGTCTATGGGGCTGCAGCATAGAAAAAGTCAGGGCAAAAGATGGTGTGAAGCCAGAGTACACGGTTATGAGGGAGGCAGATTTTCCAGATAAGGTTCGGGAATTGGTGGAACAGAATCGGGAAAAGGAATTTCAGATGACTTATCAAGATCAGGGATTTCTATATGTGATGAAAGGTTATGGAAAACAGGAAACAGGGGGATATAGTATCCAGATTGAGGATTTGTCACTTTGGGACAATGCTATTCATTTGGAGACAACACTTCTTGGTCCGGAGGAAGGAGAGAAACTCACAGGGGAACCTTCTTTTCCTTGCCTTGTCATTAAGATGAAATATCGGGAAGAACCGGTAATATTTGAATAAGAAAAGGGGTCTTAGTGTGGAACTGATTACAAAGAAAATGCAAATGTTGGAAAGAAAATGCGAAGCAGTGAATCAGATTACCTTTGATGAGGATTTTAATGTGCCGGATGTAAAGCCAGATATTGGGCGGATGATACAGAAAAAAGGCGAAATACAAATTGAGGATATTCAGATTTCTCAGGGGAAAGCATTCCTTTCGGGGGCGCTTATTGTAGCTCTGCTTTATGTCAGTGACAGTGAAGAACGGAAAATTTATAGTCTCAGAGGAAGTATTCCGCTTGGGGAGTCTATGAATTTAGAGGGGCTGGAAAATGGAGATAAGGTACAGCTAAAATGGGAAATTGAAGATTTAAGTGTACAGCTTATTCATTCCAGAAAATTAAATATAAAAGCTCTGGTAACATTTACGGCCTATGTGGAGGAAGTACGTCAACTGGAACTTCCCATAGGAGTAGAAGATGGAGAAATCTCTCAGAAGAAGCAAGATTGTTCTGTTATGTGTACCTCTGTACATAAAAAAGATATTATGCGGGTAAAAGAGGATATAGATTTAAGCTCAAATAAGCCAGATATTTATGAGCTTTTGTGGAATACCGTAGAAATTCGTGGCTTGGATATCCGAGCAGAAACAGATAAAATTGGAGTAAAAGGTGAATTGTTTCTTTTTGCCTTGTACAGGGGAAATGATGATACCAATTCCCTTCAATGGCTGGAACATTCTGTACCGTTTTATCAAGAAATGGAGTGCCCAGGATGTGCGGCAGATATGATTCCAAATGTAGAAATTACCATGCCCCAAAGTGATTTGAAGGTAAAACAGGACGATGACGGGGAAGAACGGATACTAGGGGTGGATGCAGTTCTGGAATTGGAAATGAAGCTATATGAGGAAGAAGAATTGTCACTTTTAACAGATGTATATACACCTGCGCGGGACTGTAGGGCAATCAGAGAAAATTATAAGCTGGAGAGTTTGCTAGTAAAGAATTTTTCAAAATGTAAGGTAAATGACAGAGTGAAGGTAGAGAATAGCCAGGGAAAAATTCTTCAGATTTGTCACAGTGATGGAACGGTAAAGGTTGACAGCACTCAGATTGTAGACAATGGTATTTTAGTGGAAGGAATTGTGCAGGTGAGGATTCTCTATATTATTGGAGATGATGAAATGCCTTTTTATTCTATGGAAACCATGATTCCATTTAGTCATGTGATAGAAGCAGAGCATATTACAGAGAATTGTGTGTATCATCTGAGGACAGATTTGGAGCAGTTATCTACCACTATGATAGATAGTGATGAAATTGAAGTGAAGATTGTTATGAATTTAAATGCTGTGGTATTCAGACAGACAGACACAGGAATTATTCAGCGGATTGAAGAGCACGAGTTAGATAGGGAGAAACTTCGTAGTATGCCTGGGATTGTAGGATATCAGGTGCAGCCAGAGGATTCTCTGTGGGACATTGCTAAGAAGTTTTATACTACCATAGATACCATTGTTCAGTTAAATGGACTGGAAAATGAACGAGTGAAGCCATATGATACTTTGATTTTGATGAAAAAAGTGGAGCGGTAAGAAAGGGAGGTTGTTGCACTAGTGCAACAACCCTTTTTAGATGCGTTCATACAGGTTTAGAATCTGAATGGATAGCCTGCAATAATCTCTCTGATATGAATTGTCCAAATCGCAGGAGAGAATTTCCTGTATTTTTTTGATACGGTAGAGAATGGTGTTGCGGTGGGTAAACATTTGTGCTGCAGTTTTCAATACAGAGCGTTCGTTTTCCAGGTAGATTTTCAGTGTGGAAAATAAATCATCTTTTGAGGCGCGTTCCTGTTTCCAGAGCCGGACAACTGCAGGCATACAGGCGTGAATACTCTGATGTCCAAGGGGAGTGTCAAGCAAATAGTCCATAGCATAATCGTAAAAATGATAGTATTGCTCCGATGCTTGAGAAGTTGCACCATAGCGGATAGCTGCTTTGGCCTGAGAAAGTAAAAAGGCGGCAGATTCCACACCTTTGCAAGGGAGTGAAAACCCAATACGAATTGGATTGTTACGGCAAAGAACAGCAAAAAAATTCATAGCGGCAGAATTACCTGACAAATCCTGGTTAGAGAGAATCAGGACATAAGATTTATAGTTTAAAATAACACAGTTTTGAAGCTGTTGCTCTGTCATATGCGCAATCATATGGAGATGTTGGGAAAAATCCTGCTGCCTGTTTTGCTCTTGTACTTCTATTAATGTTAGATAAAATAATTCTTGTAAAGACCATCCCTGATAGGCGAGCTGTGTTTCCAGGCAATGCTGTTCATAAGGATGACCGGTTAAAAGGTTGTAGAAGACATTTCGGTTGTTCTTATTTTTATCAGAAACAGACTGTCCAAGATTATACTCTAAAGGAAGTGCCAGCTGGGTAATAAGCTGCAAATCTCCGGTATTAATTTCACGGTCTTTTAATAGCAAATTTAGGCGTCCGCAGAGAATATCTTTGTAATATAGGCAGAAGGTATAGCCAGAATATTTCAGTAAAGTGTCCTTTTCAAAGGAAAATGCCTGAACCCCATGCCGGGTAAAGTCGATATTACTATGCTGGTAGCGCATCTGCTGGATTGCGTTTAAGGAGGAATATCCGTAATTACACAGATATTCCCATTCTTGATCCATAGAATCAGCAGGATATTGTTGTGTGATTCCCAATACTTTTGTATTTCCGTCAAACAGAATCATTGGATTTTTAAAGACAAGCCATGCGCGGTCTATGGCACCTTGGTAATCCTTTTGTTGGAGGTCTTGCAGAAGAGCAGTCATCCAGTCTTCGTAAAAATCGAAAATACCCTGAACAATTTCAAAGGCTTCGGTTAGTTCCATATGGAAGAGTTTAATAATATCGCCTTCGCCATTGCATACAATATAATCTTTTTCCTGATAAACATGGACGCAGTTGGTAGCATAGGCCAGACGGGCACTGTTTAAAATTGCGGGCGCGTGTTCTTTAATATGCAGTTCTAAATCAAAATAGGTCAGCCGGTTGGCAATCATCCACATACTCAATTTCATATCATTATCTCCAGATGCAAATATAGCTAATATAATAGCATTTTAACGGATTAAGCAGAAAATGAAAAGGGTATTTTCTGCTTTTGCACAAAATTTCGACAAAATATAAGAGGAAAATTGTGTTTGCAGTACATAGATGTCTGATTATTTATCTCATATAATCTAATTATCAGTTCTATACAGAAGAGGAGGTTTTTATATGGCACAGGAAAGAAAAGTTGGGACATTAGGTGTTATGGCGTTATTGAGTTTGCCTCTGGTATCTATGGGATTTTCAGTAGTAACTCCGGCTATGGCAACTCTGGCAGAGCATTTTGCAGGAAAAGATGTATCCTGGATTTCTACTTTACCCACGTTATTTGTAGTAATTGGTACAATGCTTGCTGGTTCTATTATGGGTAAAAAAGTGAAGTATCGGACATTGGCAATCGTAGGAAGTCTGTTGTATTTCATAGGAGGCTGTGCGCCGGCTACCTTTGATAATTATGCGCTGACACTGGTATGTCGCGGGGTTCTGGGATTCGGACTTGGCCTTATGTCACCTCTGGGAAATGCATTGATTATTGGACTTTATAAGGGGCAGAAACAGGCAGCCATGTTGGGTTATGGAACGCTGTGCATGAATGCAGGCGGTATTTTTCTGCAGATGCTAGGAGGCGCTCTTGCAGGCATTAGTTGGCAGATTACGTTTTGGGGACATGCGTTCAGTCTGATTGCTTTTGTCCTTGCATTTTTCCTTCCAGAACCCAATGTTCAGGAACCAGTAAAAGAAGCAGGGCCTGAGAAAAAGGAAAAAATGGGTAAGGTTGTATGGATGGTTTCTGCAATGCTTCTGCTTTTTAATATTATTAACTATCCTATTATGATGAATGTTTCTGTATTGTTTGTCATGCGTGATGCAGGTGGTCCTGCAGCAGCCGCTACAGCACTTTCCTTATATACGGTTGCAGGCTGTGCTGCTGGTCTGGTATTCGGAAAAATCTTCCAGTATGCGAAGCGTTGGTGTTTTGCCATTGGTTTTGCACTTTGTACTTGTGGCGTGGCACTGGTATATTTTATGAACAATGGCATTATGATGACCATTGGTTTGATGCTTGTTGGATTTGGATTTTCCATTGTTATGCCAACAGCAATGACATGGCTTGGTATAGGAACACCTCCAAGTACAGTTGCTATGGGCACCTCCATTGTCATGGCCCTTATGAATCTGGGGGCATTTGCAAGTTCTATCTGGCTGAAGGTTTTAAATGCAATTTTTAAAGAAACTATTTTTAGTGCTATTCTTGCTGCAGTTGTGGTATTTACAGCATTAACAGTAATATTTATCGTTTACAATCCGTTTAAAGAGAAAAAGTAACAACAGGGAGGTATTAGTATGAGCGTAGGACGTTTTATGAAACAGGCAGCAGAAAGAGATTATTCAAAATCATGGCAGGCTCCAGGAACTTTTCCATGGATGTTTCAGCAGCCCAAGGAGCCTATTACAGGACGGCCATATAGTGTGCGTGAAAATTATATCCGTTGTGTAAAAGGTGAGAAACCGTACTGGATGCCAGCATATTCTTATGAGTCGAATATTGTCTGGCCGGATGCAATAGAAGAACATCCGGTACCTGAGGTGGATGGCTATGATTGGTGGGGTGTTTACTGGACTATGGTGGAATCAGCAGGTGGTATGATTACAAAACCAGGAACACGCACAATTTCAGATTTTGCCAATTGGAAAGAAGAACTGGAGTGGCCGGATGTATCTTTGGTAGATTTTGAAGCAGATGGTAAGAAGATTCAGAAACTTTTGGATCCGGATCGCCCTCATATCTATGAGTGTGTAGAAGGAATCTTTGAACGCCTTCATGAGATGATTCCATTTGATGAATCTTTGATGGCATTTTATGAGGAGCCGGAACTTTTAGAGGAATTTTTCCAGAAAATGGCGGATTACAAAATCGAAACTACAAAAAATGTATTTCAGTATTATGGACGTGTGGATGGAGTTTTATATCATGATGATTGGGGAACGCAGAGAAGTGGATTTTTCTCTAATGAGATGTTCCGTGAGCAGCTTATGCCGGCAACAACACGTTATTTGAGATTTGTGAAAGACCAGGGCAAGTTTATTGAATTACATTCCTGTGGAAAAAATGTGCAGTATGTGCCGGAAATGTTAGAAATGGGTATTGATATGTGGACACCCCAGGCGGTCATTAACGATCCAGATTTTCTGTATGAAACTTATGGAGATAAGATGAGCTTTGCATTTTTCCTGAATATTGACCATGATGATGATGAACAGGAAATTCGCAAAAAAATACGTGATTTCGTAGAACACTTTGGGGCAAAAGGACGTTGTATGCCATGGATTATGACTGATATGAGCAATCCGACTCAGGAAGTGATTGCAAGGGATGAACTCTATCACTATTCTCTGGAATATTATAACAAGCTTTATCAGAGAGGATAAGGAGGAGTGTGGATATGATGACATTGCGTGAAAATGCCATGGCGATTTATTATGGCGAGAAGCCGGATTTTTATGGGGATCTCATGGATGCTGTGGAATTAATTCCTGATCCGGTCCTTATGGGAGACTTGCCACCCCAGGATGGTTTGGAACACAAGGATTCATGGGGAACGGTGTATGTTTTTAAACCAGGTGCTCCGGGACCGCATCCCAGGGTAAATGATTCTAATGCAGTGATTAAAGATATTGAACACTGGAAAGAACAATTGAAAGTACCATCCCTTGAAAATCTGGACTGGACAGTAGCCTGTCAGGCAGCTCAAAGTGTGAACAGGAAAGAAAAATTTGTTGGGTTTATGTGTGCAGGAGGTCTGTTTGAGCGAAGCCATCATCTAATGGGCATGGAAAATGCGCTAATAAATTATATGGAATATCCAGAAGAAATGGCTGGAGTATTAAGAGAAATTGCAGAGTATAAAAAAGCATATATTCGTCTGGTTGCAGAGAAGATTCATCCAGATATTATTTTTTATCACGATGATTGGGGAAGCAAACAAAATCTGTTTCTTCCACCGCGTATATGGCGGGCGCTTATCAAACCTCTTCAGAAAGAAATTTCGGATGTGATTCATGAATGTGGTATGATTTATATGCACCATGCAGATTGTATCTGTCAGCCCATTGTGGAAGATATGGTGGAGATTGGGGTGGATATCTGGCAAGGTGTGATTGCTCAGAATGATATTGTGGAAATACAGAGAATTACAAAAGGAAAATTGGCCATGTGTGGTGGTATTGATGGTCCAAAGATTGATATTGAAAATATTACGGAGGAGGAGATTCGTAGGGAAGTCCGAAGAGCAATTGACACCTATTGTCCGGCTGGACGGTTTTATCCATCGATTCCAAATGGCGTATGTTTCCGCCAATGGAATGATTTTATTGTAAAAGATGAATTAAAGAAATATGGAAGAGAGTTTGTAGAAAAAATGTAAGATGTACAATGCCGGATGGTTCCAGTAATCTTTTATGTGAAAACTGGGATCGTCTGGCATTTTTTGTTTTTCAGGAAAAAGTTTGGGAAATTTCTTTCCTTTATTAGATAGATAAAGTATAATGTGATTACAAAAAAATAGCAGTAGGGAAGGATATCAATTATGGAAAATACGAAAAAAAGAGAAAAAACCATCTATGATGATTCTTTGTCTGGAATCTTTTTCCGGTCAGGACTTATGATGCTTGTTATGCTGCTGATTGCCTGTGTAGCGATAGGGGCGGTTGTGCTTTTTACCGGAGGTTCTGATTCCAGGGAGGGGATAAAGCTGATATTTTTCTGCCTGCTTATGGTAGTACCATGCTCTTATGTACTGCCGCTGGTTAGTTTGATAAAAGTTTGGAAACAGGAGCGTAGTCTTGGGGTGTATTGGAAAAACCGGACAGACCAGGAACTTCCAGAATGGGAAAGAGACTGGTATCTAACCTGTGACAGAGCCGGCTTTATACTTGTTCACAGAGCCTATATCAGGCATATGAAAAGTTCAAAGGTAGAGATAGAGGATACAGGAAGCTATAACAGGGGAAAAGCTTACTGTGCGGTGTTTGAGGATATGAATGGGAAACTTCGTTCATTGAAATTTTCTTCGGAATCTGTAGAAAAGGAATTTCAGCAGTGGTATAAAAAACAGCCATATGGAAGGGAGAATAAGTAGCATGAAGGAACAGAAGAAATCTTCCTGGGGAGCAGTCCTGGTGTCATTTTTTAAAGAGATTTTTCTAAACTTCCAAGGTCCTGGCCACCTTGACTACGAGGAAACCTTAACCCATGAAGGAAAAAGAAGGAAGAATGCTATTTGGAGAACCATTATGTTGGTGCAGGCAGCAGCAGCAGCTTTGCTTCCTTTTGCGATTTGGAATATGATTGTTCCGGACGTACTATGGGGAAAGCTATTTATTGTTGTGGGGTGTGAAGGTTTTGCTGTTTTTTCTGGAATCGTAGGCATTAATATGGTAAAGGATGAGATGGAGGAAGATCGGCTGAAAATAGGAAAATATAAAATAATTCCCAAAGGAAGTATTTCCCTTTTTAAAGAAACAGATTTTGATATCACTCAGACAGATTATTCTTATACCGTACTGACTTCTAAGAGAACGTTAAAATGGCTTTATAAGAAATTTTATGTTATTGTGTATGCAAGGCATGGAAAAGTAAAAAAGATTGAATTGATTCGGGCAGATAAAAAATATTCTATGCGATATGAAACAATGAATGATGCGGTTTTAGAAAAGCTGCAAAAAGAAAATAATAGATTTTTAAGGATACGCTTAGGTGCTCCCAGTAAGAAGATCATAACAGGTGCAGAATATTACTATGAATGGGGACAGATACAATCTTTTTATGATAATCATTTGGGAAGAGCTGGGATAGTAATTATGTTTTAGTTGTGCATTATAAACAGGAGGTCAAGATGGAAAAACAAGATGAAGTTTTAGAAAAAAATGAGGAAATAAGTGAAGCAGAGGTTGCCAAAGGAAAAAAGCGTTTTTGGATAGGATTTGCGGCTATAGGAATAGCATTTGTATTTTTATTGATTGGTGTAGCGCTTCAAAACAGAGATTACCCATGGTTAGATCCAGTCATAGCAATAGGCGCAGGAGGCTTTGGCATACTTGCGCTCATATTAATTTTCAAAAATTACTCTTATGCAATGTATGATGAGGCTGTTAAAATGGATAAAAAATATGACAGTCAGGAACTTCATAGGATTCCACTGTCTGACATGAATAGTGTAAAACAAAAATTTTTAAATCATCAATTTGAATTACAAGAGGACGGATGGCTTTTTAAAAAAGAATTTTCCGCATTAAAGGATTCGGTTTCTTATTGTGTTCGTGTTACAGAAGGAAATGATATGGAAGAAACTTTGAATTGGCAGCTTGACCATATTGATATGAACACAAAAAAAGGAAGTAATTTTTGCCTGATTATTTTTGCGTATATGGACGAGGTTTCGGAGGAGACAAAAGCATTTGTAAAGAATCATGGAAAGAATATGATTGTTTCTGAGAATGCATTGGATCCCTATAGACAAATGACAGCAATTTTAGTTGCAGTGGACAAGCAAAATCTGGATGGATGGTATATGGATATTGGTAAGAAACATAAAATATCCTTATATGCGCATGGATGTCGCTTGATTAAGAAATGTTTAAGCATTTCTTAGAAAAAATTATGAATGAAAGAGATGAAGTAAACATGTGTAAGGCTTTAGAAGATATGAAAGCGTCAGCAATACAAAAAGGAAAACAGGAAGAACGAGAACAGAGCATTATTATTTTAGTTGAGTCTCTAAGGGAACTGGATATCCCAGAAGAGGATATTTTGAGAAAAATTGAGGAAAAGTATCAACTCGCCAGAGAAGAGGCCGTAGAATTTGTAAAAAAATGACGTTGAAAAATAAAAGATTTTCATATAGAATAAAATGTATTAAATAGAATACAATATACAATGTACAAAATTGTGAGAGCACAAAGTGCGGAACAATTCGTCAGGCATGTTACTTTCATATCTGTGTATACAAAGATAAAACAATTTTTAGGGAGGAGACCATATGAGATTAAGAGCGCTGGCAAAGATAAATCTTGGTCTGGATGTTCTTGGCAGGCGGGAGGACGGTTATCATGAACTACGGATGATTATGCAGACGATTAATATGTATGACCAGCTAGATATGGAAATCAGCGAAGAGCCAGGTATCAGGATTACCACAAACCTTCCTTATGTTCCAGTGAATCAGAATAATTTGGTATACAGAGCAGCAAATATGTTAATGGAAGAATTTCAGATAAAAGAAGGACTTACCGTAGACTTACAGAAAATGATTCCTGTTGCAGCGGGAATGGCAGGAGGAAGCTCTGATGCAGCAGCAGCAATGATTGGTGTAAACAGGTTGTTCCAGTTGGGACTGTCTGTGAAGGATTTAATGGAACGGGGCGTGAAAATCGGGGCAGATGTTCCATATTGTTTGTTAAGAGGTACGGCTTTGGCAGAGGGAATTGGTGATAAGCTGCGTGCTTTGCCAGCTTGTCCAGATTGTTATGTACTCATTGGAAAGCCGGGTATTAGCGTTTCTACAAAGTTTGTTTATGAAAATCTTCGGGCTAATGAGCTGAAATCCCATCCGAGAATTGATGAAATGTTGGATGCCATTCAGTGGCATAATCTGTGTAAAATGGCAGATTTGATGGAAAATGTATTAGAGACTGTTACTATTCCGCAATATCCGATTATTGAGGAAATTAAGAACCATATGAAAGAGCATGGAGCTTTAAATGCTATGATGAGTGGAAGCGGACCTACGGTTTTCGGGTTGTTTGATGACAAAGTATTGGCTGAACATGCCTGTGAGGCCCTTAGAGAAAGCCGTTTGGCGAGAACGGTATTCCTTACTACTGTATTTAATAATGGAGGAAGGAGGAAATAATAATGAATCTGGAGATGGAAATGGATGAATATCTGCCCTTGCGTGATGTCGTTTTTAATACGTTACGAAGAGCTATTTTAAAGGGAGAACTAAAACCAGGAGAGCGTCTTATGGAAATAGCCCTGGCAGATAAGCTGGGAGTGAGCCGTACACCAATCAGGGAAGCAATCCGCAAGTTAGAATTAGAAGGATTGGTAGTTATGGCGCCAAGAAAAGGGGCAAAGGTGGCATCCATTACAGAACGGGATTTAAATGATGTTTTGGAAGTAAGAAAAGGAATGGAAGTTTTGGCCATTTCCCTTGCATGCAAACGAATCACAGGAGAAGAACTGGAGAAACTGGAAATTATCGAACGAGACTTTCAAAGACTGATTGAATCAGGCAACCTTACAGAGCTGGCAGAAATGGATGTAAAGTTTCATGATACCATTTACCATGCTACCAATAATCAAAGATTGGTGCAGCTTTTGAATAATTTGCGAGAACAGATGTACCGTTACCGTATGGAATATTTAAAGGATATTGCTGTGAGGAGAACTCTGGCAGAGGAGCATAAGGCCATCTGTCAGGCTTTGCGAGAACGAAATCAGCAGCAGGCTGAAAAATATGTCAGTATACACATTGACAATCAGCAAAAAGCCATTATTCGCAGTTTAAATCAAGAATAGAATAAGAATTATAAGAAATACTAAAAGAGAGGCAAAGAGAGGTAATGCCTCTCTTTTTTTCTAGTCTATTGGCGAAAAGGAGAGAAAATAAAATGAATAGTGATATTTCACCTCATATAGAGGAGAATGAAGCATATATCAGGAAACGTCTGGAAAATTGTGATGATTTTATTATCCGACCTATGATTTTAGGAGAAGAGAAGAAAATCCGATGTCTGGTGGTTTATATAGAGGTTGCAGTAAGTAATATGGTTCTTGAAGACTCAGTAATCGGTAAATTAGTAAATCATATGTGGGAAATGCCGGCAGAGGAAATTTTGGAATTTGTGCGGGAGAATGGAATGGGAATTTCAGATGTGCAGCCTATGGATTCCATGGATCAGGCTTTTGCCTCTATGCTGGCAGGTAATGCATTATTTTTTTTGGATGGATATGCCAGAGCCATTAAGGTATCCAGCAAAGGTTATCCGAATCTAAGTGTTTCAGAGGCTACCAGGGAAAAAGTGCTGCGAGGCTCAAAAGAAGGGTTTACGGATGCTGTGAAGACAAATTCTGCTTTGGTACGGAAACGGATAAGAGATACTAGATTAAAGGTAAAACAGAAAACTATTGGAAAGAGGAGTCAGACTTTGGTACAAATTTTATATATGGAAGACTTAGTGCATCCAGAACTTTTGGAGGATTTGGAAAAAAGACTGGATTCCTTTGTCATAGATGGGGTTCTGGATTCCGGAGTGATAGAACAGCTTACAGAGAGTAGCTGGCTGTCACCATTTCCTCAATTTCAAACCACAGAGCGTCCGGATAAATGTGCGGCAGAAATTTTAAATGGCAGAATTGTACTATTATGTGATCATTCACCTATGGGAATTTTATTGCCAGCAGTGTTTAATGATTTTCTTCAAGTTAGTGAAGATTCCTATAATCGATTTGAAATTGTATCTTTGCAGAGAATCATTCGTTATTGTGCAGTTCTGATAACCTTGCTTTTTTCTGGGACATACCTGGCAGTGACCAATTTTCACACACAGGTTTTACCTACAAATCTGATTTTGTCCTTTTCTGAGGCCAGGCAAGGAGTTCCTTTTCCTGGAATGTTGGAAATTTTGTTTATGGAGATTGCCTTTGAAACCATTCGTGAAGCAGGTATCAGGATGCCGGGGCCTTTGGGAGGTACCATTGGAATTGTGGGAGGATTGATTGTAGGTCAGGCAGCAGTAGAAGCGAATCTAGTCAGTCCAATCGTGGTGGTAGTAGTAGCTGTGACAGCTCTTTGCTCCCTGGCTATTCCCAGTGAAGGATTTTCTGCCCCTTTTCGGCTACTGAAATTTGGATTTATCATTTTGGGAGGAACACTGGGAGTATTTGGTATTTTACTTGGACTGTATCTGACTGTAAGTCATCTGGCAGGGCTTAAAAGCTTTGGAATTCCATATCTTTCTCCTTTTGTAGCTAAAAACCATGCAGGGTATTGTGGGGAAAGAGATAGTATTATCCGGTTTCCCATGCGGTTTCTTACCAGGAGACCCATTTATGCAAGTGAGAATCAGAAAGTAAAACTTCGGACAAAAGAAAGTCATGGAGAGGAGAAGAAAGGGGGCAACTGCTAATGTATGCGGATAATGCACAGATTTCCCACAGACAGTTATTCAGGCAGATTTTTACAGGTTTAGTAGGAGTTTATATTTTGGTTATTCCTGTGATGCCACAATTATATGGCCGGCAGGGAATTCTGGCACTTCTTACAGGAACGGTAATTTACTTACTGCTTTGCACTTATTTTGTACGGATAAAGACCGTTTTTCAATATCCGGAAAAATATCTGGGAAAGTTTTTAGGGAAATGTCTATTTTTTCTATATGTATCATGGGTTTGGCTCATGGGAATCTTTTTGCTGCTTGTGATAGTACGTGTTACGAAACGCTTTTTGATAGAGGGAAGTCATTCGTGGATGATTTTCCTTTTGACCGGACTGGCTGCTTATTTAGGAAGTCATCAGGGTTTAGAACGAAGGGCAAGAATGGCAGAGGTGTGCTTTCCTTTTTTGGTTATTCTTCTGGGAAGTTTGTTTTTTCTGGGAATTTTGAGAATGAAACCAGAATATTTGCTGGAAATGGGAAGTTTGAGTTTGGAAGGCTGGCTTAGGGGAACTTGGGAAGTTGTGTGTCTTTTCTTACCTTTTGTTTTTCTTCCTGTGACCCTTGGGAATGTGAAAAAACCAGGGGAAGCAAGACACATTATGGGAAACAGCATTGCAGTCATTGCTGGTATGCTTGTATTTTCCCTGTTGCTTTTGCAGGGAAGTTTTGGTCTTGGTGGATATGAACATAAGAGATATCCTATGATAGATTTTATGGCAGGAATTCAAATACCAGGAAATTTTTTGCAGAGGGTAGATGTGTTTTTTGTGGCAGCAGTGGTATTCAGTCTGCTATTTGGTCTTGGAAGTGTTTTCTTTTATCAACATGAACTTTTGGTGCGGATTAAGATGGAAAAAACGTTCTTATTTGCAGCAGCAGGAATGGTGATATCGGCTATTTTGTGGGAAAAACTGGAAGCCCCGACTTCCTGGTTTTTTTCTATTACTACACGTTTTTATGGTCCTGTGTTTCTTCTTGTTCTTATTCTGGCGGATATCAAAGGAAGAAAAAAGAAGAGAGCTTGTGTAAAAGCAGGGACAATCGGTTTGCTTTTGGTACTCTTTCTTACGGGATGTGGAGTTTCTCTGGAGAATCGTATTTTTCCATTGTCCATTAGTGCAAATTATGCGGGTGGGAAATATCAGTTGATTTATGGAATCCCTGGATTATCTGCTATGACAGGACAAGGAAAAAGCAAAACGGAAGGGAATCAGCCCCAGGCTATTGTGTATGAAGGCAAGACGCCTCAAGAGGCAGAAAAGCATTTTAATCAGAATCAGAAGAATTATTTAGATATGGGACATCTAAAAACATTAATTTTAGGTAGAGAGATTCTGTACAATGAAGAAGCTTTAGAAGGCTTGCTGGCTTATCTGGAAGAACAGCCTTCTGTAGCAGGGAATTTGTATGTGTTTGTAAGCTCAAATCCACAGGAACTAATGAGCCTTGATGGACAAGGAGAGGAATCTGTAGGTGATTATCTTACAGGAATTCTGCAAAATAATCTGGAAGGAAAGCCAAAGGATGCAGTAAGCCTTCAAGATTTGTACAATGCATGGCATAGAGAGGAAGAGATGCCCAGCCTGCCCCAGGTAAGGGTGGTGAATAAAAAACCTCAGATTGGTTCATACTCCTGATAGAAAGTATCAGGAGGTACATAAATGAAAGAAATATTGAAGAGACTACAAAATAAAAAAATTCTTCTGGCAGCAGTTTTAATAGGACTGGCTGGTACACTTTTTTTCACCGGACTTAATACAGTACGTCTAAAAAGAGAAAATAGAGAAATTAAGGCACGTCTGGACAGGGAAATCCAACAGGGGATTGCAAGAGAGGTTTTTCGCCTTCATGTGATTGCCAACAGTGATACAGAGAAAGATCAGGAGCTAAAATTAAAAGTAAAAACCAGAATTGTAGAGTATCTAAAAGAAATTCTGGGAGAGAATGCTGGCCTGGATGCGACGAAGGAAGGTGTTTTAACACATTTGACAGAAATTGAGCAAGAGGCAGAAAAACTGATTCAGGAACAGGGTTTTGATTATTCTGTCAAAGCGGTAGTAGAGAAAACCTACTTTCCAGAGAAAACTTATGGAGACTGTACCTTTCCGGCTGGAGAGTATGAAGCATTGAATGTGAAAATCGGAAAAGCAAAAGGAAAGAATTGGTGGTGCGTATTATATCCAAGTCTTTGCTTTTTGGATGATACGTATGGAATTGTAGAGGAAGAGAAAAAAGAAGATTTAAAAGAAGTCCTCACAACAGAAGAATTTCAAGAAATTCTGGGGGATAAGGAGGAGAAGAAAAAGATGAGATTTGGCTTCCGATGGTTTTAAATTCTGGTTTTGAACTTGCATTCTGCACAAGATAAGGGTACAATGAAACACAAACGATAAATAAGAGGTTAGAAAATGAATCAGAGAAAAGATGCACCAATTGGTGTTTTTGACTCAGGAGTAGGAGGACTTACCGTAGCTAGAGAGATTATGCGTAATCTTCCTCATGAACGAATTGTATATTTTGGGGATACAGCAAGAGTACCTTATGGAAGTAAATCAAAAGAAACGGTTATCCGCTATTCCAGACAGATTGTCCGTTTTTTGCAAACCCAAGAAGTAAAAGCGATTGTAGTTGCGTGTAATACAGCCAGTGCACTGGCTCTTGAAACCATCCAGAAGGAAATTGATATTCCCATCATCGGTGTGGTAAAACCAGGAGCAAAAGTAGCAGCCCTTACTACAAGAAATAAAAAAATAGGATTGATTGGTACTAGAGCAACCGTGAAATCTCATTTATACAAAACCATTATACAGAAAGAAGACCCCGAGATTCAGGTGATAGGTCAGCCTTGTCCATTGTTTGTGCCGTTGGTAGAAGAGGGATGGCTGAAAGATCCGGTTACTATAGAGGTTGCAAAGCGATATCTGGAGCCTTTGCTTTGTCAGGGTATTGATACCTTGATTTTAGGATGTACGCATTATCCATTGTTACGCTCCATGTTGAAAACACTGGTGGGAGAGCAGGTTACTTTGGTAAATCCTGCCTATGAGACCGCGAAAGAATTGGAGAGGCTTTTAAAACGAGAACATCTGGAACATGAAGGAGAAAAAGAAGAGGAATTTCCCTATCGCTTTTTTGTTAGTGATGAAGAAGAACATTTCCAGGAATTTGCTAATTCTATTCTGCCTTATGATGTAAAGATGACAAAACAGATTCATATAGAGGAGTATTAGTATGACAAAAGATGTGTTAGTTACTATTAAAGGGCTACAGAGCATGGAAGAAGCGCAGGATGCAGAGGAAGTAGAACTGGTGGCAAAGGGCGACTATTATTTTAAAAATGGCCATCATTATATATTTTTTGAGGAAAGAGTGGAAGGTTTTACAGAGCCTACAAAAAATAGTATTAAAATTTCAGGAAATAGCGTGGAGGTTAAGAAAAAGGGGCTCACGAATGTGCAGATGATTTTTGAAGAGAATAAGAAGAATCTTACATATTATGCAACACCTTTTGGAAACCTTCAGATGGGAATTGCAGCCACAAAAATTGATGTGAAAGAGCAGGAAAATAGCTTAGAGCTTCTCATTGATTATGCCTTGGAAATTAATGCAGAACATGCTGCGGACTGTCAGATTTCTGTGAATGTAAAGGAAAAAGGAGCTGGAGATTTTTCCCTTGGAATGTAAAGAATAGAAGCCTCTCTTATCAGGCAAAGAGTGCCGGTTAGAGAGGTTTTCTCTTTCCTGGGAAATCACTTGTCACCAAAGAACGCATGGAGTAAAATAAGGATATTGACACAAAGAGGAGGAGAAAAAGATGTATTGTAGGTATTGTGGAAAACCCATACCGGACGGGGAAACCTGTTCATGCAGAAAAGAGCAAAATACACAGCCAGTTAAAATGCAGCCACAGAGCAGTCCTGAGAGAAAGTCTCCGGTTTTAGAAAAACGCCCGCCAAAAAATAATGGAAAGGGTTTATTGATTGCATCCTTTGGATGCAGTATCTGGATGCTTTTGTTATTTTTGTTGCTAAGATTTGTATTAGCAGATGCAGCAACAGAATTTTTTGGCGCTGATGGGATTTATTCTTATTTCATGTACATACTGCCTTTGATTTTGGGTATTGTGGGCTTGTTACTAGGGATTTTTGCAGTGTGGGATAGGACAATCCGGATGGCTTCTATTGTGGCGATTTTCGTGAGTGTTCTGGGAATGGCAGGTGTTGTTGGAACGATGGTATTTTTTCCATATGAACCAGAGGTTTCCTCTGGTGTAAATGAGGATGAACCAAAGGAAGATGCGTCTGCAGTGCAAGAACCACAAGAGGAGGAAGCAGAACAAGAGAAATCAACAGGTTTAAATGAAGTAATCAAACAATATGAGGCAGGAAATTTTGACTATATTCAGGCAAAAGAGGCTTTGAAAAAAATAGATGAAGAAGCTCTGGAAGGAGAAGAAGCAGAGAAGATTCTGGAATTTCAGGAGAAACTGGAAGCGGATCTGAAAGAACAGATGCGTCACCTGGCGGCTGCTTCTGATTATAAAAAAATCATGGAGACTTTGCAGAGCATGGAGAGTGCATGGGATGGAGAGGATGAAACTTTAAATAACTTACAGGACAACTATGAACCAGAATATATCTTATATCTGGATGCGGAAAGTAGAAAACTGGCAGAAGCAGGGAATCAGAAGGAAGCTGTGAATATGTTGGAAGAGGCAAAGGCATTCGTAGATGATTACCAGGCAGTAGAAAATCTTATTATGGATATCCAAAGCGGAGTGATAGGGGGAGAATATATTATTCCTGATAGCAATAGCCGCTATCTTACAGAAAGTGACATCCAGAACCTGTCTATTAGAGAGATTAATTATGCAAAAAATGAAATCTATGCCAGACATGGAAGAAAATTCAAATCTCAGGAGCTGCAGAATTATTTTAATAGTAAATCCTGGTATAGAGGAATCATAGAACCTTCTGATTTTCAGCAGTCCGTATTGAATGATTATGAAAAGAAGAATGCAGAATTGTTAAGTAAACGGGAGTTTTCTATGGAAAGTGGGGGCTATAAATTAGATGTGAATTAAAAAAACAGGGAGAAGAAAAGATGAAATGTGTAAGTTGCGGATGCGAGATTTCTGAAAATGCTAAATTTTGCCCCCATTGTGGGGCAAAGCAGCCGAAATTATCTAAAAAACTGGTCATAGGGGCAGCTGCAGTTATTTTAGCAGTTGGTGTAGTAAGTGCAGCAGGAGTTTTTCTAAGTGGAAATCATAAATATGTAGCTTATTTGAAGAACAGCAGTGTAAATCAGGCTGATTTAGAGCACCATAAGAAAGAAACGGTAGAATACAGCGGGGATTATGGAGAAGAGGATAATAACCCAGATGCATATGTCAAGGTGGAATATTCCAAGGATGGGAAGTATATTTTTTACCCCACAGAAGTAACCCATGAGAAGAATACCGTTTATCCAGAGTATTGTCTGAATATGCAGAAGGTGGGAAAAGAAGATGAACCTATTAAGCTGGATAATTCTGTCTGGCAGTATCATGTACTAGAACAGAATAAAGTGCTTTACATAAAATCCGGAAACAATACATTGTATATCAATGATAAAAAGGGGAATAAAGAAAAAATAGCCTCTCATGTAGAGGATTATCACATTGACAAAGATGAGAAAAATATTGTATGGATTGAAGCTGAAGATGGTTCATATGCTATCTATCAGCAGGATTTAGCGCTGAAAAAAGAGAAAAAAGCATTAGCAACGAATATCAATTTTTACGATATTAGCGAGAACCTAAAGCAGATTGCAGTGGTAGAAGAGGATACACTATATGTCATCAGAAATTTTGATGATAAAAAGAAAATCGCCTCTCATGTTTCAGGCATTGTCTCTAATTCAGAGCAGACAGGCAGTATTTGCTATATTAAGGTCCCTGATAGGGCACTTACAGGAGTTGATATTGTAGAAGATGACTGTTTAGAGTCAGATGTAAATATCAAAGAACCATACTATGATCAGTATATTGTGCAGCGTGCCGAGAAAAATGAATATACCGGCAGATATGAGAGAGTAGAAGCTTTTGACCAGGACGCATACGATCAGGCTTGGGAACAATATGAGGCAAAAGAGAACAGAGATAAGATAAGAGAAGAACTTAAGGAGTTAGAGTTGGGATCTTACATGAAAGAACTATATTGTTTCCGGAATGGCAAGGAAGAACTGGTAGAAAAATTCTATGCAGAACAAGTGTATGATTATGGGACAGAAGGAAAAAAGAATGGAGTATTTGCATTTAACCGTTATCGAATGGAAGAAGTACCTCAAATTAAAATGTCGGAGATAGAATCCTTTTCTGATTTAGCTGATTTGTATTACGAAAACTTGAATAATGTGAAGGAATCCTGTATTTATACAGAAAAGAAAGTGATTACATTGTCAGAGAACTTAGAGTATGCAGTGGCTTTAGAACCAGAGAAAAAGATTGGATATGGTTTAAAAGCAGAAACTTCTGAGGAAGAAGTGACCAGGACGTATACTTTAATGTCTTTTCAGATAGGAGAAAGTTCTGATGGATCATGTAAGATTGTTGCAGAGAACGTAGATTCTATACAGATGCTTACAAAAGGAAAGATTTACTATCTAACAGATGTAAATGAATCAGCAGGTGAGTTATACTGCAATGGAGAACATGTAGATTCTGATGTATTTGTGGGAAGCCTGGAGAACGTAAAAGATGGAGTTGCTTATGCAGTAGATTACGACAGTAATAAAGGCAGGGCTACATTAAAATTGTATAATGGAAAAAAAGACAAAAAAATTGCAGATGATGTATATGCTTATCATGTCTTCGACGAAAAAAATATTGCAGTATTAGTAAACTATAGTCTGGATAGTAAAGAGGGCGATTTGAAGTATTATAGAGGTAAGGATAAACTGTTGGAAATAGATGAAGATGTAACCGCTATTTTTGGAGGAACAGTATTTTACTATTAAATTATTAAGGAGTAAATAAAAATGGCATTTTTAGGAGATTTTAGCAAAAAGATTTCAGCTAATAGTCAGACGAGGCTTCAGAATACAAAAGAAATGGATGATATTAGTAACTTGAAGAGAAGCATTTCAGAAGAAGAAAATAGAATTGAAAAATACTATCAGAATCTGGGAAAATTATATTATGAATTAAAAGGAAATGAACCAGAGGCAGACTTGGAAGAGTTGGTAGCATTGATTCGGAGTAGTTATTGTAAAATTGATGAAATGAAGGAAGCAATTGTAGAACTTGAGAATATCAAGAAGTGTCCTGTATGTGGAACCACACTGGAGAGTGATATGATTTTTTGTGTGGGTTGTGGAACAAAGGTAGAACAGCCAGATACTACACCATATGACCCACAGATGCCTGAAACAAAGTTTTGTATTAACTGTGGGACAAGGATTCCAAGAGATGCTAATTTTTGTACGAAGTGTGGTGCAAAGCAGAATTAAATAGAGAAAAGGGGAGGGGTTGACACATTCCTGGGATTTTATGTGACAACTCCTTTTCCATTTTATTAAGGTGGAAAAATGAAGAAAAAACACATAATAATAATAGGGATTTTGACAGTGATTTTATCTTGTACGATGGTTCATGGTGTGTTCCAGATGAAAAAAATAAAAGAAGTAAAGGAAGAATCAGGGGAATTACAGCAGGAAATTGATAAACTAAAAGATGAGGTAAACACATTGCAAGAGGAAAAAAAGAAAGCAGAGGACAAATTGCAGAATATAAAAGCAGAAGAGGAGAAGCAGAAAACAGAAGTAGAGCCAGTAATCAAAGAAATGGGGAGAAAAATAGCCATTGATCCTGGGCATCAAAGTCCCAATGTAAATATGAGTGACAAGGAACCTTTGGGACCTGGTTCAACGGAAATGAAGGTAAAAGCGACAGGAGGTACTCAGGGAAGATTTACAGGAGTGCCAGAGTATGAATTGAATATGGAGATTTCCAGACAGCTTCAAACAGAATTAGAAAAAAGAGGCTACCAGGTTATGCTTACCAGGCAGGATCATGAAACTGCTATTAGCAATAAGGAACGGGCAGAGCTGGCAACCCAGTGGGGAGCAGATATTTATGTGAGGATTCACGGAAATGGAAGCGAAGATGCCAGTGTACATGGGGCAATGAGCATGGTGCCCTCAAAAGATAATCCTTTTGTAGCGCATCTTCATGAGAAAAGTTATGCTCTTGGGGAAGCAGTGATTCAGGCTTATTGTGATTCCTGCGGAATGAAGAATAATGGGGTGCAGATTTTTGATAACATGACAGGAATTAATTGGAGTTCTGTGCCAGTTATCATCTTGGAAATGGGATTTATGACCAATGAAACAGATGACAAAAATATGCAGAATGCAGAATACCAAGAGCGTATGGTACAAGGAATTGCAAATGGCATTGATCATTATTTTGCAGCTGGAAATTAGCAGGTAGGGAACATGAAAAAAAGAAAAAAGAGAGCAAGGATTATTGTAACAGGTGTTTTGGCAGGGCTTGTGTTGTTTTTTCTGGCAGGGAATATTTATTTTTTGCAGTGTATTGAAAAAGAAACGAAACAGAAGAATGCACTGGAAGAAGAAAAGGGAAAACTGGCATTTCAGGTACAAGAATTAGAAATCCAGCAAAAAGAGATGGAAGAACAGTTAAAACAAGAAGATGCGAAGCAGCAGGAGACGAATCTGGCAAAAGAGGAACAGGATATAGAAGGGCCTGACAGTATTCAGGAGGTAATTTCAAATCAGACGGTATCTAGGATGGAAAAGGGAGAACGCTGGGCTGTTTATGTAAAGGACCTGGGAAGTGGCATAGAGAAAAGCAGTGGACAGGGTAAAATGCAGGCAGCCAGTCTTATAAAACTCTATATTATGGGGGCTGTTTATGAAAATTATGAGAAACTTACAACTGCTGCGGGAAAAGAGAAAATAGATGGACTGCTACATTCTATGATTACAGTCAGTGATAATGAGGCAGCAAACACGTTGACAAAACTTCTTGGCAATCAAGATGCAAAGGCAGGACGAGAAGTTGTCAATGCTTATTGTAAGAACCAAGGATATGAGGAGTCTTCCATGGGAAGAATGCTGTTAGAGTCTAATGCAGAGAGTGATAATTATACATCTGTAAAGGATTGTGGATTATTTTTAGAACGTGTTTATAACAAGAGGCTTCCTCATGCAGAAGAAATGCTTGCTCTTTTGAAACAGCAGGAGAGGACAGGGAAAATTCCAGCAGGAGTGCCTTCTGGCATTGAAACAGCGAATAAAACCGGAGAATTGTCCAATGTGGAAAATGATGCAGCCATTGTATTTGCAGGAGAGAATCCATATGTTCTTTGTATTATGTCAGAGAATTTAAAAGATGCAGCAGGAGCCAGAAAGGTTATAGTAAATCTTTCCAGTGGTATTTATGAGAGTATAAAGTAATGTAGTTTGAAAAGGAGATTCATATGCTAATTGATTTGTGCATGGACGCACTGTTAGATACTGTAAAATTAGTTCCGTTTTTATTCATAACGTATCTTGCTATGGAATATTTGGAACACAGAACCAAAGAAACTTCCAAACAAATGGTAAAAAAAGCAGGACGTTTTGGGCCTCTTATTGGAAGCGTTGTGGGAATGGTACCTCAATGTGGATTTTCCGCGGCGGCCTCAGGCTTTTATGCAGGAGGTGTGATTTCAGTGGGAACGCTGTTGGCTATTTTCCTCTCTACCTCAGATGAAATGCTTCCTATTTTTCTTTCTGAATCTGTACCGGCAGCAGTAATCTGGAAAATATTAGCTCTGAAAGTCATCATAGGGGCTGTTACCGGATTTTTTATTGACTTTGTATGGAAAAGAATAAAGGCAAAAAGACCGGATTTTAATATCCGAAAACATAGAGAGCATCATCATGAACATACTCATTTGGAGGAACATGGCCATCACCATCATCATGGAGAACACCATGAAAAAAGCATTCATGATCTGTGTGAGAAAGACCATTGTGGCTGTG
>ENA-ORMO01000527-ORMO01000527.1-human-gut-metagenome-genome-assembly--contig:-NODE-527-length-53655-cov-4.752929_pt1 | contig 53655 bp, 48 predicted proteins | sample MGYA00242106_ERZ509001 | MGnify/ENA primary metagenome ERZ509001 (study PRJEB26280, sample SAMEA2338736) | human gut metagenome | biome: human gut; feature: human-associated habitat; material: faeces...
CAGACGTAAACGTACTGGTTGTTGACACAGAAGTTTACTCCAACACAGGCGGTCAGTCCTCTAAAGCAACACCTATCGGCGCTGTGGCACAGTTCGCAGCAGGTGGTAAAGCAACTGTGAAGAAAGACCTGGGTATGCTGGCAATGAGCTACGGCTACATCTACGTTGCACAGGTTGCTCTGGGCGCAAACCCTGCACAGCTGATCAAAGCCCTGAAAGAAGCAGAAGCTTACAAAGGTCCTTCCCTGATCATCGCTTATGCACCTTGTATCAACCACGGTATCTCCAAAGGCATGGCAAACGCTCAGCTGGAAGCAAAACTGGCAGTGGATGCTGGCTACTGGTTCCTGTACCGTTACAACCCCGATCTGAAGAAAGAAGGCAAGAATCCTTTCATCCTGGATTCCAAAGAACCTTCCATGGATTACAACGACTTCATCATGGGCGAAGTTCGTTACGCTTCCCTGGTTCGCACCTTCCCCGAAACAGCAAAAGTGCTGCTGGCTGAAGCTGCTGACAAGGCGAAAGAAAAATACGAAGCATACAAGAAGCTTGCAGAACAATAACCCCGTAACACTGTTTGCAGGCAATGAGAAACCTGGCGAGTCAGCCGGCAAAGCCGGCTGAGCCTCGCCCCCTTGCAGACAGAGGGGCTCTCAGCAAGGCTCCATGAATATTTGTGATAGACTCTGGGAAAAAGAGGTCATGTCCTTTGAGGGCTTCTTCAGAAGAAAATTTTCTTCTGATGACAGCCGCCACAGTTTCCCTTAAGAAATCAAGGAAATGAAAAACCAATGTTTTCTTAAGGGAAGCCTGCTGGACATGCCTCTTTTTCTATTATGTAGAAATTCCATATTTTCCCATTGTATGAATATCCATACATCATTTTCTTCAATTGTAAAAAAAGTACAAAAAAATACACATTCTTTTGTCAAAAATCCTTGTCAAGGTTTTCTTGTATCTTTATAATAAGGAACGGATAAAAATTCAATGAGAAAAAGATACAAATAGAAAAGGAGTGTTTGCATTGACGAGCCAAAAGAAAAAAATGCCTCTGGCTTTCTGGATCTTCATTGGTCTGATCATCGGTATCGCAGCAGGTTTGCTGCTGATGAACGCAAATCTGTTCGGCATGACCGGCGTTGACTTTGCGAAGGCTTATATCCAGCCCTGGGGTACCATTTTCCTGAACCTGTTGAAATTCATCGTCGTGCCCATTGTTATGTTCTCCATTGCGGCCGGCGTCATCTCCATGAAGGACATTCGCCGCGTAGGTGCCATCGGCGGCAAAACATTGATTTATTACATGTGTACCACCGCTTTCGCTGTTACACTGGCGCTGATTCTGGCAACTCTGTCCAAAGGCCTGTTCGTTGTGCTGGATCCCTCCGGCGCTTCTTATACCCCCGCAGAAGCCCAGAGCGTCATGGATACCATTGTGAATATCTTCCCCTCCAACTTTGTGAAGCCCATGGCTGAGGCTTCCATGCTTCAGGTTATTGTCATTTCCCTGTTTGTGGGCTTCGGCATCCTGCTGGCTGGGGAAAAAGGCATCCTTGCCGGTCAGGTGGTAGAAAGCTTCAATGAAGTATTCCTGAAAGTCATGGACTTCATCATCAAGCTGTCCCCCATCGGCGTTGCCTGCCTGATCTGCCCCGTTATCGCGGAAAACGGGCCCAAGCTGCTGACAAACCTCATTATGGTACTGGCTGTGGCATATGTAGGCTATATCGTACACATGGTTGTGGTATATTCCTTCACCATCAAGACACTGGGCGGCGTTTCTCCTCTGAAATTCTTTAAGGAAATGATGCCCGCTATGATGATGGCATTCTCCTCCGCTTCCTCCGTGGGCACACTGCCCTTCACCATGGAAGCTGCGGAAAGACTGGGGGCCCGCAGAGAAGTAGCCGGTTTCGTACTGCCTCTGGGCAGCACCATCAACATGGACGGTACCGCCATCTATCAGGGCGTCTGTGCCGTATTCATCGCCGCTTGTTACGGTGTTGACCTGACACTGGGTCAGATGATTACCATCGTACTGACAGCTACACTGGCTTCCATCGGCACAGCCGGTGTTCCCGGCGCTGGTCTGGTTATGCTGGCAATGGTATTGGAAAGCGTTGGCCTGCCTGTGGCTGGTATCGGTCTGGTTGTTGGCTTCGACCGTATCTTCGACATGGGTCGTACCACTGTTAACATCACCGGTGACGCTGCCTGCGCTACCATCGTTTCCAAACTGGACGACAAACGCAATGCCAAACTGGCTGCAAGCAAAAACGCATAAAACATCAAAATTGGAAATCTCTTAGGGGCATCTTCATAACAAAACAAAGAAAGCTGAAATCCTTGTTATACAGAGGATTTCAGCTTTCTTATTTTGATTGGGATTTTATTCCGTATGTTTTCTTATGAAGACAGCCGTCGCAATTTCCCTTAAGAAATCAATAAAATGAAAAACAATGTTTTCTTAAGGGGAAGTTGCTTTAGGAGGTTTCCGATTTTTTTGATTACCCAACGCAAAAAGACCGAACTTCCTTATCAACAGGAAATTCGGTCTTTTTTATATCATCTTATTTATCTAAAATTTTGCCGTCTGTGGAAATAGTCACTACCTGCCAAGGGATGAATTTGCCGCTGGCCTGCAATGCTTTTTTCGCCGCCAGCTCCATACCGCCGCAGCAAGGCACTTCCATACGAACGATGGTCACGCTCTGGATGTCGTTCTGCTTGATGATTTCTGTCAATTTTTCGCTGTAATCCACCATATCCAGTTTAGGGCAACCCACCAGTGTGATTTTGCCTTTCATGAATTCCTCATGGAAATTGCCATAAGCATATGCGGTACAGTCTGCCGCAATGAGGAGTTTCGCGCCGTCAAAGTAAGGAGCTTTGATGGGTGCCAGTTTGATCTGCACAGGCCACTGACGCAGTCTGGAAGGCACCGCAGATACAGGAGCTGCTTCCGCTTCTGCTTTTGCTGCCATTTTTTCCTGCACTTCCAGCAGCTTGCTCTGGCTACCGGGGCAAGCGCAGGGTGTTTTGCCTTTTTTCGCCATATTTGCCTGTACAGCCGCTTCGTCATAAGCCGCCGCTTCCCGTTCCACAAATGTGATGGCCCCTGTGGGACATACGGGCAGGCAATCCCCCAGACCGTCACAATAGTCATCCCGAAGCAGTGTAGCTTTGCCGTCTACCATACCGATGGCGCCTTCGTGGCAAGCGTTGGCACACAGACCACAGCCGTTACATTTTTCTTTGTCAATTTCTATAATTCTACGAATCATGTCGTTTCCTCCTCGTTAGTCCGTCCTTGTTTTTCTGATAACAGTATGCTATACTGCGGGAAAATAGTATGTTGTTTTTCCAACAAAAAGGAGGGGGTCTCTTTATGGAACCATCAAAATTGGCATCTCTGCCCTTTTTTCAGGGCATTTCTCCCGAAGACGTGACAAAGCTGCTGGGAGAGCTGGACGCACGAGAAGTATTTTATGAAAAAGGCAGTTTTCTGGTACATGCCGGGGACAAAATCCCCGCTGCCGGACTGATTCTTTCCGGGGAAGTGCATATTCTGCGGGAGGATTTCTGTGGTAGTCGCGCTTTGGTGGCACAAATCCCGCCAGGAGCCTTTTTCGGGGAAACCTATGCTTTGCTGGACACCGCAGCGGAAGTAAGCGTACAGGCGGCGTCAGACACTTCTGTGCTATACTTATCCTTGAACCGGATACTGGCGCCCACAGGGCAGCAAAATTCCCTTTTTGCCTTCCTCTCCCGCCGTCTGCTGCAAATATTCGCCAGACGGAATCTAACGCTTACTCGAAAGATTGCCCACGTCACCTGCCGCAGCACAAGGGAAAAGCTCCTGTCCTTCCTTTCCTCCTGCGCACAGGATTCCGGAAGCGCTGTTTTTTCCATTCCCTTTGACCGACAGCAATTGGCGGATTATCTGGCGGTGGAACGCAGCGCCATGTCGGCGGAACTGAGCCGCATGAAAAAAGACGGGCTGCTGGATTACCACAAAAACCACTTCCGGCTCTTCACAAAATGAATGATTACAGCAATATTTCAAAATTCTTAAACTTCCCTGAAAATCCCGTTTTTCTTTGCAAACCATGGTATAATAGGGACGAAAACATCAAGACGAAAAAAAACGAAAGGAGTCTTATAAAATGAAAAAGAAACTGGCCATTGTACTCAGCTGCACGCTGGCTGCGATACTGCTGTTTGGCTGTACATCCAAAGAACCTACAACCACAGAAGGAGAAACACAGCAGAAGGAAACAACCACAGAAACAACTGCCGCTGACGGTGAGCTGACTGCGGAACAGTTCCAGAAACTGTATGACGGTGCATTTGCTATCTACAAACAGATCGTGCTGGACGGCTTTGACATGAGCACCACAGACATCATTGATGTGGACGGTTACACTTACAACCGTGTGACCGACGAACGTTTCTCCGATATGGAAGCATTCCGCACTTATCTGGGACAGTACTTCACACAGAATATGATGGATACCGACATCTTTGCTGAAAACAACATCCGTTTCACAGAAGGCAAAGGCGGCGGTCTGTACGTTCTGGACGGCGCAAGAGGCACAAACATCTTCTACGCAGGCTATACCATGGGTGAACCTGTGAAAACAGAAACAGGCATGTCTGTAACCGCTACGGCATACTACACCAAAGACGGCAAACCTTACGAAGGGGAAACATTCACAGAAGCCCCTGCGGACACTTCCATGTACGAAACAACAGACTACACATTCAATCTGGTACAGGAAGACGGACAGTGGAAATTTGATAACTTCCATCTGCTCTACTAATCCATAAAAAGCAAAAATCTCATGAAGAAAAGGCTGGAATCCTTAGATGATAAGGGCTCCAGCCTCTTTTTTTATTGTTTGAAAGAACCTGCACAAATATTTTGGGGGCGGCACAAAAAAACCGCCTTCCTTTTGGAAAGCGGTTTTCTTCGATCAAACAGAAAAATTATTTAGCGGGTGTTTCTGCTGTTGCATCAGCAGCAGGAGCTTCTGTTTTAGCTTCTGTTGTTGTTTCTGTTTTGGTTTCTTCTGTCTTTGTTTCTTCTGTCTTTGTTTCTTCTGCTTTAGCTTCTTCTGCAGGTTTTACTTCTTCTGCAGGAACTGTTGTTGCTTCTTCAGCAGGTTTAACTTCTTCTGCGGGAACTGTTGTTTCTGTTGCGGGAACTTCTGTGCCTTTCAGGTCAGCTGTCAGCATCAGCATTTCAGCAACCTGTGCTCTTGTAGCATCAGCTTTTGCGTCTACATCAGCTGCTACCAGTTTCAGGCTTACTGCCCAGCTCATAGCTTCTTTTGCCCAGTCGGAAGCTGTTGCAACGTCTGTTGCTGTTGCAACTGTTACGTCAACGCCTTTGAATTTAGCGTAGTTGTACAGGATCTGTACCAGCTGTTCAACTGTCAGGTTTTCTTTAGGAGCGAATTCTGTTTCGCTTACGCCTGTCATCAGGCCTTTGTCAGCTGCCCACAGGGAAGCTGTTGCATACCATCTGCCGATTTCAACGTCTGTGTATTTGGATTCTGTTGCAACGTCTTTTGCGCCTTCTTTATTGTACAGGATCTGTGCCAGCATTGCTCTCTGCAGAGGTGCTTCAGGTTCGAATGTTGTGTCTGTTGTACCAGCCATCAGTTTGTTTGTGTAAACATACTGTACTGCTGCGTAGCAAGCATCGCCTTCTTTTACGTCTGTAAAGGGCAGAGCAACAGGTTCAACAGGTGTTGTTGTTTCGCCACCTTCAGGTGTTGTTGCTGTACCGTCAGAAATTACATACTGACCCATTTCGTCCTGTTTCATAACTTCTTCGGGAACTTTGCCCTGTTCCAGTGCGCCATAATAAGCTGTGTCTTCATCCCATGTAGTTGCTGCGAATGCTACTGTGGGCATAGCCATCATAGCAGCCAGAGCCATAGCTACCATACGACCGTATTTTCTGTTTTTCATACTGTTTTCCTCCTCAACTCACCATAATTTTTTTGTTGTTTCAGTATTAAAATTACCCGCGTAACCATTATAACGAATTCCACGCTGTAATTCAATGAAATTTTGTCAATTTTCGTGTAAATGTAAAAAAAATGAAATATTTCCCTTTTAAGCGTTTTTCACAAAGAACATCCAGGGCTGTTTTTTACACTTCCCCGCGGCCGATCTTTTTATCTTTTTCCAGCACCGCGTCAAAAGCCGCTGCCGCTGCCGCTTCAAAGCCTTTCGCCTGAAGGGTTGTAACGCCTTCGATGGTGGTACCGCCGGGAGAACATACCTGATCCACCAGAGGCCAAGGGGCTTCTCCGCTTTTGAGCACCATTTCCGCACTGCCTTTGACTGTTTCCGCCACAATTTCCAGTGCCTGCTTCTTAGGCATACCGGCTTTCAGAGCCGCTCTTGCCAGGGCATCCATATACATATAATGGAAAGCCACAGCTGCGCCGCCAATGACGCTAAAGATACCGAAATGATTTTCGGGGATTTCCGCCACACTGCCGATGGTGGCAAAAACTGCCTTCACCGCTGCCAGCTGCTCTGCTGTCACAGCGTCGTTATGGCAGATACCTGTGGTGGACGCACCGATTTTGGCGTTGATATTGGGCATCACACGAACAATAGGTGTATCTTTGGGCAGATGTTCTGCCAGATACTCCAGTGTTTTCCCTGCGGCAATGGACACCACCAGAGGTTTCTTTGCTACGAAATCCCCCTGCAAGCCCGGCAGGATTTCCGCCAGGATATGGGGTTTTACCCCCAGCACAACCACATCGCTCTGGACAATGACTTCTCCGGCTGTCTGGCAGCTGTTTGCACCGCAGGCTTCCGCCAATTTCGCCGCGGAAGTAACGGTCTTGCTAGTAATAAAAATATTTTTTCCGTCATAACCGTTAGCGGTCATGCCTTTGACAATGGCGCTGACCATATTGCCGGCGCCGATGAATCCAAATTTCATAGACTCCTCCTCCTTTTTTCTCTTGTTCCTATTGTAGCATGTTCACGAGCGGAAAAAAAGCGAAATCTGACCGTCTGCAAAAACCTTTTGTCTTTTGTGCTGCCCCATGCTATACTGAAAAAAATAAAAAATGAAACAAAAAAGGAGGGACTCACATGTCCGTATTATTTCTGGAATACCCCAAATGCAGCACCTGCAAAAAAGCAAAAGCATGGCTGGAAGCAGCAGGTGTAGACTTTATCGACCGTCATATTGTGGAAAACAACCCTACCGCTGAGGAACTGAAACAGTGGCATGCCAAAAGCGGTCTGCCTTTGAAGAAATTCTTCAACACCAGCGGTATGCTTTACAAAGAAATGCAGCTCAAAGACAAGCTGGCGGACATGAGCGACAACGAACAGTTTGCCCTTTTGGCTACCAATGGCATGCTGGTGAAACGTCCCCTCATCATCGGCGATGACTTTGTGCTGGTAGGCTTCAAAGAAGCGGAATGGGAAAGACTGAAATGATGGGCAGCAGAGAAATGCGGCGGGCTGTTCTGGGGGATGTCCCCACCATCCTTGCCCTGCTGCAAAAACGCATCGACTGGATGGACGAAAAAGGCTTGTATCAGTGGAATAAGACCGCTTATCTGACCGTATACCCCGCCCCTTATTTTGCGGAGCGCATACGGGAAAACAGTGTGTTTCTTGCCGTTGACGGGGACAAGGTCATCGGCGTCATTGCTCTTTTTGACGTAGACCCCAGATGGGACAATGACAAAGACGCTTATTATGTCCATCACTTTGCCACAGACCCGGCTTATCCGGGATTGGGACGGGAAATGCTGACCTTTGCAGAAACCTATGCCCGCAACGCCGGAAAAGAAGTGCTGCGGCTGGATTCCCAGAAGGTCAACGACGATTTGAGCCGCTATTATGAGGCTCTTGGCTACCCTGCCGTGGGAGAATGTATCGACGGGGCTTATGTGGGCATCAAACGGGAAAAACCCCTGAACGGCTGACCATCTCCGAAAGGAGGACGCCATGAAAAAGAAAGAAAAATCCAAAAAAGAAAAACGATGCAATATTTTTTTAGATATCTTTGAGTTTCTGGTGGAAGGCCTCCTTAGCATACTGGATGCCATTTTCTGAAAGCAGGAATCATCATGAAAAAAAGAAAGAAAAGAAAAAACGCAAAAGTCTGTTGGAAATCCTTCTGGACTTACTTTTGCATATCATTGAGTTTATTTTTGATCTTTTTAAAAAAATCAGAAAATTCCGCAACTTTTCTGTATTTTTCCTCGTCCAAAAGAAAAAAAGAATCCGTATGTAGGAAAGAGTCCTAAACTGGAAAGGGGTTGTTGGTATGAAAAAATGGAAAAGAAACATGATGGCATGTATGACAGCGGCAGCACTGGCTTTGGGCATGAGCACCATGGCGCTGGCAGCGGAACCTGCGGCAAACACCATCACCGTCAGCGGACAGGGGATTGTGAAGGTAGCACCCGATGTAGCCACAATTCATGTGACCGTGGAAAAAACCGCAAAAACAGCGGCTCAGGCACAGAAAGCAGTGAACGAAGAACTGACAGACGTCATTGCTGCCATGAAGGCACTGGGCATCACAGAGGAGGATATTGTGACATCACACATTTCTGTATATCCTTCTTACCGCTATGACGAAAAAACCGACAAACAGGTTCTGGAAAATTATCAGGCTTACACCTCTGTGAATGTAACCACCAATGATGTGGACAACGCCGGAAAATATGTAGACGCTGCCCTGAACGCAGGGGCAACAGGCACCAACGGCGTCACATTCTCTCTGGAAAAACCGGAAACCTACTACAATCAGGCATTGACAGAAGCCGTAAAAGTGGCTCAGTCCTCTGCCACAGCCATTGCTCAGGCTTACGGCAAACCGCTGGGACAGGTGGTATCCGTTGTGGAAAACAGCCGCAACACCTCCACCAGCTATAAAGAAATGAATTACGGTGCAGAAGAAGCTATGGTCATGGATGCCATGGCAACAGGCAGCGCCGACAGAAACACAAACATTTCTCATGAAGACATTGAAGTAAGCGCAAGCATCACAGCAGTTTACGGATTCTAACATGTTCGGAAAAAAGCTGAAGTCCTTTCAAAAGCAACTTTCCCTTAAGAAAACATTGATTTTTCTTTCCCTTGATTTCTGAAGGGGAATTGCGGCGGCTGTCTTCAGAAGAAGACATGTCAAATACAATCTGAAAAATAAGAAAGCTGGAATCCTTTGTATCATAAGGATTCCAGCTTTTCTATTTTCTTAATATTTTTTGAAAGAGACGCCTGATTTCTTGACAGTCCCCTTCCGTTCTGTTATGCTGAGCAAAAACAGAAGGAGAGATTTGCTGCCTATGAAAACAACCCTGACACAACCTCTATATTCCCTGCCATACAGCCTCCATGATGGATATCTGACAAAGCTGGAAGCAGACGAAGAAACCCTGATCTGCCATTTTCCTGACGGCATTTTTTCCACCACGGCCCCCTATGAACAGACAACAGGCGCAAAGGTCATATTTACGGGCGTGGATTGGGATTGTTCCTTTCTATATGTCTTTGACGGACTGAAAAACACAGGTGCTTTTTCCGGCGAAAAATGGGATCTGAAGGCCTTTCTGCCTTATTTGGAACGGCTGGAGGTCATAGACGAAACATATGGCTTTTGGCAGGCGAAATGGAAAGGACTTCTGACAAAGGGAGAAGAAATGGTGGAATGTATGGTGGAGGTTTGTTACAGCGGGGAAATGGTGTATGAGATAGAGGAATAAGCATAACAAAAGCACAGAAAAATTTCTGTGCTTTTGTTATGCCATTTATTTTTCCATTTTCCCCCGCAAACGCAGCAGCCGCACAAACAGTACCGCAAACACGATCCATGCCAACAGGCAACCTCTCCCCGACAGAATCAAGTCTATAACCGCACCGAAGAAAAAAGGAATTGCCATCTGCATCATTTTTCTGCCGTATATCCGGCACATCTGGGGCTCATCAAAACGGCTTCTTTCTTCTTTTGTCTTCATATTGTATCCTGACAGAAGGTTGGCACCCTTTCCATTGGAACGATAGAAGCAAAGGCCCATGAAAAAAAGAACCACCATCATCAGCAGATCAAACCAGATGATCATTGTTTTCCCCTCCGAAACACATTTTGTTTTATGGGTATGATACACCTTCGGAGATGGTTTTTCAAGTGGGGCTAGGGTAATTTCATAGGAAAACAATTTTTTCTTTTTGAAACAAAAACTCTCTGTCCGAGATAAGTATTGGTGAACAAAAAATATACATTTCGACTGATGAACATGCATAAACGGGATTTCCGCTGACATAAAAAATTATATTCCCTTACAAAAACAATTTTGTGGGGGTACTTTATGTCTAATTTTCATTTTGATTACAACGATATTCATAAACAAGTCGCTATTGCTGATTTGACAGACGAACAAATCCAAGAGTTATTTACTCTTCTGCAAACAAAGAGAAGTGCAAAGCCTCAACTGACCAAGGAAGAAAAGGCTTTTTTCCAATGTTGCAGAGAGCATAGAAGTTATGCCAACGATAAGGAGTTGGATACTGTCGTCTGCCCTCATTGTGGCTCTGTTAAGTCTATCAAGAACGGCACAAGGAATGGCAGACAGAGATATTTCTGCAAAGATTGTAGCAAGACATTCGGAGATACCAATGGCACAGTTGCCTTTCGCTCCAAGTTGTCTGTCGGTAAATGGATTGAGTTAATCAAGTTGACCTTACAGGGTGAGAGTTGCCGTACCATAGCAAAAGAACTCGGTATCAACAAACAGACAGCATTACACAACAGACATAGGATATGTTCTGTCCTCCTTCAGTTCGTTAGCAATCAGGATGATTTCAAGGGTTTGGCTGAAAGTGACGAATATTACTATCCTCTGTCCTTTAAGGACGTTAAAGACCCTATGTTCTTCTTGGGTACACTCGGCAGAATGCCATACAGCCATATCAGTTATAGGAAGAAAATCAAATATGTTGAGAAACAAGGATTTGACATAGATTTCTTGCATAGTTACATTAAAAACGAAGAACAGAACAAGGCTGAATTGCTGAACTATGTTAAACTTGGTGATTTGAAATCACAAGAGAAGTTCTCTAATGCTCTGAATGGTATGGATACAGAGAAAATCATCGAAGTCTTAAAGACCCTACACGAACAGCAGAAGAAAAAGAGAGGTATCAGCAATCAGCAGGTATGCTGTCTGTCTTGTGTAGACACGAACAATAACCACTTCTTGCAAAGTGTTTGTGTCGGCAGAATACAGCCTACCCATATCGAGCAGACCCTTGTTCCCCATTTCACCGAAGATACCGTTTTGGTTACAGACAGCCATAGAGCATACAAGACCGTAGCCAACAAATACAAGATACCCTTAAATCAAATCCCAAGCGGAAAACATACAAGCGGTGGATTTCATTTGGGGCATATCAACGGCTACCACCACAACATCAGTGATTTTATGTATCTGTATCACGGTGTATCTTCCAAGTTCCTCGACTACTATCTGGCTCTGTTCTATTGGGTTGAGAAGAACAAGCACAAAACCTATCTTGAACAAGCCTATGACATTATCACTCTGTTAGCCAATCAGACGAAGAAGATACCGCTTGCCAAGTTCAAGTACAAGCCTATTTCCTTTGATATGAAGAGGTTAGCAATTTGAAAATGTTGTGAAATTGTAAATTCTCGTCTCTGGAATGAGACAAAAGGATATAAATATGCTATGATATAGTCGTAGTATGAAACTTTTGGGTCTATTTTTGCGTCTATATAAATAGTAAGACAAACTGGAATTTGACGAGGAGGAACCTCATTGATGAATAATAGATTAAAAATCGAAACAACATCGTTTTCCTTGCATATCATGGCTATGATATTTATGTTGTGCGACCATTTGTGGGGTACAATTATCAATGGAAATGACTGGTTGACTTGTATCGGCAGATTAACTTTCCCAATCTATGCATTTATGATTGTTGAAGGGTATTTTCATACAAAAGACTTCAAAAAATATGTGAAACGATTATTGCTGTTTGCTGTTGTTTCTGAGATTCCTTTTAACCTTGCAATGGGAAGCAGTGTATTTTATCCCATCCATCAGAACGTTCTATGGACATTTCTAATTGCACTTGGCTTGATTCATTGGAATGAAAAAGTAAAAGAAAACAAACTTTGGAAGCGAATTATAATTGGTATCACAACACTTGCTGTTGCTTATATTGGTGGAATCATTACATTTGTAGATTATTATAACGCTGGTATTCTTATGGTACTCACATTCTATTTTTTTAGAGGAAAACTGTGGTGGCATTATCTTGGGCAGTTGTTGTGTATGTGGTATATCAATATTGAATTGCTCGGCGGGTTTGGTTATGAGGTAGACCTGTTCGGCACAACGCAATTCATCACAAGGCAAGGATTTGCCCTGCTAGCATTGATACCGATATGGTTGTATAGAGGAAAGCAAGGATATCATAATAAGATGCTGCAATATGGTTACTATGTGTTTTATCCGTTGCATTTGCTGATATTAGGTGTTCTTAAGTTTCTGTAAATTGAAATTTGTTGAACTGAATACTGACCGATAGGAGCAAGGTTGAAATACACCTTGCTCCTTTTCATTTGCCTATGGGCATTCAAAAAAATGAATAAAAAGGGCAGTTATACGCACCAATACTTATCTCGGACAGAGAGAACAAAAAAAGACATCCCTGCAAATTCCTTCTGGAATTGCAAGCGTTGATGTCTTCACCGGAGAAGGAGGAATTTGAACTGTCCACCTCATCAGCAAAGCCTGCTGGCGGTTACGTAGTCCCGCCCTTGCAGACCTGTAACAAGGGACGCAGTGACAGCAACTTTGCGGTCTTTTCCATGGGAAAAGAGATTTCCTTTTCTGTTTTTCGCATCTCCAGTGGCGCTCGGGTTCCATCCTTTTTTCTTTTAAAAACAAAAAAGACATCAACTTTCGTTGATGTCTTCACCGGAGAAGGAGGGATTTGAACCCTCGCGCCGCGTTAACGACCTATACCCTTAGCAGGGGCACCTCTTCGGCCTCTTGAGTACTTCTCCAGTCTCCGAACTACTTAACCAATGTTAAATTGTGGAGTTGCGCATCTTTTGTAGCGCATTTGTTATTATACTTAAAAGATCACTTCTTGTCAACATCTTTTTTAAGTTTTTTATTTTTTTATTTTTTATGCGAATTTCGGTGCGAAATCATGCGAATGCATGATTTCTGTGCATCGCGAAGCGGTTACTGGTTACGAAGTGAACAGTTACTATTTTCATTCGCCCGGATAGTCTCTTCAATTCTTCTTTTTACCTCTGCGGCAATCTCAGTTGATTTCATATCTTTATATTCTTCATATTCCATGGGCTTCAGAAAATGCACCTGAACATTCAGCATTTTTGCAGAACCGGTATCAAATGCTTTATAAGAATCAATCAATGCAACCGGTACAATCGGACATTTTGCTTTCATAGCAGCCTTAAAACTTCCGCCTTTAAATTCCTGAGGATGGTTTCCATTTTTGCTTCTGGTCCCTTCTGCAAAAATAAGATAATTTCTTCCTGCTTTTACTTCTTTCGTTACATTAATGATCACCTGCATAGATTGTTTAATATCTTCCCTGTCAATCAAAAATGCTTTCATACATGAAAATACCTGCTTCAAAAACGGTACATTTCCAACTTCCTTCTTTGCAACTACTGAAAAAGGTACCGGGCAGACCTCCATTATGGCAAGCACGTCATATAATCCCTGATGATTCGGATAAAACATAAATCCATTTTGCGAAGGTATATTTTCTACTCCATGACCGTCTATATGAAGATTTCCTCCACGATTAGCTGCATGGTCAATTTTTTTCAACATGGCATAGCGCTGTTCCTCTGTGTATTTATCCACATGCGCAGCATACCAGTTCAGCATAATCCAATAATATGGTACGAATATAATATTCTTCAGTACCATTACAATGATTCTTTTCATTTCCAAGCTCCTTTCCTCTATGCAAAACTCCCCTATGAGATAAAAATATTTTTTCGATCCCATATCAGATCACGATATAAAAAAGTGTCTTCGACACTTCAACTCCCCTGCCCCTCAATCTTGAGGGGATAGGGGTTTCTTTTTTTCAACTTTTCATTCATAATAGGCTTATGAATATCTTACAAAGAATCTTTACTGACTACTATGAAGAAATTAAATATACACTTCATCCGAGATCTACTGAGATGGAAAATATCGATAAGATGATCAACTGTGGTGATCCATCTTTTGGCGGTGCCATGTACGGTTGTCCCCATTGCGGCAAGCTTAAATTTGTCCCATTCCGATGCCACAGCCGTTTCTGCCCTACCTGCGGAAACAAGTATTCCATGGAACGCACTACTTCCATGTCTTTTAAACTTGTTAATGTCCAGCACCGCCACTGTGTTTTTACTATTGATGAAAATCTTCGTGACTTTTTTCTTGAAGACCGTACTCTGCTCGACTGCCTCTTTCACTCTGTTACCAGTGTCGTCTCTCGTATGTTCTTCAAAATGAACAAGTCTAAAAATTATACACCTGGTTTTATTATGGTACTACATACTTTTGGCAGGGATTTAAAATGGAATCCCCACATCCACTGTCTTATATCGGAAGGTGGTTACAGTGATGATGGATTCTGGCGTCCGGTCCACCACTTCAATTATACTTATCTGCGTAATGCTTTCCGCACAGCACTGCTTGATGAAATGGGACGCAGACTCGGATCTTCTTTCAAAAAAATAAAATCCCAGTGCTACACGAATCATAAAGAAGGCTTTTACGTTTATGCAAAACCAAACAAGTGTGACCCTGAAACGGTCATAAAATACATTGGACGTTATCTTGGACGGCCAGTTATTGCCACATCCAGAATTGACAGCTATGATGAGGACTCGGAAACAGTCACATTTCATTACAACCGTCATGAAGATGACAAATATATTCAGGAAACAATCCCTGCATTAGATTTCATCAGGCGTTTGATCCGGCACATACCGGAGAAACACTTTAAAATGATCCGGTATGGCGGTCTTTATGCACGTCACCGCGAAATAGATAAAAATCTGCACCTAGCAATTTCAAAAGCGAAACGGCATACTCTGCGCGACTTTAACAAATGGCGCACAGCTATCCTTTCTTCTTTTGGATATGATCCATTAAAGTGTCCAGACTGTAAACATGAAATGCTCTTTCTGGAACTTTACTTTAACCACAAGCGCGTCTCCCTCGAAGAAATGTACGAGAAAATAATGTCCAAAGCTCGTAGAAGATGGTCTTCTGCATAATTTTTATGGATTCTGTGATATAATCCTCTCAAAGGAGGAAAACACCATGAAACCAGATATCGAGGAACTGCGCAAAAAATACATCGAAAATCCACCAGAAGGAATGACTTCCAGGGACATTCGCCACATGAGCGAAGAAGAACTTCTGGATATGGATTATTTTCTAAATGATGACGAACTTGATGACGATTTTGGAGAGGAAGGTTTTTATATCTTCTAATCCAAGAATCGTCTTGTCGTCGTGCCCGCCTCCGTGCGGGCATTTTTCAATTCAAGAGAGCGCCACAGGCGGTCTTTCCTATAAAGTGAAAAAGGGCCACTGCAAGATTCAATCATCCTGCAGCAGCCTCCCTTCTACTCTGCATCCAGCTTATTCGCAATTTTCTCCTCATACCCCGGGTTCTTTTTGATAAATACATTGTATGCTTTCGTATAAGTCTTATAAGAATCTGCAGTCATAAACTTGGCATAGTCATCCGCAGCCTGATTCCGCAGATCATCTGTGATCTCGGAAGGTGACATTACATAGTATTTACCATCTTTTTTCTCCGTCATATAGGTTCCTACGCATGGATACTCCTGGTCATTTTCCAATACCAGATTGTAAATAATGTACACGTAAGTATAGTCACCGTTTTCGGAAAGAATATCGCACTGTTCCACCTTTACTTTTGTTGGATTATGAGCAGCAAAATATTTCAAAGTAGCATCAATCTCATTCTGCAGAAGTTCATTGGTATCCTTTTCCTGAGAATAACACTGCTTCACCTTCTTCTCACTTCCGCTTACATAATTCTTTATGAGGGCTTCCACTACTCCCTCCGGCGATTTATGATTTACGCCGCATCCGGACATTGCCATGATAAACATCATGGCAATACCCAGGATTAAAATTCTGGTTCTTTTTTTCATACTTCACAGATTCCTTTATTCTGCATCATTTGTATCCTGTGAATCCTCTTCTTCAAAAACTTCCTCAGTCTCCTCAGTCGGCTCCTCACTGCTGCCGTTCTCCGTATTTCCCTCTGCTTTCTCGCGAACCTTGGCAAGACTTGCCACTGTTACACCCTCATCCAGATTGATCAGCTTCACTCCGGAAGTGATTCTTCCAAGAATAGAAATTCCGGCACAGGTAATACGAATAATGATTCCTTCTGTAGTGATCATCATAATCTCGTTTTCTTCATTGACAGCTTTAGCACCAATCACATTACCGGTTTTCTCGGTGATCTTGTAACACTTCACACCCTTACCTCCACGGTTCTGGCAGGTAAATTCACTCATAGCTGTACGTTTGCCCATACCATTTTCAGATACTACAAGCAGGTAATCTCCCTGAGAATTCAGCTGCATTGCCACAACCTCATCTCCAGGATCAAGATTCATACCACGAACACCCATGGAGCTTCTTCCGGTACTTCTTACATCAGTCTCCTTGAAACGGATGCACATACCGTCTTTCGTTACAAGCATAATATCTTTTGTATCGTCTGTAGCCTTAACTTCAATAAGCTCATCATCATCACGAAGTGTGATTGCCACAAGACCTGTCTTACGTACATTTGCATATTCTTCCATAGGTGTCTTCTTCACAAGACCAGCCTTAGTTGCCATAACCAGATACTTGCCTTCTTCGAATTTACGCATAGGAATAACAGATGTAATGCGCTCACCTGGCATAAGCTGCAGAAGATTGACAATTGCAGTACCTCTTGCAGTTCTTCCTGCCTCAGGGATCTCGTATGCTTTCAGTCTGTATACACGTCCTGTATTGGTAAAGAACATCAGATAATGGTGAGTAGTAGTCATAAGCAGTTCTTCAATGTAATCGTCATCGATGGTCTGCATTCCCTTGATTCCACGTCCACCTCTGTTCTGGCTGCGGAAATTATCTACAGTCATTCTCTTGATATAACCAAGTTTTGTCATAGTAATGACCGTATTTTCCCTTGGAATCAGATCTTCTGTGGAAAGATCATAGACATCATATCCGATGGCAGTTCTTCTCTCATCGCCGTATTTGTCAGCGATTGCGAGGATTTCTTCCCTTACAACACGAAGAAGGAGATTTCTGTCTGCAAGAATTGCCAGGAATTTGCGGATCTTCTCTTCTAATTCTGCATATTCTGCTTCCAGCTTCTCTCTTTCCAAACCGGTGAGAGCTCTCAGACGCATATCTACAATAGCCTGAGCCTGCACATCCGTCAGTTCAAATCTGTCCATCAATTCCTGCTTCGCAATCTGAACATTGCGGGCAGCACGAATGATTCTGATAACTTCGTCGATATTATCCAGGGCTTTCAGCAAGCCTTCCAAAATGTGGGCACGTTCCTGTGCTTTATTCAGATCATATTTGGTTCTTCTGGTAACAACGTCCTCCTGATGAGCCAGATAATGCTCCAGAAGTTCTTTCAGATTCAGTACCTTTGGTACAAGGCTGTCGCCCTGAGGTACCACGCAAAGCATAATAACGCCAAAAGTATCTTGCAGCTGGGTATGCTTGTACAGCTGATTCAGAACAACATTTGCATTGGCATCTTTACGCAGGTCAATACAAATACGCATTCCCTCACGGCTGGAATGATCATTCAGGTCAGTAATTCCATCAATCTTTTTATCACGGACAAGCTCTGCGATCTTCTCGATCAGCCGGGCTTTATTTACCAGATAGGGAAGCTCCGTAACGATAATACGTGATTTTCCATTTGGTAAGGTCTCAATATTTGATACTGCACGTACACGGATCTTTCCGCGGCCTGTGCGGTATGCCTCCTCGATTCCCCTTCTTCCGAGAATAGTGGCTCCTGTAGGGAAATCCGGGCCTTTTACAACGTCAAGAAGCTCTTCAATTGTGGTTTCTCTCTGCTCCTCGATGGTATTGTCAATAATTTTTACAACAGCATTAATAACCTCACGAAGATTGTGAGGCGGAATATTGGTAGCCATACCAACAGCAATACCTGTAGTACCATTGACCAGCAGGTTCGGGAACCTGGAAGGAAGCACCTTTGGCTCTCTCTCAGTTTCATCAAAGTTTGGCTGGAAGTCTACAGTATCTTTATTAATGTCAGCAAGCATCTCCATGGAAATTTTGCTCAGGCGGGCCTCAGTGTATCGCATGGCAGCTGCGCCGTCGCCGTCCACAGAACCGAAGTTTCCATGTCCGTCAACAAGAGTATAGCGGAAAGACCAGTCCTGTGCCATATTTACAAGTGCTCCGTAAATAGAGCTGTCACCATGAGGATGATACTTACCCATGGTATCACCAACGATACGGGCACATTTACGATGTGGCTTATCCGGACCGTTGTTCAATTCGATCATAGAATACAGCACTCTACGCTGTACCGGTTTCAAACCATCTCTTACATCAGGAAGCGCTCTTGAAGCAATAACGCTCATAGCATATTCGATGTAAGATTCTTTCATGGTTTTCTCCAGATCCACATCATGGACCTGGTCAAAAATCTTGTCATCCATATTGTTCTATCTCCCCTAGATATCCAGATTCTTTACAAAGCGTGCATTCTCTTCGATAAATTCACGTCTTGGTTCTACCTTGTCACCCATAAGTGTGGTAAATACAAGGTCAATTTCGGAGGTAGCTGCCTCATCCATTGTAACGCGGAGAAGAATACGCTTCTCCGGATCCATGGTAGTCTCCCAAAGCTGCTCTGCATCCATCTCTCCCAGACCTTTGTAACGCTGGATCTTATTGTTGGAGTCTCGTCCTATCTCTGTAAGGATGGCGTTCAGCTCATCGTCATCATAAGCGTACCATACCTTCTTGTTCTTCTCGATCTTGTACAGCGGCGGCTGTGCCAGATATACATAGCCCTGCTTGATCAGTTCCGGCATAAATCTGTACAGGAATGTAAGAAGCAGTGTGGCAATGTGGGCACCGTCAACATCGGCATCAGTCATAATGATGATCTTGTGATATCTCAGTTTGGAAATATCGAAATCATCATGAATACCGGTACCAAAGGCTGTGATCATAGCCTTGATCTCTTTGTTTGCATAAATCTTGTCCAGACGGGCTTTCTCTACGTTCAGTATTTTTCCACGAAGAGGAAGGATAGCCTGTGTAGCACGGTTACGAGCTGTCTTCGCAGAGCCACCCGCGGAATCACCCTCTACGATATAGATTTCGCAATTCTCCGGATTCTTGTCCGAGCAATCGGCAAGCTTGCCTGGAAGGGACATACTGTCAAGGGCAGACTTCCTTCTGGTAAGATCTCGGGCCTTACGCGCTGCCTCTCTGGCTCTCTGGGCAAGTACAGACTTCTCTACAGTTGCCTTGGCTACAGCAGGATTCTGTTCCAGAAAAATCTCCAGCTGTTTGCTTACAACACTGTCTACAGCTCCTCTGGCCTCACTGTTGCCAAGTTTCTGCTTCGTCTGGCCTTCAAACTGCGGATTGCCAATTTTAACGCTGACAATAGCTGTCAGGCCTTCTCGGATATCATCACCTGAAAGGTTCGGCTCGCTGTCCTTGAGAAGCTTATTCTTTCTGGCGTAATCGTTAAATGTGTTTGTAATGGCATTTCTGAAACCAGTAATATGGGTACCGCCTTCAGGAGTATTAATATTGTTTACAAATCCGTAAGTATTCTCTGTATAAGAATCATTGTGCTGCATGGCAACTTCAACCGCCACACCGTCCTTCTCACCCTCGCAGTAAATGATCTCCGGATAAAGAGCTTCTTTACTTCTGTTCAGATAAGTTACAAATTCACGGATACCACCTTCATAGTGGAAAGTTTTCTCCCGTTCCATACCTTCCCGCTTGTCAGTAAGAATGATCTTCAGACCTTTGGTAAGAAAAGCCATTTCACGAAGCCGCTGTTTCAGGATATCGTAATCGTATACAGTCTCCTCGAATATCTGCTTGTCCGGGAGGAAAGTAACAGTAGTTCCGGTAGAATCACCACATTCTCCAACTTCCTTAAGCGGATACATTGTCTTACCACGCTCGTAACGCTGCTCATATCTCTTTCCATCTCTGCAGATTGATACTTCAAGCCATTCAGAAAGTGCATTAACAACGGATGCACCTACACCGTGAAGACCTCCTGATACCTTGTATCCTCCACCGCCAAACTTACCGCCGGCATGAAGAATGGTAAATACCACCTCTACAGCTGGAATGCCGGCTTTATGATTGATTCCTACCGGAATGCCTCGTCCATTGTCTACAACTGTGATGGAGTTATCAGGATTGATCGCTACATTTATTTCTGTACAGTAACCAGCCAGTGCCTCATCTACGGCATTGTCCACGATTTCGTATACAAGATGATGGAGACCACGGCTGGATGTACTTCCAATGTACATACCTGGTCTCTTACGTACGGCTTCCAGACCCTCCAGAATCTGGATTTGGTCCGCTCCGTATTCTGTATTTGTTTCGCCCATGATATTCCTCCTGTTATGATCTATTAAAAAGTTACAGGAATTTACGGCTCATTTCTGCTGCCAGATCTCATTCCTGTTTTTGCGCATAAAAATACAGATTTATTATAGCACAAAATCCCCGTTTTTGCCAGTTAAAAGCCATTTCAAGATGTAAAAAAAACGGCGTATTTTCAACGGATATCCGTCAAAAATACGCCTTATCTCACCCTGTATGTCTGCTTGTCAGGAATAACACCTGCCAGAACAGTTTCTTCTCTATTTTTGCAGCAAAAGCGCCTGGTAAATATCTCTTTTTGTCACACCTCGATCCTTTGCAACCATCTTCATTGCCTCTTTGCGTGCGATTCCCTGATTCTCATAAATCGCCATATGATCCTCAATGGAGATGTCTTTCCAGGATTCCTGTGATTCCTGTTCCATTTCCTTTCGGCTTCTGCCCTCGATCACCAGAACACACTCTCCAAGGGGCTTCTGATCTTTGTAAAAAGCAATCAGATCTTCGATTGTTGTCCGAAATGCCGTTTCATGCTTCTTGGTAAGCTCACGGCAAAGAGTCATTCTGCGGTTTCCAAGAGCCTGGTACAATTCCTGCAGGGTACCAACCAAGTGATGGGGTGCCTCATAAAGGATGATGGTGCGGGTTTCGTTTTTCAACTCTTCCAGAATGGCTTTCCTCTCTTTTTTATCCGGGGGTAAAAAGGCCTCGAATGCAAATCTGCGCGTGGAAAGTCCGGACAGGGTAAGAGCCGTGATGCATGCTGCCGGTCCTGGAAGAGAAGTTACTTCAATTCCGGCATCGTAACACATAGCAGCCAATACTTCCCCTGGATCAGAAATTCCAGGTGTTCCCGCATCTGTGATCAGAGCCACATTCAGCCCCTCCTGCATTTTCTCAATGAGGGTGTAGGCTTTCTCCACTTTGTTGTACTCATGGTAACTGGTCATTGGAGTTTTTATGTCAAAATGATTGAGAAGCTTGATACTGTTGCGGGTGTCTTCCGCAGCGATCAGATCCACTTCCTTCAGAACACGGAGCACGCGAAGCGTAATATCCTCCAGATTTCCGATTGGCGTGGCACATAGATATAATTTACCACTCATATTTTTCTCCCTTCTGCAATCATCTGTACCAGAGCCTGTTTGAACAAAACGTCATCCGTGAACAGTAACGAAAAAACTTCCGCAAAATGTGCATTTCATCTTGCAAAACTGCTTTTCAAACAACCTCTGACATATATTTTCATTTTTTATTTGCGATCTTTTTAAATCATATCGTACATTTCCAGAATTTCCTTCGTATAAACTCCCGGCTTTTCATATACGATCAGCGGTCTTTCCACGGTAATCCGGGAATTGCCGCCTTTCAGGGCTTCTATGAGCACCATATTAGGCTCCCTGTCAATGTATGGATAAACAAGCTGCATACGCTTAGGCTCCAGCTTATATTTCGTCAAAACCTGCATAATTTCTGTCAGTCTGAACGGTCTGTGTACCATGTAAAAACGTCCTCTGTCTCCAAGAAGCTTCGAGGCCTGGCTTACCACATCCTCAAGAGTACAAAGGATCTCATGTCTGGCGATTGCCTTTGGCATATGCGGATTGGTCAGTCCATGCTGCCCGATCATGTAGGGCGGATTGCATGTGACAACATGAAAAGAAGCTGCCCCGAAAATACTGACAGCCTCCTTAATATCACCTTGTCTGATACTGACCCTGTCCTCCAGGTTATTGTATTTCACACTTCTTGCTGCCATTTCAGCACACTCTTCCTGGATTTCCAGACCTGTGAAATGCTCTCCCACAGTCTTGGAAGCAAGGAGTACCGGAATAATACCAGTTCCCGTTCCCATATCGAGAACCTTCTCTCCCTTCTTCACTCTGGCAAACCCAGATAAAAGAACAGCGTCCATACCGAAGCAGAATTTCCGGGGATCCTGAATGATATAATATCCATTCTGCAGATCATCTACCCGCTCATTCTCCTTCACAAGATCATTAATCATCTAATTTGGAATCTCCCTTTTTATCTTCAAGATCCTTCAGTTCCTTTAATTCCTGTTCAGAGACTTTTACTTTCTTTTTTCTGGAACGGAATTTCAGTTCGCCTACAGGGAATTCCTGAATTTCTTTCTCATCACCAATTTCTACTACTACCTTTACAAGCTGGCGGAGTACATTTACACTCTGTACATTGCCCTGGATTCCGTCTGGAGTAGTTACCGTATCTCCGATTCCCGGAAGTCTGCGATTCAGCTCCTCATAGGTCTCCTGCTCATTCTTCAGACAGCACATCAGTCTTCCGCATACACCTGAAATCTTCGTCTGATTCAGAGAGAGATTCTGTTCCTTGGCCATTCGGATGGATACAGGTGCAAACTCGGAAAGATAAGTATGACAGCAGAGACATCTGCCACAGATACCGATTCCTCCAAGAATTTTTGTTTCATCTCTTACACCAATCTGACGAAGTTCAATTCTTGTCTTAAAAATAGATGCAAGATCCTTTACCAGCTGGCGAAAATCAATTCTGCCATCTGCTGTAAAGTAAAACAACACTTTATTGTTATCAAAAGTATACTCTGCGTCAATCAGCTTCATCTCAAGTCCATGCTCGCGAATCTTCTTCTGGCAGATCTTGAAAGCGTCCCTCTCACGCTCCCTGTTATACTTCTCTCTTTCATCATCGTCCTTGGTAGCCACACGAAGTACTTCCTTCAAAGGATGTACCACCTGGTCATCAACCACATCCTTAGGGGCAAGCACCACCTTTCCATACTCAACACCGCGGGCAGTCTCCACAATTACATGATCGCCCGGTTTCACTTTATAGTTCTTCGGATTGAAGTAATAGATCTTACCTACATTCCGAAATCTTACGCCTACTACTTTTGCCATTCTATTTCTCCCTGATTGTAAGGAACAGAAGCTCAAGAGCAAGTTCTGTATTTACATTGGCACGAAGACGTACTTTTGTTTTCTCCAGTGCATCCAGAATCTTCTCCAGGTTCTCATAGGAACGCTGGCTTGCCTGTTCCCTTATATAATTTATTTCCTGCTTAAATACAAGATTATCAACTTCCCGTGTAGCCTTAAACATCAGTACATCACGGAACCAGAACTGGAAAAGATCCAGATAGTCACTGATGTTCTGCTTATCATTGGAAAGCTCCTTGATTGCTTCTGTAAGCTCATATACTTCCATTCCGTCTGCATTCTTCAGGATGCGGAGTGCATTCTGGGTCATATCTGCAAACTCCTGGGAAGTAGCTACCTGTTTCGCTCTGCCAATACTGCCATGAGCATAGGAAGCATCGATCTCAGCCTGATAATCCGGTATATGGAGATGCTCCATCAGGTACTTCTTTACCAGACCGTCATCTACAACCTTCAGATCCAGACGTACACATCTAGACCGAATGGTCGGCAGCAGAGCATCAATATTGCTTGTGAGAAGCATGATAACTGCATATTCCGGCGGCTCTTCAATGGTCTTCAGAAGAGCATTCTGTGCCTGGGGATTCATCAGCTCTGCATTTGCCACAATATAAATCTTGTATGGGCTGCAGTATGGCTTAATATCCACATCATTGATAATCTGTTCCCTGATTTCGTCAATTGTAATCACATTTGGCTTCTCATGGGTCACCATAATGATATCCGGGTGATTCTTACCGATTGCCTTCTTGCAGGAATCACAATGTCCGCAAGGCTCCGTACCGCCCTCTTCACACTGCAATGTCATCGCATAGGTTCCTGCCAGCAATTTCTTTCCAGAACCAGGGTCACCTGTAAAAATATACGAATGGGACACTTTCTCTGTCTGTATGGCATTCTTCAAATGTCTGATTATCTCTTCATGTCCTATAATGTCGTTAAACCCTAACATCGGAATCACCTCACCCTATCATTTTCGCTATTGTCAAAGGCTGCGTTCTGCACCCCTGCATAGCTTATTTTGTACAAATACACTCTAAATGTATTTACCCTTTAATTCTATCATGTACGACAAAATCATGCTATAGTTTTTTGTGAATTTATTCACTTATCAACAAAAAATGTTACTGCGCACTCCGTGACCAGTAACACGCTTCGCGATGCACAGAAATCATACTTTATACTTTTTACGCATGTTTTATATATTCAGCAATTTCCTCTACACATTCCTCCAGATCAACATTCTGGAATTTTCTCGTAATCCCGGCAACAGCAATTTTCTCTTCGGAAAAATCCTCCTGATCTGCAAGAAATCTTCTGCACATTTCCTCATAGCGGGGTATCTCCTGACCACGCTCTCTTTTCAATGCTCTTGCAAGACGCTCTCCGTCCTCCACTTCGATATAAACAGGGCAAACATTCTCTTTTCCATAGTATTCTCTCATTTTCACATAAGATTCAAGTGTACCGATTCCCAGATAGTCAGAATTTTTCAAATCCACCTGACCGTCATCTGCTGTAAAATAGTTCCAGATTCCATGTACTGTATGATAAGCTCTGGCCTCGATCAGATTTCCGCTGCTTCGAAATGCTTCCAGCTTTTTATCATCCACGAAATAGTACTGTTTACCATTCTCTTCCTCTGCACGGATTGGACGGGTCGTATAAAGAACCAGCTTCTTAAGTCCCAATCCCTCATGTGCTGCCAGCCGGGCATAAATATGATCCTTACCAGACGCGCTTTTTCCCATAATGTAAAATATTTTTCCCATAATGTATCAGGCAGGGGTTACACCTCTGCCTGCTCCTTTACTACGCTTATTGTTTCGTTATTTTCTCCGCAAAGACCGTGAATATTCAGACCCTGCTCCATATATCTTCTCACATTCCTTGTAAAAAGTCCAGTAATCTGTTCGCCTGGAACAATAATGGGAATCCCCGGCGGATAAAGATATACAAATTCTGCGGCAATTTTCCCTGCACTTTCTTCCAGAAGACAAGGCTGGGATGGGGCATCCATTGCCCTTGAAATGGACATAAGCTGCTTCATAGGACCACACTTGCAGGCATATTTTTCATTTCGTAAGCCACCGCTGCGGGTATCCTTTTCGTCACAGCTTTCACAATCTTCAGAATTACATTTAATACAATTCTGTCTTTCCACTTCCGGTACATAATCTGAATTTCCAACAGCTATTTTCTCTGTTATATTCCTGCTCTTCTCTGCCAGTTCAGCTTCCTGCCTGTCGATTTCTTCTATGGCTTTGCAAAGCCTCCGGAATCCTTCCCTGGTGTCTCCAACTGCTGCCAGTGCAAGCACATAATTCTCTGTAGTCATCTCAACTTCCAGATGATATTTTCTTCGAAGGATTCCCGCAAGTTCCGGACCATTTAAACTGCTGTGCAGTGTGGACAGGATCAGCTTGGAGCGGTCATAATCAAACAGTTCTTCTGTGCCCTGTACATCACTTTCTTCTCCTGTCTCTTCCGGTGTCTGTAACAGACGTATATACCTGCACTGACCAAGCTGTCTGCGGGCGGCTTCCAGATTTTCCGTAAATTCATCAAATAATCGTCCGCTGTCTTTTTCCAGCTTCGCCACACAGGCATCCAGACTGGACATGAGAATATAGGACGGACTGCTGGTCTCGTAAATTCCAAGAAATCTGCGGATCAGCTTCTCGCTTACACGTTCACTGCACAGATGAAGCACTGCGGTCTGTGTCATGGCCGGCAATGTTTTGTGAAAGCTCTGGATCACCACATCTGCTCCCAGATCTGTTGCTGAAACAGGAAAATAGTCAGAGAATCTGAAATGAGCACCGTGGGCTTCATCCACGATCAGCGGAATTCCATGTTTGTGGGCAGTTTCCGCAATCTTGCGCACATCTGAAACCACCCCATCATAAGTAGGCGATGTAATAAGGACTGCTTCGATTTTCGGATTTTCCTCAAGATATCTTTCCACACGGGATACGGAAATTGAGCCATTTATCCCCAAATTGTTATCAGATTGTGGATAAATATATGTGGGAACCAGTTCCCGGAGGTATATTGCGTGGTAAACAGCCTTGTGACAGTTTCTGGCCACCAGAATCTGTCCACCCTTTTTCACAGATGCGGAAATGGCAGTAAGAATTCCTGCTGTACTTCCGTTGACACTAAAAAAACTTTTCCTGGTGCTGTACATTCTGGATAAGGCATTCTGCGCTTCAAGTAAAATTCCCTCAGAATGATGCAGATCGTCGAATCCGTCTATTTCCGTAATATCACGTTCAATAGGAAAATCCCCCTCTATGCACGCCTTATTCCGCTTGTGACCGGGCATATGGAAAGGATAAAAGTCGGATTTGCCGTAGTTCTCCAATTCTTTATATAGTCTTCTCATTTTACCTCTCAATTTTCTCAGAAATTATCACACTTTAAATCTGTATCCCACGCCCCAGATGGTCTCGATATACTGCGGCTTGGCATTATTATACTCAATTTTCTCACGGATTTTCTTGATATGAACTGTAACTGTAGCAATATCGCCTACCGATTCCATATCCCAGATTTCCCTGAAAAGCTCTTCCTTTGTAAAAACTCTGTTTGGATTCTGGGCCAGGAATGTGAGCAGATCAAATTCCTTGGTGGTAAAAGTTTTCTCCTCGCCATTTACCCAGACGCGGCGGGCAGTCTTGTCGATCTTGATTCCACGAATCTCAATAATATCGTTCTTCTGCGTGGTGGAGCCGATCAGACGGTTATAGCGATCCATATGTGCCTTTACTCTGGCAACAAGCTCGCTTGGGCTAAATGGCTTGGTCATGTAATCGTCAGCCCCAAGTCCAAGACCGCGGATCTTGTCAATATCATCTTTCTTCGCGGAAACCATAATGATCGGAGTATTCTTAGCTTCTCTTACCTGGCGGCAGATTTCAAACCCGTCTATCTCCGGCAGCATCAGATCCAGAATAATCAGGTCAAAATTTTCTTTCAGTGCCATATTAAGCCCCAGATCGCCTCTGTTGCAGATTATAACTTCAAATCCTGAGAGCTCCAGATAGTCTTTCTCAAGCTCTGCAATTGCTTCTTCATCTTCAATGATCAGAATTCTGCTCATTTCATTGGTACCTCCTGGTATTTTCTAAGTACAAAATACATGATCGTGCCGATTCCAAGACGGCTTGTGGCCCATACTTTTCCCCCATGGTCCTCCAGAATTTTTTTTACAATGGAAAGACCGATTCCGCTTCCGCCTTTGGAAGAATTTCGTGAAACATCTGTACGGTAAAAACGGTCGAAAATATAAGGCAGATCCTTCGGGCCAATACCTTTTCCATTGTCCTCAATCTCAATCTGGATAAAATCACCCACATCCTTGATTCGGATCTGAATGATTCCTTTAGGCTTGTCCATATATTTGATAGCGTTGCTGATAATGTTATGGATAACACGGCGGATCTGCTCCCCATCGGCAATTACCATAACATCTTTTTCCACATAGTTGGCATAAACCAGCTCAATTCCCCTGGTCTCAAGTTCCAGACCAACTTCCTCTGAACAGTCTTCAAAATAATCTTCCACATTTAGTTTGCTGAAAGTATAAGGAATGCGGTTGGTATCGATTTTGGAATAAAAAGTCAGCTCGTTGATCAGATGATCCATCTCATTTGTCTTGTTGTAGATGGTGCGGACATAGCGGTCCATTTTCTCAGGGGTGTCTGCCACGCCATCCATGATTCCCTCTACATATCCTTTCACTGCTGTGATCGGAGTTTTCAGATCATGGGAAATGTTGCTGATCAGCTCTCTGTTCTCTTTTTCTATAAGGCTTTTTTCTTCTGTGGATTCTTTCAGACGACGGCGCATTTCCTCGAAATCCTGACAGAGCTCGGAAAATTCATCTTTTCCTTCTACATCCAGAACGAAATCCAGGTTGCCTTCTTTTATATTCTGCGTCGCTTTTTTTAATTTAACCAATGGAACGGCAATGCTGCGATATACCCAAAGACCAACTACCAAAGCAACCGAGATCAGGATTACAAACGCACTGATAAACAAATCCTTGGCCATTACATGTACCCTGCCCTGACTGTCGGCTGAGTCTGTTATGGAAATATCATATACTGTTCCATCGCTCTCAGTCACTGCCTGCGCTTTCTGCGCCTGTGACTGGCTGAATCCATACAAAGTGGCGGCAAACAGAAGCAGAGGCATAAGAATGATCATGGTGAATCCCAGAATGATTCTTGTTTTTAGCTTCATAACAGTTCTATCCTTTTTCTTCTTTTTACGGAAATTTTCAACAGCTTCCCTATCGTATGAAACTGCTTCACCGGATTTATATAGATTATAGCATAAAGCTCTGATTTCATCTCTTAATTTTCTATAAAAAATAGCTCGATAATATTCAGTTTTTCAACATAAAAAACCTGGAAAAGACTTCTTCTGCTATATACCAGTCTCTTCCAGGCTCTAACTTTAATATGGAATTTTCAAGCAGGCTTCAATACAAGCCGTTTTCTTTTACCCAAATTTTACGCAAGATATTTCTTCAGATCATCAACCTTGTCCAGATGCTCCCACGGAAGATCTACATCTGTACGGCCGAAGTGTCCGTATGCAGAAGTCTGTTTGTAGATCGGGCGGCGGAGATCAAGCATTTTGATGATTCCAGCCGGACGAAGGTCAAAGTTCTCACGGATGATCTCTACCAGTTTCGCATCAGATACTTTACCTGTGCCAAATGTTTCTACATGAATAGAAGTCGGATGTGCAACACCAATTGCATAGGAAAGCTGGATCTCGCACTTGTCAGCAAGACCTGCTGCAACAATGTTCTTTGCAACATAACGTGCTGCATAAGCTGCAGAACGGTCAACCTTTGTGCAGTCTTTTCCGGAGAAAGCACCGCCGCCGTGACGTCCTGTTCCGCCATAAGTATCAACAATGATCTTACGTCCTGTAAGACCGCTGTCGCCGTTTGGTCCACCGATAACGAAACGTCCGGTCGGGTTGATAAAGTATTTCGTATCCTCATCTACCATGTCAGCCGGGATGATCTCATCAAATACATATTTCTTGATGTCTGCATGGATCTGCTCCTGTGTAACATCCGGGTCATGCTGAGTGGAGCAAACAACTGCATCAATACGGCTTGGTTTGCCATTCTCGTCATACTCAACTGTTACCTGAGTTTTTCCATCTGGTCTTAAATATTTCAGAGTGCCATCTTTACGGACTTTTGTCAGCTGACGGGAAAGTTTGTGTGCCATGTTGATTGCGTATGGCATGTATTCTTCTGTCTCGTTGGAAGCATAACCAAACTGGATTCCCTGGTCACCAGCTCCAATAGAGTCAAGCTCGTCCTCATCCATCTGATTCTCTTTCTGCTCAAGTGCTTTATCAACACCCATTGCAATATCAGCAGACTGTTTATCAAGTGCTGTGATTACTGCACATGTATCAGCATCAAATCCGAATTTTCCACGAGTATAACCAATCTCGCGGATTGTCTCTCTTACGATTGACTGGATATCGATATTTGCCTTGGAAGTGATCTCACCCATAACCAGAACAAGACCTGTTGTAGTTGCAGTCTCACAAGCTACACGGCTCATCGGATCCTGTGCAATCAAAGCATCCAGGATGGCATCAGAAATAGCATCACAAATTTTATCCGGATGACCTTCGGTTACAGATTCAGAAGTAAATAAGATTTTTTCTTTGTTTTCCATTCTTTTGTTTTTCCCTTTCTTCGATGGAGCGAAAATTTCCAAAACAGCTAATATCTATCTGCGCTGCGTTGTATGTTTTCCGCGAAAAAAAGAACAGCCCGGACAAGCGGACTGTCTTATAAATGACTTTTTATATAAACAATCCTCTTATTGTTCGATCACTCGCTCAGGTTGGCACCTTCCTCTCTTTCGAGGGGTTGCCGTGGCTTCATAGATCCTATGTATCTCCACCACTCTGAATAAAAGGCTATTCTTCAGTTTTCCTGTTGCAAGCAATACAATATACTGATTGCTTATAATTGTCAATAGACATTTAATGTCTTATGACTATTTTTTGCCAGATTAAGTCTGATGCTTAACAGTTCAAGGCGGTCAAGCTGCGATCTGAAATTAACAATTCACCCTACACGCAGACGGAATTTCTGGATATCCTTCTCACTGGAAACTCTCTCGATCTCTGCGCCAAGGCTGCGAAGCTTCTCTTCGAAGTTCTCATAGCCACGCTGGATGTAAACAATATCATCCACAATGGTGATTCCCTCTGCTGCCAGTCCAGCAATAACAAGAGCTGCCCCTGCACGAAGATCCGGTGCACTTACCCTTGCACCAGTGAGCTTATTCACGCCATCGATAATTGCGGAATTGCCTTCAACCTTGATACATGCTCCCATTCTGGAAAGCTCATCTGCATATTTGAAGCGATTCTCAAAAATACTCTCAGTTACAATACTGGTTCCCTCTGCAAGTGCCAGGGTAACCGCAATCTGCGGCTGCATATCAGTCGGATATCCCGGATATGGAAGAGTCTTCACATGAGTGCGATGAAGTCTGCCCACTGCACGTACACGTACGGCATCATCAAACTCCTGAACTTCACATCCGATTTCCTCAAGCTTGGCTGTAGTAGCTTCGAGATGCTTTGGAATTACATTCTTAACTGTGACATCACCACCGGTAGCTGCTGCAGCGAACATAAAGGTTCCTGCCTCGATCTGGTCCGGAATGATAGAATACTCTGTGCGGTGAAGCTTCTCAACACCCTTGATACGGATCACATCTGTACCAGCACCTTTGATATTGGCTCCCATGCTGTTCAGGAAGTTGGCAACATCTACTACGTGTGGCTCTCTGGCAGCATTTTCAATAATCGTACGTCCTGGTGCAAGAGATGCTGCCATCATAATATTGATGGTCGCTCCTACAGATACTACATCCAGGAAAATATGGCTTCCATGGAGATTTGATGCTTCCGCAACAATGGCTCCATGAAGAATATCAACTTTCGCACCAAGGGCTCTGAATCCTTTCAGATGCTGATCGATCGGACGGCTTCCGATATTGCAGCCACCTGGAAGAGGAACTTCCGCTCTTTTATATTTACCAAGTAATGCACCAAGAAGATAGTAAGATGCACGGATCTTCTTAATGTACTCATAATCTACACTTACATCACCAATGGTAGAACCATTGATCTTAACAGTTGATTTATTGATTCTGTCAACCTGTGCTCCGATGCCAGCTATTGCCTCCAGTAAAACGTTGATGTCTCTGACGTCAGGCAGATTCTCGATGAGAATTGTCTCATCCGTCATAATGGCTGCTGATAAAATAGCCAGCGCTGCATTCTTTGCACCTGCTATCTCTACTTCACCAACAAGCGGATTTCCACCTTTAATCACATACTGTTCCATAATACACCTCTATTATTCTTACTCCGCGAGCCAAAAAGGCTATTGTCAATTTCTCTCCAATAACCTGACAGCCCTCCTCTGATTCACAGTTACTGTTCACTTCGTTCATCGTAACTCATTCCGCGAATAGTAACGATCTACAGTTACTTAATAACCCCTGTCTGTAGTGTTTCCAAAAGTGCCTGCAGACTTGCTTCCAAATCTTTCCCTTCTTCATCTACCACAATGTCTGCATATTTCTCGTATAAGGGAACTCGCTCCTCATATAAACTCTTCAAGGTCTGTCCTTCTTTCAGAAGAACTCCCCGCTTCTTAAGATTTCCAAGCCGTTTCTCAAGAGACTCCAGAGAAAGGCTGAGGTAAACTACCTTCCCAATTGATTTCAAGTGTTCCATGGCTTCACTGCAATATACCACACTTCCCCCAGTAGCAATTACAGTATTCTCTGTATCAATCGACGCATTTACGCGATTCTCAATGGCCTTGAAACCTTCTTCTCCTTCTTCATCAATGATCTGATAAAGACGTCTTTTTTCTTCTTTTTGTATTAAAAGGTCTGAATCTAAAAATTCATATCCAAGTATTTTCGCAAGAACAACGCCCAGTGTGCTTTTACCTGCACCGGGCATTCCAATTAATGTTATATTATTCATTTTCATTCGATACTCCTTTAAATAATAACACATAAGAGCCATTATTGCAATCACATAAAAAAATTGTTACTGACATCACATTAAAAAATTGTTACTGAGTTCGTAAAAAAATTGTTACTGGGTTCGGTTTTTTAATGGGTGATTTTTAAGTTTCTGATTATGCTTTTTTCCTTTTTTTACGCTATATCCAAAGGTGCCCAGTTTCTTTCCAAGTCCCAGATATTCTCCATGGGAATATACCATCAGTTTTGACTGATTCAGCTGAAATTTATTATTTTTATCCATATAGGCTTCGTCCGCATGCACTGCAACTACTTCCGCAAGGAACATGTGATGAGAACCAAGCTTCTCAATTTTCTTAACTTTACATTCAATATTTACAGGAGATTCACCGATCATTGGTGCTTTCACATGATCCGCCTTTTCTTTGGTAAGATGAAGCTCCTGGAATTTATCAACCTCTCTGCCGGACCGCACGCCACAATAATCGGTGGCGTATGCAAGCTCTTCTGTGGTAAGGTTCAGAACGAATTCCTTTGTCTTGCAGATCATATCGTAAGAAAATCTGGTGGGACGGACGGAGATGCTTACCATTGGCGGGTTGGTACACACGGTGCCAGCCCACGCTACTGTTATTATATTATCATTACCCTCGCCGTCTGTAACGCTGACCATTACAGCAGGAAGCGGGTAAAGCATATTGCCTGGTTTCCAGGTCTGTTTTGCCATATTTTTGCTCCTCTTTTATGTGAAAATTTCCCGTGCAAAGAACCTTCTGCGTTACTTTTCACTTTGTGAGCAGTAGCTTTTAACAGCCTCTTTGCCGGGAAAATCTTTATTATCAGTTAAAGTCATTTGCCATGATCTGTGCGGCTTCCATCATAGCCGGGATCATCTGTTTCTTACGGGAAACCACGCCTTTCAGGTGGAAGCACTTATCCTCCGGTTCCTGCTGGAATGCGATTTTTCCCATTTCCTCACTGCCCTCGCCGTAATAAATTACATCTGAGGACTCGTCCATAATATTGGTTAACATAAAGTAAACACGGGTAATTCCATGGCGTCCGCACTCGCTTACCATAAATGGTTTCAGGCGAACTTTGATCTCCTGAAGCTCTTCCTCGTCCATGGAACTGATCTGTCCAACACCAAAAGCCACATTTCCTTCTGCAATAAATTTCTTGTAATCCTGATAGAAAATTTCTTCAGGTGCTTTATCTTTCAGATTGCTTCCAGCCTTAAACATTTCTCTTGCGAAATCTTCAATCTTAATGTCCGCGATCAGTGCAAGCGCACTTGCTGCGATCTTGTCCTGCTGGGTGCAGGTTGGGGAACGGAACATTAAGGTATCGGAAATAATGGCTGCACAGAGAAGTCCTGCGATCTTAGGCGGAATCTCCAGTCGCTGCTCGTCATAAATCCGGTAAAGGATTGTCGCAGTACATCCAACTGGCTCATTTCTGAAATTAATCGGCTTCATAGTTTCCAGAGAACCAAGCTTATGATGGTCAATGATCTCCAGAATCTCTGCTTTCTCAATATTATCAACAGCCTGGTCTTTCTCATTATGATCTACCAGAATTACCTGTTTCTTGTGCATATCAAGGAAATTTCGTCTGGAAATGGTTCCCACACATTTTCCCCGCTTATTGATAACAGGGAATGCACGATGGCGGTGCTTGATCATAACATCCTGGATATCATCTGTGAAATCTTCAGTATTAAAAGTTACCAGATTATCTTTTTTCATCACATAATTTACCGGAATACTCTGGTTGATCATGCGGGCAATTGTGTAGGTATCATATGGAGAAGAGATAATGATGATCTGTCTCTCCTGAGCTTTCTTTATTACCTTCTCACTTACCTGAATACTCATTCCTACAATAATGCAGCTTACATTCAGCTCTATTGCCTTTAACTGATCTTCCTCACGGTTTCCAAGAATAACCATATCATTTTCTTCGATATAGTTCTTCATTACCTCCGGATCAGCAGTTCCAATAAGGATTTTCCCTTTGGTAAAATAGCCGTGGCCGTTTCCTTCTACGATTTCACCGTCAAGAGTATCCCTGATCTTGTTATACTGGGTTCTGGCATTTGAAAGAAGATAGCTGTCCTTGGTATCCATGTAAACATCAGCAATATCACCGATTGTTACAATTCCCTCCAGCTCATCCTCGCTGTTACAGATGGGAAGGGTCACAATGCCTTTATTCTGCATCATATCCCAGGCATTTTTCAGGGACATGGTACGGTCTGCATCTGGTTTTGGACGGATATCCATATCTTTTACCTGGGTTCCGATATTTCCCAGATAAGCCGGGGGCTGTACCCCAAAACGATTCAGTACATACTGGGTCTCTTCATTAATCTGACCGGCGCGTCTTGGAATATAACGCTTGGTCTGGGTGGTTCTGTTTTTGATATCTGCGTAAGCAATTGCGGAACAAATGGAATCCGTATCCGGATTCTTATGTCCCATTACAAATACTTTCTGATTCTTCATTCACATTCTTCCTTCCAAAATTCAGCTGACATCTGCACAATTTTCATCTGTAAACAGAGTTTTTTATTTCGGGTCTACTTTTCAAACACGCTCTACAGAAGATTTTCATTTCGGGCAATTGTCTTAATCGTCCAAATCTGCACTTTATATTAATTCAGTTTAATATTTGCAAATAAAGATCCCAGAGATGTGGTTGCCTCTTCTCCGGACTGTGGGATTTCTATTTCCTCTTCTTCCACTTCTTTTGCCATCATATCAGTTGCTTCTTTGATACTCAGGCTCAGTTTTCCATCTTTCACTGCAGTTACTTTTACTTTCACCTTATCTCCAACTGTAAGAACTTCGGATGGTTTACGGATTCTCTTTTCGCAAATCTGGGAAATATGTACCAGTCCGGATACGCCGTTTCCAAGATCTACAAATGCGCCGTATGGCTGAAGGCTTTCTACAATTCCTTCTGTTACAAAGCCTGGCTGGATATTGGAAATTTTATTTTTTCTTTCCTCTTCTGCTTTTTCCCTTAAAATTTCTTTCGCAGAAAGGATCAGTTTTTTGTCCTCTTTATTGACATCGATTACCTGAACCTGGATGTGCCTGTTCAGATATTCGTTGGTGTCTTCTACGTAATTCAAGGCCAGCTTGGAGGCCGGGATAAAGCCGCGCACACCTTCTACATAAGCAACTGCGCCGCCGTTTACTACACCTTTTACCACTACATCAAGAACCTCTCCGGAAGCTTTCAGTTCTTTTAATTTATCCCACGCCAGGACATCAGTAGCCTCAACTTTGGATAAAAGGATGTTGCCGTTTCCATCATCTTTTCTTATGACTGTGGCGGAAACTTCGTCTCCAGGGTGTACTTCTTCTTTAACGTTAAAGCCTGGCTCTCTGCTGTAATCTTCTACCGGGATAATGCCCTCTGCGTAATATTTTAAATCTACAATAATTTCTTTATCATCTACACTCACAACTATTCCGGTGAGAATGTCGCCTTCTTCAATTTTCTTAAAAGAAGCTTCAAGTTCTGCTTCGTAATCTTTCATTGTCTCTGCCATGACCTAGACTCCTTTGCCCCTGTTTTTGCTCCATTATAGCACACCGCTTATTCGTTGCAAATAAATTTTGGAATGTACATTCGAAAAAACACCGCTCTTTAAGCGTCAGAGTGTAATATCTGGCGTTTAAAGAGCGGCATATTCAGACAAATTTTTCCAAAAATTGTGACGCACATCTTGCAAAAAACCTTTTTCAAACACGCTCCAGAGCGTGCAGATTGCAGGAATACTTTTTCAAATACGCTCTAAAACGAGGAGTGCCCCGGCAGTAGCTGCCGGGGCGATTATTATGAAAAAATTTTATGTGTAATGGTGTCATTACAACGTCTTCTGTGTATGTTCTTTCGAACTGATTATATAGTATCAGATACTTATGAACAAAATACATGCAAATTGTTAACGAATAATGAACATTTGTTTTATTTGCACAATTTCTTCTTTCATTTTCCTCTTTTTTTATAAATTTACCACATTTGCATCTTTACTTTAATTTGGTAAAGTTATACATTTTGCACATTTTACATTTCTCATTCGAATAATCCTTTTACAAATTCGATTAACTTCGACACAAGACCTTTGGCATCATCCTTTGTAACCCCCATATCCTGCAGCTTACTGTATACAGAATTTACATCGCTTCTAAGAGCATCTTCGTCAATTTTTGCATCCAGAACCTTGCGTACTACAGAAACAAGGGAATCTACCTCTGAATCAGAAAGAGATACCCCAAAATGGTCTGCTGCCTGAGTTACAGCACTTCGTACCTGGTCATCTGTGATGTTCTGCTGGTCTACAAGATCCTTGGCATACATAATAATGTCTACTGCTTTTCCAGGGTCAGAAGCAAGAAAATCAATTCCACTGTCCAGAAGACTTTCTACTACTTCTGTATCACTGGATGCCATAACCGGCATCGGCATGGAACATGCAAGAACTCCTGCAAGGATAAGTGCTGCTGATTTTTTCATTTTTATCATGATAATTACCTCCTGATTGAATGTTGCTGTTCAAGACTTGCCCAGTAACGATTAAATGTCATCTGTTCAAATCTCTCCAGTAACAATTAAATAGCTGCTGTTCATGGTCTGACCAGCAATAGTTAATATTCTGTTCACAAACTGCTGGAATCTGGTCATATTTATGATCTGATTTCCTCATATCAAGTAATTTTCTTCTGAAATTTAATCAATACCGGAAATAAATCTTCCTCCAGATTCCAGCCCATTATACTACACCTTTTCCTTTTATTTGTAAAATGTATCTAAAAACTTTATAATCTTTTTATAACTAATCTCCAAAAACAGCCCATTTTTCCAGGAAGTTACAAATCTTTTCAAATTCGTTCACTAATTTTTCATAAGATAAACACGATTCTTTCAAACTTTCCCGATATACTAACATCATAAAAATAATAACAGCCAACATTATTTTTATAAAATTTCTTTTTCATATGTCAGTCACCCAAAAGTGATTGACTCTCCTTCCTTTTAAAAAATATATTTGAGACAAAATAAAAATCACCCGTCTAGCCACCGGGTGATTTTTATTTGTATGAAATTTATGCAGTAAATCAGTTCCTTCTATCTCAATTTATTAAATACGTTCGCAAGATCAGCAAATTCTGCTAAAGTAAGCGCTTCGCCTCTCACATTTACCGGAATTCCGGTCTCTGCCATAGCTTTCTCAATTTCCTCTTTTGAAAAATCAAGCTCCTGGGAGTTCTTCAGTCCATTTACCAATGTTTTTCTTCTCTGATTAAAAGATGCCCGAATCAGCCTGAACATCAGCTTCTCATTGTCCACCTGCACTGGCGGCTCTTCATATCTCACAAGCTGGATAACAGCACTTCCCACCTTCGGTCTTGGCATAAAACAGTTCGGCGGAACATTCGCAATGATCTGCGGTCTGGCATAATACTGAACAGCCAGAGACAAAGCACCGTAATCCTTTGTTCCAGGACCAACCTGCATTCTGTCTGCCACTTCCTTCTGTACCATAATGGTGATGGAAGAAATAGGAACATGGTTTTCAAAAAGTCCCATGATGATTGGTGTAGTAATATAATAAGGCAGATTGGCAACCACCTTGATAGGCTTACCCCCATTTTTCTCCTGTGCCAGCGCCGCAATATCAACTTTCAGGATATCCTCGTTAATCACAGTCACATTATCCCAGTCTTTCAAAGTATCATTTTCCAGAATCGGGATCAATGTCTTATCAATCTCTACAGCCACCACTTCTCTGGCTGCCTCAGCCAGATACTGGGTCATGGTTCCAATGCCCGGTCCGATTTCCAGAACAAAATCATCCTTGGTGATCTTGGAAGCCTCGATTATTTTTTCCAGAACATGGGTATCGATAAGAAAATTCTGACCAAACCTTTTCTGGAAAGCAAAATTATACTTTTGAAGAACTTCAATGGTATATTTCGGATTTCCTAAATAAGGTCTGGTCATATTAATTTCCTCTTTCTTTTAAATTATTTAATCATTATCTGCAAATCACACAATCTGGGAAGCTGTCTGCAATTCACCTATTACTTATTTTGCAAAATCTTTCTCATAAAGAACCGTAAATCCATCACGGTCTACTCTCTTTTTCTTATTAAATTTCAAAAGTCCGCCCTGGGATTTCGCCATTGCTGCGTCAAGCATTTCCTTAACTGCGCCAATGTTCATAGGCTGGTCTTCTTTCTGGTTCACACCGATCAGATTATACAATGCAAGCATTCCCATCTGATCGATCTTGTAACCATTTTCCTTGGTGTAAACTCTTGCAAAGTTTACAAGTTCATCATTGGTAAATACCGGAATGTTGATCATGGATGTAAACTTCTTGGCAAATTTCGGGAATTTTGCAATCAGCTTACGCATTCCAATCTTCTCATCCTCAATAATCACAGTAAGCCCGTCTGTGCGGAACTCCATAGCCTTATCCAGAATATCCACCGTTTCCTGTGTCAGCTGATTAGCATTCTCAATGACAAGGAAACCACCGCTAAGTTTACCGATCACTTTCGTAATATCCATCTCATTCAGCTGATCGGCAAACACATAAGCCACCTTGGAAGCCGGCAGATTCAGTTCTTTACAGATTGCCGGAATCAGACTTGCGATCAGTCTTGTCTTACCAGTTTCTTTACCACCCATGACGATCACGTTTCCAGTCTTGGAGGTCTTATCAGCAGCTGCCATCTGCACATCGCAAAGTGCACTGATCAGCTGTTCCCGCATTCCCGGAACCTTTACAAAATATGTAAACAGCTTCTTCTCATCATCGGTAAGTGATTTCTCTCTTGGCACAATGTCACATGGATTTCTCTTATCCTTTGGCTGAATAGAATCAATAAACTGTTCCAGTTCTTCTTCCTCGGAAAGAGATTCAGAAGACTCTTCTTCCTCTTCATCCTCATCAAAATCAAAGTCTTCGTCCTCAGAATCTTCCGGTTCTTCCTCTGCATCTTCCGTTTCAACCACATCATCTGCAGCTGGAGGCATATCCTCATCCTCTTCTTCTCCAATGCTCTCTCTGAGAAGCTTGGCAATAAATTCATCCTCAGACATGGAATCATCAGAAGGCTCTTCTTTCTCCTTATGTCCTGCCGGACCATTCATAAACTCATCCTCAGCAGCCTGAAGATCCTCTTCGGAAAGGAATTCCTCTTCCTCAAGTTCTACAACCGGCTTTTTCTGTTCTGGTTCTGGCTCGATTTCTTCCTCGTCCTCAGTGATAACTTCCTCTTCTTCCGGAATCTTCTCTACTTTTTCTTCTTTTACAGCTTTCTGAGGTTGTGTAGATATTTCTTTGGCGACTTCTACAATTTCTTTATTTTCTTCCTGAACTTTCTCTTCATCTACCTTCTCATCCGGAATCTCAATTCCCTGTGCAGAAGCAGCAGCAAGAATCGTATCCTCCAGATTGAAATTTGAAAAATCAAATGCAGGTTTCTCGTCTTTCATTTTCTCCGCAGCATCAGCCTCATCACTGAAAAGGTTATTCTGTACAGGTGCCTTGGGAACCTCAATCTCTTCCGGTACCATATTCTTCATAGAATCCGGAATATTCAGTGTAGGCATTTTCAGGTTCTCAACAGGTGTTTCTGTTTCTGTGGAAAATGCGTTCTTCTCTTCTGCAGAATCTGAACGATCTGCATTCTCTAAACCTTCTGTATTTTCTTCTGAAACTGCTTCCGCTGATTTCTCTGCAGTCTCATCTGCTGTATTCACAGATTCTTCAGCAACAGTCTCCTTGGTATTCTCCACTTTCACCTTGCCAGTTTCAGGCTCCAGCTCCGGTACACTTTCATATTCTTTCTCAGAAGCCGGATCACGAAGCATTTCTTCCTGAACCTCTTTCGTCTGCTCAGTGGAAACAATGCTGTCTTCCATTTCATCCATCTTACGGCTTCCAAAAATGTCACGAAGTCCTTTGGAAATTTTATCCTGAAGACTCTCTACGCCATCCAGATCCTCATTCTTGATCTGAATACTTTCAATAGATTCACTTCCCTGGTTCTCAGCTTCCGGTGCTTTCTCTTCTTCCTTAATGGTATCTGCTTCCTCAGGTTTCAGAAGCTTCGGTACAAACTGCTGTTCATACCGCTCTTTCTCCTCGCCGGTAAGAGCACCCATACGCTGTTTCAGGTCCATAGCCTTCATCACGTAGTTACCCTCGTTGAACCAGAGAATGATCTCGTTGCAAAGCTCCAGACATTTCTCTTTGTCACCATCCTGATAGTACAGTTTGGCAAGCTCGTAAGACCATTTTTCGGTAAATTCTTTCTCCTTATAATCCTCCAGAACCTTGATTTGCTCTGCAAGAGGAGCCTTTTTTACTTTCAGGATCTTGTATTTCAGGATGTACTGCGTATTATCATTTGGCGCAACTTCCCTGTACTCCTGATAAAATTCCACTGCCTCGGAAACCTGTCCCAGCTTCAGGGAAACTTCTACAAGACGATAAAGAATGTTCTTACCAATGGAGGCTCTGTGATAAGCCAGCAGGAAAATTTCCTTGCTGTCCTCATAGCGTTTATTGGCAGCATAGATTTCACCAACCACACAAAGGGTACGAACATTTTTCACACGGCGCCAGTCAATGCTGTCTACAACATTCATGGCTCCCTTATAGTCCTTCTGTTCTACTAAATGGTTAATCTCTTCAAGTTTAACCCGAAATTCCTCTTTGTCCAAATTTTTCACCAACTTTCCATAGTTAATGCCAGTTTAGCATATCGCATACTACTTCGCAAGCTTATTTATCTGCAGGACATCCCATCGGCTGATACACATGCCCCGCCACAACGTGAAACACTTTATTGATTGTAAACTGATGACTGACAAAATCATCCAGACCAGTACAGGTGATCATGGTCTGAATATCATGAATACTCTCAAGAAGATAATTCTGACGGCTGCTATCCAGCTCCGAAAGGACATCGTCCAGAAGCAGAACCGGTTTATCATGAATGATCTTCTCCACCAGATAAATCTCCGAAAGTTTCAGGGAAAGAGCTGCTGTTCTCTGCTGCCCCTGCGAACCATATTTGCGGATGTCAATTCCGTTCACAGCCACCATCAGGTCATCCCTGTGAGGACCTGACGAAGTCATTTTCATCCGAAGATCCCGGTCTCTGTTGCGGAAAAGGCTCTCTTCCAAAGCCTCACTCTCCACGCTTGGTTCATATATCACTTCTATATTCTCAATACCACCGGTAAGATTTCTGTGAATTTCCTTAATGATCTCATTAAGGGACTCCACAAATTCTCTTCTTTTGCCAATGATCTTACGGCCATAATTTACCAGCTGCATATCCCATACATCCAGAGTCGCCCCAAGATCCGGCTGCTTATACATATCCTTCAGCAGCTTATTTCTCTGGTTCAGAACATGATTGTATCCGGCAAGATCTGTGAGGTATAGTTTATCCAGCTGACAAAGCTCCGCGTCCATGAATCTTCGTCGCTCTCCCGGACCGTTTTTGATAATATTCAGATCCTCCGGGGAAAAGAAAACCAGATTCACCACACCGAGAAGCTCTCTCGCCTTCTTTATGGGAAGCCCGTTGATTGCCACGCCCTTGGCCTTATTTTTCCGAAGGTGCATGTCAATCTTATAAGACATGGAATCTTTTCCCACCATCATGCGGATATGGGCTTCATCCTGTTCAAAGCGGATAATCTCCCGGTCTTTGCTTCCTTTATGGGATTTGCTGGTTCCGCACAGATACACAGACTCCAGGATATTGGTTTTTCCCTGTGCATTATCCCCATAAAAAATATTAGTTCCTTTGTCAAAAGAAAGTTCCAGCGATTCGTAATTTCTGAAATTGCTTAATTTTATGGATTCAATATAAGCCATTTTACTCGTTTCCGGACAGAACCTTCACATCCTGGCCATTATAGGAAATAACGTCACCGCCATAAACCTTGCGGCCTCTTCTGGTATCTACTTCGCCATTTACTTTTACAAGTCCGTCGTTGATCACATATTTTGCCTCAACACCGTCTGATACAAGTTCAGCAAGTTTCAGTGCCTGGCCAAGTTTGATAAATTCATCTCTGATTCTGATTTCCAATTTTCTGCCTCCACTCTTCTGGCATCACGACTGCAATTCGTTTTCCAGACTGTCTCCAGCCATTATTGGCAGTCCGTGTTCACTTCCATACTCTTCCAATTGTCTGTTACGTTTCTCTCTGTGGCAAGTGTCATTATCTTGCCTGGTTCTGATTTATGTTAACCGGAAGAATCAGATACGTGTAAGTTTCTTCCTCATCTCTGATAAAGCAAGGTGCTTTCGGGTTTACCAGGTAAATGTCGATGGTCTCATCATCAATAACCTTCAGTGCATCGATCAGGAACTTGGGATTAAATCCGATCAGAATATCTTTTCCCTCTTTCTCAATATCAATATCCTCGTTCATGGAACCCATTGCAGAATCAATCTTCAGCTCCATGCTGCCATCTGTAATGTGGATAATGATCGGTTTCTTATCTCCTTCTCTTACAAGAAGTGTAGCACGGTCGATACAATCCAGAAATTCTTTTTTGTTAATGGAAAGTTTGGTCTCATAATCGCTGGAAAGCATCTGGTCAATACGGAAATATTCCCCTTCGATCAGACGGGAAACTACCATAGTCTGGTCAAATTCAAATAAAATATGATTATTGGTAAAGAAAATGCTGACTACGTCATCCATTTCTCCGGATAAAATCTTACTGATCTCGTTAAGAGTCTTACCTGGAACCACAACCTTGCGGTCTGAATAGTCTTTCTTCAAAGGCATTTTGCGGATCGCAATACGGTGTCCATCCAGAGAGACAATTTTCAGACAATTATTCTTAATTTCAAACAGCTCACCAGTCATTAATTTGTTGTTATCGTTGACTGCAATTGAGAATATTGTCTGATAAATCATATTCTTTAATGTATATTGAGAGATAGTTAATGGTTCATCTCTTTCAATCATAGGAAGATATGCGAAATCTTCTCCTGATTTTCCAGGAATATTAAATTTTGCTTTCTCACAGGTGATAGTTGCAGCGAATTTTTCATCAGTTTTAATGGTAACATCGTTGTCTGGAAGTCTTCTGATGATCTCGTAAAAGATTTTCGCATTCAGGGCAACCATTCCTTTTTCTTCTATAGTACCTTCGACAATGGTTTCGATTCCAAGTTCCATGTCATTAGTAGTAAATTTGATCTGATTTGTTGTTGCATCAATCAGAATACATTCCAGAATTGGCATAGTTGTTTTGGATGGTACAGCTTTTAAGGAAATGCTGACGCTCTTCAACAAGTTACTTTTGGAGCAAATGATTTTCATAATGTGTATAACTTCCTTTCTGGAGAAAATGGGTTTTTCATTAAATATATTTAAGAAGATATCCGCCGTATCAGCCGTAGGGGGTGTGAATATGTGAAAAACTCACTTCCGCCCAGTGAATAAAAGGGTTTCGGGTATGGATAACTTCGTGTAAAAGCATTGGTTTAGAGTGTGAATAACCTGTGTAAAACCACATAAGCGATTTTGTTGCCAAAAGTTATTCACATTAATACACATAATGTCAACATCTTATACACATGAAATGTGGAAAAAATGTGTTAAGTTTGTGGATTAATTTTTTTCTTTAATGTATCGATGGTGTTCTGGAGCTGTTCGTTGGTCTGGAGCTCCTTTTCGATCTTTTCTACGCCGTGCATAACGGTAGTGTGGTCGCGATTTCCAAGATACTGTCCTACATTTTTCAGCGGGATCGCCAGAATTTCACGGCAAAGATACATTGCCACCTGTCTTGGCATCACGATCTTGGAACTTCTTTTATTTCCACAAAGATCGGCAGTACTTACATTAAAATGCTCTGCTACCATAGAAATAATGTAGTCTGCAGTAATCTGTTTATTTTCATTCGGTGCGACGATATCCTTCAGAGCCTGCTCGGCAAGTTCAAGGGTAACCTCTTTTTTCTCCAGTTTTGCATAAGCAACTACCTTATTGAAGGCACCTTCCAGCTCACGGATGTTGGATTTGATATTATTTGCAATATATTTGATAACATCTTCGCTTACATTGTAGCCGTCCATGTCTTCTTTTTTATGAAGAATGGCCATCCTGGTCTCGTAATCCGGCAGAGTAATATCCACGATTAGTCCCCATTCGAATCTGGAACGGAAACGCTCATCCAGAATTTCCATATCCTTCGGCGGTTTATCGGAAGATATGATAATCTGTTTGTTTGCACTGTAAAGGCTGTTGAAGGTGTGGAAAAATTCCTCCTGCGTGGATTCCTTTCCTATAATAAACTGAATATCATCAATGAGAAGGACATCAATGTTACGGTATTTCTCGCGGAATTTACTCATGGCGGTGTTATTTCCATTACGGATGGTCTCGATCAGCTCATTGGTAAATTCTTCACTTGTAACATAGAGAACCTTACTGTTATCATCATTTTCAATAATAAAGTGGGCGATGGAATGCATAAGATGGGTCTTGCCAAGTCCTGCACCACCATAGATAAACAGCGGATTGTACGTATTTCCCGGAGATTCCGCTACTGCCAGGGCTGCAGCCTGAGCCAGTTTGTTGTTGCTGCCCACGATAAAAGTATTGAATGTATATTTGGGGTTCAGATTTGCTTCTTCACATCTGTCCCTAAAACGGCTGTTCTGATCAGGTGCAGCGTCGGAAGTGGATTTCTTTGCCGGAACATCTTCTGGAAGGATAAATTTCACTTCGCAGTCGGTCATTCCGGTAACTTCGCTTATGGTAACCTGCAGAGGCAGTTTGTAATTCTTATTAATGTAGCTTAAACGCACCTGGTCGGAAGCGACGATGGTAACTACATTTCCACTGACATCATAAACCTTCAGGGGTTTCAGCCATGTGTCGAAACGAACATCGGAAAGATCGTGTTCCTTTTTCACAATTCCCAGGATTTCATCCCATTTTTCTATTACTGTGCTCATTTTTTCCTCCCGTACACATCTGATTGTTTCTTATATTAAATGATGCCGTCCGTCGACGACATGTCCGTTTATCAAAATATCAGCTGGAAACAGGAAATTAGGGTGTGCCAGGCTAAATATACTGGAATTTTACTGGTATTTTGATAAACGGACATAAATATCCTTATATATATTATAATAAATCCTGTCTTTTCGCAACGACAAAATCTTATTTATATAGGAAATTTATGTGGAAAATTATGCACATCCGAAGAAAAAATTAAGATTGCTGTGGATTACATAAAAGAATGAGGAGGCAAGGAGGAAAATGTTGTTTTGAAGCTAAAAATAGGAAAAATAACTGGGGAAAAGTATAGAATTGTCCACAAAACATCCACAATTTAAAAAAATTGCAGTGGATAATAAAAAAATTCCAAGAAAAAGATGGGGGATATCTTGTGAATAAACTGGAAAGTTATCAACATTTTGTGTGTGGATAAATGTGGATAAAAAGGTTGATAACTATTCTGGTTACCATAACATGGTTTTACGGGTTTCAATAATGAAAATTTATGTGTATAACTCTATCCACTGTCGAATCCCCTCGAAATATACCGTTTTTTGTGACATATGCGTTAAAATCAACAGTCAAAAGTGGATATTTTTGCTGATAATCCCCAGGTTATCCACAAGTTATCCACAAAATGTGGATAATGTTACGTAAACCTTTTCAAAATGACAGGTTATGCACAGTGTGGAAAACTTTGTGGATATAAAAAATTCTGGGAAAGCAAGAATTTTTACTTGACGAGAAAGGCATTTATGAATATAATTGAAATGATGTTCTGATTAGGTTAATAATTTTAAATTCCATATAGATAAAGGAGGTGCTTTACCTATGAAAATGACATTTCAGCCGAAAAAAAGATCTAGAGCGAAAGTCCATGGCTTCAGAGCTCGTATGAGCACAAAAGGCGGACGTAAAGTATTAGCTGCCAGAAGATTAAAAGGAAGAAAGCAGTTATCTGCTTAAGACCGTTAAGACCGCAGTTACTGTGGTCTTTTCTTCTATACAGAAATAATTATTTCAATATCATATAAAGGAGAATCAGATGGAATACTCAGACTCCTTAAAGAAAAACAATGAATTTCAAAGGGTATACCGAAAAGGAACATCACAGGCAAATCGGTATCTGGTGATGTATGTGCTTGAGAACCATGACAGGCACATGGAGAATCGTCTGGGAATATCTGTAAGTAAAAAAGTTGGGAATAGTGTGGTACGCCACAGAGTCACCAGACTGATACGAGAGAGCTACCGCCTGAATGAAAGATCCTTCCGTCAGGGACTGGACATTGTAGTGGTCGCAAGACCAAATGCGAAGGACAAGTCCTATCAGGAGATTGAGAGTGCGCTTATGCATCTTGCAGGCAGAATGAAGATCCGCCGTGAGGCTGAGCTTCATGTGGAAGAATCAAAGAAAGCAGAAGAGTGATCCCAAAAACAGTAAGATACCTGGTATTCTATGAATTGTAACATAGCAATCCAATGTTAAACGGTATTTGGGCAGTATTGTTGTTTCGGTAAAGGAGCGGCAATGTTGAAACAGATTCGCAGGAGTGTTTATCATGAGCAGATTTAGTCTAAGGAATATCATGATTCATATGATTCGTCTCTATCAGAAATATATATCGCCGATGAAGAGAACAAAATGTCCTTATATTCCCACATGTTCTCAATATGGTTTAGAAGCAATTCAAAAATATGGTGCGTTAAAGGGCGGGCTTCTTGCAGTGTGGAGGATTTTGCGCTGCAATCCTTTTTCACATGGAGGATACGATCCTGTGCCATAAACCGTACTGAAACAGACAGTGTACAATAAATGACACTTTAAACTGATTTTCAGCACAAAAACTCAAACTTTGACAATTGAATAGTTACACCGAAAAAGCCTAGGAGGAAACAAACTTGGATATGATTTTATTAACGAAGAGCAGTGTCCCGATTATTGGACAGGTTGCTTCTATTATGGGCTGGATCATGGACGGGATTTACAGAGTTCTTGATCTGGTGGGTATTCAGAACCTGGGTCTTTGTATCATTATCTTCAGTATTATTATTTATGCACTGATGACACCATTGCAGGTTAAACAGCAGAAGTTTTCTAAGTTAAGCTCTGTTATGCAGCCTGAGCTTCAGAAGATACAGAAGAAATACAAAGATAAAAAAGACCAGGCGTCCGTGCAGAAAATGCAGGAAGAAACTCAGCTTGTATATCAGAAATACGGTGTTTCACCTACCGGCAGCTGTGTGCAGCTGTTGATCCAGTTTCCTGTCCTGATGGCATTATGGCAGGTTATTTACAAAATTCCTGGTTATGTTGGCAGTGTAAAGAATGTTTTCACTGGTCTTGTTGATCAGATCACAAGCGTAAGTGGCTACACAGACCTGATCCAGAACTTTATCACAGACAATAAGATGACTCGTGTACAGCTGGCGCTGGATAACGGAAAAGCGACCAGTAATTCTGTCATTGATTTCCTTTATGCATTATCTCCATCTCAGTGGAAAGATCTTGCATCAATGGATCAGTTTAAGGGATTTGCAGATACCATTAACACCACATCTGCAGAAATTTCCAAAATGCAGAATTTCTGTGGACTTAACATTGCAGATCAGCCTCTGAACTACATTAAGGCTGCTTTTGAGGGAGCATCTATTGCACTGGCAATCGCTGCACTTCTGATTCCTATTCTTGCATGGGCGACTCAGGTACTGAACTATAAGCTTATGCCACAGGCTACTTCATCTGCTGAAGGAGCTGTTGATACAATGCAGGCTTCCATGAAGACTATGAATACGGTTATGCCGCTTATGTCAGCAGTATTCTGTTTCACATTCCCGGTAGGTCTTGGTATTTACTGGATTGCAAGTGCGGTTGTAAGAAGTGTTCAGCAGTGGTTTATCAATCGTCATCTTGATAAGATGGATATCAATGATCTGGTAAACGAGAACATGAAGAAGATGGAGAAACAGCGTACGAAGGAAGGACTTCCGCCGCAGAAGATCACCAATCAGGCAAACCAGTCTACTAAGAATATCAATACCAAGATTGATAAAGGTTCCAGTAACACAAACGCAGAAGAGAGAGCCAGAAAAGTAGAGGAATCCTACCAGAATGCAAGAAATGCAAAACCTGGAAGTATTACAGCAAAAGCAAATATGGTCAGGGATTTTGACGAGAGAAACAAGAAGAAGTAATTGTTGTCGGGAACGGAGGGTTTCATAGATGGAGGAGTTTATCCAGTTTTCAGCAAAAACGAAAAATGAAGCAATCACCAAGGCGTGCATCGAATTAGGTGTTTCCAGTGATCAGCTGGAAATTGAAGTGGTTTCTGAAGGTAGTTCCGGATTTTTTGGCATTGGAAGCAAACCGGCAATCATAAAAGCACGCAAGATCTATACAGTTTCTGAAGAGGATGAGATACAGGAAATCGTTGATACTGTGAAAGTTGATGCGATCAAAGAAGAGCAGACCAGAAAGCCTGCTAAGCCTTTTGTAAAAGCTGAAAAACCGGCTCCAAAGAGTGAACCGGTGAAAGAAAAAGCACCTGTAAAAGAGGCGAAAGAGCCAAAGCCTTTTAAAGAGCCAAAAGAAAAACAGCCGCGCCAGCCGAAGGAGAAACCTTTTAAGGAGCGTCCTGTAAAAGAAAAACCGGCAAAAGAAAAAATGCCGAAAGAGCCAAGAGAAGAGAAGCCGAAACAGTCCAAACCTGTTGAGATCATCACAGATCCGGCAGAGATCAAAGAAGTGGAAGAGAGAGCAATTGTTTTCCTTCGCGACGTATTTGCATCTATGAATCTTGGTGAAGTGGAGATCACTTCCAAATACAACACAAATGACGGTTGTCTGGAAGTTGCTTTTGAAGGAGAGGATATGGGAATTCTCATCGGTAAGAGAGGACAGACCCTTGACTCCCTCCAGTATCTTACAAGCCTTGTTGTAAATAAGGGCAAAGCAAACTATATCAGAGTAAAGCTTGATACAGAAGATTACCGCAGACGTCGTAAAGAGACTCTGGAGAATCTTGCAAGAGGAATTGCCTACAAGGTTAAGAAGACCAGAAAGCCAGTTGTACTTGAGCCGATGAACCCATATGAGAGAAGAATCATTCACTCAGCACTTCAGGGCAATAAGTATGTGGAGACTGTCAGCGAGGGCGAAGAGCCGTATCGTCATGTGGTTGTAAAATTAAAAAGATGGTAAATCTTGCATAAAACATCTGAATGTGTTATAAAAGATTTGCAGAATGAATAAGAGGTTATTCCAGGTGAAAGATGGAAGAACTGAAGCGTTATGCTTTTGTTTTAATATCTTTCCCTGGGGTAACTTTTTTTGTATAATAAAATGATATGAGTGTCAAAAGATGTGTTAAGTTTATAATTTGAATTGTAATTTACATGGAGGAAAACACATGAATACAACAATTGCAGCGATATCTACTGCTGTGAGTGCTTCGGGAATCGGAATCATCCGAATCAGCGGCCCGGAAGCCATGGACGTTATATCCCGCATTTACCGTTCTAAGGGCGGGAAAAAGAAAATTAAAGAAGTGCCCACCCACACCATTCATTATGGTTATATTTATGACGGGGAAGAAATCGTGGATGAAGTTCTGGTCATGGTCATGCGCGCACCCAAAACATTCACAGGAGAAGATACCGTGGAGATTGACTGTCACGGCGGTGTCTATGCCATGAACCGGGTTCTGGAAACGGTTTTGAAAAACGGCGCCAAGATTGCCGGCCCCGGAGAGTTTACCAAGAGAGCCTTCTTAAATGGCAGGCTGGATCTTTCCCAGGCAGAGGCTGTTATGGATGTGATCCAGGCGAAGAATGAATATGCGTTGAAAAGCTCCATGAGTCAGCTGAAAGGTTCGGTACAGAAGACCATCAAGGACATTCGAAGCGACCTGATCTACGAGATTGCCTTTATCGAGTCGGCTTTGGACGATCCGGAGCATATCAGCCTTGAGGGATATCCACAGAAATTACATGGGATTGTGGAAAAAGAGCAGAAATCCATCGAAGAGCTGTTGAAAACTTCCGCAGATGGCAAGATCATCCGGGAAGGAATTGAGACGGTTATCGTGGGTAAGCCAAATGCAGGTAAGTCCTCCCTGTTAAACCTTCTTGTAGGGGAAAATAAGGCCATTGTAACGGATATTGAGGGTACTACAAGAGATATTCTGGAGGAGTATATTACTCTTCATGGAATTACGCTGAAAATTGTGGATACGGCAGGTATCCGCGAGACAGAGGATGTGGTGGAGAAAATCGGTGTTTCCAGGGCACGGGAGGTTGCAAAGGGTGCAGATCTGGTGTTATACGTAGTAGACAGCTCTACACCGCTTGATGAAAATGATGAAGAAATCATTGAAATGCTGAAAGACAGAAAAGCAATTGTACTGTACAATAAAACAGATCTTGCTTCGGCTGTGAGTATGGAGGCATTAAAGGAGAAAATCAACCATCCTCTCATTCCGATTTCTGCGAAAGAGGAGACTGGAATTGCCCAGCTGGCGGATACCATTAAGAGTATGTTTTTCAGTGGGAAAATCTCTTTTAACGATGAGGTTTATATTACAAATGCCCGTCACAAAGAGGCACTGGAAGAGGCAGCAGACAGCCTTGCAATGGTAAAACAGAGCATCGAGGATGGCATGCCGGAAGACTTCTTTTCCATTGATCTGATGGCTGCTTATGGAAGTCTTGGAAAGATCACAGGCGAGGAAGTTGGGGAAGATCTGGTGAATGAGATATTTAGTAAGTTTTGTATGGGCAAGTAGTGACAGAGGGTAATATATGAATGAGTGTGTTATAGAGGAGATAAAAATGAAAAATTTAGAGGAGAATTATGACATAGTAGTGGTCGGTGCTGGTCATGCTGGCTGTGAGGCTGCGCTGGCAGGGGCGAGACTGGGAGTGAATACGATCATGTTTACGGTAAGCGCAGAGAGTATTGCGCTGATGCCTTGTAACCCTAATGTAGGTGGAAGTTCTAAGGGACATCTGGTTCGTGAACTGGATGCTCTTGGCGGTGAGATGGGAAAAAATATTGATAAGACTTTTATTCAGTCCAAAATGCTGAACTGTTCCAAAGGCCCGGCAGTGCATTCCCTTCGTGCTCAGGCTGATAAGCAGGCTTACAGTAATGAAATGAGAAAGACGTTGGAGAATCAGGAGAACCTGACCATCCGCCAGGGAGAGGTTACTAAGCTTCTGGTAGAGGATGGCAAGATCACAGGTGTGAAGACGTATTCCGGCGCTGTTTACCATTGTAAGGCGGTAGTTTTGTGTACTGGAACTTATCTGAAAGCACGCTGTATTTACGGTGATGTAAGCAATTATACAGGTCCAAATGGACTGCAGGCAGCCAATTATCTGACTGATTCTCTGAAGGAATTGGGAATTGAAATGTTCCGTTTCAAGACTGGAACACCTGCCAGAATCGCAGGAAATACTATAGACTATAGTAAGATGGAAGAGCAGTTTGGCGATGAGAGAGTAGTGCCATTTTCTTTTTCCACAGATCCGGAGGATGTGCAGATCGAGCAGAAATCCTGCTGGCTGACTTATACCAATGAGGCTACCCATGATATCATCCGTGCCAATCTGGATCGTTCCCCGTTGTATTCTGGTATGATTGAGGGAACTGGTCCGCGTTATTGCCCTTCTATTGAGGATAAAGTAGTTCGTTTTGCAGATAAAAAAAGACATCAGGTGTTTATTGAGCCAGAGGGAATGTACACAAATGAGATGTACATCGGCGGTATGTCCAGCTCCCTGCCGGAAGATGTGCAGGAGGCCATGTACCACAGTGTACCAGGACTGGAGCATGCAAAAATCGTGAAAAATGCATACGCTATCGAGTACGACTGTATTAACCCAAGACAGCTTTATCCAACACTGGAGTTTAAGAAAATCAAGGGTCTTTTCAGTGGTGGACAGTTTAACGGAAGTTCAGGCTACGAGGAGGCAGCAGCCCAGGGACTGATCGCTGGTATCAATGCAGCTATGGAAGTGCTAGGAAAAGAGCAACTGATCTTGGATCGTTCTGAGGCTTATATCGGTGTTCTCATTGATGATCTTGTTACAAAAGAGAACCATGAGCCATACCGTATGATGACCAGCCGTGCCGAGTACCGTCTCCTTCTCCGCCAGGATAATGCGGATCTGAGACTTCGCAAAAAAGGCTGGGAGGTAGGTCTTGTAGATGACGAAATCTATGCAAAAGTAGTGGAAAAAGAACGCTTGATAGCGGAAGAAATCCAGCGTGTGGAGAATACAAATGTGGGTATGACAGAGGCAGTTCAGAGCCTTCTGGAAAGCAAAGGAAGCACACCACTTAAGTCAGGAATCAGTCTTGCAGAGCTGATCCGCAGACCGGAGCTTTCCTATGCAGATGTGGCTCCTATTGATAAGAACCGCCCTGAACTTGCCTGGGATGTGCAGGAGCAGGTAAACATTAATATTAAATACGACGGCTATATCCGCCGCCAGATGAAGCAGGTAGAGCAGTTTAAGAAGCTGGAAGCCAAGAAGATTCCAGAGGATCTGGACTATGAGAAAGTAAAGAGCCTGCGCATTGAGGCACGGCAGAAACTGGAACTTTACAGACCTGTTTCCATTGGACAGGCATCCCGAATTTCCGGGGTTTCACCGGCGGATATTTCGGTGCTGCTGGTTTATATGGAGCAGTATGGGAAAAATCGTTAATAAAGGCGCATTTTTGCGCTTACGCAAGTAATAATCATATGCCAGAGCCTGTTTGAAAAATCATTCCCACAATCTGCACGCCCCACTTTGTGGTATATTTCA